>Ga0208410_1000050_pt1:0-60000 | contig 61012 bp, 37 predicted proteins | sample ETN02SmetaG_3_FD_185787 | JGI IMG/M metagenome (GOLD analysis project Ga0208410, IMG submission 185787) | Marine microbial and viral communities from oxygen minimum zone, Eastern Pacific Ocean - ETNP2014F10-02SV257 (SPAdes) (version 2) | ecosystem: Environmental > Aquatic > Marine >... | reverse complement strand
ACGACCGACGACGACCGACGACGACGACGACCGCGCGATGGGGAAGAGCGCGGCGCGCGCGCGCGTCGAACGCGCGCTGGGAGGCGCGTTTGAGTATCGCGTCGTCGTCGCGCGCGCGGTCGAGGCGGTGGAGGAGGCGTTCGAGACGCGGGCCGAGGCGCGCGCGCGGGAACGCGGCGACGGCGGGTGGCGCGCGTTCGACGACGACGAGACGCGGGCGTTCGCGGTTGATGTGCGGCGAGAGATCGAACGATCGATGCGCGCGATTGATGATGAGATCGCGGTGCGAGCCGTGGAGCGCGAGACGACGACGACGGCGGCGGCGGCGGCGGCGGCGCGCGGCGAGCGCGCGGCGGCGAGAGCGACGACGCGAAGAAGGACGGGCGTCGCGTTCGGAACGACCGTGCGCGCGCGATGAATGGGTGAGGAATGCGTAGACTAGTAGTACTAGTGGATGAAATACACGCGTGAGACGAAGACGCGACTCTATTTTTTGGTTTTGCGTTTCTTGGAAAACTTTCCGCCGCTCTCTCGAGCGCGCGCCGCCGCGGCTTCGGCTTTGCCCTTTTCGCGATAGGCGCGCTTGAGCGTTTCCCTCTTGAGCTTGTCTCGCCACTCGTCCTCGACGCGCTGAGCCTTGGCGTGCGCGGCGCGGCGTCTGGCTTGTTGTTCCTCGCGTTTGGCCGTCTTTTCGTTGTGAATGGTGTTGAGTTGTTGCACCATCGTCGCGAGCTTCTTCTCCTCCTTGTCGCGCACCACGGCGCGTCGCCGCTCGAGCGTCTCGCGCGTGCGCGCCTTCTCCAATTTCGGTTTCGACTTGAACGGTAAGGCTTGTTGAAGCGCCTTGGGAACCTTGAGTTTGTTGAAGACGCGGTTCTTGCGCTCGATCGGCTTGTAGATGGAATCCGGATTGACGGGAATCGGCATGGACTTTTCGTATCGCAGTTGTCCGACAGTCTTCATGCCTCGCCATTCCTTTGAATCCTTGAACATGCCGGTCGTGACCGGGTTGTAGAACTTCGGGACGTCCACCTTGGTCCACGTGCGCAGGAAGACGATGTCCGAGAGCAGGAGCTTATCCTCGAACGAGGCGCGGAAACTGCCCTCCTTCATGCCGCCATCCTTGGACCCGTGCGTGCCCTCGCCCGGCTTGACAGCCTTTTTAATCGTACCGCGAATGCCAGACACCGTGCGCAGAGCGGCGCCCTCGAAACGACTCACCTCAAGCGCTGAGTTGAACATGCCGGAGATGAATGCGGTGTTCTTGAACACCTTGGTCGGCGTGCCGACGAGTTTGAGCTTTTTGACGATTTTAATCGAGTGGTCGAATTCGAGCACCGTCGCCGTGGCGGCGATTCTGAAACTCGCCTGCGACGACACCATGCTTTGAAACGCGATGACACCCGTGTTTTGCGGCGTCAGCGGTCCGTAAAACGTGGCGTAGCAGTGCATGTGATCGGGCGTGTATTTAATCATGCGATGCCTCGAGTTGGCGTCCATCATCGAATACACGGGAATGCTCTGGAAGCGTCTCCACCCGATGGAGAAGATCAACGGATCTTGGTTCTTCAGCGTCTTGCGGTGCCATCTGTGCTTTTTCAGACGGAGCTGTTGAAGACCCATGATCTCTTCACCAGGAAGAATCCCGCCGATGACGATGGGACGCGTCGGATCGAAATGCTCCACCCACTCGCACGGCGCCTTGGCGAGGACGATGCGGAGGTACGCGCCGGGGCGGAAACCTTCCATCGCCTGACGCGTGTGTTCGGGCAACGTGTCGAGGATGGAACGAGAACGCGCCGTCTCGTCCTTCATCTGGTTCTTGACGAGCTCAAAGTACGACGACGGACCGTCCGGATCGACAAAGTTCGGGCTCTTTTCGTTGGTGGCTTTACGCCCGCCGGTGGAGACGAATTCTTCGTGTTTCTGACGCTTCTCCTCCAAACGTTTCGCCTCGTCGTCACCGTCGTCGTCTTCGCCGTCGTCGTTGTCGTCGTCTTCACCGTCGTCCTCATCGCCGGCGCTCGGCGCCCCCGGACCGAACTTTTCGCCGGTTTCCAAATCTTCAAAATCACCGTAGACTTCGTCGTCCTCCTCACCATCTTCATCGCGAGGCTGCGCTTCGCTTCGCGCCTTGGCGACGTCCCAATCGCCGGTGACAAATCTATTTCTCAACGACGGATCATCGAGATCTAACGCCGATCGAACCTCGGGCAAAAATTTCGTCCTATCGAACGAATCCGCCGTGTCCATCTTTGAATCAGAATCGTCTTGCTTTTTGAACAAGTCAGATTCCGAGTCTGAGTCGGACTCCTCGCCCGAATCGTCCGCATTTTCGCCGCGAACAGTGCCTTCGACGTCGTCGTAGATGAGTTCCATCAGTGTCTTCTCGCGCTTACGACCTTGCATCATCTCTTTCCACTTCGACGCTCCGGCGCCGAGACCTTCGTTATCGTCGTCGTCGTCTTCCTCATCCTCTTCGTCGCCTTCCTCATCGCTTTCGGCGTCCTCGTATCCTCTCTCGGGTTCTTCGGTGAAATCCGCCGCTCGTCTCGTTCTCGTATCGCCCGGTTTCGCCTTTCTTCCCGGGAAATCCGCGTTCTCGTCATCCGACTCGTCATCTGAATCTGAGTCGTCGGATTCATCCCCCGACCCGTCCTCATCGGACTCGATGTCGAACGCGCTCGTCTTCGACTTGTCGAACTCGCCGCCCTTCAATCTATTACCTCCCTTGAAGAGAGAGATCTCGCTATTACGAAGCTTTTCATCCACCGCGATGCGAGTGTCTTGCAACCCGTGCACCATTTCGACGCCGAAATCCACGGCATGTTCCTCGGGCAACGGTCGACCCTCCGCCAGCAATTTCTCCTCGAGCTGACGCTTGGAAAAGTTCATCTGTTTATCGTCGACCGTGATGTACACGGCATCTTTGTCGTACAGCAGACCCCCGACGTCACTCATGGGCGCGTAGATGAGCTTTTGCTTTTCGTCCAATTTTCTTTGCTTGCGCTCCTTACTCGGAAGCGGGCACGGATCGGGCATTTGCACGATTTCTTTCACCGCCATATCGCCGACGCCCGCGACGTGCACGAGCTGACCGTGTTTCAGGTTGCATCCGTGCAAGAACCCGTACAGCGCCACCTCGCGATCGCACACGGGATTGTCGTGCACGAGCTCGGGTTTGGTGATGTCCTCAAACCGATCGCCGACGACGTACGGATGCGACGTTCGCCAAATCAACGGTTTCGTCTTCGCCGTGGATATGAAACGCGCCAGATTCATGGTATCTCGCAGATTATACCTCCCGTTCTGCATTCCCGAGATGTAAAACAATTTCGCGCCGTCGTAAATCTCCGTCCAGAATCGATGCTTGAGCAACTTTTTCGTCTTTTTCAATTTTTTCACGTCGTGAAACTGATCGAGATGCGTCAACACCCCCATCACTCGCGGAAATCCGTGCACTTGAAGCACATTTAAAAACTCAAACGTCTCCATCTCGAACCCGAACGATCCATCGACGAGCAACAGGACCAAATCCGCCACCTTCGCCGCGTCCACCATATCGTTCAAGTCATTCTTCACCTCCATGATCTGTATCCGTCGCTTCTTCCCCGTCACCAGCGTCAGCGGCCCTTTTATCTCATTCAACGCGTGTCTCGTGTAATGTTTCACCAACGATCGCACCAGCGTCGTCTTCCCCACTCCCGGCGGTCCCTGCACGACGACGACGAACGGCGGCGGCTCTTCGCCCTCACCCAACTCTCGCACCGGCGCTCGCAATTTCCTCTCCGCCTTTTCGATCGCCACCGTTCGCGCCTTCTTCGCCTTTTTCGCCCCACTGAATATGAACGCGCGCGGATTATTCCCTCGTCGCCCGTCGTCGCCGCCGTTCCCGTCGCCGCCGCCGCCTTTGCCCTTTGCGCGCTTCTTCGCGTGTTTCGCCCCCGCGCGCGGCGCGCGGTGCGGCTTATCGCTCGCCGATCCCACCACCGCGTCCATGACGCTCGCGTCGATCGTTCGAGCGCGACCGGCGCGTGGTCGCGCGCGAGGGCGCGCGACGCGTCGACGAATGACGCGCGACGAGACGTCACTCGTCGACGCGTTCGATGCCGACGACGACGCCCCGCGCGCGAGTCTCGATCGATGCCGTCGTCGCGACAACGCGAAGACGCGCGTCGACGTCCGCGGCGTCCGCGGCGTCGTCGCGCGTCGTCGCGCGTCGCCGCGCGCGCGCGCGCGCGTCGACGACGGATGAAAACGATGAAAACGACGATCGACGCGCCGTCGACGACCGCGCCGCGCGCGCGGCGTGGCGAGGAGGCGTCCCGACGCAGAGTTCGTTACCGCTGAATCCCGACGGGTCGGTGAACTACGCGTCGATCGACGCGAATCCGATATCCAAGGTGCTCACGCGAACGATTCGAGGACTCCTCGTCGACGAGGTGGGCGGCGACGACGGCGACCCGACGCCGTGGACGGAGTTTCCTGGGATCATGACGGCGGTGCGAGAGGTGAACGACATGAAAGGGAACGCGAGGGACGTGCAGGTACGGGCGAAGAGGGTGTTTGCGGGGATATTACCGGCGTTGAAGATTGGATGGATACCGCCGGCGTGGAAGAGGCTCGTCGCGCCGCACGCGCCCGAGTGGATGGCGAATTACGCGTTCGTTCTCGTGTTTACGAATTTATTTCCGTGGTTGATGGGTCCGATGGAGGGCGTCGATCACGTCGAGGTGCCGACGCCCGAGTGGTTGCGGAAAACGTTCGCGAACGCGCCGAAATGTATAAGAGTCCCGCAGGCGGTCAAGGCGGAGCGATGTCGATTTTTGGAGACGTCCCAGTGCGCGAGCGTGTGCGTGAACACGTGTAAAGCCCCCTCGCAGGAGTGGCTCAAGGAAGATTTCGGCATGGATTTACACATTCAACCAAACTACGACGATTTCTCCTGTCAATGGAAGTTTAACACGACGCCGCCGCCGCTCTACGAGGACGCCGCCGTCATGGTTCCCTGTTTCGCCGCGTGCGACTCCGAATACAAGGGCGAAAAGGATGCGTTCCGTCAACGCGTGCGCGTCCAAACCGGCGTCGGTATCGTCGACGGCGTGGACACATACACGGGCGAGACGCTCGAACAGATCGCCGCGCGCGCGAGCGAAGAAGCCAAACGAGACGCCTCTCGCGGCGCGTACGCCGACGGCACCGCCGCCGACGCCGCCGCCTTCGCGGCGCGCGCCGACGACGTCACATCCGGCGGTAAGTGTTGGTCCGTCGACGAGCGTCGCGAGGTCATGGGCGACGTTCGCGAGTCCTAGTCCCCTTCCCGAGCTTTTCACCCGTCGTCCCGCCGTGTAATCGCACCAAACGTCCATCCTCGCGACGTAGGATAATATCTTTTCTCATCCGAGGGGAACCAGCCGTCCCACGACGCGATGATGGATTCGTCCGCACTGCGCGACGCTCGAGACCCATCGCGCGCGGTGACGATGACGACGCGAATCATCGCCCCCGTGGGCGCGTTCGCGCTCGGTGCGTACGCCGAGAATCGCGGGTACGTCGACGCGGCGCTTCGAAAAGCGCGCGAGATGGATCCGACCATTCGAACCGGCGTCGACGCGCTCTTCGCGGCGATGCGAGACGATGCGCGCGCGGTGACGACGGTGGAGAGCGCGGGGAGTGAGAATGCGATCGAGAGCGCGATGCGAACGATGCGAGAGACGCTGGTGACGATGACGGCGCCGTTGTTCGCGACGAGCGGGAGAGAGGCGGAGGCGACGCTGGGCGGCGGCGCGGGACGCGGAGCGGACGAGACGGTGCTCGGAGAGAAAGTGAGGTCCGCGGGAGGAGGCGTGCGAATGCCGACGCTTGGTGTGCGTGAGATGTTCATCGCGGGGGCGTTGACGGGGATGGTCGTGGCGTACGCGTACGGGCCCGAACGGTGCGCGGCGGCGGCGAAACGCGCCTACGCGAGGTGCGTCGAGGCTGTGAACGACGCGCGGGCGTACGTCGAGATGAAGATGGATGAGTTCTTTTCGTTGGAATTTCGCGAGGCGATCGAAGAGACGATCGATGGGTTGAAGGAGGCGTTTGACGGGGCGCAGAAACAGCTCGAACCGTTGCTCAAATCGAGCAGCGATAATCTCTTCGCCCTCGCCGCGATGGGTAAAGAGGCGACGTCCGCGTACGCCGGCAAGCTCACCGCCTTTGTCGGTGACTTGAACGAAAACTATCTCAACGACGCCGTCACCGTCGTCCGAGCGAGAGCGATCGAAGGGTTTCAATCCGCCAAATCCGCCGCCAAGTCGCTGGCGCCGGCGCTCGACGCCGCGCGTCGCCACGCGCGAGAGTTCCTCGCCGCCATCCGCGACGGTCTCGTCGCTCCCAAGAGTGATAAATCACAATAATCACGCGACGTCGTCGGCGCTCTCGACGATGTTCACCCACGCCCGCTGTTTATGTATATCCAATGTCCATCCATCTTTTCTTTCGAATGCTCCATTCGCAACCGACCCGCGTCCCGCGTCGTCACTTCGCGCGCGAGGATGGATCCCGCGGGTCCCTCCTACGACGCCTCGACCGCGTCGTGGTTCCAGGACTCCTACGCCCTCACCTCGCTCCCGCTCGCCCCGTCCGTGCGCTCCAAACTCCAACGCGCGGGATTCCATTCGGTTCGAGATTTGATTCGCATCACGGGCGGGTCCGCCTCCTCTCTCGCGCGCGAGGCGGCGTTGACCCTGGACGACGCGAACGATGCGCTCAAAGCGGCGCGACGAGGCGGTGAGGGCGCGGCGCTGCGCGGGGCGAGGAGCGCGGCTGAGTTATTAGAGGAGGAGAGAACGCGAGGACGCGTCTTTACGTTTTGCGAGGCGCTGGACGACGCGTTGGGCGGAGGCGTCTCGAGCGGGGAGATCACGGAATTTTGTGGATGTCCGGGAATAGGAAAGACGCAGTTGGCGACGCAGTTGTGCGTGTCCACGCAGACGCCGGAGGCGTTCAATGGATTGGAGGGGGAGGCGGTGTACGTGGACACGGAGGGGAGTTTCATGGCGGAGCGCGCGATGGACATGGCCTCGGCGTTGGTGGAATATCTCGGAAAGATGACGGCGCTGACGCCCGAGGACGGTGGGAAGCGTGAGATGGAGGAGGCGATGAAGACATTCACGCCGGAGAAGATTTTACGCGGGATTCACTTGTTTCGATGTCACGAGGTGACGGAACTCTTGGCGGTGTTGGAGACGTTGGGCGAGTTCATCGCCGAGCATCCCAAGGTGCGATTGGTCGTCATAGACAGCGTGGCGTTTCACTTTAGACAGGATTTTCAAGACATGGCGCTTCGAACGACAATCTTATCCAAGATGACGAATCGATTGATGTCCATCGCGACGGCTAGACAGGTGGCGGTGGTGACGGTGAATCAGGTGACGGTGAAGCCGCAGCGCGACGGACCAGCGCGATTGGTACCGGCGCTCGGGGAATCGTACGCGCACGCATGCACGACGAGAGTGATTTTGAGCTGGGAAAACGACGATCGCGTGGCCTTCATCACGAAATCACCGCGACTGGCGCAGGCGCGCGCCAAGTACACCATCACCGCCGGCGGCGTGCGAGACGTCCGAGGCGTCAAGCGAGCGCCGAGCTGATTCGATTCGAGAGACGTGAAGAATAATTCTAGTTACAATGTACATGTGATGATTCATATCTAGTAGCGATACTTTGTGCTGTAATCGCGCGGCGACACGACCAAACCTCTCCCCTTGCGCGCGCCCGTGTAGACAACCTCCACGATGTCGATAAACTCTTGCTTATCGTCCATCGCCCAGTTGACCTTATTGTTGTTACCCGTCCCGAGATCGATCTGAATGTGTTTATTTCTAAAAAAGAACATCACCGTGCACGGATCGTACAGTTCGTACATCGCGTTAAAGTCCGGAACCTGCGCGCGCCGAGGCCAGCCGTCAGTCGCCGCGTCCCGAGCGCGCGCGCGTCGAGCGCGGTCGCTCGTTCGTCTCTCGCCCGCACCTCGTTGATGTCCACCAGATAGATGATTGCAAAGTTCTTAATCTTATCCGCCACCCCCGCCAAGGTCTGCACGCGTACGACGGTCAGTCATCGCCTCTTCGCTCGCTCGATTTCGCGCGCATACCTCATCCATGCGCATGCACGTGTCGTCGGCGTCCGAACCGAACCGTATGACGACGACGCGGTCGTCCTCGGAGAGGATGGCCTGGTCCACCGCCCAACCGTTTTTTAGATGCGGCAGCAGATAAGACATCCCGCGCGTCGATGCTCGTCGCAGCGCTCGGCGGGTCGAAAAGTGATGTGGGGAACGGAAACGGGACGCGGGACGCGGGACGCGGGACGCGGGACGCGAATATGCATCGTATTCGTGGGTTGTTTTATCACGTGGCGTCGTAAGTCTAAGTTTAACGTTTCTTTTTGCGCGGTCTCTCGTCGCTGTCGCTCATGTCGGCGTCCTCTCTCGCCGCCTTCTCCTCGAGCTCGTCCCAAGACAAACCTTCCTCCTCGTCTTCATCCAACTCTTCCTCCTCGTCCTCGTCCTCGGAGTCGTACACGCTCTCGGACTCGGACTCCTCCTCAGATTCTTCCTCTTCACTGTCGCTCGGTTCGAATTCGCTGACCTCTTCGTCTTCGTCCTCTTCCTCGTCGGAGGCTTCGTTGTTGAGGAATTCCCAACCACCAGCTTCGAGCCAACCGTCCGGGTCCTCCTTGATTTGACGCAACAACGGCTTCCAGTTCAAGTTCGCCTTACCCTCGTAGTACTTGATGTCGAGCGTCGTCAACCACTGTTTGATGTTCTCCAAGTATTGGCTCGGGATTTGATCGATGCGATGGACTTCGCGGTTAAAGTCGCGGAAGATGATGGCCATGTCAAAGTTCTTCAGGTGGAAACCGACGCGCTCCAAGTTGACAACCTCAATGTCTTGAGAGGCGAGGACGAGCGGAGGGAACTCCGTGAGCTCGACCAAGCACGACGTCGTCGGCAAAATTCGCGCCGTGGTCTTGTGCGCGACGCCTTGGAAGGCGAGCTCGTGGTATGGAGAGTCAAACTCCAAGTTGAGGTGCGGGAAATCCTTCTCCCAAACGTCTTGCACTCTCTTGGCGAAGTGGCTAAACTCTTTCTGGATCTTCTTTTGACGCTCGCGCTCGCGCTGCTCGTCCTCGATCTCATCCGGGTCGTACATGTTACGACGACCGCCGTCCAAGTTTTGCACCGCCTCCATCACCTCTTGATAGAATTGGACGTCTTGCGTCTTCTTCTTGCCGATCATGATAGGATTCTTCAAGTGGAAATGAATCAACGTCTTAATCTCTTGCTTGGCCGGCTGGAAGAAGGCGAAGCGAATGTTTTCGTACATGATATCGACTTGTTCGTCCATCTTGGCGCCGATGTATCGCAAACCGTTCGTGTGCGCCTCGAGAGTGCCCGCCTTGCGACCGCCGCGACCGCCGAATGTCGGCAACATCCACAAGCCTGTCAGGCGGTGCACGCGCCCAGAGGAGAGCACAAGTCGCTCTTGACGAACTAAATCAGCGCGCTGCGCGCGTTCGGTTTCTCTGGCCACGATGTTGCGTCGCAAAGCTTGAATCTCTTGCACAACGTGGTTGGCGTGACGAGCGTCGACGCTTCGGAAGCTCACCTCCTTCAAGAAGATCGAGTTCGGAAATCTCACCGCGGCGGCGTACTTTTGTTGCGCTGCGGACGAGCCGGTCGGGTGCTGGAAGTTGATGCGGACGAACGCATTCCCAGCGTCTTGACTCACAGACGCGGACTTCACGGACATGATGTGGAAAGGCACGAGTTGACCGTAAATGGGCACGAGGACGGATTCGCGGTCGGCGTCGACGGCGAGTACGAGCTCGTTGTGTCTCGGCGTCGGAACGTCTCGCATAGATTTGTAGGAAACAAATTCAGCCGAAGAACCCATCGCGGCGTTTTGGACTTCTTCTTCGCCCGCTTGCGTCAATCTCTTGTACGTCTCGGCGTTCTTTTTATCCGCCAACGCGCGCTGTCTGCGCTCGCGATCCTCCGCCGAACTCGGACCGGATTGCTCGGCGCGCGTCTTGGCGTCCAAGATCACGCCGCCTTGCTTGATCTTAATCTCAGCGTCCGCGTCTTCCTCTTCCTCTTCGTCATCGTCGTCGTTCGTCACGTATGAGATTTCCTTGACACCCTTCGGGTTCGTCGTCAAGACGGCCGCCGCCTCGCCGGCGGCGCCGACCAAAACAGAGTCGGCGATCATGATGGCGTACGTCTCGCTCTTGCTTCCTTCCTTGGCGGACGGTTCCTTCAGACCTTGCAAACCGACCGCGAGGTTGAACACCATGCCGGACTTGATCTTGTTTTCGCACTTTCCGTTCAACACAAAGGTCATGTCGCGAAACTCGAGACCCATGGCGGTGCCGACATTCTTCGTGAGCTTGGACGCCAACATGGCCCCGTCGACGCCCTCGGCGCTCGTGAGCGACGCCTTGACGGCCTCGTAGACGGACGAACACGTCGCACCGTCGACCAGGGCGGCGATGCCCGCCTCTTGCGCGGCGAGGACGGCGGCGTACGTCGCCTCTTGCGCCGACGTCGGGTCCACCATGTACGTGCGTCCGACGTTGGAGCAATACTGCGTATATCGCGCGCCGACGGACATGTGCACGACGGCGGGAGGAGAAGCGTAGTGCAACTTTGTCCCCGCGCTCTCCGCGCTGTATTTCAAGTCGTACTCACCGCCAGATTGGAAGATTGGCGGATAACAAATGTCCACGTGCTCGGGCGCGATTTTCAAACCGAGCTTGGACGGATCGATGATGGTATCCTCCGTCATCTCGGACAACTTGGCGTGCGTCATCTTCTTCTCATCCTCGATCGTCTCCTCCATCTGCGACACCGCGTACGCCAACGCCTTGCTCGTCAGCGTCACCGCCTCCTTCACAAACTCCACCTCCTTTTCGTCCTTCTCCGCCATGGCGTGCGCCAACCCGCTCGTGATATCCTTAATCTCAATCCCCGCCTCATTCAGCGCCTTCGTCACTCGCGTCATCATCACCCCCTCATTCTTCTCCTTCGCCACCATCCCAACCACCAATTTCTCGCTCTTGATCGCCTCCACGAAGACATCCGCCTGCGCGCTCCCGTCCTCGCCCTTCGGCTTTACGAGCACCTCGAGATCCAACCCGCGCGACTCCTTCAACAATTCCCTCGCGCTCTCCAACAGCGTCGCCTTCTTCCCCCCCGCGATCGCTCGCACTTTACTCTCCGTGAACATCAACAGCGTGTCCGGAAGTTCATACGAGAACAACCACACCTGCGCGGCGACGCCCTTGAGGTATCGCAAGTCGTCCTCCTTGTTCGCCCCCGTCCCGACGACGAGCGCGTCGGCGCCTCCGAACGCATCCTCACCGCCCTCACCGCGCCAATAGTCGTACAGCCTTCCCACGCGTCTCGCACACGCGTCACCGTCCATCTCCGGCGCGCCCATGGTTCACACACCGCCCGCCCGCGCGCGCGCGTCCCGATCCGTCGAGCCTCGCGCGTTTCAAATCCAATCACAAAAAAATCAAATCGAATCGAATCGAATCGAATCGAATCGATCGTTCGTCCGCGCGCTCGCGCCGCCGTCCGTCCGTCCGAGTCGTCGTCGCGGTCGCGTTCGTTCGTCTCGTTCGTCGCGTCCCCGTCGCCGTCCGCGGATTCGCGCGTCGGTCGAGACGTCCGCGTCGCGTCGCGGTCGCGGTCGCGGGTCGCGGTCGGACTCGTGGCGTCGGTACATGGGCGATGGCACCTCCACACTACGCGCCCGGACGCGTCCCGTGCGTGGTATGGTACGTGACGAGTCATGACTCACGAGAGGGAGGGTAGGTACACACGCGGCGCCCCCGTGGGTGTGGGGTGTCGGGTGTAGGGTTTAGGGTTTAGCCCACCCCGCGCGCGTTCGGCGACGTCTCGGCGCGCGTCGTCGCGCGCGATGACGGCGGCATCGTCCGTCGCGCGCGGGATGACGGCGTCGAGCGCGTCTCGTTCGTCCTCGACGACGCGTTCGTCGTCGGGGAGACGGCGAGGGAGGCGAGGGCGACGCGTCGGTGGCGTCGCGCGCGCGCGCGGTGATGGGACGGACGCGCGAGGGACCGACGACGCGAACGGGAGAGGAGAGGCGAGGGAGCGGCGGTTGGTGGTGTGCGATGGGGCGAACATCGCGTGGTGTTACTCGGCGGCGCTGCACGCGGCGTTCGGGAGTAAACATAAGTGTCCGCTGTCGAGAGGGGTGACGAAGGCGTTGGAACACTTTTCGAGCGGCGACGGCGACGGCGAAGCGGTGGACGTCGTGTGTTTCGTGCCGTCGACGTACGTGGAGGGACCTCTGCACGGACTGTGCGATGGTGGGAGTTTAGACGCGGTCGTGGCGAGACACGTGACGTATCTGGGGAACGGGAGGTGGAGGAACGAACGGTTGGCGGCGGAGGCGGAGAGAGGACGGTTAAAACTCGTCGAGCGGGACGGAAAGCGAAGCGCGGATGATTTGACGATTATCGAGTACGCGAGGAAGCGAGAGGCGTTCATCGTGTCGAACGATCGGTACGGTGATCATAAGATGGGGCGAGGGGAGCTGAAGAAGTATCTCAAGGGACGCTTGTTCGATTACGAGTTTTTGTTTCAGACGGATAAAGACACGATTGCGCGAGACGCGGGCGACGCGTCCGAGGTTGCCGTCGGGAGCGCGTTTTTACCGCCGCCGCCGGCGGATGAAGGCGACGGGGTGAATTGGGATCGGAAAGTGCACGCGGATGGAAGCTCGAGACCGTGGGCGCGGTACGCGAAAGATCAGACGTGGGGTAAACGACCACGCATGAAGAAACGCAGGTCCATGAGCAAAGTCGTGCGCGTGCAGCAGGCGAGCTCGGACGATTTAGGTTTCCCGTATTGGGCGCTGGACGACGAGCTCATTCCGTGTACGTTCAATCCGAGCTGTAAATTTTAGATAGTCTACAAATTCTACAATTCTAGTCCGTCGTCTCCCCGCGCTTCTCGAGCGTCCTCTCCACCTTTTTCAATTTCTCGGCATCCGGCAAAGGCACATTCGCCTTGCCCGCGGCGTCTTTCGAGAAAGACCACGCGATGCACCATCTCGACGTTTTCCCGTGCACGAGCTCCGTCGTGCGAACGGCGGGCACGCGCGTGGCGTGGAAGAGACTTCGCATCTTCGTCATCGTGCTCTTCTTTCCGCACATCGTCGTGAACCAATGAATCGATTCCTTCATCTCGAGCGAATCCGCGAACATGCGTTTCACGAACGCCTCCTCTCCTCCCGGGCACACCATCTCGATCTCCGTCCCACCGCACGCGGTGCTCGGATTCAACCCGGCGTCCTCCATGGATTCGAAAAACGGCGGATTACACATGCAAAACGTAAACGTTTCCCCCTCCTTGACGACACCGCGAAGGATACGATCGCGCGAACCGTCCTCATCGCGCGCATCCCGTATCTCTATCAAACGTTCGAGGTGAGGATTCTTTCGCAGATTCTCCCTCGCGCTCTCCAACGCCTCGTCCGTCACGTCCGTGCCGACGAATCGCCACCCGAGCGTCGACGCTCCGAGCAAAGGATAAATCACGCTCGCCCCCGTCCCGACGTCCAACACGCGCGCCACGCCGACGTCCTCACCCTCATTCGCCTCCACGGGCGAGGACAACCGATACAACTTCTCCAACCACTCTACATACCGCGTTCGATTCGTCGCCGTCGGCACCAAGTGTCCCCGCGGCACGTCCCATCCCACCACCCCGTGCTCCACTCTCAATATCGCCCCCGTCAGCGCTTTCGTGGACGTCCAATCGGTAAAATCCATCCCACACGTCCGTTTCCCCGTCTTAGCGCACGTCCGCCACGTCACCACCGCCCCGAACGCCTCGTCCGCGCGCGCCAGCGCCTCGAAGTCGTATCGAGGCGCTTTCGTCCCTCGCGCGCCCATCGCTCTCGCGCGCTCGCATTTCCGTTTTCCCGCCCCACTATCGCGCGACATGACGCCTAGCGCTCCCCTCTCACCGCGCGCGCGCGCGCGGACGTCTCCATCGACCGCGTCGACGCGTGCGGTCGATGGGCGCGTGCTGACTCGGAATTGTACATTTTCAAAATGAAGTCGCGATCGACATTGAGCCGCGCGCGGCGATCTTCTGGAGTCCTCTCGGACGCGATGGCGCGTTTGGACAGCTCGAGCGAAGACGACGACATCCCTCTGGCGGCTCGCGCGCGCGCGACGTCGACGGGAGCGCCGCCGGTGGCGCCCTCACACGCGAGCGAACGACCGACCGAGGTGGCGCGACCGAGCGCGCCGGTGACGACGGGCGCGAGCGCGGGCACGAGCGTCGGTGCGAGCGCCGCGGGGGACGCGTCCAGCGATGACGATGACGTACCTTTGGCGCAGCGCGCCAAGCTGGTGAGCCCCGGGAAGCCGCTGAGCTCGGTCGTGCCCCGACCCTCGACGCATTTGCCGGCGGCGCCGGCGGCGCCGGCGCCGGCGAAACCGCCGCCGGTCGTCGCGCGACCGCCGGTGGTGACGCCGAGACCGCCCGTGGGTGGATTTAAAATGTCTAAGAGACCGGTGGCGATGCCGGCGAAGCAGAGCTCGCGATTGGATAGCTCGAGCGATGAGGAGGACGCGCGGCCAATCGCGAGAGCCCCGAGCGAGGGTTACGCCGAGAAGCGGGCGAGAGAGGAGCGCGAGCGTAAGTTGATGAAGTTGAAGAAGGAGAGGAAGCGCGCGGAGAAGCGAGCGAGAGAGGAACGCGAGCGTGCGAGAGATTCTAAGCCCGCGGTGAAGCGTCCGAAGAAGAATTTGAGCGAACACGTGGGCGGCGTGAAGAAAGGGGCGGTGGTGCAGTGGAAGACGCTCGAACACAACGGCGTGGTGTTTCCGCCGGCGTACGAGCCGCACGGCGTGCCGTTGACGTACGACGGTCAAGATATCGTGCTTTTGCCGCACGAAGAGGAGATAGCGGGTTTCTTCGCCGTGATGAAGGACACGGATTACGCTCAAAAGCCAGTCTTTGTGAAGAATTTCATGGATGGATTCAAAGCCGCCCTCAAGAATGGTCCGCACGCGTTCATCACTGACTTTACCAAGTGCGATTTCACCAAGATGTTCATGCACTTCTTGGCGATTAGAGAGAAGAAGAAAGAGATGACGAGCGAAGAAAAGAAGCGCATCAAGGCGGAAAAGGACAAGGCTGAAGAACCGTACACGTGGGCCACCATCGACGGCAGACGGGAAAAGGTTGGGAACTTTCGCATCGAGCCTCCGGGTTTGTTCCGCGGACGCGGTGAACACCCGAAGATGGGGAAGATCAAGCGACGCGTTATGCCCGAAGACATCACCATCAACATAGGAAAAGACGCCAAGGTTCCTGAGCCTCCGGCTGGACACCGTTGGAAGGCAGTCATCCACAACGACACGGCGACGTGGTTGGCGGGCTGGAACGACGTTGTCAACACCAAGGATTGGAAGTACGTGCAATTCGGTGCCACTTCGAGCGTCAAGGCGGAAAGCGACCAGAAGAAGTACGAAAAGGCCCGTTCACTCCATAAATTCATTGAGAAGATCCGAGCCGACTACAAGAGAAACATGGCGAGTGAATCCAAGGAGATGGCGCAGCTCGCCGTCACGACGTACTTGGTGGATAAACTCGCCCTTCGTGCCGGTGGCGAAAAGGATGAAGATCTCGCCGATACCGTCGGTGTGTGCACGCTTCGCGCCGGACACATCAAGTTTATGGAGGACAACGTCATCGAGTTCGATTTCTTGGGTAAGGACTCCATCCAATATCTCCAACAGCACAAGATTGACGAGACGGCGTACAAGTGCTTGCAGCGCTTTGTTCGCGGCAAAGGTCCAGAGATGGACATTTTCGACGCCGTGGATCCCTCCAAGGTGAACGCGCACCTTCAAACCCTCATGCCGGGCCTCACCATTAAGGTTTTCCGCACGTACAACGCCTCCATCACGCTCGACCGTCTCTTGAAGGACACCAACAACAAGGACACGACGCTTCAGAAAAAGGCGACGTACGACGCCGCCAACAAGGAGGTTGCCATTTTGTGTAATCACCAAAAGGGCGTGAGCAAGGCGCACGACGCGCAGATGGACAAACTCAACGAAAAGAAGAAAGGCCTCGCGAAACAAATCACCGAGATGAAGAAGAAGAAGGACGACAAGAACCAAAAGAAGAAGCTCGCCGCGCTCAAGGAACGCGCCAACAAATTGGCCATTCAGATGAACATGAAGGAGGAGCTGAAAACGGTGTCGCTCGGTACGTCTAAAATCAACTACCTCGATCCTAGAATCACCATCTCCTGGTGTAAGCGTCACGAAGTGCCACCGAACGTGGTGTTCACGAAGGCGTTGATAGACAAGTTCCACTGGGCCATGAATTGCGAGATGGATTACCGCTTTTGCGACGAGGCGAAACCCGCCGTCGCCGAGTGAAGAAACGTCGAAATTGTTTGGTATAATGACAAAAAATAAATTGTGATATTTTACTCGTGCGCCAGAACGAAAGACACGAGAGATTGCGCTTATCAAACTCGAATCAGCGCTTCGATGGGCGCTTTCGATTCGACGTCATCACTGACGCAATCTCGCGCGAGTTTCTTCTCCGGCGCGCTCACGCGGACGCTTCGAGAGGTCGCTCGATGACCTCATCCGGAATCCCGAGCACGGCCGCGAACGCGCTTTCCGGAGCGCCCTCTCCGTTACGTTCGATCTCTCGAAACAACTTGATGAGCTCCGTGGAGTGCACCGCGCCCGAGAGCACGTGCCGCGCGCCGATGATGAAATTCGGAATCGAGTTGATGCCCATTCTTCTCAAAATGTGCAGCGCGCCCTCGATCTCATTCTCACCCTCACCGGACGCGAGAAACGCCTCCGCCACGGCCGGATCGACACCAGCCTTGGACGCGGCCTCGATCAACATTTTACGATCGTTGAGCTTTTGCCCATCTTCAAAATGACGCTTGTTCAAATCGTTGTACAACGTCTCGCTCGCCGTGCACCCGTAGTTTTTCGTCACCCACTGCACCAACCGATGACTCTGCATCGTGCTCGACGCCAAACGATCGAGATTAAAATGTTTAATCCCCACGTCCTCACCTCGCTCCTTCAACCGATGTCGCCTTTTTTGCGCCTCAAACTCCCTCTTCCCGCCCCATTTCCGCTCCAAACGCGCGCGATTCGTCTCGCTCCACCCCTCGTCTCTCGGATACTCGGGCTCGAGAAAAAACGGCACCCTCAACACCGAGAACCTCAACGGATTATTCGCATCGAGAGGTTTCGCCTGCACCTCGCGCATCGCGCGTTGCAACTGCCTTTTCCCGATGTATCCGTTCGGTCACATGGTGTCCGACACGAGCTCCACCGTAACCAACTGATGTTTCCCTCGCTTCTGTACCGGAACCCTCGTCGCCCTCGCGTTCACCACCGCCCGCGTCGCTCGCGAAAACATACCGCACGCGCGCGATGTTCTTTACTTATCCACCGTCTCGTGCGTGTGTCCCTGGGGCAACGCGAATCCGTCCACCGACTCTGAAAACCTCACCACCACCTTATCCGGCGTGATCTCCGCGCTCTTCACGCCCACGAGCGCCTTGATCACCGCTTTCGCCACCTCCTTGCGAACCTCCGGGGTTCTGCACGCCTTGGGCAACCACGCGACGTGGACGAAGGGCATGGACCGACGGGGCCCGTCGATCAATGCCGACGAGTGGCGCGCGAATGGGCGTCACGAATCGACGCGCGGGGAACGCGCGCGTGACTCCGAGACGCGAGAGTCGTGACGTGTGTTTTCGTGTCGTCGTCGTCGTCGGTCGAGACGCGCGGTCGAGGGGGTGAGGCGACGCGAGAGGGCGGTGGGAAGACGACGGGAAAGGCGGCGGCGCGTCATGCGGGTGAAAACCATCTCGCGCGTCGAAGAGGATTACACGCGCGAACGTAAGAGCGATCGACTCAGAGTGCACAGGAATCTCGATCCCGAACTGCGGCCGATGCAGCGGGCGGTGGAGTATAAGAGAGCGCTGAACGCGGTCAAGTTGGACAAAACGTTCGCCAAGCCGTTCGCGGGACAGTTCGCGGGACACGCGGACGCGGTGCTGTGCATGGCGAAGAGTCCGACGTCGCTCACGGAACTCGTGAGTGGGGCGGCGGATGGGGAGATACGGGTGTGGGACGTGCCGTCGAGGAAGGCGTCGAGGGTATTGAAGGGACATCGAGGCGCGTGTCGAGGCGTGTGCGTGTCCAAGGACGGAGACGCGGTGGTGTCGTGCGGAGACGACGCGACGATTCGGTTGTGGCGATTACCGAAGGCGGGAATGGGTGAGATGAGCGATCCGACGAGGAAGACGCCGGTGATGGAGACGCCGGAGGTGTACGTGGAGAATAACGGATTCAGAGACTGCGACGCGCACTGGGGGAAGCGGGAGTTCGCCACCGCGGGGGCGACGGTGCAGGTGTGGAGCATGGATCGAGGAAACGCACTGCACACGTTTGAATGGGGGACTGACACCGTCCTCTCGGTGCGGTATAATCCAGTGGAGACGGACATTTTTGCGTCGTGTGGATCGGATAGATCCATCGCGCTCTACGACGTGCGCATGGAGACGCCGCTCAAGAAGATCATCATGCAGACGAAATCGACGAAATTGTGCTGGAATCCCATGGAAGCGTTCAATTTTACCGTCGCAAACGAGGACACGAACTTGTACTCGTACGACATGCGCAAGATGGACATCGCCACGTGCGTGCACAAGGATTTCGTAAATGCCGTGATGGACGTCGATTACTCGCCGACGGGTAGAGAATTCGTCGCCGGTAGCTACGATAGAACGATTCGTCTGTTCGACTACAACGCCGGACACTCGAAGGATTGTTACCACACGAAGCGCATGCAGCGAGTGTTCTGCACGCGATTCTCCATGGACGGCTCGTACGTGTTCAGCGCCTCGGACGACATGAACGTGAGGTGCTGGAAGGCGGATGCGAGCGCGCAGCTGGGAACGCTCGCGCCCAGAGAGAAGCGCAAGCACGCGTACAACGCGTCGTTGAAAGATCGTTTCAAGCATATGCCGGAGATTCGGCGCATCGCGAACCACCATCACGTGCCCAAGGCTATTCACAAGCAAACCAAGCTGCGTCGCACCATGCAAGACGCCGAGACTCGCAAGGCGAGACGACGCGTCGCACACGCGGCTCCGGGCGCGGAGAAGGAGGAGTTCAAACCGGCGAGAAAGAAGAAGATTCTCGCCCAGGTGGAGTGATCGAACGTTTGAATAGACGTGTACATGTAACAACAAGATGTTTTAGGGTGGAACGAAACATTGTTTTCGCGGCTATTTTATTTGCGCAACGCGTCCAATCGCGCCTGTAAATCATCATCCAGACCCCCACCCGCGGATTCCGCCGCGCCCGCGCCCTCCAACACAGCCGTCGGCGCCGTGCGCTCCGTCTCCGCCGCCACGCTCACCTTACCTGCGGGCGCGGAGATCAACTCCGCGCCGACGTTGCATCCCAATTCGTCCAACACCGCGTTCACCAGTTCCTCCGTCTCCTCCTCTTCATCATCCACCGCGAACGCGTCGTCCACCGCGTCGCCCATCACCTCCGTCGTCATCTCCATCTTCTCATTCTGTCTCTCAAACTCTTTTAAAATATTTTGCAGAGACGGAATGTTCAGCTTTGTGTTCATCGATTTCATCGCCGACGTGACGCCGCGCATCGCGTCCGCCATCGCCTGCGCGCTCTTCAGCGTCTGCATTCGCAGCGACACCCCTTGTAACTGCGACTTGAGCGAATAAAACTTTGTGATCGAGTGTCTCGTGCGCACTAAATCTTTCGCCATCACCTGCGTCGTTCATTTATTCGTTCATTCGTTCGTCTCGTCCGTCAGTCGTCTCGTCGACGCGCCCGCCTCGTCTCTCCCAGTCGCGTCTCTGGCCTCATCGCAACGCGCGCGTTTCTCACCGAACGCGCGCCTTCGATCGACGCGCCTTGACGGCACCCATCTGATTCGCCTTGGCCATGCGCTTAATCTCCGCGATGAGCTTCTTTTCCTGCGACATCATCGACGCGCGCTCGCGGTCGATCTCTCGAATGGATCGATCGAGCATGCGCTTATTCTCGCGCAAGAGCTCGGTCGGGGTCTTTTGTCTCTTGAATAACCACATCCTGGCGTTCGTTTCGTCGTCGCGGACGCGCTCGCGGGCTCGCGCGAGTCGCGGGCGCGCGGGAAAGTGACGCCGCGCGGTCGGAATGTGATTAATCGACAGGTGGTGCCTTTTCCTCGGGACGGGACGGGACGGGACGAAGAGAAGGGAAGGGCGAGAGCGGTGAGGTGATTCGATTCGTTACACGGCGAGTCACGGACCGCCCTTGTTCATGAAGACTCTGGCGGCGATGGCGATGGCGCACGCGATGCCAAAGGCGGCGGGACCGAACTTGGCGAGCGACGCGGCGCCGCCGCCGCCGGCGACGTCGACGTGCGCGGCGATGACGGCTTTTAAAGCGTCGTATGCCTTGTCCACGTCGTCGTTGACGATGACGGCGTCGAAGAAGCCGTCGACGTCCTTCTTGGCCATCTCCGTGCGCGCGTTTTCGAGACGCTTGAGGACGGCGTCTTCGGTCTCGGTGCCTCGACCTCGTAACCGACGCTCGAGCTCTTTCATGGACGGCGGCGCGATGAAGACGTACGCCGCCTTCAAATCACTCTTTTTCACGAGTTCGGCGCCCTGGACGTCGATATCGAGCAAACATATCTTACCGCTCTTCGACACCTTGCGCACGGCGGCGAACGACGTGCCGTAGATGTTTTGATGCACGTGCGCGTGTTCTAAAAATTTCCCCTCGGCGATGTCTCGCTCCATCGTCGCCTTGTCCACAAAGTTATAGTGCGTCCCGTTCACCTCTCCGGGACGCGGCGCCCGCGTCGTGTGCGACACCGAAAATCCAAACTTGTCCGGAAACTCGCGCTGAAGCATGGCGATGAGCGTTCCTTTCCCCACCCCCGAGGGTCCGACGACGACGAGCGGTCGCGGCATGGCGCTCGATCGCGCCTTCACGCGTCCGTCTCTTCGGCACCACCGACGCGATCGAGCCCGAGTCGACGCGCCCGTTCGCGTTCTTTCGCCGCGCGTCGGAGCGAGTCCGCGTCCGCCGAGCCCAGCTCGCGCGCGCGCAAGTATTCTCGTCGGAGCGCTTCAAACTGTGCAATCAATCAATCGTCAGTCGTCGCGCGCGTGCGTCGTCGTCGGGATCGCTCGCGCGGGTGAAGCGCGCGATGCGTCGCGATGCGATGCGTACCTCCTCCTTGTCCTCGGTTTTGAGTTCGATGCGCGTCGGAGGTCGACGCAACATGCACCAATGTCTGAGGCGCGAGGGCGACGCCGACGGCGGAGAAAACGCGCGGCGAGCCGAGCGAACGTCGAATGTCGTATGAAGGCGTGCGCGTGCGTACATCGATGAGAATATCACAAAAACGAAGACAAGAATAATGATTAACGCCCCTCGGTGATGAGCTCGCGCGTCTTGGCGATGTTGGTCTCCACGACGTCGAGCCGACTCTTCGGCACGGGGGCGAGCCCGTTGAACGAATAGTGTCCCGCGAGTTGGTTCAACGCGTTATAAAACGCTCGTCCCGACGCCATCTTCGAGCTCCCTCCCGGTGCGTATCTCCCACTCCAATCGTTCGAGCTCTTTTGAAACGCCGCGATCGCCTTCTCTCGAGTCGGGTCGTAGACGTCCATGGCCAAGAGCGTCTCCACCTCGTCGACAAACTCCAACGTATCCCTCTGATACGTCGTCAGATTCGGATTCGTCGACGCGCTCGCCGGTTTAAACGATGCATCGCTCTTCGTTTTCTCATAACTCTCCGTCTCGACCGAGTCCGCGGCGAGAATCCTCGCTCGACAATCCGCGCCGTCCGCCGTCGGGTCGCACACCTCGCTGAACGCGCGGTCCGCCGAGTTGGCGGCGAACGCCTCTCTCGTCGTCGTCGTCGTCGTCGTCGCGACGAACGCGCTCGCCAGGGCGAGCATCTCGCGTCGGCCGGTCGCGCGCGTCGTCTCGCGATCGGGACGGTCGCCGGCGTCGCGAGACGCGCGCGCGAGCGTCGTCGTCTCGCGATTTTTGGGACGGGTTTTCCTCGACGTCGACGCGCGCGCATCGACGCGAGACGCGCGCGAGGCGAGCGAGGCGTGCGTCGGGGTCATGTCACGCGTCGAGACCGCGGCGGCGCGGCGCGAGGGGAGGCGCGGTGTGACGCGAAAAGCGCATCGATGATGTCGACGTCACCCAGCGGTCGAGCGACTGAAAAATTGAGACGACGCGCGAGAGGGGAGTCGTCGGATGATGGATCGACGATGCGTCGATGCGTGCGTGAGCGATGACAACGCTAGGGTGTGTCGTGTGTGGTGTGTCGTGAATCACACCCACGGCGCCCATCCTGGGTACATGGCGGCGAGTTTGAACGGATCGCGCGCGTCGTGTAAGAGTTGTCGTACCTGTCCCTTGATGGACCGGAGCTCGCCGTCTTCGTAACCGTCGAGTTTTTGTTTGACGCGCATGAGCGCGCGCTCGGCGTCTAGATTTCCATCGTTGACGTCGGGCTTCCGGGCGAACAGGGCGGTGAGAGGATCGCGATCGATCTCGGCGGCGCGCGCGGCGGCTTGTCGACCGGCGTTGACGGACCACTTGAGAATCGGGTCGTGGACGAGGACGGCGATGACGGTGGTGAGCGCGTCTTTATTCGCGCGTAAAACCTCCATGGTCTCTTCGCAACACCGGCGCATGATGCCCTCGACGCCGCACGCGCCCATGCCGTCGACGATGTCCCTCGTGAGACGAAACGGGACGCGCTCGGGCGTCTTGAGCGTCAAGCCTTGCTCAAAGGTGACGCCGAAATCAATGTGCACGAATTCGGCGGTCCATCGATCGATCATGATGTTACTGCTGTGTCTGTCGCCGAGACCGATGACGTATCCAACCATGGAATTCACCGCGCACGATCGAATGTAACTCACGCGACGTTCGAACCACTCGGCGGGTTCGCGATAGTGCTCGGTGAAAAAGTTGTGCATGACGGGTCGGAAATTTTCGCACACCTCGGCGTAATCCTTGTGCAGCGTGTCCGGCGTAGAATTGCGCATCATTTCGGACGCTTGGGCGTGTTTCATGTCCTGCGGGCGGTACCGCTCGTGCGCGCACGCGCGCGCGTGAATGAGATACGTCGAGAGAAGGATGGTCTCGTCGACCCACTCGAGTAAACCAGCTTCGGGAGAAAACGGAATCACCTTGTACGTCCGAATGCGCATGTTTCGCGAATTCGTGCTCATGTTTTGTTTGAGCAGCGTGTTCACGAGGCCGAAGAATTGTTGAATGACGGCGTCTTGACGCAAATCGTCGTTCCCGCTCTTGGCGAGTTGGAGATAAATCTTCCCGTCCGAGCCATGACACTTGACGAGTTTCGGTTCGTTGATGCCGCCGACGAGCCGCGTCGTCTCGTGAAAGTGCATAAAGGACGGAAAGCTTCCGTCCGGGTATTTACACTTGGGATCGATCTCGATGTGCGCCGTCGGCACCGGTACTGATGTCAGATTACTCAGCGATCGTTTTTTCACCGCGTTCGGAAGATTGTGATACAAGACGGCGTCGTCTCGAGACAATTTCAATTGCGCGATGGAAATGTACGCCTCGATGAGACGATTCATGTCTCCGACCAAACTTTTTCGGGCGTTTGAATCCGAAGAAAATTTCTTGAGAAGTTTCGCCGCGGCCTCGACTTTCGCCGTAGATGAGTGCACGCCGTATCGCGACGCTCTGTTGCCTCGCGACAACGCGTGCAGCTGATGCAAGACGTGGTGCGGGTGATCTCGCATCAGACGCATCACGAGCGCCTCGAGCACCGCACCAAACTTGTTATCGCCGTCGGAGGTCGTCCCGAGTCGACTGACGATTTGGTGCGAGAGGTCCAGGAAGATGTAACTCGGAATCGTGCGGCGAGTGGTGAGCTTGATGATCTCCTCGTTCACCTGGTCGATGATTTTTTGTCGCATCGTTGTAACAGCGCCGTCCTGCTGACCGCAATGTGTGAACCATAACGCGATGCATCTGAAGACGCTCGCCTGCGAATTCCACCCACCGGCGTCGAGCGATCTTCTGTAACCCTGTAAAGTGCGTATGAGGGCGTGCGCGTGCGCCGCGGTTCGTTCGTCGAACTCTTGTTTGTCATTCTTGACTTGCATTTCGAGCGGAACGAATCGCGCTTGCAAGCCTCGAATTTCGCGCGCGAGATTTTCGTGCGCCTTCGATCCTTTCTTCTTGGACGCGAGCTCGATTCGCTTCTTTTCCTTTTCATTCTTCACGGTGATCAGCTCCGTTTCGTTCGTTCGTCGTAATCGTTCGGAACGAGCCCACTCGGGGGAGTTGAAGCGTTCTTCGAGTTGACGATATTGCGAATCGGCGAATTGCGCCAATCGATAATGACAGCGACTCAGTAATCGCAACTGTGTCACATCCGTAACGCCATCTTTGGAGTACACGACGGTGTTCGCTTCCTTTCTCGTCTTGCTCTGACTCAGGGTCAGCTTGTAAAATTCGTTCAAGCCATCGATGCAATCGGAAAACTTTTGATAGAGCACGATGCTCGATTCGGTTCTCGCGCTCGCCTGCCATTTCGCCAATAAACAGAGAAGCTCAAAAAATCGTGGGTCGGGCGTTTTCATCGTCGTCGTCAGCACGTGCTCCGCTCCTTGTCGAGCGTGGTACAGCTTCTTACCGTCATTCATGAGTTGCAGCATAGAATGTACCACCGCGATGGCGGATTCGGATTTCCCTTCGGCCCAGAGTAACTTGGCCTCTTCGACGCGCCAAGGAGACGTTCTCGAGAGAATCAAGTCGGGTAGAGGCTTCGTGCCCGGACTCGACGGACGACTCGCCATGATGCGCAATTTTCTCATCGCTTGTACGCCTTCGGTCAAGTTTCCAGCCTTTCGCGCCAAGATGGAGGTTCGCGTCATGTGCTGAGCGAAATTCTCGTGCAACGCCGCCAAGCGCAAGATCACGCCTTGAATCGCGAGAGAAGGTTCAATCAGTTTGAACGGCGCGTCGACGACGTGTCGAAATTCCCAGCTAGACTTAAGACTCGTGATGGCGTTGTCTCGTCTAGTTTGGTTTTCGCTGCCAAAGTGACGCCACAATCGCGCCGCCGCGCTAACGTCGTCGAGCATGCGCATGCGCATGATGGCGACGTTCATCGCATCCGCTGACTCCGTTCCATCATTGATCAACTGCTTTAATAACTCTGCGCGAGATCGGTCGGCTTCATAGCTGGCGCAATCGCCGTCTCCTCTTTCGAGCGCTCGAAGTGAGGAGTGCAGATTTTGATTGAACTTTGGCGCGCTCAAAGTTTGAGTGCGCATCAACGCCGTTGGGAGCGTCCACTGACCGGCTCTCCAAGCAGCTTCGTATTGCAAATCTTTCAATTCGGGCGCGCAGAGCTCATCATCTGTGAGCGCTTTGGAATAAGTGCGCAGTAAGTGCAAGCATCCGAGCTGTCGCAAGGCTTTCAACATGGCAAAGTTTGAAGATTGTACTTTGCCACCGCCGCCGATGTCGCTTCGCAGCAAATCATATCCGGCGAGCGATCTATACCAGTGACCCTCCTCTTCGCTCACGTGGAGCTGCAATTCAAGCGAGTTAGAATGCAGTAAACCGTACAGCCCGTCTGGTTCGGAGATTTTGGACTGGGCTTGCAATAGAATTTGAAGATGCGATGGAATGTCATCAGTCATTTCACCGTGCAAATCAGATTCATCCAGGGAGACGGTGCCGCTCTGCTCTTCCAACCAATGCTCTACCAAAAGTATGGCCGTCAACGGTGCGTGCGTTTCGATAGCTGCTCGCGCCGCGATGAGATAGTCCACCTCGAACCAGTAAACTTTCGCCCAATGGGTTGGTGATTTGTTTGTTTTGCTCAATTTCTCCAGTTTTGCAGCACCAGCTTGTTTGCCTCTATCTCTGAAAGCGCTCACCCGCTTCCATCGAAGGCGTTCAAGCGCCGAAAGGATTGTTTTTGCCGCACGTTTTTCCTCGAGCGTACTCGCGTTGCTCAAGCACATTGCTACGCCGCGACTCGATTGCTCACGCAAGGTTTTACGAGAAGGCGTCATGTCGCCGTCAGAAATCTCAAGAAACGCGTGCGGCAACACAAGTTCCGCTAAACTCGCATCAGCGTGGACTAGAGGCGCCAGAATATCGAACATTGGATTGCTTCGACACTCTTTGAGTAGTCTGTGAGTCAATGTACAAATCCAATCCTTGAAAGATGTGTTCGGCCCGATCCTCCAGAGGCGCTCGTCGTCAAGACCGTAGGTATCGGCAACCATCAAACTCGCTTCCTTACGTTGTAACGAAGTTTGGTCGCGTGACTTTTTTATGAATGGCGCGAGAAATGCTTTTTCAGCCGGAGTCATGCCCTCGAACTTCGAGGCGACACTGCCCAACGAAAGAAGATCCTGGATAGCTTCCGCAGATGCGCGCACCGTGGCGCTCTTCGGTGAGCACAACAGCCCACTCAAATATCTCAGAACTACGGTTGTACAATCTGACTTCTTGTCTTTTCCGCTGTTTAGCTTCGGTGTTTGGAAAGCGATGGCGTATGGCCTCAAAGGTCCAAGAGTGGACAAGAGCTCTGCGGCGATTGCAAAAAGCTCGGCGTCGCCGATCTCGGCGCACAGTTCTGTAAATATCCATATCTTCTCAGGAATCGGAGAGGATTCGTCTTCTTCACACATGCGCTCTAAGCTTTCCCTGAACTGCAACGCTTCGCGACCGCCAGCGCGCAACACTGATCTCCGCAGCGATTTCGGCAAGGTTGGTACTAATTCTACCAGTGACGCCAACTTCTTATCGGGACTCGCGTAGTTACAACCAAGGTCCACCATGGCCTCGGTGTAAATGGGATCTCTGCATTCTTTGAACTCCGGCAAGTCCGGCTGCACGCTAAGCGCTTGAAGGAGACACTCCGGTGGGTTGTGGGTGATGGTCATCAGGAACTTCAGCGCTTCACTTTTCAAAGCCTGCGAAGAAGTCTCCAACACGACGGATGAAAGAACGAACGCAAGTGGCGTCACTAAGTTTTCCATCGCCAAAGACAGCTCACTCTGCGCGCCATCTAAGTGTGAAAGGCTTTCGTATGCACTCAAACAGAGATTTTGCAAAATGCCCATGCATTGTGTGCCTATTATGTGATCACTCAAGCTAGGAATGAGCATGAAGTGGACGTAGCGGAATACAGCTGGAATCTGAACTTGTTCACCGATGCAACTCAATAAGACACTCAGGGATGATAAAGTTTTCGACTTGTGTCTCGCCGACGTTGCGCTGTCGAGAGCTTCGTGTATCCGCAGCATGCATTCAAAAATGATATCCGCGCCCCAATCAATTTTCGACTCTTTCACGAAGCTCTCAACTATCCCAACGATATCGCGCGATTGACTGTAGGGAGGTGGAACATCGAACAACTTCGCCCTTTCGACCGGACATCTCGCGAGAAGTAAAAGTTCAGTCACGACTTTTACCCGAGTCGATGCTAAGTCCGCGCTCCGGTTACCATTTGAGGTCTTGACTAAAGAACTGGCAAACTTCAGCGCGTCAACGGCTTTACGATCAGGATTGGAATTCCCTGACAATGCGTACAATCGCGCATAAACGGCGTCCCATTCCGATCGGAGAATTTCACCGGTTGACATGTCACATGCAACGCTCAGCTCTTTCAAGGAATTGTGTGCTTGTTGATAGATTAACGGAGGAAGCAATGAACGCTTGAGACATAATGCAACTTCTTTCTTCGAAGCGTCGCGCGGCATTCCAAGGAATTCTGGTACCTCAAATATCAGAGATAGCGGCATTTCGCCGTCGATCCACAGTTTTCCGATCGTCTTCAGGTGATATGTGACAAAAGATTGGAGCGATCGATGACCGGTTCCCTCTGCGAGATATCCTATCGCATTGATGGCTGGCGTTTGCATTCCTTTTTCACGCCTCGCGCGATGATGAATGATGATGTACGCGCACCACGGCTCGAGAACGCGAGATACGATGCCGACGGCGGCAATAATATACAAGCTGGACCATTCTTTTTCGGTATCGAACGCGTCCGCCGTCGGGGCCATCTCTAAATCACCAGTTGGAAGAAACCGACACTTCATCGCTAATCCGGGAACCACGGTGTTCTGAAATATACTCATGTGATCCGCCTCTTCGTAAAAGTCGAGCACGGACGCTAATGCTACACCGGCATGAATGCGTACTAAGTAGCTAGGATCATTCAAAAGCCACGCCAGGGTCGCACCGAATTGCGGTTGAAAGTAGTCCAAATTGTATTTGAAGAGCAAAAAGATGCAATCGGCGAGATGAGCGCGAGCTTCTGGATTTCTCAACCCGGTCGGAACTTCATCGTCCGCGATACCGGCAGCTAGTGATACCAGGTCGAGTAACGTTTCATCTATGTTGCCTGGCATTTCACTGTTGACTTCACTCGCTCTCGTCGCGCACAATCCTCGAGTCAGCTCTGTGACTTGCACCAACAACCATTCCCTTGCTGACGACGTGAGTCCGGCGTTTTCATCCAGATTCACCTGCCCCCTCGCCACCGCCTGCAGAACTGGAACGACGTCATCGATCGCACACTGACTTTCTACTTGTCCTGTAAAAGATAGCACAGTCTCTGCGATGTCTTGAGATATTCCGATTCCGCATGCCCCGCGCGGAGGCGCGCCTTCCGGTGGAACCGAGTGCTGCAACAACTTTGCAAGTGCCTTGGTAACTCCACCTGGATGTACTGAAAACATGGACTTCGCGCAGGCGAGGACTTTTCTGATCATCTCTTCACTTTTCACAATCGTTACCTCATATTCACTCGTTCGTGATGAGGACGTGGTGGCCATTTGAGACGTGTTTGATCGCTGCGTCTGTGAGAAATCAGCCGCGACCATTTCAAAATCCATATCAACATCAGCGACGTTCGACTCCTGCGAATGACACGAGCTGCCGGCCAAGCTTGCGCTACTGAGCAATGCTTCTTCTATCGCTTTCACAAAGTCCATCGCACTATTATACAAGACCTTGACGATTTCTGAGCTGTGTTTCTGCAAAGCCGTAGGCCAACCCATCGTCTTAATTTGTTTCAGCGCTTCTGCGATCGCCGGAATTGCATCTAAGATGGTTGTCCTCGAACTCAACATGTGCATTCCGTCGTAGTCGAGTGCATCTGTAAGAGCAGTGTCTATTGATGCGAATAATGGACTTTCGATTCCCCAAGTGGCAGCATGTGCCGCTCTGGATCGTACTCCGGCGAGTCCTACCGCTGCCATGGTTCCCAGGGCCACCGCGCACACTCGCAACGCTTCCTCAGCACTCTTGGCTGACGTGAGCACTTGTTGCAGACAAAGAATAGCTATGCGATGCACTTCTAGGTCGGTACTGACTTCCTTCACGACTGCATCTTTGTCATCTTCGAGCACATTGTACTCGATATCCCTGTGCTCTAGTTTTGCTTTAGCAAAGGGTTCCGTTAGTATCTGAAGCTTATCCAGGCTGCGCATCAAGCTAGCGTAAGAACCATCCGGTAGCTCGAGCCACAGTCGATGATCGAGTTGCTTTATCCAGCATTGATAAGATCCTGCGATCACGGAGTTTTGAAAAGCTGATTGCACTCGAGTCAGCGCCAGATTCCACGTCGACGCGACATTGGCGCGTCTACCATAGAAGGATAAACGTTCGTCGGTTTTTTGAGATAGACCTCGAAGTAACCAGTGAAAGTAATCATCTTGTGACCGTCCAGCTAAGATGCTATCGCAAAATGCGACCGACGCGACCGATGCGACGAGTTCCAACGTGGCCACAGTGGGAACTTCTTCAAAATTGAATATGCTCTGCGTCCAGAAGTTTGATCCCAACAACGATGCGTGCATGAGTCCTTGGCTAATCATTGTCGCAAATAATAATGTACACTCATTCGTCAAACGTATTTCTGAAAGATGGGCTGGTAAATAATAGGTGATGCAATCAGCGACTTCTTTCCAGACTGGCGAAGAGTCATCCTGCGCGACTCCGGCGATTTCTTGCAAACAGCGAATCAGCCAGACAGTTTGCGATAACGTTTTCCCATCCGACAAGCTGCCTTGTGAAAACAAATCTTGTAGCGCGCCCACCAATTGCTTGGTACAAAGAATGAGTTCGTTAGATGAAAATTTGTTCGAGTGCTTCTGCATGAGTAAACAGAAAACCGCACCCCAGCATCCCCCAGAGTTCACAGCCTTGGCTATGACATCTTCCACGCGTTTGCGATTACCACGAGCGCGTTTCGTGACTCGAGAAGAATCTTCATCGACGGACGTTTTCGATGAACGATCTTCCTTTGCAATCACGAATAGTTCGCCGTATAGTTCAAACAATAATCTTTGCGGCAACTTGACGTTGAATCTCTCCGCGTTGTCGCTACCTATAGAACGATCAGTACCGATCTCGGCGACTTGTCTATCGATCAATTCGATGAGATCGTTGACATCGTCCGTAGACAATACGATTAATCTTATCTGGATGTAGCAGTATCTTATCAATTCTTCTCTCAGACGCTTATCGCGAATGTGATTTCCTTTGAAAGCCCATGTCAGGTACGACAAGACGCTCGAATGAAGTGCACCCATTCGCGAACTGATGTCCAATCCAGTTTTTAGTAGGAAGCTATTCATAGCGGACAGGATCATCGCCGATGAGCGTCCCTCTTCTTGCAAATTACGGAAAAAGTCTTCGAAAATTACCAATAAACCATCAATCACGTTTGGCGACAAATCGAATGGACAGTTTTCGAGCAGCAAATGAAACGCCGCAGCTGCTCGATAATTCTCCTCGACTTTACCAGAAGACGATGCGTCTCGCGATGAAAGTGCCTTGGAGGCAAAAAGTTCGATCAACTCTTCAAAAACACTTTGCTTCGCGCGCGAGCAATACTCCGGCACGACCAAGAGATGGCCGCGTAATATGTTGACGTATTCGACGGCAAAGTTCACGTCTTCCGAGCGCAACACGTTCAAAACGTGTGAAAATAGCTTTCCCGCGCGACGTAACAACGGTAAAAGAATACCAGTCGAACGTTTTCTTCCCTCCGCCGCGGCGACGCACTGTCGTAACAACGAAATAGCGTTCTTGTCGACGGCGCGTTTGTCATCTTCCAACTCGCTCGTTACACACACCATCACCGAACTGATCAAACCCGCCCACGTTGACTGCACATCACCTCTGCCCGTGGAATCGTACGCTTTAGTCCCGACGTCGAGCGTTCGCACGAAGGTTTTCGATTGCAGACTCGACAAAAGCTCTTTGACTGCATCCTGTTTGGATTACGAAAAAACTCCGTCCGGTCAGTAAAGCTCGTCGTCGGATCGATGCGGCTCGCGAGACGCGCGCGCGATCGAGCAATGTATCGGATACGCGTACCCTTCTCTTCCGCAGCTTGTCGCTCCTCAGCGCTTCGTGTAGAGCGGTAAGTTCGTCCATCGGAAGATTCTCGATGAGTGTGGTTCACGAGTTAATAATCCGTCGTCGAACGATATCTCCACGCGCGTGCGCACGACGGGTCGACACGGCAAGTGAACGGAGGTGTCTGTGTTTACTTAAGCGCGCGCATGTGCATAAATCTGCGTATGGGGAGGCACGCGCGCCGTTCTGAAGTACTGTCGGTGCCAGCTTTGTTTTCTTGTTTTCGATTCTACGCTCTAGGCGCGGTGGTTGTTTGAAAACTAGTCTATGAATTACAACCAGGGCCTCCAACCGCTCCAAGCGACGGCTAGAATGTCTGGATTTGTAGCTAAGTCTATGAGAGAGCGCACTTGCTCGTCTACGTCGGAGCATTTTCTTGACTGTTCCGTGTTTGAATCTCTGAGCAACGCGCACAAGTTCTTCCAATACGAGCTACCCTTGTGCTTCGGCGCGCATTCCTCGAGGATCATCACGCCAGGATTTTCAAGTTCTAATTTTCCGCAAGCGCGAGTTATCCGATCCTGGATGTGTTGCGCGGCACTGGCTTTTCTACCTGAGTTGAAAGCGTCGCGTTCCCAATCGATGAGCGGATCGCGTAAAAATATGTCCATGACACCTTTAAGAAGCGTCGATCCGTCCTGCAGCGCTCGCATCGTTCTCGCCATGTCTATCTCTAACCAAGACTGAGCGTTAAGAGGTTTCAGAACGTCGAGCAGAGCGGATGTAGCCCGGAATGGAACGAGTTCTGGGATCGGCAACGCTAGAGTAGCGGTTCCGAACACATATCCGAAATCTATATGAATCAGTTCTCCCGTAGAGAAGTCCAGCAAGATATTATCTAAATGTCTATCACCGACTCCAGCCACATACCCACAAATACTCGATGACGCCAAAGAAGCAGCAAACGCCTGACGCATCATGATGAACGCTTCAGCGCTTCCCGCAGATCTGAAGAGAACTTGACGCAATACGTCTTCCGAGCCATTCATCATCCTTAGACGCTCTAAGATGACGTTTGACTCAATACCGGTGTATTTGCCCAACGCTTGGAGATAGTGTGCATGTGAAGTAGTGGTGGTTTCTGTTCCGTCACGAGATTTTCTTTTGCCGAGTGTGAGGGCTCGTTCTCTGATCCAACGCTGATGTTCTGCAAAGGTACTCACCTCTTCATTCTGCAGTAGTGATTCGTTGATGATTCGCAAGAGAGGCGAAGTGTTACCTATGAATTCAATCAAACCGTTTCGATTCGAAAGAGGTGACACGTGGAAAGTTCGAAGCTCCAAACCTCTACCTCGCGATTCCGCGAAGTGCGCCAACAAACCGTTCATCGCTCTGAACAGTCTTTGCACGCGTTCATCCTGACGTAAGTCTTCGCCGCCCTTTGCGATGAACTGATAGTCGCGACCGTCACTACCTCTAATGGTAATCTTTTTCGGCCGCTGTTTGGATGCAAAAATTTGCAGCTCGGGCGCAAAGCCCATGACGGTGACGTGACGTTCCACCTCGGGAGGACCGGTGATGTTATCGTACTGACCGGGCATTTCGAGGACGGAGGAAAGCTGCTTCACGTTTTCGTAGTCTTCGAACCATGATGAGAACTCATTCAAACGGAGTCTCGTTGATTGATCTAGATCTTCAAACTCTTCCGACCAAAGAGACATTATTTTTGCCTCAGCTCGCTTGAGCTTGTCACTGATGCCTTGCGATTTGTTCTCAACGATGCTTTTCAGAATTGGTGCCGCGATTTTTGCAAATCTTTTGTTGATTGGGCCAGAACTGGCGACATTTGTGAGATCATAAATCATATCTTCGAGTGCGTTGGCTGCCGCGTCGAAGTTCTGCTGGTATTCTCGTAGCTGAATTGTTCTGCGCCAGAAGTTGTATCGATTCAAGGGGAAATCCAACAGCTCCATTGCTCGATTGAATCCATCGTGCAGCGACGATGCGAGAGCAAAGTTCATGCGCTGGCTCACGACTGTGTCCATTTCGAACTTCATCAGATTGAAGTGTGGACGCACGGCTGCTGGATACTTTGACACCAAGCTTCTAATCAGCGGAGAAGCGACAGCGTCGAGCTGGGAATCTGACATCATGGAAATTAGTTGCGGAATCCAATCCAAGAAGAGCCAAACAGGAACCCTTGAGAGCGCTTGACCAAACTCAAATGCGGTATCGTCAGTGATCACTTCACGAAGTAACACGAGTAGCCGCGGTAAGAGATGACGCGCCGGAGCAGACCGTTTTGTTCCTGATGCCTTCAGCGCAATCAAAGTCTGCCTGACGAATACTTCGGAGTAGTCCGACCCTCGATCGTTTGTAGCACTCTTTAATAGTGCGTCGCAAAAGTGCGCGAGACGAAGCGACGCGTCGATACTTTGCTTCATGTTTCTCGCTCCGTCCTGCGCTAGAGTGTAGCCACGGATAGCGGCTTCTGCGTAATCATCAGAATCAGCTCCTCCAGCTCTCGCTAAGCGCTCGCACATGCGAGCCTCCAGAATTCTGCAACTAATCTCATCTTCCTCTTTCCACTTGCCCATGCTCAATTGGCACTGACACATTTCGAGGGCTTTTTGAACGGCGCTCTGCGTGCCTGTCGTCAGCTTGAGTTCAAAAAGAGCTTCGTACATTCTCCAGCTTTCTGGTGTGTTCGTCTGTTGAAGATTTTGCAGATACTTCCTGAAGAATTTGCTCGACAGATGAGTCTGCCCGACCTCGCGCAGACCGTTCGACGCGACGAGCCACATCTCCGTTCGCATCGAAGTGATTGAATTCGTTTGAATTTCCGGGATGACGCTCACAAGCGTTCCGAGCATTCTTGAACGAAAGGTAATCACGCGCTCCCAGACTTCCGAGGGATCATAAACCGCGGAGGGCCATCGTTTTTGCCACTTACTATCGAGAGCATTCACTATGGAGTTGGCTTTGTCGAGATTCAGATTTGCAGTCATGTACTGAAGACTCTCTCTGATCTCCTCGATGCTAAGCAACGTTTCCTCGATTTCGACGGCTGGCTGCAACGACTGCAGCAGCTTTCGCCGCACCGCCGTAGATGAGCTTCGGGTCGTGCTCCACGCATCAAGGAAACTTTCGTAAGTTTGTTGCGTGAGACTCAAGACGTCGCTTCTTTTCTCATTTGTCAACGCATACATTGCGAGTTCGACTCCGAACGCACGAGCAAACGAGCATCTGTGATCCTCTTGAGCAAAAACTTTGTTGAAGAACGGCGACCAATCAACCAATGGTTGTCGAAGTGCGACTCGAAACGCTGTACACACGTCGGAACCTCCCGAAGCCTCACCCGGTATGCAATGAGTGACGGTATCTAGCGCCGCGTGAATGTCAAATTGGCCAGTCTTCAGATTGCCGAGCTCTTCCTCCAGATCATCCCAGTCTCCAAGACGCTCCGCGCATCTAAAATATTCACTTTTCAAGAACTGATACTCGTGCGATAACGTGTCACTCCGTTCGGTGAAAAGAACCTTGTATCGCTCCTTTGAATCGTGCAACTTGCCGGACATTTCCAATTGAATCGCGTCCATGGTTTGAGTCTTGACAAACGCGTTCGAGAACGAGAGTAGCGCCGCGTCGTCATAGCCAAGGGATCGGAACAATTGCGCGAGCGACTGCCATTTTTCTGAAGATCCATCAGAGCCGGTCAGTAACGATTCCAGCGCAATGATACCGCTCGAGAGACTTTTGCCACTCATCGCCAGCCGAACTATGTCAGTTGCAGTGACGTTGTCAAGGATCGGCACGATTTCATACAGTGACAATATAAACCTCACCAGTGAGGCATCGTTACCTTGAATATTCTGAATAAAGTGTTTCATCGGATGTGAAATGCTGTTCATGACGTGATTCGGTGACCACGCGTCGCCTTGGTCTCTTGCTTGAATGAATTCGGACTCTTGTCTTGCGCAGTTTACAAGGTCTCGGAGCAAAACGCACGCAAGAGCTGAATCACGTTCGGCAGTCAGCAAGAAGGGTGTGATGAGCTCATTGCATGAAACTTTCACATCAGGCAAATCACCACCCCTGTAGGATCTCGTAAGGTTCAGTTTGTGACTAGCCTCATTCAAGACAAATTCAGATATCTTTCTCTTGCTCACTTCAGTCTTTCGAGTCAATGGACTCATAACACCACGAAAGGTATCTACGTTACGCAGCTGACTCTGCGTGCGCTTTGAAAGTCTTTTAACGGGATTGCCACAAAGCTTGCTAGCAAACAGCGGATCTGAATCCCAAAGTGAAGAACGCACGCTTGCCACCAATGTCGACACGTCTGCGTCGTCTTGTTGATCGCTCCTTTGAGTTGCCCGCGAAGAAAACAGCGGAACCATCGACTGCGAACCACCGTGCCTACGCGATGTATCCAATTTAGCATCAGTGAAAACGCACTCTGATAAATCGTTCTCAATCAAGGGTGCTTGACCCGTGGTGCTCATCTCTTGCACTGCGAAAACAAGTCTGCACGCTGCCGCGAGCCATGAACCTTCCAACTTTGAGTTCGGTACTATTTGAAGTGTATCGTAGAATCGCACGGCGAAGTTGTCGGTACGAAGTCGCTTATTCCAGAATTTCATAGCTTCATCCCTTCTGTTGGCACTCGCTGAATCGGCGACAGCTTGAAGAAGCGGACCTTGTAGCGAGACCTCATTCAAGAGCTCTGGATACATCTCCGCGACGGCGATACACATACGTGTATGCGCTTCGCGTACATTTACGACGCTCTCTGCACCCACGGTCCTATCAGCTTCGTCAAGTGCAGAAGTCCACAACTTGAGATTACTTTTTCTCTCAGCCGCATTCGACCGTACCGCGACACCGCAAGCGAGTGCCGTGAATAAAGCCTCCAGTATCTCATCATCTTTGGACCTCACTAACGCTGGAACGAACGGTAAGAGACGTGTATATGTGGAGTATACTATCTCGGAATCATGTTCACGCGTGAGTATCATCAGCGCGACGAGCTGCGATTCCCCATGTGTTTTGTCGAGAAGCGAGTGAACGAGGGGAGCGAAACCACCATCGTGCACGAATCGTGGACAACGCCTCGTCAGTTTGTCCAGTACATCTATGAACGCATCTTGCGAACCCGATTCAAAAAGCTCTTTGAGACGTCGACGTAAAGCGTCGTGCCAGGGCATGCTTTGAACCCCATCAGTCTCCATGATCTTCCCGAGTAGCGCCGCTGCCACCGAATTCACTGAGCGACTGGTCCGTTGATTTGGTCGTAGGAGACAGTTGAGAATACTGTGTATGAGTGGCAAGTTGATCTGTTCACCCAGGTCCCTACCGTTTGAGTCTGTCATGACTATCGCATCATCATTCAATCGAAGCACGCGTTCCTCTTCGTGAAGCAGTGAACCGACGAGTTGAAGAGCAAACAATTTTCTCATCGTGCAGATTTTCGACTCATCTCCATCGACGGGCACACAAGCCGCATGTTCGTGAATACAGGCTAACAAACTTTGAAAGCAATGGGGAACGGGCATGGCAGAAGCTTGTGCGGCGTCGCGCAAGCGGACAAATCCTTTTTTCAATAGAATGAGATTTTCCTTCAATATGGCTTCAACTTTTGAAAAGCCATGCCTCACGACAAACTCCATCGAATCCAACAAGCAAGGTTTTGCTTCTTCAAAGCTCGACGTCCACAGTGCGTCGCAATCCAAAGCGACGGTCACGGCTTCTCTCACCGGAGTGGCGACGAAGTCTACGGTTGAATTTTTAGAAATTTCAATGACCGACGTCAGCAAAGCAATCATCAAATTTGGCTGAGCTGCCAGTAAAGATGGAGATGCGTTGACGGAGGTCATACCGACGTCACGAATCGAATCAGGTTCCGATTCAAGCTCATTATTCAGACGCAATAGCGCTTTGATGATGAGAAGTTTGACCGCTGGTAACACCGAAGGTGAATACAGAAGCATCGTAAACATTTCTATAATTTGCATTTCTGGTGATGATCCATCTGCTTCGCCAGATAATCCTTCACAAACCACAAGTTTCATAATTTTGTAAACACTAACTGACACCGGATGCGCTTCGAGTTCATCTCGTGCCTGCCCACTCGGATGAGGTTTGTCTTCATCGGCAAGCTCATCGGGACCACCATCGATTTGAATGTGCGCGTTGTCAGTCTCATAGAGGTGCGTGGTTCTCAAAGTTGAGTACTTTGACGCCAGGGTTGAAGACAGTGTGAAACCACTGCGCTTCACCTGTTCAGCCTTTGTATCGGGGCCATTGTCCGAAACTTTCTTCATTGGGAGGATTGACCTTGCTTCCAATTCAAGACGCTTCGTTCTGTCAACCAATTTGTTCCACGCTTTCAAGTCGTGAAACAACCTGTTGTAAAACTTGACATCTGTTTGTGTGCGCACGAGCAAAGTGGAAAAGACGGAAAACGCGAGTTGATGCACGCGCAATACGATCTCCTCTTGTCCACATTTCGCGTTCGCTGAAACACCGAGACCGCTCAGTTCGCTCATCGCGGCTTTGGACACAATCGCGTTTAACTTGGGAACTTTCACGCAGGGACCAGCCGTGAGTTCTTCCTTCGTGCACTTCGTATATAATTCGCATAGCAGGCTGAAGCTCCTCGTGGAAAGAAGAAGGTCACCCGTCGCTGTGATATCTTTCATTATATCCACCGAGTTGTCTTCAAAAAAGGTGGCAATCTGAGAGGCGTTGGCCTGCGCAAGGAGTGACGGTAGAATTTGATGCACAGCCATGACTCTGACTTCAAATGCCGTTTTCGTATTTTCGACGGCTTTCCAAACATTGATCACCAGCTCTTGATCCCAACCAGTTTCAGCGTCGTTTTCACTATTCTGCACGATGAGTTTGGCATCTGAATCCTTGTAAAATGGGAAAAGAGCCGTCATGAGCGATGGTAAACGGCAAGTGATGAAAGCCTTCTTGAATGCTTTGATCGTCGATGGATATCGCTTCTCAAACTTTTTCGAATCACATCTTTCTTGGAAAACCATGTTATTCAGAGAAACACCGAGGCTTTTTCCAAGATCCTTGTAACTTTCCTTCGATATTTTAACTCGTTGAAGCACTTCGGCGACGAGTATGACTGCGTCTACGTGTGAACTGAGAGAGATGCAATCGCTACGTGTGCAAATCATGAGACCAGAAATGATACTGTCGTCGAAATGATATGAAGCTTTATCGTCTCCGAGAGTTTGATACAGATCGACGAGCTTGCCTACGATCGTCACGAATCGTTGATGACGATTGTTCTTGACATCGGCGGCCGCGCCTTCGTGTCCTTCGTGAAGGGCGCACAGGGATGAGATGTGCTCCATCATGATGCTGAACACCCGCGAAGCCTCCACGCGCGCACTCTGTGTGGATTCCTTTTTCGGAGTCGCCAGTTCCATCACGCTTATGACGATATCAGTCGCGACAATGCCGCTTGATGACTCTATATCTTTTCCAGATACCTTGAGCAAGCCCGGCGCGTACTCTTCAAATTGGAATTTGCACGCACGAATTATGGACTCTTTGTAGTTGCGATAAAAGGGTTCGCCCATTTTAACGCCCGACGCGCCTGGTTTTCTGTCCAAAAGAAGATCCAACAAAACGGGCGGTGATATATTCAGATGCAGGCAAAGCTGTACCACCGCCTCACACACCGTACGCTGTTGCGGACTCGTGTGTCGACCGAGTTTACAAACGGCGGACGATGCGCGCAACGCAAGAACTGTGGCGGAAGAATCACCCTCTTTAGGCAACACACGCCGCAATAAAAACACATTCGCGAGCTCCCGGTATACATCAGAGACGTGCTGCGCCGCGATACATCCTTTCGGTGACTCCAAATTTATCGCGCTCAGATCAAACTTGGGCGTGATGATGAAATCACGCAGCGCGCGGAGAGTCTCATCACTCAGTCCAGAGATGTAAGGAAAATTACGTTGTGAAACCATCGTCTGTGTCAATTGCGCGGCCGCGCGCATGATGCGTTTGCGACTCGCTTCGGTGTCTTCTCCAAGATTTTGTGGTGTGAAGATCGAAGCAGAGATCAATCCAGCCACGTTTTTGTACCCATCGTCTCCCATCATCAACGAGAGAAGAGATTCCTTCTCATCGTTTTCCTGACTTGATTTCAAAATGAAATTCAAGAGGCGCAAAATCTCAACGATTAACAAACCATCTTGTTCACAGAGTTTGTAAATGGTGTCATCGAATGAAGCCTGAAAGCGCTCAGAGATACGATCCAAATATTGCGCCACGGTGCGGAAGTGAGTTGTTCGAGAAGTGGTGAAAAATGCCGCCTTACCGAATGACATCATCATGAACCAACCTGACCACTGAATCGCCGCAATGAATTTGTTTAACGCTCGCCCTCCGTGCTCGAGCGCACCGATCTCTGGAACTAATGAATCTATACAGGTTGACGTCACGTGAGAGTGCAGGTGAAACCATTGTTGAACGTCCTGAATCATGAACGGCGCGACAGCGCAGAATGTTTGTTGCGCTTCGCGTCGAAGGAAACTATCTTCACTCAAGGTGTATTCTAGTAGATCCTCCAAAAATGGTTCGGTCGACTCCGAAAACGCTGAGCCAGAAAGCTGCGCGTGAGTTATCTCCTGCGACTTCATCGCTTGTAACACTTCGCGGACGACCACCGCCATGGCTACGTCTGCTCCCCTTGTAGACATACCGACCGTGCAGAAATGTTCTCCCGATCTCGAAATACTTCTGAACGAAACTTTCAGGATTTCTAGAGCGTATTCATCGAAGAGAACGCGATGCTTCATCAAGTGCGCGATGCAACGTCGAATCGCCGTCACCGCGCCGAGCCTGTGCCCGGCTTCCGTGTGCATCATCAAACCAAACAAGGTGCGCAAAATATATCTATGATTGACTAGACCTTCATGTCGACTCTCGTCCGGCACGTATTTCAGACTCCATTCGAGAAGCTCTCCGATGAGTGAAGCGCAGAGATCTCGAACAGCACCAGCTTTTGAAGTATTTGACAATCCAGTGGTGAGCGCATCAAACAGACAAAGCGCGTTATCTAACTCTCGCGCTTGATTCTTTGCAAACCAACGGGTCGTCTGATAGCACAGTGAGTTGAAGAGTTGTTTTGTCACTGGTTCGGCATCGACTGCAAGTTCAAACATTATTGGAAACATTCTCTCAAAGATGGACCGATACCGAGATTCACTGCGAGTGAAATCTCCTGATTTCGACGCTGGCTCCTGCGCGCTTCTTCCTATCAAAAACACGGTTGCACCATAGATTGCTTCAGACGCTGCGACTTTTGTCGCTCTGTCCTGAGAAAATAAAGCGAGATGCGACGTTCGAGGCAACAAGTTATCCAGCCACAACTTGGTGGAGGATGCGATTAAACCGACGGGCACGGAAAGCTTTGAACTAGCACTCCACGGCGACTCGAGCTCATTCGCCGACTTTTTTGTCCCCTTGGTAGACTTTAAACCGTGCGCCGCACCACCCATAGAACCAAGCATTTTGACGATACGAATCAGAGTCGCTTGACTCAGCACGTTATTGTCCGCGTCGTCCCGATTTTCAAGCTTTCTTTTGTTGCGGTTCGCGCCCTTGACGTCTTGCCTGTCCAAGTCCTTTATCTCCTCGCTTGAAAACAAAGTATCTGCTCGAGACGCGCTATCTAAATATGTACACAGGCTTTCAGCTATTTGCGGAAGATACGGAGAAGTCTCTTCAAGATGCCTTCCGCCCAACCATCCGTCGAGCGTGTCCAGCGCAACCTCAACCACCGGTGGGTACTGCTGACCGAGTTCAAGAGCTCTGAGTAGAGGCTCGATTAAATCTGATATGGGAAGTATGGCCGTCGGTAAGGATAGAAGTAATGTCAGTATGGACGCTAAAAGCTCTCCAGAAAATCGCCTCATATCATTCAGAACATCCTTGAGGAATTGTCGAAACAGCTCTGTGATTTCTTGCGCATCTAACGCATTGCCTTCGCAGAAATACCCAGCTCTGTCAGCGGTAGAGATCAGCGTTCCGATGAGCTTGTAAAATCCAGATATTGACGTGTTTTTATTGGCTAAAAGCATCAGTTCTGCACTCAAGTGATTCACCCATAACACGAGCATCTCCGCCGAAGACTGTTCTAAGACTTTTTGTGCGAACTCAACCAATTGTAAGAATGTGTGCATATCTCCAGGATTCGCCGCAGTTGCGTCGTCTCCCAAACTTACCGCTACGGACACAGTGTCCAAATCGTCATTTGCCCGTTTGCTCTCCCCGGCCAATGTCTTAATACCCAAGTCAAGCGCCGTGCAAAAATTAAGGAGCTCGTTGACGAAACAACCGTACACGCCTGCCAAGGTGGTTTTGACATCGTCCTTGTGATACCCAGACGTGTAGATGACGCTATCTCTATCTCCACCGAGAAGTTCTATCCATATGTCGACGTACACAGGCCACATCGGTATCGGTGCTGCCTGATAGAGCACTCTATCTATGGGATCCGGCGATGAAAACCGAAGCGTCAGCGCCAGAAGCTGCGAGCCGACGCGAGCGAGTAACGTCTGAAGAGCACAGTCTTTTGAGGCGAGAGCGATGAACATGTGAATAATCGCATCGCGTATCATCGGCTTGCGGCGATTATTTTCGAACGCGTATTGTTCCCAAATCCATTCGACCAACGTACAAAGATTACCCAGAAGTGCTTCGTCTATCAAAACGTGTGGGATTCGCAACAAATCGCCGTACGCCGACAACAGCGCGACTTGCCTCTCGATGCTCTCAAATCTCTCTTGAAACTCATTTTCACCACGCTTGAACTTGATGAACATCGTGAGTTTCCCCAGACGTCCCATGTACGAATTCACCTCGCTGTACTCGCCGGAGAGCAGCGTCAATGCCGGAGCCGCAAATTTACCCATGGCGCGAATACACGCCGACTTATCGCGCTCTGACTTTTCATCGTCGTCGAGCACACTGATGATGTCTTTCAAGATCGTTTCGAGCAAGGTTCCGCGCATATCTCGCGTGGACGTTGTCTCACACGTAAATGCGTCGCTCAAGGCGCGCAAAAATTCATCGTAAGCCGCCGCCGCGCACCGCGAGAGATCCTTGTTGTTCGCCATGCGCAAATTCAACAAGATGCGAAACAACTTGGCCGATATCTTCACAAGCTCGTGTTTCAACGCGTGCGCGTGCGCTGTGATCAAATCCAACGCCGACTTTTGTAAATCCGTTCGCGAGCCCGTCTCTTTCAACGACACGACGCGCTCGACGATGCGAACGATGCGCGCGTGATTTGACTTGTCGTCCTCGATGCCCTGAACGAATAGCGACGAGGACAGCGCGTCTAGCGCACTCGCCATGAACAGTGTGTTTTTCTTAAAGTCGTCGAGGTCGTCGTCGAGCGCCGCGTCCAAGATTCGACAAGACGCCGTTCGCAACCACACCGCCGTCGGCGCATCGGCGACGTCCTCCGCGTCGTCCGCGCCGCACAGCTCCAATCCCTCCATTTTCAACCCCACGTGCATCGCCCCGATGACTCGCAACAATAACCCCTTCACAGTCTTCGAATTCGTCGTCGACCTCTCGTAATCCCTTCGCAGCGCCCGTCCGTGCGCCTTCATCGTCCGCGCGCCGAGCTCTCTCGCGCGACTCTTCGCCAGCGTCAACAACACCCTCAACGCCGATGATTTCACCGCGTTCGACGCGTCTCTCCGCACAGTGGACGCCACCGTCTCCCAGCATCCCAAAGTTTGCCCCACCAGCGCGTTCGTTCCCTGCGCGCGCGTCGCGCACTCGCACAGCGCGTCCAACGCCCTGGCGCGTCCGCTCGCGTACTCTCTCCCTCTTCGTCCCTCGGTGACCTTGACGTACCCCACCAATCCGTGTTCGTCGTCGAACACGCGCGCGAGCGTGCCCGATGTCGCGAGAAACTCTCTGTCCATCGATTCGCACGCCTCCTGCGCGTCGGTCGAGCGTCGTCGCGTCGTCGTCAGTCGATGCGCGTTTAAAGATGCGTCAGCCCGACCGAGACGATTTCAATTCTTTCGCGCGCGCTCGCGCGTCGTCGTCGCGCGCACCCTGATCTCCGACACCGTACCGGCGCTTCGCGCGGCGGCGGCGTCGCTCTTGGCGTCTCGGTGCAGCGCCGCGAGGCGCGCGCGCGCGATCTCGCTCGCTCGTTCCATCACCGCATCGAACGACGAGAGTGCCTCGTTTTGGCGTCGACGCGTCAGACGCGCGCGGGGCGAGGGCGGGATGTCGGCGAGCGAGACGCGCGAGCGCGCGAGCGCGCGCGAGCGACGCCTCGGCGCGTGGACGCGACCGGGCGCGCGCGGACGCGGACGGTTGGCGTCGACGACGACGCGCGGATTCTTCGGAAGGCGAGGGAACGACAACGAGGGCGGCGGTGACGGCGCGTCGTCGTCGACCACCACCAAGGAGGATCTCGGAAGGGCGACGTGGACGTTTTTGCACACGTTCGCGGCGCAGTACCCGGACGAACCGACGCGGAGGCAGGAGCGGGACGCGAAGGAGTTGATTATGATTCTCACGAGGATGTACCCGTGCGGCGAGTGTGCGGAACATTTCGCGGAGATTGTGCGCGCGCATCCGCCCGATTGTTCGTCCGGATTGGCGTTGCAGCGATGGATGTGTGCGGTGCATAATCAGGTGAACGCGTCGCTGGGGAAACCGTGGTTTGATTGCGCAAAGGTGGACGAGCGGTGGTCCAAGCTCGACTGCGACGAAGAGGACTCGGCGGGGTGCTCTCTCGCGGGGAGACGCGCCAAGATGATGCGATAGTGTCTCATCCACTTAGAGTTTAGCTAAGGTGTTTGTGATTTTATGCCAGTCTACTAATGTTCGCGCGCTCGAGCGCGCGCCCGGACCGAGTCTACTCGCGCGGCTTCGCGCGCTTCGCGCGCGCGCGAATCTCTGGAAGGTAATCTACTAACGGTTTTCCCTCCAAGTCGAGCTTCACCGTGGGATTGTTCCCACCCTTGACGGATCGACAACCGAGTTGCCGCATGTATGCCATGATTTCCTTGGAATCGATGCGCAAGTGCGTGCGCACGCTAAGAAGCTCAAGACTCCAGCCGTTGATGCGAAGGGCGATGAGAAGTACCTGAAGACGAATGAGATCCTTGCGGTGTTTGGACATGACGTACTGACGAATGTCCCCCGAGAAATCTCTATCCAGGTAGCTCTCTATGAGCGCCTCTTGAAGCAAAGGATCGACATTTTCACCACTTGTGAACATGAACGGATGCGCGGGCGCAATCTTCGTCTCGCCATCCTCACCAATCTTCGCCTTTGCCTCCTTGATACGATCTCGAGAGAGCATCTTAAGTAGCGCATCGGCATACATAAGGAGCTTGGCGATCTTCGTGCGCTTCGCCTGGGATCCCCCTTGGAGATGCTTTGATAATTCGACGGTGAGCGGTTCGTACTTTTCTTCGCTCTCCGCCACGGTGCCGTTTTCCGCAGCAGTGAGAAGATCTTTCCAATGAAACTTGTGAGCGAGCACGTGGCAAGGCATCGATTCGATCGGATACGCCGTGTCCGGTTCCACTGCGTCCGGTTCGTGCGGAGGAATGTTGCGCGATTTGCCAGCCTCGACAATGAGTTCGGCGCGACCCTTCAAGTTGGCCGCCGCCGTCGTGATGTGTGCCTCCATCATCTTTGGAGATGCGATGGACGCTTCATCCAGCTTACGAGCGGCGTTCATTCTATTGACTTGTCGCTTACGCTTATCGGAAGCGAACGCTTCGAGTTGCTTGGCGTTAATCTCCGCGCGCACCGCCGGATCGTTCACGTCGGCGAGCTCGCTCTTCGAGTGCTTGGTGTAATTATACTTGTGCAATCGCGCCTCCAAGTCAATGATCCGTCCACCGGCGATTGGAATCAGCTCCAGCTCGTACTCTTCACTATCCTTTTTCGACTTACGCAACCTCCCGATCATCGTTTTCATGTCTTCGCCGTGTTCGCGCTCGTACGCCTGTCCCACGCCGCTCGCGTAGTGCTTAAAATTCTTCCCCAAGTAATCCACCCCATCGCCTCGACCTCGCACGAAGACGTTATTCTCTCGAAACGGTTCGTCTCCTCGCTTCGCGTCCAGTATCTCGTCGTACTTCTCGTGCAATTCCTCCGCGTCCATCCCGCGCCGCGGCCGCCACACGTCGAACGTCACATCCTCGGGCAGTCCCGCGGCACCCGTCGCGCCGCATCTCAACACGTACGGCCCGTCGTGCGCGCCCGCATCGTCGTCCGAATCGATATCATCGTCCTCCCCGTCCTCTCGCGGCGCGCGCGCGTCGCTCACGCGCACGCGCAGACGCTTCACGCCGCGCTCTCGCAACCGCCGGGCGAGCGCCGACATGCCGACCCGCGACGCTCGACGCGACCGAGCCTCGGCCGGTGGCTCGCGACGGAGTGGACGAACGCGGGAAAGAGCGACCGCTCGCGGTGGTCTCCGCTCGCTCGCGCGACGACGGTCGCGCGACGCTCTGGCGTCGGTCGCGTCGTCGACGGCGTCCCGCCCGCCGCCGAGTGGGAAACATACATACAGGTGATTTCTAGCTCTTAACCCCCTCTCAGTACGAGTACTTCACCGTATTCTATTACTTTCTTAGAGTAACCCCTCTGAAATGGTATCAAAAGAACGTCACAATACGGACAATGCATCGTATACGAGATCTTCACATGCCTATCCAATACAATCGTATCAAACAGAAAAGATACGGACCGACGACGGCCGCGACGACCGAACGACGACGCGCGGCGCCAGACGACGACGCCCTCGACGTCGCACGCGCGCGCGAACACGCGCGGAGTATATCGACGCGTCTCACCTCGCGTCGCCGCGCTCTTTGTCGACGCGACCGAACGACGGGGCGATGCTTCGCGCGCGCGCCCCGAGCGCGCGGCCGGGACGTGTCGTGACGACGACGAGGACGGCGCGCGTGACCACCGCCGCGATGCGATGCGCGGTCGCGAGCGGTGTGGACGTCGCTCTCGCGCGTCGTGACGGTGCGCGCGCTCGAGAGACGGCGCGCGCGACGCGCCAGGGACGCGCGCGGCGGGGACGGATAACGATGACGAGGACGCGCGCGAGCGGCGAAGACGCCGACCCGGTGACGACGAACGCGACCTCGACGTCGGTGTTGGACGATGCGGATGAGGAATACGACGTCGTGGTGATCGGAAGCGGCATCGGAGGTTTGTCGTGCGGGTCGTTGTTGGCCAAGTACGGGTACAAGGTGAAAATTTTCGAGAGTCACTACTTGGCGGGCGGGTGCTGTCACATGTTCGATCATCGAGCGCCGGATGGATCGTTGTATAAGTTTGAAGTCGGACCGTCGATTTGGGAGGGTTTGGATCGTCCGACGGGTAATCCGTTGCGAATGGTGTTCGACGCATTGGGCGAGGAGGTGCCAGTGAAGACGTACGACGGCATTTCGATGTGGACGCCGGAGGGTCACTGGAGGTTTCAAACGGGCGACGACGAAGCACCTGGTGGGTTTTGTGATTTGTTGCGTGAAAAGGCGACTGATCCCGAGCTGGCGATCAAGGAGTGGAAGGCTCTGAAGGGTCGATTGGAGCCGTTGTATGACGCGCTCGACGCGTGTCCGCTCACCGCGCTTCGTCAAGACGCCGGTTTGTTGGTCAGCACGGTGATCGCGATTCCGTTCTACTTGACGCACCCGAACGTGATGTTGGACATTCCGTACATTTTGGACTCTTTCCATAAGTTATCCCGACAGTACGTCTCTGAGCCGTTCTTGAAGCAATGGATCGACATGTTGGCGTTTTTCAGCGGATTCCCGGCGGAGGGAACCATGGGCGCGACAATGATTTATAGTATTCCGGGTTTCCACAGACCCGGGGCGTCGCTGTGCGCGCCGGAAGGCGGCACGCAGGCGGTTGTTGATAAATTACAGTATTGTCTGGAGAAGTTTGGCGGTGAGTTGCAGCTCAAGTCTCACGTCGACGAAGTCATCGTCGAGGACGGCGAGGCGAAGGGCGTGCGTCTTCGTAACGGCAAAATCATCAAGGCGAACCACGCCGTGGTGTCGAACGCGACGATTTGGGACACGGTTCCGATGCTTCCAGGCACGGAGAAGCTTCAAGAGCAAGGATTAGATCAAGCCGTCGCGTGGAAGGAGGAAATGTCTGAGATTCCCGCACTCGGTAGCATCATGCACTTGTTCCTCGGCATCGACGCCACCGGTTTGCCCGATCTCGATCCGTCCCATCTGTGTGTGTTGGACTGGAACCGACCTTTGGGTGATCCGCAAAACGTCATCACCATCTTTATTCCGACGGTGCTCGATCCGGAAGTCGCGCCGGACGGTAAACACATCATCCACGTGTACACCGCCGGGAGCGAACCGTTCGACATTTGGGAAGGCAAGGACAGAGGTAGCCAAGAGTATATGGATTTCAAGCGCGAGCGCGCGGAAATTTTGTGGGATGCCATCGAACGCATCATTCCGGACATCCGCAGCCGAGTCGAGGTCGAAGTCTACGCCTCTCCACAGACGCATCAACGCTTTTTGCGTCGTCATCGCGGCACGTACGGTCCGGCGCTTCCCGCCGGCGGAAGTCTCTTCGGAGTTCTCCCGCTCCCGGAGGTTCCGCAACCCGGCGTACTGTCGCCCATCCCCAAGTTATTACGCTGCGGTGACTCCGTGTTCCCAGGCGTCGGCGTGCCCGCGGTCGCCGCCTCTGGCGCCATCGCCGCGTCCACGCTCGCGCCGCTTCCCAAGCACTTGGGTCTCATGTGGGACGTCGCGCAGACTCAAAACGCCTTTTGGCGCAAGGAAGGCGGCAAGGAACAGTGGCTCGCCACCGCTCCATCACCGTTCCACCCCGCCACCGGCGGCGGCGCCGAGTTCATGACTCCCGATCAATATTTTAAGCCAAAGACGGACGCCGTCAAATCCGTCGCGGCCGTGGGGAAGGGCGAAACCAGCGAAACGGTCGAGAAGGTGGAACCAGCGGAGAAGGTGGAAGCGAACGACTAATACGTCCTCTCATCTCTCTCACCATAGATCTATATTGTGTAGTGCGTACTCTGTATACTCGTTCGTAAAGCGAGCTGTCTTCCCTCCGTCCCCGCTCGACGAGTCGTCTTCCTCGTCCTCGTCCTCGTCGCGAGCCAACCGTTGTGCCGATTACTCGTCAGAGCTCGTCTCGCGGTCGCGGTCCTCATGTCGGCGGGGGCCGCCCCCGCGCGCATGGTGGCGCGCGTGGGGACGACGTGCGGTGCGCGAGACGTCACGTGCGATGATTTACACGCGCGGCGACGGGAATACATCGTCGCGCCCACGAGCGCGCTCTCCAAGCAACTGCGAGAAATCGTTGGGAATTCGCGGGATTTACCTCTGGTGTATCTGTTGATCAACGTCGTGAGCACGGTGCCGGCGATGGGATTGATGCTGTTGAAGAGTGTGCCGTCGCATGCGCTGGGATTGACGTACTTTGCGTGCGTGCACGGACTGTACCTGCAACGATTCACTTCGGCGTTGAGGCATTCGACGCGTTCGCCGGCGTTTCGTCGAGACTCGATGGTGGGGCGAGCGATGAATGTGATGGCGCCGATGTTGCTGACGCCGCTTTTAGGGATAATCAGTGGGTCGCACGCGTCGTTGGATTCGATGATGCACGGTGGGGAGAACGGGACGAGTCCCGCGGCGAGATATCAGAGAGATAGTCCTTTGGCGTTTGTGGGATTTTGGATGCGGTTTACGTTCGGTTCGCTCGTGGAGCTTCCTCTGTACGTGATCGAGAAGAAGAGGTACGGAGCGGCGGTGCAGTACGTCTTGGGCACGCTGACGGCGCGCGCAGTATTTATGTACGCGGCGTCCATCAACGCGGTGGCCGCGTTTTGGATTTTCATCGCGCCGTACTTCACAACCTCATTCATGTTGGCGTTCGGCGCATGGTCGCAACACATTTTCATCGATCCAGATAAACCCAAGTGTCATTATCGTTCGTCCTATTGCGTCATAAATCACGTCGATAACCAGTTGACGTTCAACGACGGATATCACACCATCTATCACGCGGACGCGAAGCTTCACTGGTCCGAGTTTCCGGAGAGGTTCGTAGCCTCGCTGGATATTTTCGCGAAGAACGATGGATTGATTTTCGACGGCGTGGGGGTTTTCGGGATTGGAATAGCGGTCATGTGTGGGAGGTTAGACTGGTTAGCAGATAGATACGTGTACGTAGGACAGCGGACGAGAACAAAGGCTGAGATTGTCGAGCTTCTCAGACGAAGGCTGAGACCTGCGCTAGCGAACAAAAAACAACATTAGCTCCGCTCATAATAAATCACCTACCGCACCTTTGCGATCGTCTCCAAAAGCGTCGCGTGAAGCGCGGGCGTTGACGTCGCGACGATGCCAATGTCAATGTCGAGGAAACGACCATTCGAGAAATCCAACGGGTTACCGACGCCGTCCGTGATGACCCCTCCAGCCTCTTGCACCACGATCGCCCCCGCGGCGTGATCCCACACCTTTTCTCTGTAACTCGCCGGCGGAAATCTCAGATACATGTTCGTGTCCCCGCGAGCGAGCGCTCCGTACTTTGCCATGCTATCGATGCGCACGGGTGGCGACGTCATGCCCATCGCCGCGCTCAACGAATTCGTGAACCCGTGATCGGCGACGATGGAATCCCCCCACGATTCCATGTACGTCGCCTCGCTCGAGTCCACCACGCGCTCGGTCGTCACTTTGACGCCCTCGTGCAAGGGTTCTCGCGCGTCCAACGCGCCGACAGTCGTCCCGCACCCTCTGTACGCGATGAAAATGCACCCCGGCGAAGACGTCGGAATTTCCGTCGCCCCTCGAGGAATCGTGTCGCTCGGCATGTTCGGGCACCCCAACACCCCTCCCGTGACTTCACCGTCCTCCATCAACGCCAATGCGATGGCGTATTGTCGACCGTTGATGAATCCTTTCGTTCCGTCGATTGGATCCAATATCCAAAACGAACCCGTTTTCCCGCCGTCCGACATGCCTCGATCGATCGCGTCCATCACCTCACCTTCGCTCAGCGCGCGACCGAGAACGTCACGCAACGTCTCGTTCACCACCTCGGTGACTCTCGCGCGAAGCACGGCGCCCGACGGTTGTCTCATGTCGCTCGCGTTTTCCTCCGCCACCAAATCAATGGCTGGGCACGACTCGGCGAGGACGCACGACACGACCGCCTGCGCGGCGAAATCAGCCACGGTGACGGGCGAATCGTCCGATTTTGACACTTTCTCCCCTCGTTGGAGATCAAACTGAATCTTCCGGCACAGCGCGCCGGCGAGCCGCACGGCGCGCGCGGCGTGCGCCATCGGTTCTGGATAATCTTCCGCGCGCGTCGATCGCATCGTCGCGCGCGCGCGGTGCACCGATCGTCGACGACGAGAAGACATCGATGTCGACGTCGTGGACGGATCGGCGCGCGAGGAACGCGCGCGCATGGAGTCGACGCGCGGTGAATGGCGTTGATGTACACGTTTCGTTTCTTTTTACGAAGAGGAAAAACAACGGCGCGGCGTAAAAAATCATCGAATATTGATGGCGGAATCCCGCGTCAGGGCTTTCAAATCCTCGTCCTCGTCCTCGTCGTCCTCATCCTCGTCCTCATCGACGGTGAGCTCGGACGCACCTTTCCGAGGCGGCATTAAAGCGAACGCGCCGATCTCCGCCTCGAAGACGCGCTTGGACTCTTGCGTCGCGCACACGTACTTCCCACGCATAGTCCCACGAATTCGTCGCAGCGCGCACGCGCTCGAGTAATGAAAGCTCTCCCCAACCCCCAGAACCGGTTGTTCCCCCACCACCCCTCGTCCCTGCACGCACTCGACGTTTCCGTCCTCGTCCACGACGCGCCACTCTCTCGACACGACTTGCACCGCCTCGTCGTTCCCCACGTTTGTTATCTCCACATCGTACGCGTACACGTATCGATTGACCTCCGGCGACGTCTGCGACGGCACCAACGACGCTTTCACCCGCACTCGCACGCCCTCCGTCGTCGTCTCGCTCGTCGTCTCGCTCGCCATGTCCTCCAGTCTCCGCGCGCGTCTTCGCGCGATTCCCAGCGCGACGAGACTCGCGTCCAGACGTTCGGCGAGGTGCGCCTCGTCGGTCGACGCGGCGCGAAACTCTCTCCGAACGACGTCACGCGCGCGCGAGGCGTCGCGCATCGCCTCCGCGCCGCGCGCGGGCGCGAGGCGCTCGAGCTCGGCGACCTCCTCCTCGGTGAACACTCGGCCCGCGGTCGTTCGCGCCGCCTGCGCCTCGAGTCGACGCGCGGCGCGAAGGAGCGCGCGGAACGACGCGCGGACGACGCGTGCGTCGGCCATGTCTCGCGAGGAGGCGAGAGGGGGGAGAAAACGCGAGGGGGCGCGCGAGAATGAATGAGGGAGGCGGCGGCGCGGCGACGACTGGACGCGCGACGCTCGAGACTCGATGGACGCCGTCACGTGTGCGCATAACTCTCTCTCGCGGGCGCGCGGGGGATGTCCGTCATGCGCACGGTGACGTCGATGAACGCGCGCACGGGCGGTGGCGACGGGAGACGGGGACGCGCCGCGGCGCCGCGCGTCTTCGATCGCGTCTTCGAATCCGGCGGCGGCGGCGCGCGCGTCTCGCGCGCGTTCGACGAAGAGACACGCGTCGCCCGCTCGAGCGCGTCATCGATCGCCCACTGTTTCTCCACGAACGCTCGCCGCACCGCGCGTTTCTCTTCGTCCCGTCTCGTCTCCGCGCGCGCGTCCTCGCGCGCCGATTCGCGTTCCGCCGCGAGACGCCGCCGCGCCGCCGCCGCGCCGTCCCCGCGCGCGCGCAATCCCGGCCACGTCTCGGTTTCCAGTTTCACGCACGTAAACGTCACCGTCGTTCCATCGATCGCGATCGTCGTCCTCGCCGGATCGACGTCCGCGTATAAATCGCACCGCCACGCGAACGGCGTCGCCGTCGCCGCCAGACTCGACCTCGTCCCTGGCGCGCGAGCCAATGCATGAATCCATCAATCAGCGACGACTCGATCCACCGATCGTCGCGAATCGCGAGTCGCGAACGCGCCGACGCGCCGACAAAAATTCACATCGCGCCATCGTCCGCGATCGCGTCGCTCTCGCACCTCGCGTCGACCACCGCGAGGCGTCATCGCGTCGAATCGTCATCGGGGCCGTGACCTTGACCGTCACCGCGCGCGCGGTTTGCATCCACGCGCATCCGTCGTCCTCGCGCGTCCACGGACTCTCGTCGTCGTTCGCGAGGGAGGCGAACGATTCGGGAGTATTCACACGGACGTTCGACGCGTCCATCGCGCGCGAGAGACGGTCGCGTCGTCGTCGTCGTCGTCGCGATCTGACGAATCGTCGCGTCGTCGTCGTCGTCGCTCGTGCCTCAACCCTAAACCCTAAACCCTACCACATCGATCGCGCCGCGCATCGTCGCGCGCGACGGCAGTTCGCGACGCCGTCCGTCGTCGTCGTCGGGCGAGACGGTGGACGCGACGGACGCGGCGAACGCGCGAATCGCCGAGACGCGCGGCGATGACGTCGGTGATGGAGGCGAACGCGGAGGCGTTATTTACGAATCGGTCGTTGGAGGAGATCCGCGAGGTGGAGGTTCGAACGAGACGGGAGGCGAACGAAAAGGCGGAGGCCGTGAGGTGGGATTCGAGGCGCGCGAGCGCGTTCGTGCGCGCGTTCGTGCGCGGTGCGCGCGTGGGTGGGTGGACTGACGAGACGAGACGTCGCGCGATAGGAAACTTTTGGGAGAGTCGTATAAGGACGCCGTCGCGTCGCTCGAGGCGTTGCGAGTGATCGAGGAAACGTCGAAGGAGTTTGATGAGACGGTGCGGGAGATTGAGGCGGAGTTGGTGGAGGCGCGAGCGGGCGGTGGGTGGGAAGCGGTGACGGCGGAGGGGCGGACGGAGAGACGCGGCGAGGCGGAGGAGACGAGACGCGCCGACGCGGAGAGAGGGAGTCGAGTCAAGTTTTTGTTGGACACGCCGGAGAAGATTTGGGGTCTGTTAGAGGAGTGCGCGTATGATGACGCGTCGACGCGGTTGTCGGCGTCAATGCAGATTTTAACGTCGATGACGAGGGATAAAAAGAGCGCGGCGGCGACGTTTGCGCGGTTTCCGGTGGTGCGACAGCAAGCCAACGTGCTCGGGAGTTTCAGGGCGCACGTGTCCAAACGGGCGAGAGAGGGACTCGAACGGTCGAATCTTCGCGCCGCGGACGTGGCGAGTGCGCTGAAGGCGATCACCGCCGTGGAGAATTTGGATTCCAAGCGAGCGCTCACGATGCTGTTGCAGACGAGACAGGCGTGGGTGCGCGCGTGCCTGAGAGACATCGCGAGTTCATCGGTGAACCCGGACGCTCTCATCAAACGACTCGCGGCGCTCATGAAGGATGTCAAGCACGTCTTGTCGCTGGCGTTCGATGTGTTCGCCGGTGCGGAGGCGTTACTCGTGTCCGGAGATTCCGACAGGAGCGCAGATGACGTATTTCACGGCGTGTTTGAACCTCAAGCGGAATGGGATGAGTTTCAAGCGGCGGCGGCGCAGAGAAAGGATAAATTAGAAGTGTTGAGCGAAAGTTTCGTCAGGGACACGTGTCTGGCGTGGTTGGATAGATTAGCCGAGGATATCGCGCAGCGCGGAGTGGCCGTCTTTGGAAAGATGTCAAACTGCGAAGAACTCACCGCACTCGAAGCCGCGTTCTCGGAAGACGAGAAAGAGTGGAACGACGCGAGCGTGAAACTATTCAAGCGGAAATTGGACTTGTGGTCGACCTTGTTTGAGCAACCTTGGCTTCAGCAAGGATTCAATCTGTTCCGAAAGGCTCTATCGTTTTCCCACATCAAACCGATGGTCGATTCGGCGCTGGCAGATTCGTCGAAGGGCACGAACGAGTCTCGCAAGGAATCTTCGATGTGGGCGAGCTCGAGCGCTCAGAAAGATGACGTCGCAAACGTGCCGGAGGATATCAGATGCGCGCAGAACGTCGCGCGAAGCATGAACAAGACGATGCTCTCTGTGAGAAGAGACGCCTTGATGCTTCAAGGCATTCAACTCGGCGGGACAGCGGATCTTGAAGGTCGTTTATCCAAACTCGCCGATCACATTCACTCCTGTGCGTACAAGGGCTTGGTTGACTTTGCGAAATATCTCCTGAGCAAGACTGGTGAGCACGCGGAGGTTTCGGGCGCGTTGATGATTGGACATCTCGCGCGCGCGTGCGTGGAACTCGTCAAGGAGATGAACGTTTTATTGAAGCCGGCGAATCTTTGGCCAAAGTACAACGACGCTTCCGAACTGATCATTAAGCCAGCGAGAACGTTGAGAGGAATGCAACGAGCCAAAGAGCCCGTGAACAAGAACATTGAAGACGTGACGTCCGAGTTGGACAAGGCGATGAAGGCGGGTTACAAAGTGTGGGTCGAAAAGTGCTCCGCCGACACCATTCACGGGTTCAAGGAATCGTTGCGTGCGGATGTCTGTTTAGTTTCCGACGCGATTCCTCCTCACTGGGAACGGGTCGGAGATAAGAGCGGTGAAGGATTGAGTCTCAAGCTTCCGGCGACGCCCTCTTCGTACGTACTCTCGTCTCTTCACGGAGCGTTGCAAGAGGTGCAACGCGTCGGAGGCCACCTCCTTCCGCGATCCGCCATTCAAATGCTCGCCTCCTCTCTCGCAGACGGCGTGCTCAAGGTGTACGAGGACGGTCTCGCGCGCAGCAGGCACTCGGAGAAAGGGACCTTACAGGTGCTCTTGGACGTCAAATTCACCATGGATGTTCTCGCTCTCGAGGACAAGTCTCGACTCGAAGCGTTACAAAAGCAGCTCACCAACACGTTCGATCCGATCGATTGGGCGACGTATGAACCCTATTTGTGGGGAAATGAGCGTCGTTCATACCGCAGGTGCGCCGTCCTCCTCGGAGGGTTCGTGCAATTATCCAATCTGTATCAAGACGCGTCAATCAAGACGACAAACGCTTCGAGCACGTCTCCAGTGACGCCGGTGGCTCGCTTCACATATCTGCCCGTCAGCTTACCGACACTGCGCGGAGTGCACGCTGAACGAGGCAAGGGTAAAATCGATTGGGGTGAGATTGAACCAGCCGCCGTGGAAGATGAAGAGCGGGAAGGTATTCTCTCTTCGTTTATGCAAAGTTCGCGAATCGGCTTGGGGAACATCTTGCGTGAATTCGCTTAGGATAGCTCAAAACAACGAATATTTAAAATACACAAATTGTGGACTAATAATCAACGATCAACGTAACTACGCGGTCTCAAACTCGCGCCTCGCTTCTTCCAACTCGGAGATGTCTGGCATCTTGGCGTCGCGATACTGATCGGGGTGCGCTCGTTTGTTCAATCCAGTCGCCTTGTACATTCGAGATCTCCAAGAGCCGTGCGAGTCGAGATTGGCCATTCGCGCGATACGGTCGTTATACTCAAACTGAGCGTCACCGAACATGTGCGCGTGGCGTCGAGGTATCGGACCGCGAGGTTCGAGCTTCGCTTCCAACACTGCCGCTCCTTCGAGCGCCTCGGCTTTACTCGGCATGGGAACGATGCCCGCGAGCATGCGCGCGATCCATCGACTCTGTAACTCAAACATAGGGAAAGGGACCACCTTCCACGGTAAGCCTATGAATGACATCGACGGCGCGTTCGCGGAGATGCAGTGTTCGTACAGCGGCGCGACGTGGTTATCGTCGACCGATACAACGTCGTCTGCGATGAACGGGAAATGATACTTGTAACCGGTGCAATACATGCAGACGTCGCACTCCACCGACGTTCCATTCTCGAAAACCACCGAACCATCGCTCTTGAACTCTTTCACGTTCGGTTTACGGAAAATATTACCTCGCGCGCCGATGCCTTCGGTGGAGTTGGCCCATTCGGGATTTTGCCACGACCGCGCCGAGAGGTAAACCGTGTCCGCGACCGTGGAAATCTCCCGACTGATGTCTTCCCCGCTCGACATGGCGCCTATGAGCAACACTTTTTTACCCGCGAACGCGTCTGGCTTTCGGTAATTGTGACTGTGAATCTGTTCTCCCGTCCACCGCTCCGCGCCCGGAAATTCTGGCACTCTCGGCTCCGAGTAATGCCCATTCGCGACGACGACGGCGTCGAAGGTTTCCCTTCGCTCGCCCTCGGTTTCACTCGTCGACGTCACCACCCATTTACTCGACCATCGAGCCTCTTCCTCCTCGTCCTCGCGAACCAGTCTCTCGATGGACGAGACGCTCGTTTCGAATCGAACATCCTTCGACAAGTCGAACGTCTCCGCGTACTCCCTCAGGTACGCCTGCACCTCCTCGTGTCCACAGAACCGCCGCTCGTCGCCGTAGTGTCGTCTCGGATCGAACGGAAACTCTTGGTATCCCATCACCTCGCGCGGAAGATTCGTGCGCAAGGACTCGTACATCGAACCGTGCACGCGCGAGCGCGTCTCCGCCGTCCCGAGCGCGTCGTCCTCCACGTCCTCGCCGTACCTCCACGTTCCGCCCACCTCGGACGCGAGTTCGTACGCGACGACGTCGTGTGATTCGAGTCTCAGCGCGCGTATGGAGGCCAAACCCGCCGCGCCCGCGCCCACGACGGCGACGCGCGCGCGCCTCGTCACGGCGGTCGAATCCGCATCCTCGCCCGCGCGCGCGCGCGTCGCCATGACGCGCGACGACGAGGACGAGGACGAGGTCGAGGTCGAGCGCGCGACGAGACGCCGCGCCACGACGCTTCGAGACGACGACGCACCCACGGCTGCGCGCATTCGAACGCGTCAGTCTGTGACTCCCGGGGCCATCTTCATGGTCGCCGTCTCCGCGTCGGCGTCGACGACGAGCGAACCGAGCCTTCGTGCGCGAGGAGGCGCGCGTCCGCGCGCGTCCGCGCGCGCGAGCGTCGCGACGCGCGCGATGTCGCGCGAGGAGTGGTTCAAAGATGACGACCGAGGGGTCATCTTGTACGACGGCGTGTGCAATCTGTGCAACGGCGCGGTGAATTTCGCGCTCGAATACGACGCCGAGCCGTCGAGAGGGTCCGTGCGATTCGCGGCGCTGCAGAGCGAGACCGGTCGGGCGATGCTGGTGAACGCGGGGCGAGACGCGGACGATATTTCGTCCATCGTCTTCGTGGAGGGCGCGGCGCCTTCGGAGTCGTACGTGAAGAGCGAGGCGATTCTTCGGATCGCGCGTCGAATGCGAGCGCCGTTTCCGCAGCTCAGCGCTCTCGGATCGCTCGTGCCTCGAGCGATCGGCGATTTCGTGTACGACGCGGTTGCGGATAATCGGTACTCTTTGCTGGGCAAGCGGGACGCGTGTCGATTCGGCGACGACGAAAACGATGAACGATTTCTCCGATGATCGGTGTGCTAAAACAAAATAGTCTAGAACCTAGTGTGTTGTTGTACCATTCGTCGAACTCATCTGCGGCCTCGTCCGCCCTTGCCGCCTCGACCGCCGCCTCGACCGCCGCCTCGACCGCCGCGTACGTACAAGCCACCAGTCTTACCGCTGCGGATGTCCTTGTCAAAAGACGAAGGTTTGTAACCAGACATATCGTTCGCGCTGAATTTATCGTTGCGCTTGGCCGTCTGCGAAAGTGGAAAATGGTCAAACGGTCAGTTCGGGTACCGAACGCGACCCGCGAGGAAGATAAAAAACGCTAGAAGTAATCTTTGTGAATAACGGGCCCATGGTCTGTCCCGTGACGTAATTGCGACGACGCCGCGCCCGCCTAGGCAATGGAATATGGGCTCGCCCCTCGGGAGGCGTCTCGTGAGAGAGCCTACGACCGACGAGCTTATGTAAGGTGTTTACGCAGGGATATACGCCGTGTGATGACTGAGCGCCCCGTGGCGTTGAGTTCACGGGATGCGGGCAGCACCCCGTGATTCCACCTATTGCGATCGAGTGTCGAAATAAGAAACGCGCGCGAAAAATCGCATAAATTTTCGCGCGTCCTCGCTCGATGGAAAAGCCGTACCTTTTTGCGTCCACCGAAACCGTACTTGGCGTCTCTGTCCGTGCGCTTGCGCTTTCCGTCGCCGCCGGCGCCTTCAAACGGCGCGTTCCCGTCATCAGCGAATCCACTCTTTTGTCGCTGCTTTCTCCACTTGTCCAGACTCTTGATTTGAGACTTCTTTTCGAGCGTCCGTTGCTTGATTTTCTCGGCTTGCACCTGTTTGCCGTACTTTTTCGATTCGCGCGCCTTGCGGCGCTCCTCGCGAATCTCCAACTGCTGCTGCTCAAACAACAACTCACTACGCACGCGCTTCATGTGTTCATCGCTCTTCACCATCTCCGCGTAGTAATCATCCGGACGTCGAGCGGGTATTCCGAGATCTTTCAACCTCTTCACGCACTCGTTCGCGCTCTCCAGCGCGCGTTCGTAAAAAAACGTCTCTCGCGTCAAGTCATCGTTCACGTCCACCACTCGATCCGTGTTCGCGCCGGTGAGGGCCATGTGATCGATCCACTTCGCCTTATTCGTCCATTGGAAATCTACGCGCGACGCATCACTCGTCAGTCCCTCCCGCGAATCCGTCCCTCGCGTCTCTCCGCGCGTCGCGCATCCGCCCTCATCAAATCTCTCTTCCTTCACCCCCATCGCGTCTCTCACGTCGCGCACGCACCCTCCAAGCACGCCTCTAACCCTTTCGCGTTATTCACGAACGTCTTCGCGTTCTTAGCTTGGCCCTTCGCGCGTCCACGCTCGCGCTTAATCGCCTCGAGCGCCGCCATCTCCGCCTCGAGTTCGTCATCCTCGAGTTCGTCGTCATCCTCCTCCTCCTCCGCGACCGCGCGCGCGTCCTCGTCCGAGCGCTCCTCCGAGTCTTCCTCCTCCTCCGTCACGTCGTCCTCCACGTCCTCGTCGTCCTCGCGAGCGTCTCGTCGTCCCATCGCGCCGCCGTCTGCGGCGCGCGCGGGGGCGTGGTGGGCTTTTCACGAGTCACGACCCACCGATTGTACCACCACGCGTCCGCGCGCGTGATGTCACCGATCGTGACCCGCCGTGGTACGGGGACTCGCCGATCGCCGAGTCGTGACCCGTCGTGGTGGGGACTCGACCGCGCGCGGGTAACGGTTCGGGTGATGTCGCCGGTCGTGACCCATCGCGGGGGGGGGACTCGCGAGGTCCGCACGCGTCGTGCGCACTGTTTGCCCACACGCGTGCGTGCGTGGGACGTGGAAACACGATGCGTTCGATTGGGGCGCCTCCTCGCGCGAGTGCGCGACGACGAGAGTCGCGACGGGAGGATGGCGACGTCGTCGACGGTGGTGGCGGGGCGGTCGACGACGTCGTCGAGGTCGCGGGCGACGCGCGCGAGGGCGACGCGCGCGAGGGCGAATCGAATCGAGGGCGCGTTCGCGGCGCGTCGTGGGACTCGTTCCTCGAT
>Ga0208410_1000048_pt1 | contig 61709 bp, 55 predicted proteins | sample ETN02SmetaG_3_FD_185787 | JGI IMG/M metagenome (GOLD analysis project Ga0208410, IMG submission 185787) | Marine microbial and viral communities from oxygen minimum zone, Eastern Pacific Ocean - ETNP2014F10-02SV257 (SPAdes) (version 2) | ecosystem: Environmental > Aquatic > Marine > Oceanic ... | reverse complement strand
GCTGTCTTCTTAGCTGGGGCTTTTTTAGTAGCTGTCTTCTTAGCTGGGGCTTTTTTAGTAGCTGTCTTCTTAGCTGGGGCTTTTTTAGCTAGCTTCTCAACTTTAGATGAACTTTTCGCTAAAGAAGCTTTCTTCAGCTCTTTCATTCTTTCTTTATTTTTTCTATGTTTTTTTGATACTAATTTCTGTTTTTTGTTCATTTTATTCCTTCTAAAATATATTAAAATTTTTGCGGGAACGCCTGGGAATTGAACCCAGCTCCTGATTTATCAGCAGGACAACGGTGTTGAAGACCGCGAGGGGCACCAGCCACCTAATCATTCCCATATTTCAACAAATATTCCTATTTTGGGCTGTTAATTATACGGAAATCTAATCCAAATTTAGTTTTAAGACTTCTACCAATTTTATCTGCTTGGCTTTTTGTCTCGTATCTAACAATTCTAACAGCATGCAATCTTTTTCCATTTGAATTAATTCTGTGAACTTCTGTTGGAAATCCGCTACCTTGAAGTTGTTTTTTTAATCTATTTGCATTTTCATATCTACCAAAAGCCCCTACCTGCACTACCCAGGGCATGTAAGTCTTTTTCTTTGTTTTTGTTTTTGTTCTTTTAGCTTTAACAGTTTTTATTCTTTCATTAACTAAGCCCTTATCCACCCTAACAAGCCTAGAGTCCTTTTTAGGCGCTTGAGTAATGCCAAGATTATATTTTTTATAATCTAGCTTTGGATAAATATCACTAATCAATCTTAAAGAGATTCTAGCTGAATCCTTTTCTCCTGTTGCAATATACGAATTGATCATTAAGTCCAGCGCTCTTTGCTTAAAGACTGATTTTGGATAATCAAGAATTGATTTTTTTAATTGAGTACTTGCTTGAGAATATAAACCACGCGCAAAAAAATATTCTCCAATTTTTATAGAGGACTGTGATGCAAATTCTGAATTAGGAAAAACTTCTATTACTTTTCTATATTGATCTAATGATGAATCTCCATCATTGTTAATTAACGCCTGAATATATAGTACGCCTGGCTCATTTGGATATCTTGAAAGAAGATCAGGCATGTTTTCTCTAACTTCGGCATACCTTCCTTTTTCAATTAATGTTAAATAAAGATTTATATTTTGTGAATTAGCTAAACAGGAAAATAAAATGATTAAAACAGTTATTTTCATGCGATATTCTTTTCTTTGAATTGTTCCATTATTTTATCAATTATCTTATTATATCGCGTATCATCAGATTGTTTTAAAGATAATTTTAGCTTCATTAAATTTATAAATATAGAATTATCATTATGAATAAGAGCATCATCAATCAAAGACATTGAGGCATTATACTCCCCTTTTTGTTGAAGGACATTAGCAAGATTAACCAAAGCAACTAAATTGGAAGGATTTTTTTGAATAACTCGATTATAGAATTTTTCGACTTCATCAAACTGTCCAATATCAAAATATGCAGATTCGATTTTTGACAAAACTTTTTTACTTTCATCAGGATTCAACTCAACAAATTTTTCCCATTGTTTTATAGCATTTTGTATTTTTTTTTCTTGATAAAAAACATCACCCAATTTTAAATAGGGCAAGCTAAAATTTGGTGAGTTTTTAATAGCTTTTTTCAAAAGAATAATAGCCTCATTTGATTGATTATTTTTTAGCTTATCCATTGATTGAAAAACTAGGAATCGAGACAACTGGTTAGGGTCTTTTGATGATTTTATTTTTTGAACTATCTTTGATAGTTGAGCAGCTTCCTTCCAATCGCTTTGATTTTCACTTATTTCTAAAAGGAATTGATTTGCCCATAAATTTCTTTTATTTACATTAACAACCTTATGCGCCTCCTCTTTTGCCCTATCAAGATCATTAAATTTATAATAATCTAAAGATAATGATTTATGAATTTGGCTGCGGAATTCTTTTGATAAATTAGGCCTAACTGTAAGAGAACGATGGATCTTTATTGCTGCTTCTACATTACCTTCTTCTCTTAAAATATTACCAATCTGAATATAAGCATCAATATGATTGGTATCCTGCCTAACTACATCTTTTAGGTGTTTTAAGGCTACCTGCGTCTCACCTTGTATGATAGCATTAAGAGCTTTAGTATAGATTGATTGAGTAGGTTGCTTCTTTTTGGGTCTTTTGAATATCAAAAATCCTATAGCAGCTGCACTGCACAGAATAAATACCATAAAAAGATATATATTCAATTTTAGCCATCTCCACTTTGATCTTCATATATACCTTCGTCAATAGAGGCATTGCGCAACTCATTTAATTCTTGAACTAATTGCTGGTTTTTGTTTTTTAAAGTCCGGAGCTCTGATTTTCCAGCAAGTATCATCATTAGAGCAACACCATAACCAATTAACATTCCCACACCTAATGCTCCAAGCATAACTACGGAAACAGCAACATTCTCCTTCTGATAAAAAACCAGGTCAACATTTACGGGATTATTGTTTTGTAAAAGAAAATATAAAATTATAATTACTAAAACGAGAGCTGCAAATATTTTTACTAGCTTCATGATACTAACTCCATTTCCTGAACTTTTTTAATTTTTCCTTGCAATGTTATTCCATATGCTGATGTTATATGCACAGGTACAATATCGCCAATTTTTTCAGATTTTTTATTAAAAATTACCCACTTATTCGAATCCGTTCTGCCTGCCCACTGTTCTTGAGATCGTTTGCTTTCCTTTTCAACCATAACCATCTCTATAGTATTGATAAATTCTCTGTTTCTTATTACAGTATGTTCGCGTTGTAAATTTATAACACTTTCCAACCTCTTTTGTTTTTCATCTTCTAGTACATGGTCTTCGAATTCAGCGGCCCTAGTACCTGGCCTAGATGAATATTTAAAGGTATATGCAGAATCAAACATTACTTCTTTCATTACATCAAGTGTATCTTGAAACTCGCTATCATTCTCGCCAGGAAACCCAACGATTATGTCTGTTGAAATACCCACCTTAGGCAACTTGCTACGAATAATATTTGATAATTGAAGAAATTTTTCTTTAGTATAAGTTCTATTCATTCGCTTCAACACTTTATTATTCCCAGCCTGTAAGGGCAGGTGGACATAATTACATATGTTGTCAAAATCACTCATTACATTAAGAACATCAAGCGTCATATCTTTCGGGTGAGGAGAAGTATATCTAATTCTTTTAACATTTTTAATTTTAGCTACCTCTTCCAAAAGTTTATGAAATTTATTTCCTTCAAAATTATAGGAATTAACGTTTTGCCCTAGAAGAGTAATTTCAGAAAAACCGCTCTCGACAGCTATTTTAACCTCATCTTTAATGCTAGAGATACTTCTTGAACGCTCTCTTCCTCTAGTAAATGGAACAATACAAAAGGAGCAAAATTTATCACAACCCCTCATAATTGAAACCCAGGCATTTACACCATCATTTCTACTTGGAAAAATGTTATCATAAACTTCAAATTTGGACAATTTGGTATCAACAATATGAGATTTATTTTCTGTTCTACCATCTAACATTTTAGGAAGTTTTCTATAAGAATCTGGGCCAAGCACTATGTCTACATACGGCTTATTCTCAAGAATTTCTTCTTTTAAATTTTGAGCCATGCATCCCAGTACACCAATAATTGTAGAAGGTTTTTGTTCTTTGATTTTATTGTAAAAACCAAGTCTTGAATGAACCTTATCTTCAGCATGTTCTCTAATTGCGCATGTGTTTACAAAAATTGCATCGGCTTTTTCAATGTTTGCAGTTTCTTTATAGCCTGCTTTTTGCAACATTGCAGATACAAGTTCAGAATCTGCAACATTCATCTGACATCCATAAGTTTCTATATGATATGATCTAGGCATTTATTAAACTAAAATTATGAAAAGATAGCTAGAGGGAAAAGGCTTACTTAAGATAGCCAGAGAAAAAATAATCAAGCGGATTTTGCGGGGCACCATAATGATGTACTTCATAATGAAGATGAGGGCCAACAGTTCTTCCACTATTCCCACTTAGAGCAATCAAATCCCCTCTTTTGACTTTTGATCCAGATTTTATATTTATTTTTGAAAGATGGGCAAATATTGTTCTATAACCATTAGTATGGTCAATTTTTACAACTTTTCCATAACCACCTTGGTTGCCAGCGAACTTTATTTTCCCATCAGCTGGCGCATAAACCTTTGTACCGCTATTTACCGCTATATCTTGCCCATAATGAAATCTTGTTTTGCCATTAAGAGGGTCTTCTCTATAGCCGAAACCTGATCCAAGGTAACCTGTCTGAACAGGTCTTATCGATGGAACATACTTTAAATTATCAGAGTGATTTCTAACAACTTCATAAAGATTATTGTAGCTACTCAATTCAAGCTTAACCTTTCTTGAAAGTGCATTTACATTCATCTCAATTTCAGTAATTCGATTAGAAATTTCTGAAGGAATATCATCAATTGTGTTTGTTTTAAAATCAGTGCCACCTACTCCCAGCTTTCTAATATCCTTATCAATTTGTGGAAGTCCAGCATATGTTCTTATAGCTTGATCTTTCTGCTCAATTGACCCTACTTCACCTGAAACATTATCAAGCTGTGACTGTAATGATACTAGAGTTTCAGATAGATGCTCATAACTTGATCTCAAATTATCCATTTTAGCTTGATGAATAACGCCAGTAAGAGCATTTGCAGCAAAAAAAAGGACAGTAGAAATTGTTATAACAGAAATTCCAATGGTGAATAAAATAAATTTTCTGGAAAAATGATAGTTACGAACACCAGTATCTTTCTCAGAAACAATTATATAGTTATGATATTTATTTGAATTCTTTTTTGATTTAAACATTATTCTTTAATGATTAGAGTTAAATTTACAAATTATTAAATAAATGCTCAAAAAAATAAATTATTATTCTGAAGCCTTTTCTTCGTCTTGATTTTGACTAGCTGTCTCTATATTCTCTTCTATTATCTCCTCAGAAGAGAATATAGGATCAGAAAGCTGCTCATCGCTAACCCCATCATTCTTGATATCATCAATTTCTTTTTCTTTATCAATAATTTGAATATTTATGTCATCAATTTTTTCAACATGCGAAAAAAACTCTGCATTTCCAGTAAAATTAGACATATTTGCTTCTTTAGAATGACTATATACTAATTTACCTAAAGATGATAATTCTTTATTTTTGTCTCTTTGAAGCTGGTGAATAGCTAATTTTATTTTACTAATTTTAGTTAATTCTTCAGTTTTAGCTACAGCAACCTTGCTTACTTCCTCAGCTTTTTCAACCGCAGCATTACTCCAGTCTTTCATATTTGACTTTAAATCATTCCATATTTTTGACATAAGATACTCTTTTTATTAACTATAATATCCGATATTAATTTTTCTTCAGCAACAAGTTTGCTATATAAAATAATCCTGAACCAATAATTAATGCATTCAACTCAAGTGAGACATTACTATCCCTAACGCCTCTTATCAATCCAGAGAATACTATAAACATGGAAAAAATTTGAATACTTCTAAGTAGGACGTATTTCATATCTTTTTTTAATATTAAACCATCTTACCATAGCTTTAAAATCCCACTTATAAGCTTCCTTTAGAATAAAAAGCGGATTATCGGAAAATGAGAATTTTTGAGCTAAATAGTACATATTTTCATCGCTTAACCTTTCATAGAGAATTCGATTCAAAAAAGATATCCTCCTTTTTTTGTTAATTTTTTTCAATAGAGCTTTTGCGTTAGATTTTTCACCATCTAAATACATCCCAGCAACTAAACCTGAGATCATCGACATTTTCATTCCAAATCCAAAAAGATAATCTTGAAATCCTCCTGCTTCACCTATCTGCAAAGGTAAGCTAATCCTACTTGAAGAAAAGGCAAAGCTACCCCTACTTCCAAAATCCTGCTCATTAAATATATCAATATCTAATTTTCTAAAATATTTTTTACAATTGTTTAAATAATTGGATTTAGCATTTTTTACTTTCTTGAATGCGGTAGCAATTGTTCCATAGCCATTATAAATAATCAAATAAGCATATCCCTTAGGAGAGAACTCATGACCTAAAAGTAGATGTACTTGATTTTTTTGTGTAGTTCTAAAACTCGAACCATAAACATATGCAGATGCTTTCCTCGTTCCAGTAGCAATAATGTCACATTTATCTGGGGCGACAGTATTAAGTTTAAATTCAACTCCGGCCTCATTGCATTGTTGATATAGCTGATTATCAAAATCATTTTTTTTATCACCACGTTTTACCAAATAAAAAAATGGTTTTTCGCTCTTAACTGAAAGCGGATCTTTACCTGCAGTATGAACCATAAAATTATCTACTGGATAAGATTTTATTTGATTGTAGTCAAAACCTATATTTTTAAAAAATAATGGGGTACTTTCATCAAAAATCCAATTTTCAAGCCCCTCATAATCACCATGACGACTTTTACCTGGTTTTGATCTTTTTTCATAAATAATAACCGGGATGCCTTTTTTTGAAAGATATATTGCAGCTGACATTCCAGCAATTCCACTACCAGCAATAGAGACTTTCTTCATTCCTGTGTTAATATTCACAAGATACTTGCTGTAAAGAAATTATTTCTTGAAGGTGCAAAATTTCTTGAATAATTTTTTCACTAACAAAATTATCTACACGAATTACTGAAAAAGCTTGTCCTTGCCCTGCCTTACTTAAGATATATCCACTTATATTTACTTTATGTTTTCCAAGAATAGTGCCTATTTTTCCTATAACTCCAGGCACATCTGTATTTTTTGCTAAAAGAAGGCATCCATACGGCATAACATCTATATCATAACCAAGAATATTGACTAATCTAGGTTGATTATATCCAAATATTGAGCCAGCTATTCGCGTTGGATCGTTTAGCCCTGAAGCCCTAGTCCTTATCAGATTTGTATAAGAAAAACTATCGTTAGTATAGCTGTGTTCGATTTTAATACCAAGCTCAATAGCAAGAGCTTCTGAATTAATATAATTAACCCTTTCAGGTATTCTTCTGCTTAAAAAACCTTTTAAAAATGCAAGAGCGATGGGCTTAGCTTCTTTTAAGGTTCCAGAGCATTCTATCTGAATTTTTTTTACAGCTCCAGGGTTTAATTGATCTTGCAGGCCACCCATCATTTCCGCAAGATCTAATCCAGGCTGAATCTCTTTAATTATTGATAAATCTGAAATTGGCATATTTATTGCATTGTTTAATTTATCTTCTAATAAATAATCTCGAATATTTTCACAAATTGAGACGCTTACTCCTTCTTTCGCCTCTTTGGTAGATGCGCCTAAATGTGGAGTGAGAAGCGTATTTGGAGCATTAAGAAGTGGATTAGATTTATCGATAGGTTCTTTAGCAAAAACATCTATCGCTGCTCCAGATATTTCATTATTTATTAGCGATTTAGCAAGATCTTCCTCATTAACTATCCCTCCTCTAGAAACATTAATAATTCTAGCGGTATTTTTCATTTTTTTTAAACGTTCTCTATTAAAAAGATTTTTAGTTTCATTGCTTAAAGGAACATGTATGGTTATAAAGTCAGATTGTTCTGAGATTTCATCTAATTCAGCAATTCTTATTTCATCGGCATTGAACATTTTTTGACTTACAAATGGGTCATAGCCCAAAATATTCATACCAAAAGATAGTGATCTAGACATTACTTCTCTGCCAATCTTTCCCAAACCAACAATACCCAATGTTTTGTTTCTTAATTCAGTTCCAATAAGAAGGTGGCGGTTCCATTTATTTTGCTTTAATTCATAATCACCTTGGGAAATATTTCTAGACAATGCCAACATCATAGCAATAGTATGTTCTGCTGCTGAAATTGTATTTACATCTGGAGTATTCATAACAATTACCCCATTTCGAGTAGCAGCTGAAATATCTATATTATCTATTCCTACACCAGCGCGACCAATTGCTCGTAAATTTTTTGAAGCTCTAATTGCTTCATCGTCTATTGTTGTTCCACTCCTGATTATCCACCCTGAAACATCACCACAAGCTTTGATTTTATCATCATCAGAAGCATCATAAAGCTGAACGATACCAATCCCTGCTTTTTTCAAGATAGAAACCCCAGTTTCAGATATTGGATCGGTGATTAGGACTTTCAAATTTTACTATTTACTTTGAGAGCGAATAAGGTTTAATGCGGATCCAGCCTTAAACCATTGAATCTGTGATTCGTTATAGGTGTGATTGCACTTAATAATACTCTCAGATCTATTTTCATGATATATAGACAAAGTAAGAGGATTACCCTCTTGAAATTTATCAAGATCAAGAAAATTGAAAATATCATTTTCTTGGATCAAATCATAATCGGACTTATCTTTAAAAGTAAGCGCTAGCATACCCTGCTTTTTTAAATTTGTTTCATGTATTCTTGCAAAAGATCGTACTAAAACAGCTAAAACCCCTAAAAACCTTGGTTCCATCGCAGCATGCTCACGAGAAGAGCCTTCTCCATAATTTTCATCACCAACAATAATTGTTGGTATATTGTTAAATTTGTAATCACGCTGAACATCTGGCACAGCTCCATAATTACCATTTAATTGATTTTTAACAAAGTTAACCTTATTATTAAAAGAATTAACTGCTCCAGTCAGCATATTATCAGATATATTATCTAAATGTCCTCTATATTTTAACCAAGGACCGGCCATAGAAATATGGTCTGTTGTGCATTTACCCTTAGCTTTTATGAGGAGTCTTGCTTTTTCCAAATTATTAATATCCCACGGAACAAACGGTTCTAATAATTGCAAGCGATCTGAATTTTTATCAATCTTGACTTTGGCATCAGCTCCATTAGTGGCAGGCTCTTGGTAGCCAGAATTATCAAACTCAAATCCGTTACTTGGAAGCTCATCTCCAACTGGAGGGTCAAGCATTATCTTTTCACCTTTTTCATTAATTAATTTATCTTTAAGAGGATTAAAAGAAAGACTTCCAGAGATTGCAATTGCTGTCACAAGCTCAGGGGAACCAACAAAAGCATGCGTATTTGGGTTTCCATCGGCCCTCTTTGCAAAATTTCTATTAAAAGAATGCACAATTGTATTCTTTTCTTCTTTTTCAGACCCATCTCTTGACCATTGCCCGATGCATGGACCACACGCATTAGCAAAAACTTTAGCGCCTAGCTTTTCAAAATCATCAACATAGCCGTCTCTTTGGATAGTTTGGCGAACCTGCTCAGATCCTGGGGTAATTGTAAAACGAGCTTTTGCTTTTAATCCTTTAAGGTTTGCTTGCTTTGCGATTGAGGCAGATCGAGAAATATCTTCATAAGAAGAATTTGTGCACGAACCGATAAGCCCAACCTGAACATCATTTGGCCAGTTATTTTTAATAACACTGTCTTTCATTTTTGAAATAGAGGTTGCTTTGTCGGGCGTAAATGGCCCATTTAAGTAGGGCTCTAATTCAGATAGATTAATTTCTATAACTTCATCAAAAAAGTTTTTTGGATTATCAACTACCTCTTCATCCGGGACCAGAAATTCTTTTACATCATTAGCTATAGTTGCAAGTTCACTTCGCCCAGTAGCATTAAGGTATTCTTCCATTTTACTGTCATAGCTAAAAATTGATGTGGTAGCACCAATCTCAGCACCCATATTGCAGATAGTGCCCTTACCTGTACAAGATAAAGTATTTACACCATCACCAAAGTACTCTATTATTGAACCGGTACCACCCTTAACAGTTAAAATTCCAGCCAATTTAAGTATTACATCTTTTGGAGATGCCCAACCCGATAATTCACCTGAAAGCTTAACTCCAATCAATTTTGGAAGCTTAAGCTCCCAAGGCATACTTGCCATTACATCCACTGCATCAGCGCCACCTACACCAATAGCAATCATGCCTAAACCGCCAGCATTCACAGTATGACTATCTGTTCCAATCATCATTCCCCCAGGAAAAGCATAATTTTCTAATATTACTTGATGAATAATTCCTGCTCCTGGCTTCCAAAAGCCTAGTCCAAATTTATTTGAAACAGACTCAAGAAAATCAAAAACTTCGTTATTAATGCTCAGCGCGCTGCTTAGGTCTGAATCTGCATCAACTTTAGCTTGTATTAAATGGTCGCAATGAACGGTTGACGGTACTGCAACTTTATCTTTTCCAGACATCATAAATTGAAGCAGTGCCATTTGTGCGGTTGCATCTTGCATAGCTACCCTATCTGGATCGAAGTTTACATATGAAATACCACGATTATATATATCATCAATGTTATTTATAGAAAGATGATTAAAAAGTATTTTTTCTGTTAAAGAAAGCGGGTGGCCCAATTTTTTTTTAGCTGCAAAAATGTTTTCTGGCATTCTATCATAACATTTTTTAATCATTTTTAAGTCAAACATGAAAAGCAACCCTGCTTAGTGGAAATAGAAATTTAATAATGTTTAGTAAATGTTAAATTACATCTTTCTAGGGTTGAATTCAATCTCCATAAAGCTATAATAAAATATAATTATATAAAAAATTTGATAAAAACTATTCAATTTATACTATGCCATCTACACAAATAATTAGAGAAATATTAAAAAAATTAGCGACAATGCACTTTATGTGGCTTTCATTAGTATTTTCGCAATCAAATTTTAAGATCCTTAGCTCTTCTGAATCTGAGCTTATTATGGAAATAAATACTAAACTTCAATCAGCTGAAGATCTTAAATCTTTCGAATTATTAGTGGGGCTACCCAGCTCCATGTTGCCAAGTATTGAGATTATTGAGTCTATTGAAATTAACCACTCTTTGAATACCCCTAAAAATACTCATCAAATAAAATGGATAAATAATCAAAAAATAAATGGTCTAAATACAGGTACATTGAGAGTTTCTCCAGCAGCAAAACCTCATACTTATTTTGAAAAATTGATAATTAAAATTCCCTTTTCTGCAAAGAAAACCAATAAACCAGCTATAGAAAAAATTCATATTGATTTACTACGTCCCAAGTTAATTAATTGGGATATCGCAAAAAATTGGATTGATTTATCAAATAGAAAATCTAAAAAGAATTTGAGTTTACCTGATGGAGTGTGGATTAGCTTTACTGTTGATAGCGATAATATGTACAAAATTGATGGAAAAAGTATTAATTCATTATTACAGAATACATTTAATTTTGACCCACGAAGTATTATGCTTTTTTCTAGCCCATCTTTTGGCAGAGATAAAACATATAAAGAATCTCAAACAACGTATTCTTTGAAAGAAATTCCAGCTAATCTTTTGGAAATCCCTATTACTATATTTGGGGAATCTGATGGAAATCTTTCAAATGATGATTATTTATTCTTTTATTGTAGAGGACCAAGCGGATTCAATGTCAACACTGATAAAGTAAAATGGCATCAAAATCTTTATTTCAATGAGAGCGTATATTGGCTACTTATTCCAAGTGATAACACTCAACGAGGCCAAAGAATTAAAACAGGAAACATTATCAATAACGGACCATTTGAAGCAGACTACGGGTTGGTTTTCGATCATTACGAGATTGATAAAATTAATCCGCAAGAGTCAGGGCTTTTATGGGGCAATAAAATGATTTCATATGAAGCATCTATTATTGAATCTTTCGAGATTTTAAATCCCATGCTACAAGCTAAAATAACTGGTTCTTTGGGTATGATTGGAAATGAAAAAATTAATACAAGGTACAACAATACAAATCACTCAATCACGCTTTACGGAAATAATGCAAAAATTGTAGAACTCGACTGGGCAAATATTGGTCCTAAATCTATAAATTTCACAATTGACCCTGAAATAATTAAGGAAGGTACAAATACTTTTAAAATAACTAACCAATCTCTTAATTCAAATTCAGAGCCTTATTTTGATTATATAAATTTCTCTTACCAAAAAAGGCTATTGTATGAAAAACCGTTCGACTTCTTTTCTTCGGTCCAAGCAACTGACATGACATTCAAAATTTATGGAGAAAATGTGATTGTATGGGATATTACAGATGAAATGGTTCCTATAAATCGACCAATATTTTCATCCGATGAGACATATATGAGAGTAGCTATACCTCAAGATATAATTAAAAGATATCAAGTTTTTAAAACTGATGATATAATCAATATAAGTGACATTAGTATCATTAATAATAAAAAATGGGATATTCTTAGATCTGAAAAAAATGATGCAGATCATATAATCATTGGACCAGAATCATTTAGAAATGCATCGAATAAACTTATTAATCACCGCGCAAAATCAATCTATTGCTCTTTAGAGGATATTTATAATGAATTTTCTGGTGGAAATAAAGACCCAATCGCTATAAAATATTTTTTAAGCTGGGCACAAACCAACTGGAATACTTCTCCAACTTCTGTTCTTTTCATGGGTGATGCTGATTATGACTATAGAAATATCACTGGTGAATCAAAAATTATTGTTCCAACAATCCAGGTTGGACTATTAAATAGCCATGCAACAGATGATAGGCTTGTTGCTTTTAATGGAAATATACCTGAGATGGCATCTGGCAGATATCCCGCAAGGACAATTTCTGAGGTTACAGATTTTTGTGATAAAATAATTGAATTTGAAAATAATATGAAAAAAGGTCTATGGAAACAAAGAATAACTTTGGTTGCAGATGATCCAATAAGACCTGAAAAAGAAAGCTTTGAGCTTTCTGTTGGCAAAAGCCATACTTACAATTCTGAAAAAATTGCTAGAATTATCCCAGAATTTATGGAAATGAAAAAAATTTATTTAGTTAAATACGAAGATGTTAATGAAGGATCAAATTTTAATATAGCCAAGCCAACTGCAACCAAAGAACTTATTGAGACTATAAACTTAGGTACTTCAATTATTAATTATATTGGCCATGGCAACTCAACCCAATGGGCGCAGGAGAAACTTTTAATAATAAATGAGAATAGGAATGATATCGAACTAATTGATACTGATATGAAATTACCATTATGGATTGCGGGAACATGTAATTGGGGACATTTTGATAAAATAAATGAAGAATCATTTGCAGAGGAATTAATAAGAATTCCAATGGATGGAGCTTCTGCTATAATAAGTACTTCACGAGGTATTAGCGTAACAAGCAATATTCAGTTTTTAGAAAGAATTTTTAATCAGATTTTCAAAGATAATGGAATTTCAGATTTGACAGTTGGTTCGCTTTTACAATCAGTTAAAACAGGAGGTTCAGATGGTGAGCTATTTCATCTATTTGGTGACCCAGCAATGAAATTGCCGCTCCCTAAAACAATTATTAAAAATGCTTATATATCACCAGATACACTCTCAACATTAGAAGTTGGAACTCTAAATGCTCAAATTGATAATTCTAGTGGTTCGGGTAATTTTGTGCTTCAAGATGCCCAGGACACGGTTTCTGTGGATTTTTATTTTGGATCTAAAAAAGAAAATATATCTTTTTTAAAAAATGGCGCAAATCTATTTAAAGGTTCTTTTACTTATTCTAATAATATTATATCTCCAAAATTTCGTGTACCTAAGGATATCTCATTTTCAAGCGGTTTTGCAAAAGTAAAGTTTAATATCGCTGGAAATGATGACATTGAGGCTATTGGTGTTGCTTCCAATATTAAATTCCTGCCTGGACTTCCATCTTCAGATGTCGATGGACCAATTATCACATTTTTAACTAAATCCGGAAGAGTTCTCAGGGATAATGATCACATAAAAAAAGGTGAAAATATTAAAATTAGATTCTCAGACCCAAATGGAATAAATATTACCAATAGAAGAGGCCATGAAATGATATTGTATGACAAAGCTCAATCAATAGAATACTATATTGGTGATAAATTTGAATACGATACTAATAGCTTAACAACGGGAATATTTATATTTACACCAGATTTAAATTTTGAGGATATAACTATTAAAGTAAAAGCATGGGATAATGCTAATAACCCAAGCGAAGAAGAAATAAATATTGATGTGACTGATGGAAATATTTTTGAATTAAGAAACGTATATAATTTTCCAAACCCATTTTTTGATAAAACTCAATTTACTTTTGAGTTGACTCAAGGCGCAGAGGTTATTATAGATATCTACACACTTAGTGGACTAAAAATTAATTCAATTTCCTCAGGGTACTTTAATGAGGGATTTGGGATTATTGATTGGGATGGAACTGATCAATTTGGTCAAATTCTATCAAACGGCGTTTATCTTTTTCAAATTAAAGCTAAGAATGATAATCAAAAAATTAATTTTACTGGAAGGATTGCTATAGCAAGATGAAGAGCATGGATATACTTGGAAAGCTTATATTAGCTTCTAAGTCGCCAAGAAGAAAAGAGATTTTAAAAAAAATAGATTTGAATTTCGATGTAATTCCAAGTGATATTATTGAAGATTTTGATAGAAAAAAACCTTCAATATTTGTTCAAACTTGTGCTTTTGAAAAAGCGAAAAAAGTTTCTTTACAAAATAGCAATAATTATGTTATTGGTGCAGATACTGTTGTTGTATTGAATAAAAGAATACTTGAAAAACCTCGCGATATTAATGAAAGCCAACAAATGCTTGGCATGTTATCAGGAAAAGTTCATAAAGTTTTTACTGGAGTTTCTATCCAAAATCTTGATAAAAAAATAAATAAATCATTCTATTGTATGACGGAAGTTGAATTAAATAATATTTCAGAAAATGTAATAGATTATTATATTAAAAATTATGATCCATATGATAAAGCTGGGAGCTATGGAATTCAAGACTGGTTCTCAACGCAAATTAAAAAAATTAATGGGTGTTATTATAACGTAATGGGTTTACCTATATCAAAAGTTTTTAAGTGTTTATATAAGCTTTCAATGAATAATTTAAATGAATTAAATAATAAAGATTTTTCTAAAGTATGACCGATTTTTATAAAGAATTAAAATCTATACGCACTGAAAAAGGTATAGAGCTAGAAAAGATTCATAAAAGAACAAAAATTAGCCTTTCTGCTCTCCAAGCAATTGAAAAAGGTATGTTTGACCAACTTCCTTATACCTATGTTAGGCTTTTTTTAAGAGCGTATGCTGTGGAAATTGGTATCGACCCCGAGGAGGTATTAGATAACCTTGATATTTATCTACGAAATAAAACTATACCAAAAAAAGAGGTGAATGAACCTGCTATTAAGATTAAAAATGAGGAAAAAGATTCAATATCTGAAGCAAGCATTAAAAAGAAACCTATAAGAAAAAAATCTTCAATATCAATTCGATCAGATATCATTAAAAGTATTTTTATAATATCAACATTGTTATTTGCTCTTTATATAATTTTTTCTATTAATAAAGAAACTGAAGCTCTTAACCCTAAGCCATATCAAAGCGAATACGAAGAGGAAGGCCCAATAAGCGACCAAATGCTTGAAGAGGGTTATATTAAAATCTCTGAAACAAAACAAGCGCTAAAGGCTAAACCACCCTACTCTTTAATGCTTACAACTGACCAAAGGCTTTGGTATGAAATTAAAACCGATGACTTATTAAAATCAGAGCAAGTTCTACCTGTTGGAGACAACCATCTCCATCGCTTCGAAAATAAAATGAATATTAAGTTTAACCAAACCCTTGGATTAAATCTTTACTTGAATGATATTAATCTAAATTCAATTAAATCAGATATTTACCCTATTCGTATTATGGTTTCAGTCCCAGAAAAAACTGTTACTGTTCAACAGTTTTCCATTAAAAAGTAAAACAATATCTCCACTTACAAGCTTTAATTAATCCAATTATGGGTCAATAATTTATTGATAATAATCATTGACAGATGTGGGTTATATAGAATATATTGTGGGTAATAGTGGGTAATAATCCCTAAAGTTTAAAGCATGACATTAAATAAAAATACATTTATTGGAGAATATAGCTACACGCTTGATGCAAAAAGCAGAATAAATATTCCATCCAAATTTCGAAATTCTTTAAGTAAGGACAATAAGGGCTCTCTTGTTATAACACGTGGAATGGATAAATGTGTTTGGGTATACCCTCTTATTGTTTGGAAATCAATTGAAGATGAACTAAGAAAGCTTTCGTCTCTTTCAAGTGTTAATCGATCTTTTATTAGAAATACTGTTCGCCATGCTTCAATATCCAAGCTAGATAAACAAGGCAGAATAGCTTTAAATCAAAATATAATTAACTTTTCGAAAATTACTAAAAATGCACTCATAATAGGCATGGTTAATAAGATTGAAATTTGGGACCCGATCTATCTTTCAAAAATTGATAATGATTTTAATAAAATTGATTCGAGTCAATTTGATGATCTTTCAGATAAAATTATACTCTGATTTGTATGTCAGGCCTACAGGAAAATTCGTTACATCATATTCCTGTTATGACTTCAGAGGTTTTAAATCTTTTAAATCTAAAAAAAGATGGTATTTACATTGATGGGACAGTTGGGGCAGGTGGGCACACCTTTGAGATTCTTTCAAAACTTTCTTCAAAAGGAAAAGTGATAGGATTGGATCGTGACACTGATGCTTTGGAAATTTCCAATAGAAGGCTTAGCTCATTTAAAAAACAAATTAACCTCCATCACACCTCATACCATCACATATCAAATATTATGAAATTAAATAATATTACTGGAGTTGATGGAATTCTACTAGACCTTGGCTTATCATCTATGCAATTAGATTTAAGTAATAGAGGATTCTCATTTCAAAAAAATAATACGATTGATATGAGATTTGACCAAAGCAAGGGTGAAACAGCTAGCGAACTCATCAAAAGACTAACCCAAGAACAATTAGCAGATATAATTTTTGAATTTGGCGAAGAAAGAAGGTCTAGAAGAATTGCCAGATCAATAAAAAAAGGCAATAAAATTAATACAACAGATGACCTTGCGGATGCCATAAGAAAATCTACCCCACCTCATCAAAGAAATAAAACCTTCGCCAGAGTTTTCCAAGCCGTTAGAATTGCTGTTAACGATGAAATTGAAAAATTGAAAAGTTTTTTAGGTGTATTCTTGCAATATCTAAATAAAGAAGGTCGACTAGTTATTATGTCTTATCATTCTATTGAAGATAGAATTGTAAAAAACTTTTTTCGTCAATTGAAACAAGAAAATAAAGTTTTTTTATTAACAAAAAAACCACTAACCCCTTCCACAGAAGAAATACAGCTTAATAGGAGATCTCGAAGCGCAAAAGTAAGAGCGCTTGAGAAAATATAATAATGCCAAAAACAAAAAAAAGAAGAATATCTAGAAGAAACAAAGAGTATTTACAAAGTTTTTTATTCTTTTGTAGTTCAATTTTATTTATCGCAGGGCTGCTCATATATCTCTGGGTTTATACTGAAATAGATGAGACTGTAATTAATATTGAAACACAAAAACAAGTTGCTCTTGAACTACAAAATTCTATTGATGAACTTGAAATTGAAATTTCACAATTATCTCGCGGAGATAGAATATCTCATGTCGCACGAACCGAACTTAAAATGGTGCCAGCAAAACCTGAAACCATCATGATATATATCGATCAGAATGAAATTGCCCAACTCAATGACTAAGAATTACCAAAAATATCGTTCGAGAATTATCTTTGTTTCGTTTGCTTTTATTTTCTTATGGACAGGACTTTCATTAAGATTGGTAAAAATAATGGCTTTTGATAGTGCACACTATAGGAAAATTGGTTTTAAGCAAAGCAAAACACAAGAACCTCTTATTGCTATAAGAGGAGATATATTTGATAAAAATGAGGTGCAGTTAACTAAAAATATTATTCATTATTCTATTGGTGTTCATACAGAAAAAGTGAAAAATAAAGATCAAATTGCGACTTCGCTTTCAAAAATAACTGGACGTGATTTTGATTTTTATTATAAAAAATTAAAAAATAAAAAAAACGGGTATCAAGTACTTGAATTAAAAGTAAATCGAAAAATTGGCGAACAAATTGAAAAAGAAATTCCTGAATTAAAAACGGTAAAGCAATCTAGAAGGTTCTACCCACATGCAAATATAGCTAGTCAAATTATTGGCTTTACAAAATTAACAAAAAATAATGATTCTGGATTAGTAGGTATTGAAAGGTATTATGAAAAATTTCTAGCTGGAACAAATGGCTGGGTGGTAAAGCAAAAAAATGTTGCTGGAAGAAAAGGCTATTATCACAAAACAAGCTTTCCTATTAAGAAGCCTATTAAAGGGTCAAATGTACAATTAACAATTGATATTGAATATCAAAGCATACTTCAAGAGGAACTGCAAAGAAGAATCGATGAATCTGAGGCAAAAGGTGCGATGGGTATTCTGATGAATCCTCAAAATGGCCATATTCTTGCAATGGCATCACTTCCTGATTTTGATCTAAATAATCCTAATGGATTCCCTTTAGAAAATCAAAAAAATAAAATTGTGACTGATCAGTTCGAACCTGGATCTACATATAAAATTGTAGCTGCAACAGCTGCTTTAGGGTCTGGTAAAATAAATCTATCGGATGAGTTTAACTGTGAAGAAGGTAAGGTTGAAATAGATGGTTGGACAATTTCAGATCACGAGCAATTTGGAGTACTTACCTTTCCCCAAATTATTGCTAATTCTAGTAATGTTGGCGTAATAAAGATTGCTCAGAAAATAGGAAGAGACCCTTTATACAATACCTCCAGAAGCTATGGATTCGGTTCATATACAGGAATAGATTTCCCAGGAGAATCACAAGGAATTTTAAGAAAAAAAAGTGATTGGAATCATATGTCAATAGCTTCGGTTTCAATTGGATATGAAGTTGGTGTTACAGCTTTACAAATTGCTTCAGCTTACGCAGCAATCGCTAATGGAGGTGTGCTCCTTAAGCCTCAACTAGTAAAACAAATTATTAATGAAAATGGTGATATAGTTTTTGTTTCAAAACCAGAACCGATAAGAAAAATAGCTAAATCTGATATTATGACTGAAATGAAATATATTTTAGAAAAAGTTGTTAATGAAGGTACCGGCACAAAAGCCAATATTGAAGGCTGGACAATAGCAGGAAAAACCGGCACAGCGTTAAAATATTTGGATGGGTCGTATTCAAGAAAATATATTTCTAATTTTGCAGGTTTTTTCCCATCTGAAAACCCTCAAATTGTTGGTGTCGTTGTTTTAGATGAACCTAATCATGGCCTACATTGGGGTGGATATGGTGCAGCTCCTCTATTTAAAAGAATAGCGCAAAGAATTATAAATTTAGATGATTCTTTTAAGCATTATAAAAATGAAAGGCACGAATCAAAAAGTGTTATTGCTTCAAGAAAAAATAATACCCCCCCTACCCTAATTACTAAAAATTCACATAAATCTTATACAGATGGATACGTAATAATCCCTGATGTAAGAGGGATGAGCATTAAGAAGGCCAAAAGACTTCTTATTAAAAATAGATTAAAACCTAAATTTTCTGGTTCAGGAAAAGTAGCATGGCAAACTCCGAAACCTGGATCAAAAAAACTTCCAGGTTCTTCATTAATTATGGAGCTTAATTAATGAAATTAAATTCCTTAGTAAAGAATATTGTCCAAGATAAAAGTAATGTATCTGATATAAATATTAATAATATATGTACTAATTCAAAAGATGTGGGTAGAGGAAGTCTATTCGTAGCAATAAATGGTATAAATAATGACGGACATGACTATATTAATGAAGCAGTTGAAAATGGCGCGTCTGCTGTGATTTCAAATGGTAGAGATGTTGGAAAGCTACCTATTCCAAATGTAAAAGTAAGCAATACTCGACTTGCTGTAAGTAGAGTTGCTGCAGAATTCTATAACTATCCATCTAGAGAAATTAAAATAATTGGAATAACAGGCACAAATGGTAAAACAACCACAGCTTCTTTGGTTTATGCGATTTTAAAATCTGCTAACTATAAAGCTGCTCAAATAGGAACCCTAGGAGTTATTGCAGATGACTATGAAATAAATAATACCCTAACCACTCCAGACCCAATAACGCTTCATAAAATTTTAAGAGATTTATCTGATAATAATTTTACTCATGTAGTTATGGAAGTTTCTTCACATGCATTAGATCAACTTAGAGTTTCAGATATTGATTTTGACATATCTGTTTTTACAAATTTATCAAATGAGCATTTAGACTATCACAATGATATGGAAACATATTTTAAGGCAAAATCAAAGCTATTTAGAATGATGCCCATTACAAGCACATCAATTATAAATATTGATGATGAGTATGGAAAAAAAATGAAGCTTGAATCTTCAGCGCCAGTTATAAGTATATCTATGAAAAATAAATCGGATATTTATTTCGAAAGAGTTAATTATTCTCTTAAAGGGTTAAATGGTATGATTGGGGCTGGAAATGAAAAAATTGAATTTAATTCTAAACTAATTGGGGAGTTTAATGCTGAAAATATTATTTCTGCAGCAAGCGTTGGAATAGCTTTAAATATTAACTCAAAAGATATTGAAAATGGAATCAATAGCGCTAAGGTTATTAATGGTAGAATGGAAATATTTAAAACAAAAAATAAAAAAAATATCGTTATTGATTATGCACATACTCCTGATTCTTACTTAAAAGTTTTATCAACACTTAAAAATTTAATTGATGAAAAAAATAAAATACATGTTTTGTTTGGCTGTGGAGGTGATAGGGATAATTCAAAGCGAAATAAAATGGGTAAAATTGCTGCTGATTTTGCAGAAAAATTGTGGATTACTCCCGACAACCCAAGATTTGAAAATATTGATAAAATTAATTTAGAAATAACAAAAGGACTTGATAAAAAAAAATATGAGATCTTTCATGATCGAGAAGTTGGTTTGATGACAGCTCTTTCTAAAATAAAGAGTGGTGATATCTTAGCTGTTTTAGGTAAAGGAAGAGAGAGATTTCAAGATGTTAAAGGAAATAAAATAAAATATTCTGATATTGAAATAATAGAGAAATTTCTATGAGGATAAGCCTTCCAAATTCTAGAACTTTTTCCCAAGTTTTTGAAAAAGTAATCGGGAAAGTTGTAAGTGAAGAGATAAATGGCATTGCAACTGATAGTAGAGAAATTCAAAAAGGTGACTTATATATATCTATCAAAGGAGAAAAAGTTGATGGAAGTATATTCTTAGATCAGGTTTTTAAGAATGGTGCATCATATGCTCTTGTTTCAAAAAAAATACCTAATATGAAAGTAGAGCAAATTGAAGTTGCTAATACAGTTGAAGCTATAGGAAAAATTGCAACTGAATGGAGATCTCAATTTGAAATACCTGTAATTGGAATAACTGGAACTAATGGAAAAACTTCAACAAAGGAGCTATTAAAACATATACTTTCTTCAAAATATGATATTCACGCAACTGAAGGCAACTATAATACATCTATCGGGCTTCCTCTCACTCTTTTGCAATTAACAAGTTTTCATGGTGCATCAATATTAGAAATGGGTGCCAATCAAATTGGTGACATCGATATATTGGCAAAAATTGCTATGCCCAACATCGGAGTTATTACCAATATAGCCCCTGCCCATCTTGAAGGATTTGGCAGTATCGAAGCTGTCGCAAAAACTAAGGCAGCAATTTTTGAAAATTTACCAGATGGGACTGCATTTATAAATTATGCAGATAATAGAGTAAGAAAAATTAAAGCGCCAGGTAAATCTATTTCATTTGGAATAAATCCAGACTGTGATTACCCCGCAGATTTGCATTACGAGAAAGATGGAACAATTACCCTTACCATTAATGCTGAAGAAATACCCACTTTTTCATCTAATCTTTCTTTTGCAAAAAACATAATTGCCTGCAGTGCTATCGCAAGAGAGCTTAATGTTGATTGGGATTCCATAAAAGATAGAATATATACCTTTATTCCTCCAAAAGGGAGATGTGAGGTTAAAAATAATGGATCTTATATAGTTATTGATGATACTTATAATGCAAATCTTGAATCAACAGTTGCAGCTATTGACTACCTAAGTGCATTTTCAGGAGCAGGAAAGCAGATTCTTATTTTCGGTGATATGCTTGAACTTGGTGACCTTTCAAGAGAGCAACATATCGCTGTAGGCAAAAAATGTGATGAAAAAAATCTAGCAGCTGTTTTAACCTATGGAAATCAAACCCTTTCGACTTATAAAGCAATAGAGAAAGTTAAAATTAACCATCACTTTGATAGTAAATCTGAACTAACTGAATTCGCCAGTGAAATAATCACATCAAAAGATAAAGTCCTTATTAAAGGCTCAAGAGGAATGCAAATGGAAACAATAGTAGAAGAATTATTAAAATAAAATGGTTTATTATTTTCTCAACACATTAAAAGAAATTTTCTCTCCACTTAATGTTTTTCAATATATCACTTTTAGAAGCGCTGCGGCAGCTATTTTAGCGCTATTTATAAGCTTCATCCTCGGACCGGTCATCATTCGCAAACTCCGCCACTATCAGATTGGTGAAGAAATTCGCGAACATGGCCCGGAGAGCCATATGAAAAAGAGAGGCACTCCAACTATGGGGGGGATAATTATCCTTACAGCAATTATCCTCCCTACTCTTCTACTTGCTGATTTACAAAATCCATATATTCAAATAATTCTTATATCGATTATTTGGATGGGATTTATTGGTTTTCTTGATGATTATTTAAAAACAATAAAAAAAATTAAAAGCGGGTTAGTTGCAAAATATAAACTTGCAGGTCAAATATCTCTTGGCGCTATAATTACTTTTTGGATCTATAATACTCAAGCATGGGATAATTTTAGAACCGTAACATCAGTTCCGTTTTTGAAGGATGCTGTGGTTGATTTTGGATTACTCTATCCTCTTATAATTATTTTAGTAGTCACCGGTTCATCAAATGCAGTTAATTTAACTGATGGATTAGATGGACTAGCATCAGGTTTATTAGCAATCTGCTTTACAGTATTCTCAGCTATAGCATATATTAGTGGGCGTATAGACTTTTCAGACTATTTAAATATTATCTATCTACCGGGAGTAGGAGAGCTAACTATTTTTTCTGCAGCTTGTGTAGGGGCTTGCATAGGTTACCTGTGGTTTAATGCTGCACCAGCAGAAGTTTTTATGGGCGACGTAGGATCTTTATCTACAGGCGCAGCTTTAGGGACGTTGTCAATTCTACTCAAAAAAGAATTTCTTTTGGTTATAATAGGGGGTGTTTTTGTAGCCGAAGCCCTATCTGTCATTTTACAAGTCTTTTACTTCAGATATACCAAGCGAAAATATGGAGAACCAAAAAAACTTTTCCTTATGGCGCCTTTTCATCATCACTTTGAACTCAAAGGCTATCCTGAATCAAGAATAGTAATAAGATTCTGGATAGTTGGACTTTTGCTCGCACTTCTAACCTTGACAACATTTAAAATTCGCTGATGAGCAATTTAAAAATGATTAATCCTAAAAATAAAAATATTACAATAATTGGAATGGGTGAAAGCGGTCAAGGTGCAGCGATGCTAGCAAAAAAATTAGGTGCAAATGTTTTGATAAGTGATTCAAATGAAATAGCACATAAATCATTCCATGAAAAAGCACATAAATTGGATATAAAACTTGAAAGCGGAAAGCATACAAATAAAATATATAACTCAGATTTATGGATACTTTCCCCTGGAGTATCTGACAAAGTTGAAATTGTAAGAAATGCTAAGAAAGAAGGAATAAGGATTGTAAGTGAAATCGAATTTGCAAGCTGGTTTACAGGTAAACCTATTGTAGGGGTTACTGGTTCAAATGGCAAAACAACTACTGTAAATATTATCAATGAAATTTTAAATCAAAGCAATCTTAAGCCTGTTTTAGCGGGAAATACAGGATTTGCATTTTCAAGAGCAATTTTAAATGATCTATTTCAATGCGATGAAAATAGAGTATACATACTTGAACTCTCAAGCTTTCAATTAGAATACATAACCACATTTAAACCTTTTGTTTCAATTCTACTAAATATTTCACCAGACCATCAAGATAGATATGAAAACATGGAAAAATATTTAGAAGCAAAAATGAATATTGTAATAAATCACGATATGAAAAGCTATTTACTTTATAATTCTGATGATGCTGAATTAACAAGTAATTGCAAAAATCTACATACAAATAAAGTGACTTTTGGATTGACAAACAATGATGAGAATATATTAAAAATAGATGATTTACATATTACTAAAGACCAAACAAAAATTTTAAGCATTGATAAGATTACATTAAAAGGAAATCATAATCTTTCAAATATTCTAGCTGCAGCTTCTGCTGCAAAAATCTTAAATGTGTCAAACAAACATATTGCAGAGGTATTATCAAATTTTAGCGGCATAGAGCATAGATTAGAAAAAGTAACTACACTTGAAGGTGTTGTGTATTACAATGATTCAAAAGCTACAAATATTGAATCGGTTATAGCAGCTATTAACTCTTTTAAAAGCCCAATAATTCTAATCTTAGGTGGTGAAGATAAAAATAGCAACTTTAATTCATTATTGCCATTTATAAATAAAAATATCAAGAAAATTGTTTCATATGGACAAGCTAGAAATAAAATATCTATTGCTCTCAGGGATGCGGTAGAGCTGAATAAAGTATTCAGCCTCAGGGATGCGGTAGAGGAATGTAGAAAAAGCGCAGTTTCTGGAGACGTCGTTCTTCTGTCTCCAGGCTGCGCTAGTTTTGACCAATTTAATAATTTTGAACATAGAGGTGATGAATTTAAAAAAATGGTTAAAAATGTGGTTTATGCATGACACAATTAGATATTATAATTAAAAAATACGATAAAACATTACTTTGGATAATTTTAGCTTTGTGCGGAATTGGAATGGTTATGTTATATAGCGCTAGTTCATTCAGGTCCCTATATCTTTCAAGCGGCCTAAGTGATACAATTTATCTTCGATCTCATTTAAAAAGAATGATCATTGGAATAACGGCAATGTTTTTCTTTGCCTTAGTAGACTATAGAAGACTTAAATCTATCGCACCACATTTTATTATTTTATCTATCTTTCTTTTATTTCTTACAAAAGCAATATCAGTATTTAATGGATCTTCCTCCGCAGATCGCTGGCTAGATTTTGGATTTATTTCGATGCAAACATCAGATATTGCACGATTATCATTAATTATTTATTTGGCTTATTATATTGATAAAAAAGGCAATAAAATAAAAGAATTTTACAAAGGAATAATCCCGCCCCTTTTATTAATCGCCATCATACTTTTTTTAATAGTCATTCAACCTGATTTTAGTACAGCTGCAGTTTTAGGAATAATAGGATTTATTATGCTATTTATAGGGGGAGCGCAACTATCTCATCTAGCGGCAGCTTCTGGAGCAGCACTAGCTATCATGATACCCGTAATGCTTGTGATGCCATATAGGATGAAACGTATAATGTATTGGATAGGGTCAATTTTCAGTGAATCAGAATCTTTAAGTCAAGGTCTAGGCTATCAGGCCCAACAATCATTAATCAGTTTAGGAAATGGAGGAATAAAAGGTCTGGGGATTGGTAATAGTCTTGAAAAAAACCTACTACTTCCAGAGCCTCATACCGATTTTATTTTTGCTATAATTGGCGAAGAGCTTGGATTATGGGGAGCAATAATTGTTTTATCTATATTTCTTTTCTTATTTCAAAGAGGTATTAAGATAGCAAAAGGAACCACAGATACTTTTGGCATTATGCTTTCCATTGGAATAGCAACAAGTATGTCTTTGTATGCATTTATAAATGTTGGATATGTTACAGGCATTCTTCCAGTAACAGGCCTCCCTATCCCACTAATTAGTCATGGTGGGAGCAACCTTGTAATTACCCTTTCAAGCTTAGGAATTCTATTAAATATCAGTGAGTCTAAAAGAAGTATAAGTAACAAATTTTGGAGTAATAAATTTGATGCCTGACAATCCAAATATAATAATTTCAGGAGGAGGAACTGGAGGACACCTATTTCCTGCAATTGCAATTAGAGATCAACTTGTAAAGGATAATCCAAGGTTGAATATTCACTTTGTTGGATCTATTTATGGTATTGAAAAGTTAACGCTGCCGCAAAAAGGCTTTAAACACACCCTTCTTCCAATAAGTGGATTTCAAAGACAAATTAACTTTACTTCAATCTATAAAAATCTCCTGCTTCCATATAAAATAATTAAATCAAACTTATTAATTAAAAAATTATTTAGAGAACTAAAGCCAAAACTTATAATTGGTACCGGTGGGTATGCTTCCGCTATTCCGCTAATGGAAGGTATAAAGAGAAATATTCCAATTATTATTCAAGAACAAAATGCTTTCCCAGGAATTACCACTAGATGGTATTCTAAAAGAGCTAATGAGGTTTTTATAGCATTTAAAGAAGCTCAAAATTTTATTGAAAAAAAATGTATTCTAAGTGGAAATCCTGTTAGACATACAATCGATAAAGGTGATCGTAATAAGGGATTGAAAAGCTTTTCATTGAAAGATAATACAAAAACAATATTGATTTTTGGAGGAAGCCAAGGATCGCTTTTTATAAATAAATTCATAAGTAAAGTAATTGAGCCACTAGCAAAACTTAAAATTCAATTTCTTTGGCAAACTGGGCCAAAACATTATCATCAATTCAAGCACTTTGAAAATAAACTGGTTAAAGTTTTGCCTTTTATTGAAAATATGGCTAATGCTTATGCGCTTTCTGATTTAGTTATATGCAGATCTGGAGCAATTACCTGCTCTGAAATAACTTACTGTGGAAAACCTTCGATACTATTTCCTTTAAAAAGCTCAGCTGGTGATCATCAGCTAAAAAACGCTAAATCTCTTTCAAAAAAAGGTGCTTCTATAATGATTGAACAGAGATCATTAAGTGATAAGATGTTCGTAGAATTAATTCAAAATATAATTAATTCAGAAACAAAGTTAAAAGATATGGCTGCCAATAGCTTGAGATTAAGGCATCCTGATGCTGCTTCTCAGATTTCAAAGTCTGCTATGAGGTTAATTAATAATGTTTAGAAAGGTTAATAAAGTTCACTTTGTTGGCATTGGTGGTATTGGAATGAGCGGCATTGCAGAGCTTTTATTAAATCAAGGGTTTGATGTTTCTGGTTCTGATTTAAATGATTCTGAGCTAATAGACAAACTAAGGTCCAGTGGTGCAAAAATTAATATTGGTCACAAATCAGATAATTTATTAAAAAGTGAAGCGGTTGTCTACTCAAGCGCCATTCCAGAAGATAATGTTGAGCTTATTTTTGCTAGAGAAAAAAATATACCAACAATTAAAAGAGCAGAAATGCTAGGAGAATTAATTGCTTTAAAAAATACAAGCATAGCTGTTGGAGGTACACATGGAAAAACATCTACATCATCAATGATAGGAACCATGCTATCACATTCTAAATTGGATCCAACATTAATTGTAGGCGGGCTTGTAAAAAATCTTAATTCAAACTCAAAGCTTGGTGCTGGAGAAATAGTTGTTGTTGAAGCAGATGAATACGATAAGAGTTTTTTACAATTAAAGCCCACTGTTGCAGTAATTACTAATATAGAGGAAGAACATATGGACTGTTACAGTGATATGGACGATCTTTATGATTCATTTATATCTTTTGCAAACTCAGTGCCTTTTTACGGTTCAGTAGTAATCTGTTCAGATTCAAGCGGCGCTAGCGATATAATAAATAAAATTAAAAGACCAATTACCACTTATGGAATAAACTCAAACGCAGATATTCAAGCTTCAATGATTAGCTTTAATGAAATGAAATCATTTTATACCCTAAACTATCGGGGTGAAAATTTGGGGCAAGTCAACCTATCTGCCCCTGGTGAACATAACATATTAAATTCTCTAGCATCTGCAGCAATTGGCGTGGAGCTAGGCATAGACCCAAAAGATATTATTTCTGGCTTAAATGCTTATCAGGGGGTTCGCAGAAGGTTTGAGATTAAAGGTACTATCAATGATATTATTATTATTGATGATTATGCTCACCATCCCACAGAGGTCGAAGCTACATTAAATACTGCTAAAAAAAGTTGGGATAAAAGAATTATTGGGGTATTTCAACCACACCTCTTTTCAAGAACTAAAGATTTTTATAAAGAATTTGCAGAAGCAATGATGGGATGTGACATTGCATTAATTACAGATATTTATCCAGCAAGAGAAAAACCTATTACTGGTGTTACTGGAAAATTAGTTTATGATAGAATAAAAGAGTTGGGGCATAAAAATTCACATTACATACCAGATTTAAGCAATATTAACACAATTATTGAAGAAAACGTTGAAGCTGGAGACCTAATTATAACAATGGGCGCTGGAACAATATGGCGTTATGGAGAATCAATTTTAAAACATTTATCCCAAAAAAAATGAAAAATAATACGAATATAGAAAATATAAAAAATATCTCAAAAGGAACCATTCTATTTGATGAGCCAATGTCAAAACATACCTCTTATGGTATTGGTGGACCAGCATCAGCATATATTACACCAAAAGACAAAGAAGATCTCAAGACAATTCTAAAATACGCAAAACATAAAAGTATTTCAGCTTATTTTATTGGATCTGGTTCAAATCTGCTCGTATCAGATGAAGGAATTAATGGTATCGTAGTTACACTTGGTAGGTCTTTTAAAACACTAGAAATAAATAATAATAAAGTTTTTGCTGAAACAGGGGTTATGCTTGGGAGAATGGTAAAAGAATGTGTTAAAAGAAATTTGTCCGGCCTAGAAAGCTTAATAGGTGTGCCAGGCACACTTGGAGGCGCGTTGATTATGAATGCAGGAGCATTTGGAGGTGAGATATCAAACTACCTTGAAAGTGTTAGTGCAATTACTATGTCTGGCAATGAAAAAAAGTACAAACAAGATGATATAGAATTTAATTATCGAAATTCATCATTTTCTGAAAACGAAATTTTAATTGATGCAAATTTTGAATTTATAGAATCAAATGCAGATACAGTTTCAAAAAATAAATTAAAAGCTAGTGGAGGTAGAAAATCATCACAACCTCTTCGATTTCGTTCTGCTGGAAGTGTATTCAAAAATCCGAAGGAAGGTGCAGCGGGCTACTTTATTGATAAGGCAGGTTTAAAAGGGACTAGATCTGGAGATGCTGAAATTTCAAGCATACATGCAAATTTTTTTGTTAATCATGGCAATGCAACAGCTGCTGACATAGTTAAGCTAATTAACATAGCAAGAAAGAAAGTGACGCAAGAATTTGGGATTATATTAGAACTAGAAATTAAAATGCTAGGCTTTACACAAAAGGTATTAGAAAATGAATAAAAGTAAAAAAATAGGATTCTCAATGCATAAAATAAAAATTTTATTATTGGTTATTCTTTTAATATCCCCTATATCACTATCATATAAATGGTCAAATTATAGAAGAATCTTTGATACGAATAAAATCACTATATCAGGAAACATAATTCTAGATAAAGAGAGCTATTTTGAAATAATTGGAGAAATTAAAGATAAACAAATCTCTGAAGTCAGCTCAAAAAAACTTTCAAAGGAATTAGAGAATAATCCATTTGTAAAAGCTGCAAGAGTTAGTAAGCAATATCCTAATTCTATCAATATTGATATAGTTGAAAGAAAGCCGATAGCGATTATCAATAATAAAAAGCAGTTCTTAATTGACCATGAAGCTGTTATTTTGCCAAATAGCAAGTCATTTATTGATACCACGCTTATTCCAATGCTTTCAGGTTTTAATCCCGCAAATGACCTTTATCCTGAAGGTGATATGACGTTTTCAATTAAAGTTAAGGAAGCCGTTAAAATACTTGATTTCATTCAGCTCAATTTTATTGAATTTTTTAATGAAATTTCAGAGCTTACAATTAACAAAGATGATGAGTTTGAGGTTATCCTTACTGAAGAACCTACAAGGGTAATTCTTGGTAAAGATAATATTCAAATGAAAATTGATATTTTAAAGAAATTTGATAAAGCTTTAGGACAACGACAGCTTACGGATTATCGATTACTTGATGTGAGATATAGTAAGCAGCTAGTAGCAAGGGAATGGATATGATTAGATCAAATCTTAATTCAGATAAATATATTCAAGCGGGTCTTGATATAGGATCAGATAAAATTTGCTGTGCAATATCTGAAATTGATCTCAAATCTGATACTGTAAAATTGCTTGGTTTGGGAAATTCCCAGGCTACTAGCATAAATAGAGGCGCTATAACACATAGAGATAACCTAATTGATGAGATAGAACATGCAATAGATGAGGCCCGCACAATGTCTGGCATATCTATTGAGAATTTATCTTTAGGTATTTCAGGTGAGCATATACGTGGAATAAATACTCAAGGTGCTATCGCAATTGGTGGATCACAAGCTTCAAATGTTTCTTTGCAAAATGAAATAACAAAAAAGGATGTAAAAAAAGTTTTAGAGCTTGCAAAAGCAATCTCATTGCCAATGGATAGAGATATACTTCATGTGCTACCTCAAGAATATGTCATAGATACTATGAATTCAATTAAAGACCCTGTAGGCTTAACAGGTAGAAGGCTCGAAGCAAAAGTCCATGTTATTACAGTTGCTACAACTGCAGCAACTAATTTAGTCAGTTGTGTTGAAGAATTGGGAGTAAGGGTAGAAAATATTATATACCAAGGGCTCGCATCAAGCCTCTCAACGTTAAATGATGATGAGAAGAAACTTGGGGCAGTTTGTGTTGATATTGGCGCAAGTACAACAGATATAGTAATATACTTTGAAGATGGTATTCAGCATACCGCTACCTTGGGTATTGGAGGAGCAAGCATAACAAATGACATTGCGGTTATGCTACAAATCGGTATAGATGAAGCAGAAAAAATTAAACATAAATACGCTTCAGCAAAATCATCTATGTCTTCCCCGGATCTAGAATTTGAATTACCTGCACAAAATGGAAATCTCAAAAGAAAAATATCTGAAAACCAATTATCTCAATATGTAGAAGCGCGCATGGCTGAAATACTTCAATTAGTCATGAAAGAGATTTCAAGAGCTAATATAAATGATAAATTAACTTTTGGAATAGTGCTAACTGGAGGTGGTTCGGAGCTTAAAAATTTATCAAACCTCGCTCAAGAAGTTTTAAATATAAAAGCAAGAATTGGCCGACCAGAAAACATTAGCGGGGCAGTCAAAATAGCTTCAGAACCAGCATTTGCAAGCGCCATTGGATTAACTAAATGGAAATTTGCTGAAGATGATTTAATAATAAAAAATGAGGAAGTAACTATTTCAAAAGCGATTGGTAAGGTAAAATCGCTTTTTAAAGAATTATTTTAAATGAATAATAAACCACATACAAAAAGGAGTAATACTATGCTATTTGAAATAGATAGTTTAACTGAGCAAAAAGCAAATCTAAAGGTTATTGGAGTTGGAGGTGCAGGTGGAAATGCTGTTAATAGAATGATTCAGGCAGGCATGAAAGGTGTTGATTTTATGGTTATTAATACAGATGCCCAAGATCTTGAAAACAATGCCGCAGAAAATAAAATACAAATAGGAAAGAACCTTACAAGAGGCCTTGGAGCAGGAGCAAAATCTGAAATTGGCAGAGATGCAATTGAGACAGATAAAGATGCTGTAAAATCGCTTATTGAAGGTGCAGATATGGTCTTTATCACAGCTGGAATGGGTGGTGGTACAGGGACAGGCGCAGCTCCAAGAGTTGCACAAATTGCCAGAGAAATGGGAGTTTTGACTGTTGGAATAGTAACTCTACCCTTCAATTTTGAGGGACCAAAACGAATGAACAGAGGACTTGAAGGCATAACAGAGTTAAGAAAAGTTTGCGATACATTGATTTCAATACCTAATCAAAAGCTAATGTCTGTTGTTGATAAAAACACTACGGTTGTTGAAGCTTTTAAGTTAGCTGATTCAGTTTTACATCATGCTTCAAAGGGCGTTTCAGATTTAATAAATGTTCACGGTTTAGTTAACCTTGATTTTGCTGATGTAGAAACAATAATGAAGAATATGGGTGAAGCAATAATCGGCACTGGAAAAGCTAAAGGTGAAGAGCGAGCAGTTCTAGCTGCCCAACAAGCAATTTCTAGCCCTTTGCTCGACAATGCATCAATTTCAGGAGCGCAAGGCGTTTTGGTTAATATTACTGGAGGATCTGACTTAGCAATAATGGAAGTAGATCAGGCAACAAGTATTATTTTTGAAGAAGCTGGGCAAGGTGCAAATATAATATTTGGAGCTGTTATAGATCCTAGTTTGAATGATGAAATTATGGTAACAGTAATAGCTACAGGATTTAACCATAAATCTTCAAGCGATGAAATATCAAACAAAAGAATAGAGTCACATATTGAAAACCAACAGCAATTTAAATCTGTTACAGAACAAGAGAATGTACCTCTTCATGAGCAAGATATTGTAGATACATCAAAAGCTGAACAGCAACAAGTAGAAAATAGTGCTCCAGCAAAATTGTTCGATGATTTAAGTCCTGTAATGAGAGAAAACGATTTAGATGTACCAGCCTTTATTAGAAGACAGCAAGATTAAAACGAAATAGTATTACACCTGGGAATTTACCCCTCTAAGCTATTTTTAGAGGGGGAATTTCAAATACATTAAAAAGTTAAAATGTAATTAAACTTTTTTTCCTTCAGCTTTCATTTTATTAAGGACTTTTCTAAGGCCAATTTTATCTATTAACCTGAGCCCTTGGGTAGATACAGTTAAAGTTACCCATCGGTTTTCATCTGCTAGCCAGAAACGCTTTTTTTGAAGATTAAGATCAAACCTTCTTCTTGTTTTATTGTGCGCATGACTCACATTATTGCCAAACATTGGCTTTCTTCCTGTAACATCGCATACTCTACTCATAATAAATATCTTTTCATTTAAATTAGAAGGCAAATGTATAATTATATCATGCTTAATGAAAGAATTATTTAACTAGCATTTCCTTCTTTAAATTCAGAAATGAAAATTGGCAACCTTTCAATTAAAACCCCTATTTTGTTAGCGCCTATGGCTGGTGTTACAGATTATCCATTTAGAGTTCTTTGCAAAGAGCAAGGCGCAGGTATTGTTTATTCAGAGTTTGTTTCAGCTCACGGAATTATACGTGAAAATTCAAAAACACTTCAAATGATAGAATTTTCTGATTTTGAAAGACCTATAGGAATTCAAATTTTTGGTGATACACCTGAAGTTATGAGCAAAGCAGCTAGGCAAATAAATGATAAATTCTCACCTGACATTATAGATATTAATTACGGCTGTCCAGTCCCAAAAATAACAAAAAAAGGTGCAGGATCAGCAGCATTAAGAGATCTATGCTTAATGGATGATATAACAGCAGCAGTTGTTGAATCTGTCCCAAATACCCCTGTTACAGTTAAAATGCGTGCTGGGTGGAATATTTCTTCTTTGGTCATACCAGAGGCTGGTCAACGACTTGAAAAAATTGGAGTAAAAGCGATAGCGCTTCATCCTCGTACTACAAAAGAAGGTTATAGTGGAAACGCAAATTGGGAATTAATCACAGAGCTTAAAAATTCAGTATCTATACCTATAATTGGAAATGGTGATATCAAGTCTCCAAATGATGTAATCTCTATGTTTGAACATACGGGATGCGATGCTGTGATGATTGGAAGGGCTGCTTTAGGAAATCCATGGTTTTTTAAAGAAGCTATTGCTATTTATGAAGGTAAAAATCTTCCCTCCCCTCCTACTATCTCTATTCGTATAAATGGATGTAAGGATCATTTTTCAAATATGATAAAATGGCATGGCGAAAAAACTGCAACAAACTTAATGCGTAAACACTTTGGCTGGTATTTAAGGGGCTTTAAAGGTGCGAGTGGTTATAGAAAATCTCTTGTATCTGCATCGAATAGAGATGAAATGTTTTCTATATTGAATTCAATTGTTTGATTGAATAGTCAGTAATTAACCAATAAATTCGCAACCTGTTAATATTTTATTGATTTTAATTTTGAGAGAAAAAAATGTCATACCCATTTAAAAAACCTACTAATGAACCGGTAAAAGATTATGCGCCTGGTTCAAATGAAAAAAAATCATTAAAACGGAAAATAGTTGAGTTAAGGTCTCAGCAAATTGAAGTGCCATTAATAATAGATGGAAAAGATATTAAAACAAATAGCACCTCAACAATTGATGTCCCTCACGATCACAGCATTCAGCTGGGAAAGTTTTACAATGCAACTTCAAATGAAGTAGGTTTAGCAATTAAGTCAAACTTAAAAGCTTGGGAAGTTTGGTCAAAAATAAATTTAGAAGATCGATGTGCTATTTTTAATAAGGCGGCTGATCTTTTATCTACTACGTGGCGTGATACTATTAATGCAGCTACGATGTTAAATATGAGTAAAAATGTATACCAAGCCGAAATAGATGCGGCATGCGAAATGATAGATTTCTTTAGATTCAATTCATGGTATGCTTATGAGCTGTCTAAACAACAACCAATGTATTCATCGGAATATATTAAGAATTCTCTGGAAATGAGACCTCTTGAGGGATTTGTTTTTGCAGTATCGCCATTTAATTTTGCCTCAATAGGTGGTAATCTGCCATCCTCCCCAGCCCTAATGGGAAATGTGTCATTATGGAAACCAGCCTCAAGCGCAGTTTTGCCTGCATATTTTATCATGAAATTACTTCAAGAGGCGGGGCTACCAGACGGGGTAATCAATTTTATTCCAGGATCAGGAAGAGAGATCGGGCCTAATGTCTTGAAAAGCTCAGACCTTGCAGGAATTCACTTTACTGGATCAACAAAGGTTTTTAAGGGAATGTGGAAAACCGTAGGTAATAATATAGAGCACTATAAAACTTATCCACGGATCGTTGGCGAAACAGGTGGAAAAGATTTTTGCATTGCGCATGAATCAGCAAATATTGAGGTGCTGGTTACAGCGATGATAAGAGGGGCTTTTGAGTATCAAGGGCAAAAATGTTCAGCAATGTCAAGAGCTTACATTCCTAACACTATTTGGCCAAAAGTTAAAGAACTTTATAAGCAAGAGGTTGATAAGATTAAAATAGGTGATCCTGAAGATTTTTCAAATTTTATGAATGCGGTTATTGATAGACCAGCTTTTGATTCAATTAGTAAATATATTGAATATGCCAAAAATTCATCAGATGCTAAAATTATTACAGGTGGTAAATATGATGATAGCAAAGGATACTTTATTGAACCAACAACTATTGTTTGCACTGATCCAAATTTTAAAACGATGTGCGAAGAGATATTTGGACCAGTTCTTACAATTTATATCTATGAACCAACAGAATGGGACAAAACCCTTGAATTGATAGATAATACATCAAATTATGCATTGACTGGCTGCGTTATATCAGAGAATGAAGAAGCGATTGCTAATGCAAAAAATGCTTTAACGCACTCTGCAGGAAATTTTTATATTAATGATAAACCTACAGGAGCTGTAGTTGGACAGCAGCCATTTGGTGGAAGCAGGGCATCTGGCACAAATGATAAGGCGGGCTCAATGTTTAATCTGATTCGTTGGGTATCAATGCGAACTATTAAAGAAACACTGGATTCTCCAAAAGATTTTAGATACCCCTTTATGAATGAAGAGTAATGCTTAGGAATAGAAAAATATGAAAATACATGAATACCAAGGAAAAGAAATATTTAGAAATTTTTCTATTCCAACACCGCAAGGATATTTAATTGAGAACATTGATGAAGCTGAAACAGTTGTAAGAAAAGCTCAAAGAGATTTTGATACTGAGATATTAGTGATAAAAGCTCAAATTCATGCAGGCGGAAGAGGAAAAGGTGGTGGCGTTAAAGTTTCTAAAAATTATGATGCAGCTATTTCTAATATTAATAAGATTCTTGGCATGAATCTCGTAACTCATCAAACCAACTCTAATGGTCAAAAAGTAAAAAAAATATACGTTGAAGAGGCGTCCAATATTAAAAATGAATTTTATTGCGCAATTACGCTAGATAGAAATCTAGGAAAAGATGTATTTATGGTTTCGACGGAAGGTGGTGTTGAGATTGAAAAGGTCGCAGATGAGGCCCCTGAAAAAATTGTAAAAATATGGATTGACCCACTTATTGGAATGAAATCCTATCAGGCGCGAAAACTGGCATTTGGTTTAAATCTTAAGGGAGATGCATTTAAAGAATGTGTTTCACTATTACAAAAATTATATAAATGCTATACCAATACGGATGCATCTTTAGTTGAAATTAATCCTTTAGTTTTAACATCTGAAGATAGAATAATAGCCTTAGATGCAAAATTCAATTTTGATAATAATGCGCTATACCGACAAAGTGATATTTCGTCATTAAGAGATTTAGATGAAGAAGATCCCACAGAAGTTGAGGCAGGGAAATATGATTTGAACTACATTAAGCTAGATGGAAATGTGGGTTGTATGGTAAATGGTGCTGGATTGGCAATGGCAACTATGGATATAATCAAACTAGCGGGTGGTGACCCTGCAAACTTCCTAGATGTTGGTGGAGCAGCTAGCGCTGAAACTGTAAAAAATGGATTTAAAATCATACTTTCTGATAAAAATGTAAAAGCTATTTTAATAAATATTTTTGGTGGAATTGTTAGATGCGATAGAGTTGCTAATGGAGTTATTAAGGCTGTCGAAGAACTTGGACTGCAGGTACCTGTAGTAGTTAGGCTTGAAGGTACAAATGCTGAAGAAGCGAAGTCTATTCTTAAAGATTCAGGCCTATCAATAATTCCAGCTAATGATATGCGAGATGCTGCACAAAAAGTTGTAACATCAGCTACTAAACCTTAGGAGAATTATGTCGATTTTAGTTAATAAAGAATCTAAAGTTATAGTTCAGGGAATTACTGGATCAGAAGGAACTTTTCATACTGCTCAAATGCTGGAATATGGAACAAAAATTGTGGGAGGCGTTACTCCAGGAAAAGGAGGCACAAAAGCTGTTGATGGCAAAGTAAATGTATATAACTCTGTTGAGGAAGCCCGAAAGCACACAAAAGCAGATGTATCAATTATTTTTGTACCCCCACCCTTTGCAGCTGAAGCTATAATTGAGGCATCAGAAGCTGGAATTGAAGTTATCGTTTGTATATCAGAAGGTATTCCTGTTCGAGATATGGTAGCTGTTAAGAAAATAATTGATCAAAACGAAACCAGACTAATTGGCCCAAATTGTCCTGGGGTTATAACTGTTGATGAATGTAAACTGGGAATTATGCCTGGATTTATTTGTAAGAAAGGTGATGTTGGCGTTGTTTCAAAATCAGGGACTTTGACTTATGAAGCTATAGGCCAACTTGTTGGCGCTGGTCTTGGTCAAACTACTGCCGTAGGAATTGGTGGTGACCCAATAATTGGAACAACAATGATAGATATTTTAAGTCTTTTTGAAAATGATGATTCTACAAAAGGTATTGTTATGATTGGTGAAATTGGAGGACAAATGGAGAATGAAGCAGCTCAGTGGGCAAAAGAAAATATGACAAAACCTATAGTTGGATTTATTGCTGGGCAGACTGCTCCAGAAGGAAGAAGAATGGGGCATGCTGGAGCTATTGTCTCTGGTGGCGATGATACTGCTGAAGCCAAAATGAAGATTATGAGTGAATGCGGTATTGATGTCTGTGAATCTGTAGCTGATATAGGAGAAAAAATGAAAAAGGCGCTTAAAAAAGGAGTATTGCATTGAACAATCAAACGTTTGCAATAATTAAACCGGATGCTGTTAAAAATGGCTTTACTGGAAAAATTATTGATAGAATAATAAATAATGATTTTAACATTTTAGGATTAAAGCTCATTAGAATGACCAGGTCTCAAGCTGAAGGATTTTATGAGATTCATTCTGATAAGCCCTTCTTTTCAGAACTTACGGAATTTATGTCATCAGATAAATGCGTGGTAATAGCACTTAAAAAAGAAGATGCCGTTAATCAATGGAGGAAGCTAATTGGTGCAACTAACCCTTCTGAGGCTGACAAGGGAACTATACGAAAAGATTTTGCTAGCTCACTAGGGGAAAATGCAGTGCATGGAGCTGATAGCGATGCAAATGCAGTTAGAGAGATTGGATTTTTCTTTAGTAATACCGAAATAATAGCAAACCACTAAATGTTGCATTTATCATGTTCAAATCTTCAAATTGCGTATTAGGATTTATATTAATTATGACTAGACATATATATATCATGAGCTTTGCTCTTCTAGTTTTCAGCTGTTCAAGGGAAAACCCTGTTGGATATGTTGGTCAGCCTGTATCTGTTACGATTGATCTTCCAGATAATAGTGAAGATTTAGAATTTCTTTGGGAACTAACAAACATTCCCACAAATAGCTATTTAATCAATACTGATATTCAAGCAGGAAAGGATAACTATTCCGTTATGTTTATACCTGATGTCATCGGTGATTATAGTATTGAAGCATCTGTATTTCAATACAATGATGAAATAGAAACACAATCCTTTACTTTTAGCGTTATCGAAGCATTGAAAATGGATTCATCTCCTATCTCTGAATCAGCACAGACAGTTCTAGACACACTTGCATTTACTGAGCTCCTTATCAATGAAGAAAGTGAGTCTAATTGGTATAATACAGAAGAGATTAATGATTATCTATTTTCGTCAACTGCAGACACTACCTCGCCTACTCAAACTAATCCTAAAAATAAAAAAATAGAATCTTCATCATACCCTAAAAAAGTAGCGATAAAGAAAAAGAGAGTTAAGGGACAATCAATTCCTTTTGATAAAAATAGATTTACAATTCAAATCGCATCAAAAAGAAAGCTTGATGATGCAAAAAAAGTTGCAGCAAAACTAATAGAATCAGGTTATGATGCATATATTCAAAAAGCAAATTTTAAAGAATCTAATGAGGTTTGGTTTAGAATAAGGGTGGGTAGCTATGATAACCGTCAAACAGCTAGCGCAGTAGCAGAATCTCTATCAAAATCACAAAAAGAAACAGCTTGGGTTGATTTCGTTAGATACGAAGATTAAAAAATTAAATTATCGAGTTCCTTTAATTGGAAATTCACTTCAATATCAAAGATATTTTTCGCGCTCCTCGATCAGCGCTTAGCCTTACAAAGATACTAACTTTTCTTCGAGCAAATATCGTAGGATATTTTGCCTATCTTATTGCCAACTATCTCGCTCTATACTTATCGGGGAATACATTTACTAGTATTTGGCAAAGTCATGGGATATATCCTTGTGCATACACATACGAACTAAACTGGTATTCGTCCATAATATTTTGGATTAGCACTATTTATTGGTTTTTAGCTATATACGGATCCATGTGCGCTGTTTCTAGAATCACCCTAGAGGAGCTAAGAGGAAACTATTTTTATTCAATTCAAGACGCGCACAACTTTATCAAAAAAAATTGGCAGCCTGTAATATTTACGCCCATTACAATATTTGCGATTCTTGTTTTTTATGTACTGGCAACGTCTTTTTTTGGTTTATTAAGCAAAATTCCGTGGATTGGAAGTTTAATCTTGTCCATACCTTTTTTAATATATCTGCTAGGTGCAATTTTTGCGGCATTTACTATTTATGTTTTTTTAGTGTCTATAGTTTTCACACCTACAATTGTTGGCACAACAAACGAAGATACTATGGGATCTGTATTTAATAGCTACATGCTTGCTTGGAGGTACCCACTCCAAATTATTGCTTATAAACTGATTTTAGCTCCACTGATATACTTTTCACAGCTTTTTTTAGCAACAATGATAGGTTCCAGTTTCAAAATAATGGATTTAATTTTTTCAAATTCTTTTTTAATGGGAGAAAAATTTACCGCTATTATTGGAAATGCAGCTACTCTAGCAATCCCAAAAAAGTTAATTGATGCAATTTTTGGGTCACTTTCTATCAATTCTTACAGCTTTTTCATTCCAAATGCTTATCAAAAAACATATGGGGTCGAAACTATTTCTAGTTTCATTATTGTATTTTTTATTTTAATCGTAGTCCTTTTGTGCTTTTCGTATGCACTATCTGTTTTTTCCACTGGCTCAGTTTACATTTTAAATATTTTAAAGAATAGATCAGGAATAAATCTTATTGCTTCAAATAACAATGAAGGTTTTGTAAGCAAAACAATGTAAAAACGATAAAAAAGCTTACTTGTCTTCTAATTAATATTAAAAAAAATAATAAATAATAATAAAATGAAATTATACCGTACTGAATTAGATTCCGGTCTTGATAATAAGAAAATTTTAGTAGAATCAAGTACGATAGGCATTAAAAATGTCATTGGGCACATTAAATGTATCATCTCATGCGACAAGACATCAACTGGATATCGTATTTATGGGAACGTTCTTTGTAATAATAAGTTTTCATGTGATAGATGTTTAATTGAAATTGAGAAAAATATTAAAACTTCATTAAACACCATACTGACAAACAATAAAGATATAGTTAAAGATAAAGATACTGATGTAATTATGTTTACTAAATCTGATGATTTTATTGATTTAAGTAGTATTTTACATGATATAATTGAGTTGGAAAAACCCATAAAAAGTCTATGTAGTGATGACTGTAAGGGTATTTGCCCTTCCTGTGGTTTAGATTTAAACCGCAGTAATTGCAACTGCAAAGATAATTCTTCTATTAATGAGCTTAATAAGCTCAAAGATTTAATAAAATAAAATTTGGAGTATAAATGGCATTACCTAAAAGAAGGCAATCTAAAGCTAGAGGGAGAAAGCGTAGGACGCATTATAAGGCCACTGCGGTCAGCACCTCTATCTGCTCACAATGTAATCAAGCTAAAATTCCTCATAGAATCTGTCCAAATTGTGGATACTATAAAGGAAAAGCAATAATCTCTGTAACGGAATAGTCTAAAATTATTTAATGAATATAGCTTTAGATGTTATGGGTGGCGATCATGCACCCCATGCACCAGTACAAGGAGCTATCAATGCTATCAAAAGCGGTCTTTGTGATTCAAGGATTGTGCTGGTTGGTGATGAACCAGATATTATAAGAGAGTTGAATGGCTTTGATTCAAAAAACCTTAGCGTTTTACATGCCTCAGACATCATAACCATAGATGATTCTGCTTCTAAGTTAATGAAGACAAAACCTGATTCTTCAATGGTGAAAGGAATTAGGCTTATAAAAGAAAAAGTCGCTGATGCATTTATTAGTGCAGGAAATACTGGAGCGCAAATGGCGACATCGCTTCTAACCTTAGGCAGAATACCTCATGTAAAGCGCCCTGCTTTAAGTGCCTTTTTTTCTGGGCTTACAGGTGGTAAAATCCTTTGTGATGTTGGAGCAAACCCTGATGTTACAGCCAAACATATGCTACAATTCGCAATAATGTCATCAGTATACCTAGACCATGTTGAAGGAATAAAAAACCCAAAAATTGGTCTTGTAAATATTGGGGAAGAGCCCAGTAAAGGGTCTGAGCTCTATCAAGAAACGCATAGATTACTAAGTAAAGAATTATCAAATTTTATTGGAAATATAGAAAGTCGAAATATTTTTACTTGCGATGCCGATGTTTTAGTTTGCGATGGTTTTGTTGGAAATACTATAATAAAATTTGCTGAGGGATGCATAATGTCTTTTGCTGAAATGATTAAAGAAAAGATCATAACAAAAAATCGTTACAAAATTGGCGCACAAATGCTGCAGCCCGCTCTTAAGGAAATAAGGAATAGATATGATTTTGAAGAGCATGGAGGAACGCCACTTTTGGGTGTAAATGGAATTTCGATAGTTTGCCATGGTGCATCAACGTCAAAATCAATTATGAATTCTATATTACTAGCGCAAAAATCTATTAACAAAAATTTAATTGAAGACATTTCAATTGGAATCAATGATCATTTGGAGCCATTAAGTGAAAGCTAAAATTACTGCAACTGCAAAATATCTACCAAAAAAGACTTTAACTAATTTTGACCTAGAAAAGATGGTTGACACATCTAATGAATGGATATTATCTAGAACTGGAATTGAAAAAAGACATATCGTTAGTGAGGGCGAAGCTACTTCAGATATGTGCAAAGAAGTTGCTCTTGAGTTAATGAGAAAGTCTGGCAAAAAACCAGATGAAATTGATTTAATATTAATTGCAACAAGTACACCTGATGTTCCTGTGGTATCAACCGCAGCTCTTGTGCAAAATAAAATTGGCGCAAAGAATGCCTGGGGCTATGATATTGTTGCTGCGTGTACGGGTTTCGTTTATGCCATGGAGACTGGAGCAAAGCTTGTAGAATCTGGAAAATATGACAATGTAATGGTAATTGGAGCTGATACTATGAGCTCAATTATTGATTATACAGATAGAAATACTTGTGTAATTTTTGGTGATGGTGGCGGTGGAGTTCTTCTTGAGCCTTCTGAGGATGACTGCGGTGTATTAGATTCAATTCTATTAGCTGATGGCAGTGGTCACAAATATTTAACCGTTCCAGCTGGAGGTAGTTTAAGGCCAGCAAATAAAGATACCGTTGATAAAAAAATGCACTATGTTTATCAAGATGGTAAAACTGTTTATAAGTTTGCAGTAAAAAATATGGCTGACGTTAGTAAAAAAATTCTAGATAACAATAATATTGTCGGGAAAGACATCAAGCTATTCATTCCCCATCAAGCTAATAAGCGAATTATTGATGCTGCGGCTAAGCGATGTGGTCTTTCAGATGAACAGGTTCTTGTAAATATAAATAAATATGGAAATACTACTGCAGGAACAATACCAATTGCGCTAGATGACGCTGTTGAGGCAAAAATGCTAGAAAAAAATGATCTTGTATTATTTGCAGCTTTTGGTGGTGGATTTACATGGGGGAGCATGTTGATCAAATGGTCTTAAGCTCTCAAAATATAGCTTTAATGTGTCCAGGGCAAGCCTCACAAAAAGTAGGAATGTGTGAGGATATTTATATTAATAGTGATTTTGGAAAAAAGCATATTGATCTAGCAAATGATATTTTAGGCTATGATATAAAAAATATTATGTTTTCTGGCCCCATCGATCTACTTACAAAAACAATTCATACGCAACCTGCAATTTTTATTGCAAGCTATGTCATTGGCAGTATTTTAATTCAAAATGGTTTAATACCAAAATCCATTGCAGGACATAGCGTTGGAGAAGTTTCAGCATATACGCTTGCAAAATCTTTAAGCTTTGAAGATGGCCTCAAATTGGTTCAATTTCGCGCTACAGCAATGCATGAAGCAGGATTAGCCAATCCAGGTTCGATGGCAGCAGTAATTGGTATGGATGAAAAAATCCTAGAAGAAATCTGTGTTAATTATTCTAAGGGTGTTGTCTGTGTTGCAAACTACAACTCGCGTAATCAAGCAGTCATATCAGGTGATAGCGCTGCAATTGAAGATATTTCATCAAAATTACTTGAAGCTGGAGCAATAAAAGTTATCAAATTAAATGTTAGTGGTGCATTCCATTCACCTCTTATGGAAACCGCTAAAGACAAGCTTGGTGAATTTATTCTAAATATAAGTATCAGTGACGCAATATTCCCTGTTTATTCGAATACTTCAGCTTCTCCTGTTTCTGAAAAAAATAAAATCGCTAATTTGCTTATAGAGCAACTAGTAAGTCCCGTGTTATGGTATAAATCAGTCGAAAAAATGATTCAGGATGGAATTAAAACGGGTATTGAAATTGGACCTGGAAAAGTTCTTCAGGGGCTATCAAAAAGGATTGATTCTGCTTTAAATATGTATGGTGCAGAAACACATCAAGATATATTAAATTTAGGCCATGTTTAATCTAAAAAATAAAGTCGCAATCATCACTGGAGCATCCAGAGGCATAGGGAGGTCAATAGCAGAAAAGATGTCAGAAGCCGGTGCTCATGTAGTTTGTGTCAGCAGAACTAATGATGATTTGCAAAAAATTTCAAATAAACTTAATAATGCTGGTCATTCTGCTTCATATTATACCTGTGACGTTTCCAATCTAAATGATTTTAAGCAGCTTACAGATGATACTGTTTCCAAGTATGGTAAAATAGATATTCTAATTAATAACGCTGGTATCACAAAAGACAATCTTATCATGAGAATGTCCGAATCCGAATGGGATAAGGTAATTGATGTAAATTTAAAAGGCGCTTTCAATGGAATAAAGTCTGTTTCAAGGCAAATGATGAAACAAAAATATGGAAGAATAATCAATATCTCATCGATTGTTGGCTTAATAGGTAATCCAGGTCAAGCAAATTACGCTGCATCAAAAGCTGGCGTTATTGGGCTTGGAAAGGCAATATCCAAAGAGCTTGCTTCTAGGAATATTACAGTAAATACAATTGCGCCTGGGTACATTGAAACAGATATGGTTGAAGGTATTCAAGAAGCTGCTAAAGAAAATTTATTTAATCAAATCCCTTTGGGTCGAATTGGCAAACCACAGGAAATAGCATCTGCAGTGCTTTATTTAGCTTCCGATGAGGCAAGCTATATTACCGGTCAAACAATAGCTATAGATGGCGGAATGACATCAAATTAACTAACTAATAATTTATTTTAAAAAAGGAGAATACATATGTCAACATTTGACAAAGTTAAGGACATTATCATTGATAAACTTGGCGTTGAGGAAGAAAAAATAAGCACCGAAGCTTCTTTCGTTGATGATTTAGGAGCAGATTCATTAGATACAGTTGAGCTAATCATGCAACTTGAAGAAGAATTTGGAATTGAAATTCCAGATGATGACGCTGAAAAGATCACCACAGTCCAAGCGGCTATTGATTACTTAGACTCAAATAAGTAAAAATGACACCAAAAAGAAAGGTTGTTGTAACCGGACTTGGAGCACTTGCTCCAAATGGAAATACGCTTTCAGAATATTGGAATGCTCTAATTTCTGGTAAAAGTGGTATTGGTCATATTAAAAGTTTTGATGCAGAAAATCTTAATGTTAGGATTGCTGGTGAGTTAAAAGATTTTGACCCACTAACCTATTTTAATAGAAAAGATGTTCGAAAACTAGACCCTTTCACGCTTTATCATATGATTTCCGCTGAAGAAGCTATTTCTAACTCTGAATTGGATTTAGAAAAAGAGAATCTTGATAAAATTGGAGTCATTATTGGAACTGGAATTGGAGGTATTCAAACTCTAGAGAATGAACATGGTGTTTATTTGCAAAGAGGTCAAAGAAGAGTATCTCCTTTTTTTGTACCACGATTTATTCCAAATATAGCATCAGGCAATCTTGCGATAAGGTTTGGATTAAAAGGTCCGAATCATACAATAATCTCTGCGTGTGCATCAGGTACCGATGCAATTGGCTGTGCAGCTCGAACCATTCAATATGGAGATGCTGATGTAATGATTACTGGAGGATCTGAGGCAAGTATTACTGGATTAACCATTTCGGGTTTTGCAAATATTAAAGCGCTTTCTACAAAAAACGATTCTCCAGAATCTGCAAGTCGTCCATTTGACCTTGAAAGAGATGGTTTTGTGCTTGGAGAGGGAGCTGCAGCTCTTGTTCTTGAAGATGAAGAGCATGCAAAAAAACGTAATGCAACTATACTTGGAGAATTAGCTGGTTACGGCGCAACAGATGACGCTTACCATATAACACAACCATCTGAAGGTGGCAGGGGTGCAATAAAAGCAATGAAGCTAGCAATAAAAGATGCTAATATTTCTCCTGATGATGTTGACTATATCAATGCGCATGGAACCTCAACTCCATTTAATGATAAAACTGAATCTGCCGCTATTTCCACGCTATTTAATGATCATGCATCAAAGCTAAGAGTAAGTTCGACAAAATCAATGATAGGACATGCCCTAGGTGCTAGTGGCGCCCTTGAAGCAGTTGCATGCGTTAAAGCAATTAATGAGAATATCGCTCCACCTACAATTAACTATGAAAATAAAGACCCTGATTGCACACTAAATTATGTTCCAAATAAAGCCGAGAATATTCAAATTGATACTGCTATGTCAAATTCTTTTGGCTTTGGAGGGCATAATGCTGTAATTGTCTTTAAAAAATGGGATAACAATTAATCACTATTTTGTCATTTTTTGGTTCATTATTTAAAAAAAAATCGTTAACACAAATAGAGCAAAAATGTGAATATCGATTTAAAAACAAATCATACCTAGACCAGGCTTTTTCACATCGATCAATATCAACAAAACCTAGAGAAAATTATGAAAGATTAGAGTTTTTAGGTGATGCAGTTATTGACATCATAGTTAGCAGGGAATTGATGAGAGAATTTCCAGAGGGAGATGAAGGCATTTTAACTCAAAAACGATCTGCATTAGTTCAAAAATCCTTTCTATCTATAATGGGTCAATTACTAAATCTTTTAGACTATATTAAGATTGAGTCTAATGTTGACCTTTCTCAAGATAAAATAGCATTGAAACAAGCAGCAAATCTTTACGAAGCTCTAATTGGCGCTATTTACCTAGATGGAGGGCTTAATTCTGCTAAAAAAGTTATTCTATCAACAGTGTGGTCTCATAGAGAGGTTGCATGGGAATCTGTTAATTTTAAAGGAAAATTGATTGAGCTTTGCCATACCAAACAAATGGATAATCCTAAATTTCTTGTATCAAATGTTTCAGGCCCAGAACATAAAAAGCTATTTGAGGTAAAAGTTAAAATTGGAAATGATTATTACCCAAGTGGAATAGGATCAAACAAGAAAACTGCAGAGCAACAAGCTGCACAATTAGCAATTGATTCAATCAATGACTAGTTTTCAATATCTTTTATCTTGTCTCTAATACGCGCAGCTATTTCATATTGCTCTTTATCGATAGCTTTTTGTAGTTGCTGCTCTAAAACTTCCATCTCAGGTGATTGTTTAATTTCATCTTCAATGATTAACGAGTCCTCTTCCCAAACAATTGCCTCTTTCATCACTTCTTCAGCTACTAAAATAGGTGCGTGTATTCTAAGCGCAATTGCAAGTGCATCGCTTGGCCTAGAATCAATATTTTTATCACCTAAAACCTTTGAATGAATATTAATACTGGAAAAATATACACCATCTTCTACCTTTGTTATTTTAATAGATGAAACTTTACCATCAATTTCATTAATCATATTAACAATTAAATCATGAGTAAGAGGTCTTGGTGTTTCAACAAGTTCCATGGCCATAGCAATGGATTGGGCCTCATAGGCTCCAACTAACACTGGTAGATTTCTTTCACCATCAATTTCTTCAAGTATAACAGCATAGCTCCTACTTGGATGGTAGTAAGAAATTTTTTTTATTTTAACAGGAATCATTTTGATAGACACAATAAAAGTTATATATGCAATAGGCGTAATTCAACTTTTTTCAGATAATATTTTTTTTAATACATCTATTTTATTTACGGGGCTAGGATCTGTCTTGTGAAGTAAGGCGCACCAATAGCTAACCCAATCTCCAAAATGTAGCAAGTGAATGAATCTTTCAGTAAAGCTACCTCCATCAAGCTCAATTTTCTTCTGCAAAGAAGGAATATTCTTAAGGATATCACTTGAAGCATCAATGCGCAATGAATTTCTTGTATTTAAAGATTTATCAGAAACCCAAAGGATAGTAATTTTCTTTAAAAGCTGAGAATTTTCCTGCCATCCTACGATCTCATTGTGGTTCATTTCAGGTATTTCGTTATGATAGGCAAGCATTTTTGAATTTTCGCAAAACTGACCCTTCCAACGTAGCGCTATGGTAGAAGTAGACTCATTCTCACCATAAATAATAGGAAGGGTATCATATATTTCTTTAGCAAGACTCAATGTTGGGTTTTTATCATTATCCGCTGAATATAGATCTCTAGCTAATTCTATTGCATTAATAGTTGAACTAAGATCGTTTATCGCCTCACCATCTGTTGCATTTAATTTTTTCAGTAAATATAAAAGCGGTATAAATGAAAACGCAACAGCAGCTCTTGGCTGTAAACCTGAAGGTATTGCGACTTTATCGTTATTATTTTGATCAAGAAGTGATGCAAGTTTTCCGCCAGTAGTTACCCCAATCACTCTTGCTCCTTTGGAAATAGCATCATGATATGCTGATAGAGTCTCTTCAGTATTTCCAGAGTAAGAAGAACAAATTACAATAGAATTACTGTTTACCCAATTAGGCAGCTTGTAATTTCTATTTACGATTAATGGTAGCTTAAGTGAATTGCTAACTAGAGACCTTGAAAGGTCTCCCCCAATAGCAGAACCTCCCATACCGCAAATGATTATATTTTGAAAATCTGTATAAGTATTTTTAAGCTCTATCTTCTCGCCAATTGATTGTGCTTCTTTCATCTGAATTGGAAAGTCGTAGATTGATTGAAACATATTGCTTGCATCAATTGATTTATCTGAATTCATTAAAATTCCCTATTTAAAATAAGTTTTGCATATTTATTGAGCTGAACAGATTTATCATCTGAAACCATACTTAAGCCATCCAATGCTTTTTCCACATTCATTTCTATTAAGCCTTCTACTTCTTTTTTAACTCCACTAGATTCAAAATAATTTTTATATTCTTCAATTTTTCTGCTCTTCTGTAAAAACTTGCTCCAATCATTCATGTTGATTTTACGGGCAATTAAAGCCAAGATAGTTTGCTTATTTTCATCAATATCGCTTCCAAGGCTCTTTCCCATTGATTGTTCATTGCCAAAAATCTCAAGATAGTCATCCTTGATTTGAAATGCCAATCCTAAAAAATAGCCAAATTTATAAAGATTATCTGTTTCCTGTTTTGAAGCATCACCCAATACAGCACCAAGCTCAGAACACATACCTAAAAAGCACGCTGTTTTTTTTCCTATCATTTGAATATAGTCATCCATTTCAATTGAATGATCATTTTCATATTCTTTATCCATACCCTGACCTTCGCATACATCAAGAGCAACTTCATTAAATCGTTGAAATATGTAGCTATCAAGACCTACTAGTGATAACTGCGCTAAAGTAAATAATCCATCACCAGCTAAAATAGCTGTTGGTATATCCCATTTATAATGAACTGAGGATTGACCATGGCGCCTAGTATCATTATCCATTATATCATCATGTACTAAAGAAAAGTTATGCAATAATTCAACAGCTACACCAAGCTTCATGAGGTCTTCTGGATGTGCATCATATGCTTGCCCAGAAAGATGTACAAGCACTGGTCGCAGCCTTTTCCCTTTGCCTTTTAAGACGTACCTAATTGGGTCGTAAAAGTATTTTGAAAGATTGGATTTAGATGGAATCTTTACAAGCGCTTTATTTGTTTGCGATTGAATAAATTTAATATGCTCTTCAAAGGTATTAGTGGCCAACATCAAATTTTAACTCACCAATCTCTTTTAATTTCGATATCACTAAATTTTTGTATTCTTCCATCTTTTCGATACTCGTTGCTTCAAACCTGCAAACAATTACAGGCTGGGTATTTGATGCTCTTACAAGTCCCCAGCCATCATCAAAATTAATTCTAACACCATCAACAGTGGAGCAATCATAGGTATCAGTAAAATACTTAACTGCGATTTTTGAAATTCTAAACTTATCTTCATCTGATTTTGCTTCAAGGCGCATTTCAGGAGTAGAAAAATATTTTGGAAGCTCATCTTTTAGCTCAGAAAGCGTTTTTGATGATCTTGATAATGTTTGTAGTAACCGAGTTGCCACATAAATGCCATCATCAAACCCGAAATAATCATCAGCGAAAAAAATATGCCCGCTCATTTCCCCTCCAAACTTACAATCTAAATCTAGCATTTTTTGTTTCACAAGAGAATGCCCTGTCTTCCACATAATAGGCTTTCCACCATACTTAACGATCATCTCCTCTAATGATTTTGAACATTTTACATCAAAAAGTATTTCATCTCCCGGGTTAACTATTTCAGGAAGGAAAAGAGCCATTAATTGGTCAGCCCATATTGTATCACCTTTTTCATCAACGACACCTATTCTATCCGCATCACCATCAAAAGCAATACCAACATCATATTTTCCAGTTTTCATTTTTTCCATTAAATCTTTGAGATTTTCTTCAACTGTTGGGTCTGGGTGATGATTCGGAAAAGTGCCATCTACATCGCAATACAGCTCTTCAAGCTCAATATTCAAACTCCTAAAGATTTCAGGTGCACATACCGCACCCGCAGCATTTCCACAATCAAGCACTACTTTCAATTTTCTGTTTAAATTAATTTTTGAACTTATCATTTTTTTGTAGTCGCTTAGAATCTTATAGGGAGCCTCGTCTCCTTCTCCATTTTCAAAATCCTCTTTTTCAATAATCTCTCTCAAATCTTGAATTGATTCACCAAAAACAGATTTTTTATTTCGAGACATTTTAAAGCCATTGAATTCTGGAGGATTATGGCTTCCTGTGATTTGAACCGCACCAGCAACATCCAATTTAAACATTGAGTAGTAATTTACAGGAGTAGGCACTATTCCAATATTGATTACATCAATACCTGTGGATAAAACACCTTCTTTAAATTGCTCAATCAAGCTTGGAGTGGACAACCTAACGTCACCACTAAGCGCAATCTCTTGACCACCAGACCTCTTGATAAATGTCCCAAAAGCCTTACCAAGGTTTAGAACTACTTCTGGAGGAAAATCATCCGCAACTTTTCCTCTTATATCGTACTCTCTAAAAATATACTTATTTACTTCCATATAGCCCTTATAGATAGCAAAGAAATTACTGCAAATCTAATCATCTGTTTTTGGTTTTTTTCGCAATTCCTTTTTTTCAGAATGTTTCTTTTTTGAAAGCATCCTTCTTTCATTGGATGCTTTTGTAGGACGTGTAGATATTCGCTTTTTTCTTTTCTTTTCAAGATCTTTTAATTTGCCCCTAAGCCTACTTAATGCAATATCCTTGTTTCTAAATTGACTCCTCTCATCTTGACACACCACAACTGTTCCGGTTGGTAAATGCGTAAGTCTAATTGCGCTATCAGTCTTATTGGCATGCTGACCCCCCTTTCCGCTTGAGCGAAAAGTGTCAATCCTACACTGTTTTAATAATTCTTCATTGGTCAGAGAGATAAATGTCATGAAATTATTTTTCGCAACATTCCGTCATTATCCTTTATTATCTTTTTAGCTTTATCAAAGCCTACAGAATGATAAAGCATAACCACTGCAGTCTTTACTGAAAGGTTGGATTCAATCAATGCTCTCTCTGCCGTTTTTTTATCTACGTTTGTAAGCTGCGATATTATCCTAGTACCCCTATCGATCAATTTCTCATTAACTGCCATAAGGTCAACCATTAGATTTCCATAAACCTTTCCAAGCTTTATCATTGTTGTAGTAGAAATCATATTTAAAACCATTTTGGTTGCCGTACCAGCTTTCATCCTAGTGGAGCCTGTAATTATCTCAGGACCGGTTTCAATGGCTATCCTTACATCTGTTTCAGCTTTTAAAAAAGGAGTTCTATTGCATACTATATAAACGGTTTTAGCTTGAATAGATGCTGCATAGCTTAAGGCAGATTGAACATATTTCGCAGCACCGCTAGAGCTTATACCGATCAAAACATCGCCTTCTTTTATCGAATGCGTCTTGAGATCTTTTACCGCTTGCTGGGGGTTATCTTCTGCCCCTTCTATAGAATTTTTCAAGGCTTTATCTCCTCCAGCGATAATACCGGTGAATAGCTCTTTAGAGGCTGAGAAAGTCGGTGGAATTTCTGATGCATCTAGAACCCCTAATCTCCCAGATGTACCCGCTCCTATATAGAATACGCGACCATCAGATCTTAAAGATTGAATACATATATCAACTGCCTGCTCAATATATACTAAAGATTCAGCAATTTTTTTCGCTATAGTAGCATCTTCATTATTTATCAATTCCAATATATCAATTGTAGATAACTCATCAATATTCGAAGATTCAATGTTTTGTTTTTCGGTACTTAAATCTTTTCTCTCTATAGATTGCATAAACTAAAATTAACACAATCAATGGATGATTGCTTATAGGTCTTTTAGAAATTTAGTATCGATATAAAGCAGGGTGGATTATAAAAATCCAAATACAAAAAGGTAATTGCTTTAAATATTAGTCGTCTTTTAGTGACTGAATTAACCGCAATGAATACCATCTATCTATCAGGTCATTCATATCACGAAGATATTCTTTGTATATACGCTTGACAATTCTTTTTTTCTTATTAACGGTAGGGTCACCATTAAGCTTGATAGAGTTTAAATCTTCAAGCGCCATTTCAGCGTTTTCTTTTTCTTTTAGTATCCAATGAACTGGCTCAAATAGACTGGTCTCAACATAATTATTTCGAGAACCGCGTCTAAGTTTTATCGGAACCTCATCACGCTTCATCGCACGCACCTTGCTTTTGATGTATTTTTCAGTTTTTCCAGTATTGTGTGCAAGCTGCTTAACCGATATGGCTTTTGGAAAACTTTCTAAAACATCAGCTAAAATTTGTGAAGAACACGTATCTAGGCCGCGTCTTTTTAGCGTATCTGCGTATTTAGTCAACATTATTTAATTACCTCGGATTAATAAGAAAGTAGTTAAAAATTATGAAAAATAATACGTAATTTTGCAGTGATAAAACCTACTGCATTAACACGCATATATTTTTTGACTATAAAACACACCCCAATTGGAAGCTTATTCTTTAATGTAATTGTAATAAGCATATTTATTACGCTGCCCTTAGCTCAAAACGATAATTACTTTACCAGGGAGAACAGCGATGCCATTCGAGACTCTATTAATCTTATAAAGTTTGTCAATCCGAATGAAGCTGAAAAGTTTGCGTTTGAAATATTAGAAAAATATCCTGTAAAAAAACCAACTCGTTTACGCGCTGCAACATATGCTGCACTAGGACAGATATATCATATAAAAGGCTTAACCGGTCCTACTCTTGATTATTTTAACCAAGCTGAAGAAATGTTTGTAGACGTTCTTGGTTCGGTCCCCCCCTGGCTACAAGTTAGTATTGGTAATATATATTTTTCTCAAGGTCTTTATGACAAAGCTGAGGAATCATATTGGGAGTCCTTTAACAATTTTTTTGCACTTTCTAAAAGTGAAGATATAAAATTAAACCCCAGGAGGCGCTCTGACAGATTACAGGGTATGGCGGTTTGTAAAAACAATCTCGCTATGATAGCTGAAGCAAGAAAAGACTATGATATTGCAAATCAATTCTTTACAGATGGATTACAGTATAGACGTGAACGTATGCAATATGATGATCTAGCACACTCCTATTTACATTTAGCAAATCTAGCTTTAGTCTCTAATAAGTTTTCAGAGGTATCAACATACTGTGACAGTGCCGAGCAAATGGTAGAAAAATTATTTAACACAACCATAGAGCAATTTGGCGCATCTGAAGAAAACAAAAACCGTTACCTTGGTATGAGTAAACAATTTCAGGCGGAACTCAATTATAAGCGGGGAAATAAAGACCTAATGAATACATTTCTCGCAGAAGCTAAAGCTTACTACGAGAAACTTCCAATAGAGCTAACTGATTTTCTACAGGTCAGTGCAGCAATACATAATGATCTCAATGATCTTGATGCTGCAATTCTTGCAGTAAACGAAGGGCTGACTATCGCAGAAAATCAGGGATTATCTCGACAAAAAGAAGACTTGCTTAAAGCAAAAAAAAATGTCCTAGAAAAAGCAGGTGATAAAGAAGGTTTCTTAAAAACAAATGAGCAACTTCTCTTGATTAATCAAGAGAAAGTGTCATCACAAAATCGCAATCTACTTATCAATATGGAGCTTCGTGAACAGTTGCGTATCAATGAGGAAGCTATTAAAGAATCAAATGAACAACGACGTCAGTTAATTGCTTTATCTTTTATTGTACTGGTAATCTTTGTTCTAATCGCATCTACTATTCGCAATCAATATATTGCAGCAGAACAGCAAAAAGTTATCGCAGAGCAAAGCAAGCTTGTTGCCGAGCTTGAGCTCAAGTCCACTGAAAGAGAGTTACGTTATGTGAGTACCTCAATTATGGAAAAAAACGAAATGATAGAATCAATAAAAAAAGACATTAACTACGCATCAAGGTTTCTTTCAGATTCTGAATCAAAATACCTATTGAATCCATTAAGATCAAAACTCAAGGATGCTACAACTGAATCAACTGACTGGGATGAATTTCAAAAACATTTTAACAAATCCTATCCAGGATTTTTAGAAAAACTTGCAAGCCTTAACAAATCATTAACGATTCCTGATCTACGTATATGCGCCTATCTTCGCTCAGGGCAAACCACCAAAGAGATTGCGCACATGACTGGTTTATCTGTACGCTCTATAGAAAGCCGGCGCTATCGCCTTCGAAAAAAACTAGACCTTGAGCGCAATATATCCCTCCACACCTTCATTCATGATATTGATACGCTAAAACCTGCTACTACTACAGTTTAATCATACTACACGTTTTTTTAGAATGCGTGTTAATGCAGTACTTTAATCACCATTATAAGTATTTATCTTTTAGTGTGAATAAAAAAAATTCAGATCAAAATTGGGTTTCATTTTTTTCGCGCTTTGAACGTGAAAATACAGGATTTGTAAATAACCTTTCAAAAAAACACCCTGAATTAACCCAATCGCAATTTAAAGTGTGTGTTTTTCTGCGATCAGGTTATAGCACCAAATCTATTGCTACTGAACTAGGCCTCTCTATTCGTTCTGTTGAAAGTCACTGCTATCGTATTCGAAAAAGGTTTGACCTGAATCACACGATTAATCTTGCAACCTACCTATATTCTATCAGTTAATTTATTCTTTTTATTAATTAAAAAGTTTAACTGCACTTATAAATGCGTATTTATGCAGTAGTAAGCATAAAAAAATTTTGAAATATTTTATGTTGTGTTATTGTCAGTAAAATATATCAAATTGTAGGCTTTATTTATTTGATGTGGAGAAAAAAATGAATAAGAAAAAATATTTACGTACCCTTCTGCCCGTTGCACTGCTTGCGTGCGCATTTTCTCAACCCAGTGTTGCTGTGTTAGACTTCGCTGCAAATGGGTTACCTGCCTATGAGGTAGAAACCTTGGTTGAAAGATTGCGTTCTGAGCTACCTAATACAGGAGCTGTTCGCCTGGTTGATCGTAAAATGTTAGAGAATATCTTACAAGAACAAGGTCTTCAGCAATCCGGTTGTACGACAGCTGAATGTTCAGCAGAAATTGGGGAATTATTGGGTGCTGAATTTATGATCAGCGGTTCCATTGGAAAACTTGGGGATAGTTTTACGGTAGACATGAAAATGGTTTCTGTTACTACTGGTGCTGCTGAAAGAGCAAAAAGCTTAACTTTTGATGGAACTACTGGTGGACTATTGGTTGAAATGCAGGTTCTCGCATGGGAAATTGTTGATCTCAAACCACCGCAAGCGCTCATCTTAAAACGCACAGGCGCGGAAGGCGGAGAAAAAGTAACCGTTGCAATCATGGACTTTGATCCTAGAGGCATCAGTCAGCTAGAAGCTCAAACCTTAACGGATAGATTTGCAACTGAAGTAGATGCTACTGGAAAAGCAATCCTTGTTGACAGACGTCAGATGATGGAGGTTATGGAAGAACAAGGATACGATGAAGCAGGATGTACATCGGAAGAATGTGCTGCTGAAGTTGGAGCTTTGCTTGGTGTTGGTTTTATGATCAACGGAGCAATCGGTAAGCTAGGAGATACTTATACCATTGATGCAAAAATGTTTGAAGTTGCTACGGGTGCTGCTGCAAAAACCAAAAATGCAACGTACAACGGTCCTGTTGATGGATTAATCACTGAAATTGAAATTCTTGCCTGGGAGATGATGGGTGCAAAACCCCCTCGCTCTCTTATTCAAAAACGAAAAGGTACTATTACCCAAGAAGCTGCTCCAGCACCAAAAACGCCACTTGCAGCTGCAGTTCGATCTGCGCTTATGCCTGGATGGGGACAGCTATACACTTCAAATGCACTTGACAATGATCCGCTTGCCCGCAAGAAAGCACTGTATTTCTTTGCAGGTGAAATGGGTGCAGGAGCAATTGGTTATCTGATCTATAGCGGTATGAAGGCATCGGATGACGATACCCGTAAATACCATACACAATATTTAGCTGCAACTGATGCTGATGCTATTCGCTCATTAAAGACAAAGTCAGATAATGCTTCTAGTGAAGCAGAATCATCAAAAGGTCAGTTAACTATCTTAGCCTATCTACTTGGCGCTGCACATGTTTACAATATTGTTGATGCCTATATGAACGGTCCTAATGATGATATGGCCTATAATAATAGAAAGATTGACCTTGTTTACAATCCAGAACTTAACCAACCACAATTGAGGTTTTCCATTGCGCTTGATTAAACTATTTATACCGACATTTGCTTTATTAATGCTTGGCTGTGATCTTTATGACAATGCTGAGCTAAACCCTAGGGATCTAGACTCTAACTTCACGCCAGGACTGGTATTTGACCCAGTTGCCAGAGCTACCACTGTAGGTGCAGCCGCTGAATTTGACGTATTTGTTGTTGCCGCTGAGAATATTTCAGGAATACACGCACAGGTCTCATACGACCCCAACCGTTTAAGTGTGACGAACGTCACAACTGGTGATTTTTTCACTGATACCGTTCAAACAGGTCAGGCGTCTTTCTTTATTTACGATGATGATCCTACAGCTGGAGTACTCGATATCAATTATTTCTACATGGGTAACGAGATCAATAAGAGCGGAACGGGTAAGATAGCCACTATCCTCTTTAACACAAAACAATCCTTTGCTGAAACCTTGCTTGAAATAACGGATGCATCAGAACTTGTCGATGAAGATGATGTTGACATTCAAATATTGACCAAGGGTACAGCTACCGTTACATCAAACTAGGTCAATAGTATTTAGAGCCTTGGATTTAAACTTCTAATCCAAAAAATTTAATGAAAAGAGTTAGCTATATATCATCCATCGTCCTTGGTCTCTTTTTAACGGGATCTTTCTCTTTTGCATTATCGCAAACGATATACACGTTTACCAATGCGGGTGCAACAGGAAGAACTGGACCCACTCAAACAATGATAAATTCTACCTATACTGGCGGTAACACTTTAAATAACGCTGTCACCATCAATACCCAAGGAATTCAAGAATGGACCGTTCCAGCGAATGGAGTATATACGATCGAGGTTTGGGGTGCACAAGGTGGTAATACAGGTAGTAGCGGAAGCACAAAAGGCGGTAAGGGTACACGCATGAAAGGCGATTTTACTCTATCGCAAGGTGATGTATTAAAAATTTTAGTGGGTCAGCAGGGACTTGGAAATAGCTATGATGGTGGTGGTGGTGGTGGAACATTCGTAGTTAAAAAGACCGGTAATGCTTCCACTGATATTACAGCACTGATCATTGCTGGTGGTGGTGGTGGATCAAACACCTACAACGGTAATGATACTGGAGGTGATGCTTTAACCGGAACCACGGGAGGCTATGGAACAGGTAATACGGGAACCCCAGGAAGCAATGGAACAGGTGGTTCGGGAAGCTACTCCTCAAGTGGTGGTGGTTTATTGACCAATGGGGGAAATCCTACATGGAGTTCTAGTTATGATGGTGGAGGTAGAGCCTTTGTCAATGGTGGTGAAGGGGGCAATACAGTTGGTGTATCAGGATCAGTTGGAGGATTTGGTGGTGGTGGATCCGCGCATGGTAATAGCTGTATCGGTGGTGCTGGTGGTGGTGGATACTCTGGTGGTACTGGATCTAACAGTTATTGTAACTCTGGTGGTGGTGGTGGTTCCTATAATAATGGTGCAAACCAATCAAATGTGGCAGGTGCACGCGAAGGACATGGACTGGTAACGATCACAGCATGCCTAGGTTTTTGTTTTGAATCGATGACCATTGCCTCAAATAACAGCTACGCAGATGTAACCCTTAGCGCGGGTGGATACGATACCAATGGTGGCAGTGGTGCGGTCGAAGCAAGCGATTTAACGTTAACATTCGCACGCAATGGTGGTGTTGCAACCAATACGGTGATCAGCAGTATAAAAAAGAATAACAATACCTCAGAAGGAAGTGCTGGCGCTTTAACCGGTGGTGAAACGGTACTTCGCTTATTCCTTACACTTACCGGTGCTCCAGTTGGTGTAGAATCAATTACGATAAGCCCTGCGAGTTCAACCAGTCTTTACAATGCAAGCGGAACCGCTATGCAGACCTCAAGTTCAGTGATGGCTTTGCTTAAAGATCAAAATGGTCCATATATTACAACTGCTTCTATCAATAGCGCCAATACACAAGTGACGGTAACCTTAAGTGAAGCTGCGTACAGCGCTAATAATGGTAGCGGTAGCCTGGCAAAAGAGGACTTTTCATTGGCGATCAATGGTGGCGCAGCTACTTTAAACAGTCAAACACCAACCGCGCTAAACATAAGTAATAATAATTATACGCTTACATTTGCTACCTCGGGTTCTTCAAACGGCATGGAGGTATTGACCGTTTCGCCGGTTGCAAATTCAATTTATGATGCAAGTGGAAATGCCTCAACGACGCAACAAAGCAATAATACCGTAAATCTATACGATAGGCGCTTAGTTGAAAATAGCAAACTTGAGCATGATACTAATTATGGTATCTATAATAATCTTATTAAAATGGATCAAAATTCTTTTGCGCTCTCCTACAGTGGATATGGCACCGATCCTTACCTGCAAACCTTTACTATTAGCTCCGATGGAAATACCATCACCCAGGTACTTGAAAAAGAATTGGGAACAAAACAAGAATCACAATATTCATCCTTCATCCGAATGTCTGAGGATCTGTATTTGATGGCCTACTATGGCTATAATTCTGGTACGAGGCATGATGGCGTTACCGTTTCAAATACCGCAGGTATGTGGCTATCGGTCTTCCAGATCAAAAATGATGGCTCTGTGATCAACGAGATGGGAAATTATCTCCACGATACGTATACTAACAGTACTGCCCATAACGCATTGATCAAGATCGATGATGATACCTATGCCCTTGCCTACAGGTCTTATAATTATGGACCGCAAAGTTCAAGCCAGTGGGGCGGCTGGATCAAAACCTTTAAGGTCAATGGTGGTACTATCACTCAGGTAAATGAACTTAAACATTACGCTAACTCGGACGGATACTGGCATTCATGGGAACAGCTAAGCGCGACCAAATATGTGCTGGCATATCAAGGGTCCAGTGGGGACGGATATCTCAAAACATTTACGATTTCTACAGATGGGCAGACGATCACCCAATTACAAGAACTTGAACACGACACAAATAACGGGTCTTATAATTCATTAAGTAAAGTGGATAGCGATACCTATGTACTCGCCTACGCCGGAAATGGTGAAGATGGGAATATCTCAACCTTTACGATTCCAACGGATGGGTCTTCAATCACTAAAGTGGCAAATATTAATCACGATACTAATATCGGCTACTACAATTCGCTGATCAAAATAGATGAAAATAAATTTTTACTCGCTTATAGAGGTGCTAGTAATGATGGCTATGTCAAGACGTTCACTGTACCGGATGATGGCGCGTCGATCACCGAAGCTTCTATTCTTGAGCATGAAGTAGCTACCAATGACTGGAATAGCTTACAGATGCTCGACTTTGACAACTTTGTTTTAGCCTATGAAGGAGATTACGATGACGGCTGGATCAAAACATTTAATTACCCCCAAGCTGCAAATACCACAAACCCTAGGATCTCATCGGTTGCGATCGCAAGCAACAATAGCACGATCGCGGTTACGATGAATGAGCCGGTCTATAGAACGAACGCTGGGAGCGGTGCGCTGGAAGTAGCAGATTTTGCTCTTTCCTTATCCGGTGGAAATGCAACACTGGCTTCCGCTACCCCTACCTCGATTTCGATCAGTGGCAATGTCTATACACTTGGTATGAACATAGCAGGACAAGCCTCTGGTTTTGAGAAAATAACAGTAAAACCGGTAGACAACAGTATTTATGATGCCTCAGGGAATGAAGCATCGGATGATTCTCAGATCAACAATGAAGCGTATTTAAGAGGAACGGGAAGTCCAATTATCACAAATACGACAATCGATGCCTATAATACAGAATTGAGTGTTAAGTTTTTAAAACCGATCTTTAGCTCCAATCAGGGTACTGGGGCTCCGCAAGTATCTGATTTTACCTTATCAATATCAGGTGGCACCTCTACACTAGCAAGCTCCACGCCTACCGCAATCTCAGGTGGGTTTGGACCAGAATTCAAATTAAAAATTTTAACGAGCGGCGTTGCGGACGGAAATGAGACCATTACTGTGACCCCGATCGCAAATCAGCTTTGGGATATAAATGGAACAGCTGTATCTACCTCGCAAAGCGATAATACAGTTGACATGAATCTATCGTTTATGAATCCGATCATTAATTTCGAGCACAACGGTAGCAATGCTACCTACAATTCTATGATCCATATTGCAGGCGACGTGTATGCACTTGCGTATGAAGGGGCCAGCAATAAAGCGACCATTTCAACGATCAAGATCACTTCAGCAGGTTCGGTGACCAACAGTAGTTTTGTCGCGACTGAAGAGCACGACAGTAATAATGGCGAACATAATGAGCTTATACATCTATCTGGAGACAAATACGTTCTTTTTTATAAGGGACAAAATAACGATGGCTTTGCTAAGGTCTTTAAGATAACCGCCAACGGCGAAACGATCGAACAGCTTTCATCTGCTCTTGAGTTTGCGCCCAACGACTATTGGGAAGGCAGTGCGGTCAAAATGACCGACTCAACTCTAGCGTTCACCCATACGGGACAAAGCTACGATGGCTGGATCAAAACGCTCAAGGTTGCTAGCGATGGATCCACCATAACCCAAATTGCCAACAAAGAACACGATACTGATTACGGACAGTATAATTCTTTGGTTCGTGCAGATGAAGATACCTACGTTTTGAGCTACAATGGACAAAACAGCAGAGGTAGAATACAGACGTTTACCATTCCACCGGATGGTAGCTCTATCACCGAAGTTGCTAACGCAGCGTTCGCTGATAACGGCTACAGTAATTTTAACAGCTTGGTTCAAGTTGATCACAACACTTACCTGAACGCAGGGTATTCCTATAACACCAGCGGAAGCTCATCGTATTACGGTGTTCTGGAAACATTCACGATCCCTACCGATGGGTCAACCATTACATCCGTAGCAAATCTGAAATATACTGACTCGGGTTTTGGAAAACACAACAAGCTCTTAAAGCTTAACGCCAACGAATATATCCTCGCCTACCAAGGAAAAGACAATGATGGATACATTGAGATGTACACCGTATCCTCAGATGGAGCGACCATTACCAAAAAATGGCAAAATAAGTTTGATTCGGATAATAAATGGAATAGCCTAGTTAGAGTAGATAAAAATACGATCGCTCTTACCTATGCGGGAAACGGAGACGATGGCTACATCCAAACCTTTGACATTGGAACCTCTGATAACGC
>Ga0208410_1000047_pt1 | contig 61794 bp, 53 predicted proteins | sample ETN02SmetaG_3_FD_185787 | JGI IMG/M metagenome (GOLD analysis project Ga0208410, IMG submission 185787) | Marine microbial and viral communities from oxygen minimum zone, Eastern Pacific Ocean - ETNP2014F10-02SV257 (SPAdes) (version 2) | ecosystem: Environmental > Aquatic > Marine > Oceanic ... | reverse complement strand
TGGAAAATCTCCCCCCTCAAGGTCTCATTCTCGAATATGGGAAGAGATTGGACATAGGACTGTCCATTCGCCTTGAAGTCGAATCCTTCTAAGTCGAGCCTTAGTGACTCCCTAGCCAAATCTGACTTCCATTTTGCCGCTGTCTGAATCACAACGCTGTTGATTCCACCATGAGAATGCTTCTCGGCCATTGACCTCAGATTCCTGGCGCTTGAGATTACATTTCTGAGATACCTCTCTCTAGCCAGAACCTGGATATCTTCTGAAGCGGTTCCGGACTCTTCCATCACGTGCATTGCCAAGAGGCCATCTCCTCCCATCTGACTCCAGAACTCCTCTGCAATGTGGGGAGTTGCGGGTGCGAGCATGGGGACCCATGCTCTGAGGAAGTCGGAAGCGGTGTTGCCGTCAGAGCCCCCTCTTCTCCTGTACCAGTTCCAGTCAGAAATCATCTCGAAATGGCTAATCATCACACCTTCCCTCAATGAAACGTTGGCCATTGCATCCCTCCATGAGTCTTGATTGACCCTGATTCTGGCCCTGAGCCACTCGTCAATCTCAGAGGGATTTTCTTGCATCGATTGTGCTGAGTCGAATGCTTCGATGATTGCGAACATCTGCCTGTGGTTACCCTCGAGGGCACTGTCAGACCAGTCCATTCCTGCCTCTGGATTCGCTCCAAAGAGGATGAAGAGTCGTACAGTGTCGGCCCCGTACTTTGCTATCATCTCCTCGGGACTTACGGTATTCCCGAGTGATTTGCTCATTTTGGCGGATCTTGAGGACAATGTCAATCCACAAGAGGGGCAATCGCCACCGAAGTGGTCGATGTGGTACTCTGTGTTGCAGTCAGAACAGAACGGTGCAGGTGCATTTAGCATGCCTTGGCAGACAAGTCTCCCGAATGGCTCTCCAACCTCGTTCATCGAGTGGTCCCTAGTGGCCTTTGTGAAGAATCGCGCATAGAGCAGGTGCATTACAGCATGCTCAATACCTCCGATATAGAGGTCCACACCGCCATCCATCCAATAGTCAACTGCTTCCCTGTTAAACGGGGACTCGTCGTTATTGGCATCACAGAATCTCATGAAGTACCATGATGAGTCATAGAAGGTATCCATGGTGTCAGTCTCCCTCTTGGACATTTCACCGCATGTTGGGCATGGGACGTTGACGAAAGAGTCGTGTGACTCTAGCGGATTTCCCTTCTGATCCTCAGTGAATTTCACATCCAGAGGGAGTTCTACAGGAAGGTCTTCTGAGGGAACGGGGACAATTCCGCACTTCTGACAGTGAATCATCGGGATGGGGGTGCCCCAGAACCTCTGGCGGCTCAGCAACCAGTCCTTCAATCGATATTGCACCGTTCCATGGCCCGTTCCCTCGTCCTCCAAAACTGAGATTACCGCCCCCTTGGCACTGTCGCCGGTGAGTCCATCAAATCCGTCTCTGGCGGAGTTGACCATGGGCCCGTACCCATCAAAGGCCACGGATAGTTCGGCTTCGGGGTCGTCCCCCTCGGATTCCACCAATACTCGTCTGATCTCCAACCCATACCTCTTGGCGAAATCGAAGTCCCTCTGATCATGTCCGGGTACTGCCATGACGGCCCCTGTCCCATAAGATGCTACAACGAAATTTCCAGCATATACCGGAACCCTCTCGCCACTGAGTGGATTGACGGCATACCTGCCTAGGAATACCCCCTTCTTCTCCTTGAGCATATTGATTCTCTCGAATTCGGACATTCGGGTGCACTCATCGAGCAGTTCCCTCCAACCGTCTTCCCATTCTGTTCCTGCGCAGAGTTCCTCACAGAGTTCGTGTTCCGGGGACAGGGTGATGAACGTGACACCGAAAATTGTGTCTGGCCTTGTTGTGAAGGCCCCTACCACCGATTCTGAACCGTCTATCTTGAAGTCTATGTGGGCTCCGTGAGAACGTCCTATCCAATTCCTCTGCATGGCCTTAACGTTCTCCGGGAATGATATGTTCTCGAGTTCGTCGAGGAGCTCGTCTGAGTAGTCGGTCATCCTTAGGAACCACTGCGACATGTCCCTCTGTACCACTTCGAGCCCGCATCTCCAGCAGCGGTTGTTCTTGACTTGCTCATTGGCGAGAACGGTGTCGCAATCGGTGCACCAATTGACTGGTGCTGTCCTCCTCTCGACTAGTCCGCTTTCATTCAGAGTTAGGAACATCTCCTGGTTCCACCTGTAATAGTCGACGTCGGAGGTTGCTAGGAACCTCCTCCAATCGTAAGAGTACCCCATCCTCTCCTGATCGGCACGAATACTGGATATGTTTCGGTGGGTTACGTTGTGTGGGTGCCCTCCCTCCTTCTTCGCTGCGTTCTCTGCGGGCATGCCGAACGAGTCGTAGCCCATGGGATAGAGTACGTTCCTGCCCATCATCCTCTGGAACCTTGCCATTGCATCGCCTATCGAGTAGTTTCGGACATGGCCCATGTGCATGTGGCCGGATGGATACGGAAACATCTCGAGGCAGTAGAACTTCTCCTTCGTGCTGTCCACCTCTGCCTCGAAAGCCTTCGAGTCGGACCACGCCTTCTGCCAGCGCGTCTCTATTTCTTGGGCATCGTAGTCCATTTTTTCACTCCATTGGGGCTTCTAAGGGAGCCATCAGGCTCCCCGCAGAAGCAGTAGGCTGGTCAGCAGCCCGCCTTGCAGGGTGTATGAAGCGGGCTTTCGTGCCACGTATCGCGACTCGGACGTTCTGCTTTGAAGCCTGCCCCGAGAGTGGGGGTCCGCCACACCTATGGGAGATGGTTACGTCGGAGTCTTGATGCTGGGTGACGGGGAGTTCGACAAGAGGGTCGGAGATGACGGGGTCGAGGTATGGGTCACCCAGATGGGCGGTTACATGAACATGAACACCGCTTTCATCGACAGGGAGTCAGGAATAGTGGCAATAGTGGATCCTTTCGACTCGGAAAGGTGGGTCGAGGCTCTTTCCGAGGATGGTCTCTCACCTACGCACCTACTGTACACGCACACTCATCGTGACCATGTCGCTGGATACTCCTCGATGATGTCCCTGGTTCCGGATGTGGAGGTTTGGGGCCACGACGAGGCAAGGGTTCCGGGGTTGCTCGGACATGTCGTGTTCAAGAAGGTCGACTTCACGGACACTTGGAGCAACGAACCGGATACCACCGTGGAGTGGTCTGCAGGTTCAATCGCCCTCGGAGTGACGCATTCACCCGGACACGCCCCAGGGCACGTCACCCTGCACGGACATGGGGTCTATCACGCGGGAGACCTGCTATTCACCAACGGTATGGGTAGGGTCGACCTGCCTGGTAGCGACCCACGGGCACAATGGATGAGCATACGTCATGCAAAGGGGCTACTGGGGAGTCTGCCGAGAGACTGGCGACTGATTCCCGGACACCGGTATGACTGGATTGACGGAAGCACTCCCGACTGGGTGAGCGTTGGAGAGGTCCTTCAGCACAACTACGCCCTTAACTCGCCTGCTTTGGAAAGGATGGGGTGACTCGGTGGAAGGGCCCCTGCCCGCTCCCTCCGAAGAGGGGATATCGATCGAGGCTCACAAGAGGCTCATCGCATACAGCATAGGTCCGCAGAACATCGACCTGACGTTCAGGAACAGAGTGGCCCACGAGAACGGGTGGGGCATCGGGATGGCAGAGAGGGCGGTCCAGGAGTACAAGAGGTTCGCATACCTATGCGCTCACAGCCCGATCCCGTGCACACCGTCGATGGAAGTGGATCAGGTCTGGCACATGCACATGACCTACACCCACGACTACTGGGGAACATTTTGCCCAGAATTACTCGGATACCAGCTGCACCACGGTCCCACAGAGGGGGGCGAGGAAGAAGACGAGAAGCACGTCGAGCAGTACGATTACACGCTTCACTACTACGAGCAGGTATTCGGTCGGCCCCCGCCAAGCGATCTGTGGCCTTCTTCGGAGAAGAGATTCTCCTCTTTCCCACACCTGCGATGGGTGAATCTCTCCGAGTACTCGATAACCCCGAAATCGAAGATTTACCTGGCAATGATGATGACTGCCGCAGTCTTCTTTATGTTGGGAACTCAAGTGCCTGTTTGATATGAGGCACGTCATAATCTCATCGATCGTAGTTATACTGCTATCAAGTTCCGTTGCTGGTGAGCATGTTGGTTGGAGTGGACATTTCCCTCCTCAGCCGGAAGGGGAGTGGTATGTCTACGACGTTGCGGGAGTCATCAGCAACGAGACCGAGGCGGAGTTCGAGGAGGAGCTGATTCGTATCCACGAGGAATACGGGGTATTGGTGAGGCTAGTCACGATTGGAGACATGTGGGACTATGGTTTAGGCCCCTCAAACGGAATTGATGAAGATTTCTTCAGCGACGATGAGGGGTACGCCCGGCAGATGTTCCAGCACTACGGGATGGAGGGGGGCGAGGAGCCCAGCATGATGATAGCCCTGTCAACTGGGGACCGTCAGTTCAAGTTCGTCATGCCTGACATGCCGGCACTTAACCAGAGGATATCCGGAGACGTCTTCATCAATGGTGCGTGGAGGCTTGGCGATGCCGCTGATCACTATGAGGGGTGGTGGGGTAGTGATGGGGTATACTCTGGTTACGACAATTGCGAATGGGGTCCGCCAACGGACCAGTGGTGGGACGGTTCCGATAGATTCGAAATGTGGACTTGTTGGATAGATGACTCGTATGAGGAGTGGGGTAGTACCTGGGCCTACTGCGAGGACAGAGGAGGAGAGTGGCAGTGGTACTGCTATGACCATCCTTGGGTGGTTGAAGAAGACTGGAGCCATCCTTACGGATATGTTGGAGGAGGACCTGAAAACGCAAACGGGACCCTCTTGGACATCAATGGCGAATACACAAGGGGGAATCTGTGGGAAATAGCCCTGTCGAAGTATGTACACAGGGTTGACGACATAGTGGAGCCAGAGCCGTGGCACTGGAGTGTACACTCGGGAGTCTACTCGATCGGGCTCTTGAGCATGGTGTTCTTAGTCTCCAGGATGCGCAAAGAGAGGACCTTCGACCAGGAGTTTTGGGAGAGAAAGGAGTGGGCGGAGGAGAGGTTGGGATTCGCATACTCGAGAAGAAGGGGGATGCTTTCTCTAAAGAGCCTGAAGGGAGAACCTGACGGCACGGTTTTCGAGAAGGTGAGTGACCAGATAGAGGAGTTGACCAAGGTTGTCACCGGCGAGCTGCGAGAAATCGAGTATGATCGGGATTTGCTCAAGAGTTGTGCCGAGCTCAACAAGAGGGCCGATGACGTTGGGATTCCGGAAGATGTGCAATTGATTGATATGGATCTGGAGGAGGAGTTCAGGACAATCCAAGAATTCGGTGACTCTAGAGACAGGATCAACTCGGTTCTCATGATCTGCCTGGTTCCCATATATTTCACACTGATCTACCTCGGTCTGAGCATGGTTGCTTACCACCCATTCACTTTGGGCGACTGGGTCCTGGATGACCCTTGGTTGGTGATTTACATAGGTAATGGATTGGCCTTAGGCATAGTAATTATCTCCACTATCGTGCTGTATCTCCTCTATGGGTTCACCGTATGGTCGGTTTCAGATTTGGTCAGGGAATACGCAGGGGTTCGCTCTCCCCTATTCCCACTCTACAGGCCCCAACCGACTGCTCGGGTGGTCGATTACAGCAACGTGATCATCCCTGTGGCTGTTGGGTCCTATCTGATCGACGATGTCGTCGCAGGCGGATACGTGGTCACCAGCGCGGGTTTCGACGAGCACGGGAACGAGATATACGAATCCAGCAGACCCGTCAGCAGCAGCAGTGATGGCGGTGGCGGCTGCGGTGGTGGCGGCTGCGGTGGTGGCGGCTGCGGTGGTGGCGGCTGCGGTGGTGGCGGTGGATTCTAGGGGTCCTTCCTACCCCTAATCTTGGCAATCATCGAGCCTATGGTGGCGAGGTATATCTTGTTCCTCCACAGCCAGGAAACCAGCTTGAAGGCGCCTTTCACTCTGCCCATGCTCATTCCGCCTTGTCTTTCCTAGATAGGCTGACACCCATCTTGCTAGCTGCTCCCTTGACCGTGCCCTTGGGCATATCGCCCTCCTGCTCGAGCGCTGAGAGGGCGGCTAGGACTATGCTCTCGGTGTCTATCTCGAAGAACCTCCTGAGGCTCTCTCTCGTGTCCGAGCGTCCGAATCCGTCAGTTCCAAGAACCACGTAGCGGCCCCCTACCCATCTGTGTATCATCTCCGGCACAGCCGCGATGTAGTCGGAAACTGCGACAGTGGGCGTATCGTCGCCGAAGCATTCCGATGCGTATGGGACCCTCTTGTCCTGGGGATTGAGCCTATTGTGCCTCTCTGAGTCCAGGCCGTCTCTGCGAAGCTCCCCATAGGATGTGACCGACCATACCTCGGAGGAGACCCCATGCTCGTTCTCCAGGGTCAATGCGGCCTCACGAGCATACTGGAGTATCGGTCCCGATCCAAGAATCCTGACAGTCGGAGATTCCGAGTTTTCCTTTTCCTGAACCTTGTAGGCGCCTCTGATTATTCCCTCATCCGCTCCCTCCGGCTTTGCGACCTGCTGCTGGTTCTCGTTGTACAGCATTATGTAGTGGATGACATCTAGGTCCCTGCCCCACATCTCGTTGATCCCATGACGGATTATCGTTGCGAGTTCGTAGGCATATGCGGGGTCCCATGCGCGGCACCCCGGAACGGTGGACGCGAAGAGCAGACTATGCCCGTCTTGGTGCTGCAGACCCTCCCCGTTCAGAGTGGTCCTACCGGCTGTTGCACCCATGAGGAACCCCCTTGCTCTGGAGTCGGCGGCTGCCCATACCTGGTCGGCAATCCTCTGGAAGCCGAACATGGAGTAGAATGTGTAGAAAGGCAGGGTCGGGGATAAGGAATGGGAGTAGGATGTGGCTGCTGCTGTCCATGTGGCCATGGAGGTGGCCTCGGCGATTCCCTCCTGGATAATCTGTCCGGACTCGGACTCCTTGTAATTCATCAGCATCTTGTGGTCGACGGGTGTGTAGTTCTGACCCACTTGTGAGAATATCCCGAACTCGCTGAAGAGGGGATCCATGCCGAATGTCCTTCCCTCATCTGGGATTATCGGGACTATCCTGGATCCTACATCGGACTTGAGCAGGTTCCTCAGGAGTCTGACGAATGCCATGGTCGTTGAAACTAGTTGCCCCTCCCTCGTCCCCTCATCGAACTCGGAGAACGTGGACTCATCCGGAAGCTGTATGTCGATGGGAGGGGATCTCCTAGATGGGAGATATCCGCCTAATTCCTGCCTCCTCTTCCTGATGTAATCGACCTCATCTGAGTCTTCACCAGGGTGGAACAGTGGAGTGTCCTCGAGTTCTTGGTCTCCTATCGGTAGTTCCAGGGAGTCCCTGTACGCAATCAGGTCATCCAAGGCCATTTTCTTCTTCTGGTGCGTTGAGTTCCTTCCCTCGAAGGAGTCTATCCCCCATCCCTTCACAGTGTGGGAGAGAATCACCGCAGGTCCATCTGCCGCCTCTGCCGCTTTGTAGGCCGCGTACACCTTGCGAGGGTCGTGCCCACCTCTGCGGAGGTTCTCTATTTCCCCATCATTCAGGGATTCTCCGATGGACATTAGTTGCTCGTTCCCTGAGAAGAATTCTGTTCTGAATTCAGAAGGAGGAAGTGTGCTCATCCTCTGCCAGTCCCCATCTGTGATGCCTTCTATTCTGGCTAGTACCGAACCCATGGAGTCCTGATTCATTATTCGGTCCCAACCTGAGCCCCAAAGGACCTTGATGACCGTCCATCCAGCTCCACGATAGAGTCCCTCTAGCTCCTGTATTATCTTCGCATTCCCCCTGACTGGCCCATCGAGGCGCTGAAGGTTGCAATTGACAACGACGATTAGGTTATCCAGATTCTCTCTCCCAGCGATTGCGATAGATGCAATTGACTCGGGCTCATCCATCTCGCCATCCCCTAGGAATGCGAACACACGGCTTTCGGAGGTATCAGCTAGCCCCCTGTGGTGGAGGTACTTCCAGAACCTTGCTTGCATGACCGCGGCCAAGGGGCCGAGCCCCATTGAGACGGTGGTGTACTCCCAGAATTCGGGCATGAGCCTGGGATGAGGGTATGAGGAGAGTCCGTCGGAGAATGCCTCTTGACGGAAGTTGACCAACTGTTCTCTGGATACCCTCCCCTCCATGAAGGCCCGGGCATATACGCCTGGGCTGCCATGTCCTTGGATGTATATCGCGTCCCCAATGCCATTGCTGTCCTTGCCCCTGAAAATGTGATTGAACCCCACCTCGTACAATGTGGAGCTGGATGCATATGTCGAGATATGCCCGCCAATCCCGTCTATTCTCCGGTTCGCATCTGAAACCACCACAGCAGCATTCCAAAGTATCATGTTCTGGATCCTTGCCTCCATCTCCAGGTCGCCCGGGTATGGTGGCTGCTGTTCTATTGTAATCGAATTGAGGTAAGGAGTCCTAGATGGCGGACGGATTGGGATGTCTAAGTCTCCTGCCTCGGACATCAATTCGTGAAGGAGGAGTCTGGCCCTCTCGACCCCATGTGAGTCGACCACCGAGCGTAGCGACTCCAGCCACTCATCGGTCTCCTCGGGATCGAGGTCCGGTAATCTGGGACGTGTTCTCGGGCCTGACATCTCGAACTCCTGCCCCTATGGGGCAGGCTTCCCACACCCAGTGGTTTATTCAATGTTCGATAGCAAAGTGACGTGTTCAGGGCGTTCCCCTGTTAGGACCGACCGTGATAACGTGACATTCGTGAAGAGTTCTTACTCCGGCCACGGTTATGGATGAGTCTCCCTCGATGCAACGTTGCCCGGACCACTTGGTGACGACCTTCATCACCGTGCTCTTTCCTGCAGGATTAAGCGGATCTACCTTCAGTTCGACGCTTACGTCCTCCAATTCTCCGAGCCATGAGAGTGCTGCCTCTATCGAACGGCTAGCAATTCCATGTTGCTGCTCAGAGCTTCTCACCCAATAACCCAGATTCCAACTTGCTTTGCCTGACCTTGTTACCCTATCGAACCCGATAATTCCGAGCATGTAGTCATCCCAAGGCCTGATCATCACCCAATGATGGAGGAGCCCTGATCTTCCCATCCTCTCCGTCTCAGATAGGAATTCTCTGATTTGTCCATCAACATCCTGTTCTGGGATTATCCATGGCATGGCTCTGCTGACCTCAGGCCAAGTCTCCTCATACGCCTCAATTATTTCCGATGCACGAAGGCTAGAAGCGGGACGAAGAACGAGGTTTTCATCGACTCTAATCGTCGAAGTGGCACGTCGTAACACATACCTGCGGACGAGTACTGTTGCATCAGTACTCCGGATGAGTTTGCCTCATGGTCGGAGCTTTGATCTTGCATTTGAAACGTTGGAGTCTTCAGGATATGTCTCCGATGCGACGTCTAGTAGCCTATCTACGGCCTGTACCCTTCCTATCCTCTGGAGTAGTGCCCCAATCGGATAGACTAACTTGGTTCGATCTCCGAGATGTGGCCCCACCTCGTCCAAAATCACTGTGGCTTGGGCTATGTTCTTTGATCTAGCTGCTTCCATAGCTGATTTAACCATCTGTGCGACCTTTCTTCCAGGCCACATTTCCTGCTGTGCCCAAGGCCAGATATTCTCAATCTCCGGCTCTTCTGGAACCTTATTTTCCCTTAGGAATGTTAGATTGGGAGGAGGTGGGATTGGCATGGGCGGCTGGTCCTCGTCCACTTCTGGAGCGATTATTGGCGGCCTTGGAGGGGGTAAATCAATGGGCGGTGGAGGGATTGGCTTCTCAATCTCAGGCTCGGATTGAGGGGGAGACTCCAACAATGTCACAATTTCCGACTTCTTCATCTTAGAGTATCCTGAAAGACCACGCTCATTTGCCATGGCCTTCAATTTGTCAACTGTTAGGTCGGAAAGGGTGGGTTCCACGGGCTCTGGCTCGGGCTCTGGCTCGGGCTCTGGCTCGGGCTCTGGCTCGGGCTCTGGCTCGGGCTCTGGATCTGGGATTGGAGTTTCAATTTGGACATTTGATTCTGGAATCTCACTTGGCGCTACAACTTCTACTTCTTCTGCTGCTTCGGATGTGGGTTGAATCAATTCAACATGTTGGGGAGAGATCTCCTCGAGTGGCTCGGGCTCTGAATCTGGGACCTCAAACTTAGTGACGAATTCGGGAGCGTCCTCGGGCTTTAGTTCGTAATCCTCTTCCTCTTTTTCATCGTTAGTTTCCGGGAGGTCCACACTGAAGGCAAAGGTCGGTTTTTGCTTAGTAACAACGGAGTCGTCCTTTCCATATTGTTTGACGTCGATTGTAACATCATCCATTGTGAAGGTGGTTTTTGACCAGTCCACTACCTCCTGCTCCTCGTCTTCCTCGAAGTCCCCCAGCAACTCGTCAAATAGATCAGATGCAGCGCCATCATCTACGGATGCTTCTTGTTGGTGAGTCGCCTTCTGAAGTTGGTATGAGCACCTTGAGCAGGTGTCCGAACCTGGGGAGTTTTTTTGTTGGCAGAGTGGGCACTCTATGCCCTCGTCGTCCTTCTTACGATTGAATTTGAATCGGTCAAACAACGGTATGCACCCCTCCCGCGTTCTGCTTCCCAGAAACTCATCGTATAATCCTCACGGGAAGGTGCTCGATTTACATCGATGGAAAATGGAAGGTTTGCCTCGGGGAATGGTGATGGGGCGTCTTCTACGCGTCGTATCGTGGAAGAGGGGCCCGCGGGACTGCCATCTAGGTTCAAGAGGAGTCAGGATCATCATGAAGGTTACCTGAAGCTGATAAGATTGGAGTTGGAAGACGAGCTCGCATCTACAGAACGCAGACTTAGGAATTGGTCCAAGGAAAGGCTGATTTCGAACGGAGTGGCGCTTTTTGATCTGGTAGCAAAGCCGGATGGGTGGCTATTTGATCAACGTGTGGTGAAACTAAGCAAGAAGGGAAGGCGGGATTTGGGCTCTCATCGTTTCAGACAAGGAGACATAGTGATGCTGAGTAGAGGTGATCCTCTCTCAGAGAAACCGGTTGAGGCGATAGTCAGTGATAGGAGGAGGGACTCGATAAGGGTCGTTCTACCGGAGCTTCCTTCTGACATTCGGAAGGATAGCTGGAGAATGGACAGGGGGGCTAACAGAGTAGCATTCGATAGGATGAGGGATGCCCTAAATTCATTGTTCCAGGAAGAAGGTGGAGTTCCACTGAGGGATTTGATACTTGGATTAGTGCATGACCCCGGAGGAACTGCTTCTCTACCACCTCAACTTGGAGGGGTCAGAGGAAGGGGCTACACACTAGACATGAAGTTGAACGAAGCTCAGAGGAAGGCGGCTAAGGCGGCTGTAGAGCAGCGCTTGACTCTCATCCAAGGCCCACCGGGAACTGGGAAGACCCATACTGCAGTTAGGATACTTGAGGCCTGGGCTCAACAAGACCTAGGGACCGTTCTAGCAGTTGCCGACTCAAATGTGGCGGTTGACAACCTGTTGGAAGGTTTACTGAAGCTTGGTGTTAGGGCGGTCAGATTGGGTCAACCTGTCAAAGTTAGAGAGGAGCTTCGAGAGGCGACAATGGATGCACTGATGGAGAGGCACCCCCTGAGGAGGGATCTAGTCGATCATCTGGAGCTCAATGAGAAGTTGGGCAGAAAGATCAAGGGCATGAGAGGAGGAAAGGAGAAGGGGCTTGCTCACAGGGATCTTAGCAGGGGTTGGAAAGAGGTTAGGAGAATTGAGGGTCAGATGCGTGACGACATTCTTGACAAGGCCCAGGTTCTTTGCTGCACTTGCATAGGGACTGGTCATGAAATCCTTGATGGCAGACGATTTTCCCAAGTCCTGATTGATGAATCTACACAGGCGACAGAGCCGTCATCCCTGGTGCCCATTGTTCGTGGCGCCAGACAGTTGGTTCTGGTCGGTGATCACAAGCAACTCCCCCCTACTGTTATTTCCAGACGAGCAGAAAAGGGAGGACTGTCGAGATCGCTGTTTGAGAGAATACTGGATATGGGCGTGGAGGCTCATCTGTTGAACACCCAATACAGAATGCATCCGGCGATATCGTCGTTTCCAAACAACTCTTTCTATGGGGGTCGCCTGATTGATGGGGTGGAAAGTTCCCAGAGGCCCTCTCCAGCAGGAGTCCTTTGGCCGGACTGGGACGCGCCGATTGCGTTCATCCCCGTTGAAGGTGGAGAGAAGGTGGCTCCGGACGGGGAGTCCAAGGAGAACTCCGTTGAGGCTTCCTGGGCCTCAAAGATAGTCGAGGGGCTAGTGGATACTGGCGATGTTGAGGTGGGTGAAATTGGAGTTATCACCCCCTATGCTGCCCAAGTGAGGGCAATTAGAGATGTTCTTCCTGAATCGATGCAGGAGATTGAGGTGAAAACTGTTGATGGTTATCAAGGGCGTGAAAAGGAGGTTATCGTCTTCTCATGTGTGAGGTCGAACAGTGATGGTAATGTTGGTTTCCTTTCTGACCCACGAAGATTGAATGTGGCCTTGACTCGTGCAAAGAGGGGTTTGATAGTGATTGGTGACCCATCTACATTGAGGCATGATGAAAATTGGGAGTCCTGGCTTAGACATGTCAGGGAACGTAACCTTGAGGCTTGGCACATGCTCGGAATGTCCTGAGGAGATACCATGGTCGACCACGATTCCCCCATATCCCTATCCCCCTCTGGTGGAAGCACGTTGGCAAAATCGATAGTTTCTGGTCAGGTGGACGAACATTGGAACCTTCCAGAGGGGACAATATTGGCTTCAGGGGTAAGAAGGGGGACTTCCCTGGTGATTGATATCGTTATTGTGACCACTGTTCTCATGCTAGCAACTAGGTGGGAACTGTTGCACGTATGGGTTTTTGAGACCTGGAGGACCTCTCCTCAGCATTCCTTGGCATACACGTTCGTTCTTCTTTCCTCTCACTGGCTGTACTGGAGGGTGACTGGTTTGTGGTACTCAAGATCATTCGGACAGAAGATGATGGGTCTTGCGATTGTCTGCACCGATGGAAGTGAGGTGACCAGTGAGATGTGGGACAGGCGTGCTTTCTGGAAGCTTGTTTACCTAGTTCCACTGGTAAACGCCATGGTTGCAGTCTACGAAGTAGCAAGGATTTTCCAACGCCACACCCATCAAACGAATCTTGATCTAAAGGTGGGAACTATTGTCGCTCATGCCAACTCCCTCCCTCCGGGCATTAGGAAACACATCAGGTAGTTGCAATATGGAAAGAGCGGTGAATGTGGCCTTGGAGGGGGGGTGCATAGTCTACCCCACATCTACACAGCCGGCCTTGGGCTGTATTCCAAATTCCGATTCTTTGGACGTGCTCTTCAAGTTGAAGAAAAGGGGCTATGACCAGCCTGTTAGTCTGGGTGTAGCAAAAATTGAGCAGGTGGAGGATTTGGTCGAAATTCCTGACGTTGCGAGTGAAATCCTTGGTGACTTCCCCCCTGGCTCCCTGACACTTCTACTGAGGGCGAAGGAGCCGCTTGATCCAAGGGTTGGTGGAAATATGGTCGCGGTCAGGGTAATGTCCCACCCCTCTGCAATTGCTCTGCTTGAGAAGACTGGCCCTCTGACTGCAACCAGTGCCAATGTAAGTGGGCAACCTCCAGTGGAGGATTGCGAAGTTGCAGCAGGCCTCATTTCTACTCTCGATAAAGAAATAGCCTTCGTTTCCGGTAGGTGCAAGGGTGGTTTACCCAGTACCTTGATATCTTGGGATTACTCCTATGGTTCATCCGACATGTCTGAGATTGAGGTTCTAAGAGAAGGAGTAGTTGGAATGAAAGAGGTTCAGGAATGGTCGAAGAGTCGGACTTGAAACAGTGGAGGGACGCTGGTCACGTCGCTAGGAGGACTCTTGAGGGCATAGAAGGAGAGATAGTAGAGGGGAAGTCCTGGAATGAGGTAATCGATTCTGCAGAGAGGTTCATTCGGAGGCATGGAGGCCAAGCAGCCTTCCCTGTTACAATTTCAGTAAACGACTTCGCTGCACACTACACCACAAATACACAACTGACCCCGCCGGAAGGATGGGACAGAGAAATGGTATTCCAGAAGGGCGACTTGGTCAAGTTAGATGTTGGAGTCCACATCAAAGGCGCCCTTGGGGACAATGCGATGACAATCGAAGTCGGTAATGGGGGGAACCACACCGAACAGATCAGAGCCGCCAAAGAGGGCCGGGACGCTGCAATCGAGATGATGCACCCGGGCACACCATGGCACAAAGTTGGGGCGGCGGCCGAGCAAGTGGCCAAGGATGCTGGGTTCATGCCAATTTCCAACCTATGCGGGCATCAAATGGAAAGATGGAGCCTGCACAACGGTGTTTCAATCCCGATGTACGCTTGTGGAGCCAGTAATCCGGGTTTCAAGGGAGTTGTTGAGGAAGGGGGAGTATATGCCGTTGAGCCATTCAATACAACTGGATCAAGCGGGATGATAGAGAATGTTAGCCCCTCCAACTCCTCGAACATACTCAGAGTAACTGGGGATGTCAGAATAAGGAAGGCCCTTGACAAGGGCAAACTGAAGCCTTTGGGAGCTACAATGGCACGTTATATCGAAGAGAGGTACAACACACTCCCGTTTGCAGAGAGGTGGGCATACCCATTGCTTGAGAAGCCATTCCCGGAGGCAGATGAGGAGTCGCTTCGCAGGAAGTGGAACGCACTTGTCAAGAAACTGACTTCGATCAGGTTCCTCGAAGTCTACGCTGCTCTGAAGGACAAGGATGGGGGCAATGTAGGGCAGTTTGAGCACTCTGTGTACATTACAGAGGGTGGTCCAGAAGTTCTAACTGTAGCATAAATTGGCAATAACATGACCAATTAGCCTAAAAATCGACATTATTCTAACAACGATTATCTATCCCCTGCCCCCACATCGGCACGTACAGGGTCGTCAGGTTCTCGCTAAGTGCATCCCATCCCTTCGCAACTATCTCTCGCCCTGTACACCTTTTTCGAAACCGGCGTTAGCCTTGGTGTCTCCAAACACCGAAACCGAAATCACTGAAAATAGAATCAATACCATCCCTGCGGATTGCTGCGGGGATGGGTCCTCACCCAGGATCACCATTCCCCAGATGATTGTGAGAACTGGTTGTAACAGAACTGCAAATGATGTATGAGCAGCAGGCAGTCTTGGAAGCGCATAGGTAATGGCTATCCAGCCAATTACTTGGCAGGATATGGCCAATAGTACCAACCAGCCATGATTAGGCCAACTAATTGTGTGATCAATTGCCTCCATTCCAAGCGAGTTTAGGGGCATTGTGCCCAGAATTAGAATCCCTAGCGTCGCTCCAGCAGTGGCATCAAATTGCGCATTAACCGCGGGTCCGCCAATCCTATTCGATTGGCGGTAAACAATCAGGAATGATGAATAAAATATCGCTGCAACCATTCCCCCAATTACTCCCTTAACTGGGTCTTCGCCGTATGGTGCATCGTCCCAAATTCCAGAAATCAACACCAAACCAAACATAACCACTGGAAGGGAGAGTAGAATGATTCGGTTTGGACGCTCCCCAAAAAGCCACCAAGTTACCAATGTGACTATGATGACTTGAGAATTACCAATCAACGTAGCTATTCCGCTACCGATGTAGTCGATAGCGCTGTGATACCCCGCGAAATCAAGGGCTAGGAGGATTCCTGCTCCGAATGCAAGCCAACGAGAGTTCGAGTCTCGGGAATCTTGTTTTTTGGAAATTAAAACCAAGAGTGCCAATATAGGTAGAGCGTACAACATTCGGTAGAATGCCCCTGTTAATGGGGCGGTATCAGATTGAATATAGAGAAGCGGGGCGAAGGAAAGTATCGCTGCGCCGAAGAGAGCTATTGCCATCACTCGGCGCCTTTCGGCAATGTCCTCACTCAAGACATCCCGGATTCGAACATCTCCTTGAGGCTCCCATCTTGGTACATCTCTAGGACGATGTCACTCCCGCCGATTAGCTCCCCGTGGACAAATACCTGCGGAATCGTGGGGAACTCGGACCACTCTTTCAGAGCTGTCCTGGCCCTAGGATCCGACAGAACGTTCACACATGCGAATTGCTCTAGTCCCACCTCTTTGGCAAAGGAGCTGACAATCTGGGCCCCCCTGTTTGAGAATCCGCACTGGGGTTGTGCCGGAGTTCCTTTCATGAAAATAACCAGTGGATTGCTGTCGACTACTTCTTGTAATTCCTCGGAGGTCCAATTGAACTCGCTCATAGGGTCACTTCCCATCCTCTCGCCTGACATGGATGCCAAAGAACTCTTGCTTTCCCGAATGTGGGTCGAATGTGGTGGTGCCACTATTCTGCGCCTGCTCTGGGGTCATGCACTTCAAATCCAAAGCATGTACCAAATTACTCTCAAGATGCTGTTTGAAGTGCCTGAGGATTGGCATTTGCCTCTGCAGGGGCCTCACGCCCTCATAGGTTGAGGAGATTATCCTCACGTGGAAGTGGTCCCCCGTTCCGTGGAGGTCGGTTGCCTCAACGATTGCATCTGGGACTATCTTCGAAACCTCATCTGCAACCCAGCTCTCAGTCACCATGAATGTTGATGTGAGGGGTGAGATTTGAATGCTGTTGTCCTCTATTTACCAAGAGCGGAATGTATTGACTGTAGGTTTTGTGCTATTGTGCCTTTGTCGTTGATTAGCCCGCTTCCAACTACTGCAATATCGATTCCCCATTCTGAAACTGTAGCAGCATTGTGATCCTTTATTCCACCGTCAATCATCAGAATTGGTGTTTTCCCCCCTGACTCCTCTTGGTAATCTATGGCTGCTCGGAAGGACCGTACCTTGCTCTCCACATCTGGCATGAATGACTGTCCGCCCTTTCCAGGGACCACTGACATGACGAGAACGAGATCCAAGTTGGGAAGAAGTGGCATAACCAATTCTGCTGGAGTATCCGGATTCATCACGCAACCAACTTGGGCGCCGGCAGAGTGGATGTCCTCGATGAGCTTCGGGAAGTCATCTACTGCCTCGATGTGTGCGATGACCATGTCTGCTCCGGCATCGACATACTGCTGCCACGATTCCTCGGCGTTGTTTATCATCAAATGGCAGTCGATGAATGCCTCGGGACCTAGCCTTTCTCTCACTGAACGAATTAATGCTGGTCCAAATGTGATTGTCTTGTTGACTACCCAGTTTCCATCCATGACATCCATATGGAACCAATTTATTCCTGCGGCAGACGCCTCGTCTAGCGTTTTACCCAGTTCACAAAAGTCAGCAGTGAGGATGCTCGGTGTAACTTCCAAATTGTTCCCCGGTTGTTCCGTGGAGGAGCCAGTTCTCATACCTATTGTATTCATAATTTCAGCCGCATGTTGATAGGATGGCCCCGCTCACGTCTGTTTGGTGAGCCTATGGGAAAGGTAGTAGATACAAGTGACGCTGATTTTGACGTTGTAACGAAGAGTGACAATTGGGTCTTGGTTGATTTCTGGGCGCCATGGTGTGGGCCATGCAAAATGATAGCCCCTGTTCTGAAGCAAATTTCCGAAGAAAGAGAGATCACGATAGCGAAGGTCAACACCGATGTCAACCCCCTGAGCTCGGGGAGATTCGGGGTTAGAGGCATCCCTGCACTTATTCTATTCAACAACGGCACTGTCGTTGATAGGGTTTCGGGGGCTTTGCCGAAACCCGCTATGGATTCCTGGTTGGACAGGCACATGGCTTAGAGGAGTGCGTCCTTCAGCCTACTTAGGCGTTCTTCGTGAGGTTCTCCGACCTCTCTCAATAACCTCGCCCTAAGTGCTTCGTGTAGCCACATTCCATCTGATAATTCTAGCATCAAACCCCTCTCTATGAGGTCGTTCGGAGGGAGTCCGTCATAGTCCGCGGCTTTGGCTAGGGACTCCCACGGTATTGGTCTCTCGGCTACAGCTAACAAGGCCAGCAACTCCCTCCTTTCACTTGGGAGTACATCCAATATCTCTTCATCCAGAAACCTCAACCAATCATCGTGCAACGTCTGTCCGTAAAGCTCCAGTAATTCCACCGCTAGAGGGTGACCTCCGGTGGCTTTGTGAATTTCATCGATTGGTGCAGAACTGGGCACATCCAATGAGGATATCCAGTCACCCACTTCCTCGATAGTTAGTCCGGTCAGGGATAATTCCTGGACCCTTCCCCTGGTGTGTACATCTCTTCTGTCATAGAACGATAAGTTGGTTCTGGATATCATCAGGAGTCTGAGCTTGGTCACCTCCGCAATCTGGAGGAGGGCGCCGAAGAGATGATTACCGTCTGTACCAATATTGTGAACGTCATCAAGAATGACCAGAAGTTCTTCGGGAGCGTCATCGAGTTTTCCAGAGTCGTCGAGCAGATGTGCGTTGAGCCTTCTGCGATAGGCATCCAAATCGATTGGGGTGCCTGGCTTCAGAGGGAGGGCTTCGAGTACGTCGTATGGGTCGCTATTTCCACCATCGACCCCTATCCCCAGCCTATGCAGCAGACTGGTGGCGATTCCTAGTGAAGAGTCCCAGGGCTGGCACGGGTAATACATCACTTGGTGTTTGAATCCACGGGACATCGCCCCCTCCAGCCAATGAGAAGCCAGTGTTGTCTTCCCACATCCGGCAATTCCTGAAAGGACGAAAAGGGGGATTTCTGAAGATAGCCAGTTGTCCAGCTGTTTCTTCTCAGAGCCCCTCCCATGCACATTCCTGGTCTTGGGAGGATGCGTGTGATATGTCGAGTGGGCCCCTGCTAGAAGTGTGATTGAGCCAGGCTGTTGTTGATCCACCCCCGAGGAGACAATTGCGCCAAACCTGATGTCGCCGAAGTTCAGCACTCCTTCGTGCTGTGCGTGCATCAAGACCTGCAACAGGGATAGGTTTGTCTCTAACCTCGAAGATGCCTCGTCGGCTCTGACCTCAAGAAGGTCGCCATCCCTGCCCCTGAGCAAGATTGGAGTTAATCTGAGGGTCTCGATCCTCTCTCTTACTTCGCCCCTACCATCATCGGTAAGTTGCCATGTCTTCTGTCGTCGGTCCTCACCTCTAATGCTCCTGGTGTGCTCAGAGACCATTCCGTCAGACATCAGATCGCGCATAGCCCTGGAAACATTGGGTGGGTGCATGGCGCAAACCTCCGCTATACCGGGCCTAGTGACCTCTGGCGTTACGATGTAGTGGTCAGCTTGGTGATCCTGCTCCCATAGATGAAGCATTATTCGGTCGACAACAGGGACGTTGACTCTCGGCACCCCTTTCGACATGTGTCCGTCCGACTGGTGATGTCCGAATGAAGCGTTCGGGGCCATGATTTCGGACTCTAAGGGCACTGGGGGTATGTTTCTTGCATGGGAGGAAGGAAAAGATCAGAACAACCCCTTTCCAAGGTATGCAGAGTTAGCACGCTTTGCGGGCCTAGGGAAAGTGACACTGGCATGACTGAGGAGGGGCTCGGAACGTAGTCTTCCCCGGTTTGTGTGATTATCAACTGTATTCCATCTCCCTCTGGGACCACCACGTCCATTCCAAAGAATTCCATTTTTGCCAGTACCGTGGAGCCGGGCACTAGGGGCCCGCCCTCCTTCCCCCCCTCGTGGAATCTCAAATCCATCACTGCGTGACCTAGGTGCATTCCAGTGCTGGACTGGACCATCTCTACGAATAGGTGGCCCCCGGTTGAGAAGATTGAGATCGTTGCCTCGATATGGAAAGTGGGAGTTCCGGCTATCCTTGTCTCGGTGTCGAATTCAGGACATTCTATGGTGAGGCTTGAAGTCGCAGTGATGGTGTCACTTCCTCCGATAATCGAGCATTCATCCATACCGTATGGTACCCATAATGAGTCGATGGGAGGGTACGTTTCCTCGACCCTCCAACCTCCCATGTTATCCTGAACCTCGGCAATCAATCTGGGCTGTTGGCCGGTCTCCTTGAGGTAGAATTCGAACCACTCGAGGAGATCATCCGCCCAATCCCATCTCAGTGTGTATGGAAAGGCCTCTGCACCTCTTCCACTGGATAGTCCCTCGTGTCCGCTCCTCCTGTCTGGATAGTCATGACCCCATTGTCCGTAAAGCCCCTTGACATCCATGCCTGCGTCCCTGACCATGTTGTGAACGGGGAATGCCATGTGGGGATCGACGTTCCAATCCTGGAGGCCGTGGATAATGTACACTGATCCATTGTAATTCTGGATGGCCCTAGTGAGAAAATGCCTCTCCTCCCAGTAGTCGCTTCCTGTCCACGCTAGGTTGTCGCCGGTAAGGTATGCGCCCACACCTGCGTAGTAACCCTCCATGTATCCCTCACATGCATTTTGAGCGTCTTCCAAATCGCCGTCTAAGCCGAAGCTCCCGTAAACCCCGTTGTGCATTATCGCTCCGCGTGCCTCCATGCTCCCATTCCTCCACATTAGATCGTGCACACCAATTAGCCCCGACATTGGGACGATGGTTTTCAGGTGTGAGGAGCCCATTGCTGCGGCCTCCCAAGGGGTAGAGCCATCGTATGACTTGCCGATAATCCCCACGTTTCCGTTGGAGAACTGCGCCTTTCCAAGATACTCGACCGCCGCGTGAATTCCCTCTTGCTCGTCATCCCCCATGAGATCCATGCAGTGATTTGACTCACCTGTCCCAAAGACGGAGATCTGTGCGACGCCGAACCCGTGGGGGACGAAGTTCTCAATCAAGAATCGGCCCAAGCGGTCTGCAGGAGTAAGGGCGTCTACGTCTCCATCGTCATAATAGGGACCTATTTCAGCGATAATCGGAACTCTGCATTCCTCCCCAAGGCTCTCTGAGTCCATGTCACAGCCATCAATCAATGGCAGCCATAGTCCCATGTGGACCTCTGCCCCGCCTGTGAGCCCTGCACCTCCGTCCACAGCGGATATTGCTGGAACCGGCACATACACCGATCTTACCTCTCCGATCTGATAAGAGCCGTTTGTAGAGACCCTGCTAAATACGTCATCGTCCCTGTAAATCATATCAGAGCGATCCTCGACGGGAGGGAGCCAGTGAGATTCCTCCTTTGTCCCCTCTTCTTTAGCCTCTGAACCAAAACATCCCGAGAGTGCCGGGACTAGGAAAAGCAGTGCCAACATGGTTGCCACACTGCGTCGGTGCATGGTATGTTGGAAAATGGAAAGACACATGATGGATTCGGTTAATTGATATTGGACCTTGTAGATTCCAAGGTGGGTTAGGGGAGCAATGATTCAAGTTATGAAGCAACTACCCCCCTCGGACCTCATGGACGAGTACGAGGAACTGATGGAGAGGCTGAAGGACATTGCTCTCGTAGGACAAGTGGGGAGCCTACTCAGTTGGGACCAAGAGGTTCTGATGCCGCCGAAGGCCGCTGCACTGAGAGCCGAACAATTGGCTTGGATATCCAAGGAGGGTCACACCAGGCAGACGGACACGAGAATTGGCGAGCTCCTTGAAATCCTTGAGGAGATTACAGACCTAGACGAGGTTCAGAGTGCGAACGTGAGACTGGCTAGAGAGTCCTACGACAAGGCTACCAAGCTCCCTACCGAGTTCGTAATAGAAATGGCGAAGCACAATTCCAAGTCCCTGATTTCGTGGACAGAAGCGAGGGCTAAGGATGACTTCTCTATTTTTAGAGACGATCTTGCAAAGTCTATTGAGCTGGCAAGAATGAAAGCCGATTACCTCGGTTATGATGAGCTTCGATATGATGCTCTTCTTGATCTGTACGAGTCCGGTCTCTCTGTTTCCAGGCTAGATCCGCTCTTTGAAGGACTGAGAAACAACGTTGCCCCCCTAATCAAGGCTGTAAACGAAAGAGGTGCGAGGCCGGATATGTCATGGATAGATGAAAACACATGGGAGCAGGGTGGTCAGGAGGTTCTGAGTCAGAAGGTTTCAGAGTCTATTGGTTTCGACTTCGAAGCAGGGAGAAGGGATGCATCGACTCATCCTTTCTGCGGTGGACCAAATCCGGACGACGTGCGATGGACTACCAGGTACAGTGACAGTGACCCATTTGGTTCGCTATACGGTTCAATGCACGAGACCGGGCATGGCACTTACGAACAGGGGAGGCCCAGGAACCTTGACTTCCAACCAGCGGGTACTGCAAACGGATTGGGCATTCACGAGAGCCAAAGCAGGCTTTGGGAGAATCAGATTGGTCGCTCATTGGAGTTCTGTGAATGGTCCCTCCCGCTGTGGAAGGAGCAATTTCCCGAGAACATGTCCAATGTCTCTGCTGAGCAGCTCTGGAGATCTGTGAACCTAGTGGAGCCGAGTCTGATTAGAGTCGAGGCCGACGAGGCCACTTACAACATCCACATCATGATCAGGTACGAGATAGAGAAGATGATGATCTCCGGGGAGCTTGAAGTGGATGACCTTCCCGACAAATGGGACGACATGTACGAGGAGTACCTAGGAGTCAGGGCCTCAAGCAGGAGCCTTGGCATACTGCAGGACATACACTGGTCTATGGGTGCCATAGGTTACTTCCCAACATACACACTTGGTAACCTGTACTCGGCACAGTTGTTGGCTGCTGCACGCTCTGATCTTCCCAATCACGACGAACAAGTCAGAGATGGCGACTTTGGTCCCCTTCTGGAGTGGATGAGGGTGCATGTCCACCAAAGAGGAAGCATTCTGAAGCCAGCTGATCTAATAGAAGAGGCGACGGGGTCGCCACCATCTCCCGATGCTTTTGTTGAGTACCTTGTAGGCAAGATAAGTCGCCTATATGGAATAGGCGCGTAAGCGGAAGCACGAAAGAGCCGTGTCCCCGAGAGGGGTCATGAGTGCGTTGGCCCTAGGCACTGTGGCCTCCTTCGTTCGTGACATGGGGGGTGCTTGTACATCTGTTGTAATCAGGGATGGGCTAATTGTTGGCGGTTCTCATGAAGGGATGGTGATGTGCTGGTCATCAACCACCGGGGAGAAATACTGGGAGGTCGACATAGATGGCCCCATTTCTAGCATCTGTCTTGAAGGAGGAGGTTTGTTTATTGCTTCATCATCTAGCATTTCTTCACTTTCTGTTGAGACGGGGGGGGTTCTCTGGCAATCGGAGCTCGAAGGGTCTAGCGATTACGTTTTTCACATGGGGGATGTTGTTTGGGCTTGTTCATCTGTTTACGAGATCGAGGTCTCGGACTATGTTGAGTCGACTCTCTGGGCCTTTGATCGAGGAGGCTCCCTTCTGAACCGCTGGAGCTTCGAGGAGAAGTGCTGGTTCCTAGGGCCTCACTCCCACGGAGGAGTGGTTCTGGGCCTGGGAAGGCCGAGATGTGGGTATCTGAGGGCCACGATAAATGAGGGGCCGATACACAAGGGGCTGTCTGTTGACTCACCAGTAACCACTGGGACAGTGGGGGCCGAAGGAGTGTTGTTTGGACACAGTGATGGGAAGATAAGCGACCTTCATGGTTCGTCCTGGCCCGGAGTTGGTGAGTCGGTGCGGTCATTGGCCGTTATTGGCGACTTCTGGGTATATGGGACGGAAGAGGGGTCCGTAGGTAGCGATGGCTGGAACGAGGAGGTCGGCGGCAATATTGACGCGATTGTTCCGAAGCCAGGAAATATTGGTGCTTGGGCAGTTTCCTGGGGAGAAAAAACCTCTATTCTTGGAATTGATAATTCACTGAAGAGTCTAGAAATTAGTCATCCAAGCAGAATTAACGCCTCGTCCCATCAAGAAGGGATGGTTGTTCTAGGAGATGAAAAAGGCAGAATTTTCTCAATTAATGCAGATTTTCTAGAAAGGCGGATGGCAGAAGGCGATATCGGAGGAGATGAGGATGATCATTCTGCGGCACTCAGAAAGAAACTGAGAGGCCTACGTAGTTGATAATTTACAGTGGAAATTAACATTTCTAGACCTATATTTCCACTGTAATACTGTGATATAACGAAAGGTTTATTTGCCGCCGCTTGCCCTGTTGACTTTGCCGCTCCGGGGGAGTGGTGTGGGGGAGCTTCGGCAAACCCGCGGGCCACAACAACTGATCCGCAAAGTCGGAGAGGTAGAACCGGGATCCGAAAGGTGAACGGGGAAAAGTCGAATCGTCTGTGGACGAGGAGGCGGCAGTAGAACCAACGTGGGGATAACCGGACGCAAGGAAGGGGAAGGAAGCGAGGGGGAAAACTGGGGAAAACGGAACCGAACCCTTCGGGGGGAAAACACAAACCGTACCAGGAGACCATGCTGCGAAGGTACACGAAAGAAGGGGGAGAGTCAGAGATGGCGACGAACCTAGAGAGCGGGTGTGGGGAACGAAAGTAGAGAGAACCGGACGCAAGGAAGGGGAAGGAAGCTCGAGGGAAACACACCGGGAACAAGAGCGGGGAGACCCGTGGAGGACCGGTACCGATCGAGAAACAAAATGGTGATAATAGCCACGGAGGGAATCGAGAAGGGCGACGGGGGAGCGATCCTCCGGGGGGATATTACCCAAACGTCCAGAAAAATGGCGAAGGGACCCCAGTGGTCCCAGAGTCGTCTACCCGGGAAATCCTAGTCTGACTAGGAGGAACCGGACCCTGCGGAGTACGCAGGGGGGAAAGCTTCCCCAAGCAGAACCCCCTGCTGCTCCCACCCCTTTATGGCCCATTCAAACAATAATTTTCTGGGAGTTAGGTCACTCTATGCGTGCCCTGTCATCGATTCTGGTCTGACCCACTCGTCAAACTGCTCATCGGTAAGAAGCCCTAGTTCCAATGCGCTCTGCCTCAGAGTGAGTCCCTTCTTATGTGCGTTCTTGGCTATCTTGGCTGCGTTGTCGTATCCTATGTGCGGGTTTAGCGCTGTGACCAGCATCAACGAATTCTCCAGGTGTGAAGCAATCTTGTCCTCATTTGCCTCCAGCCCCTTTACACACTTGTCAGTGAATGATCTGCAGGTGTCAGAGAGTATCCTCACGGAATGGAGTATGTTGTGAACCATCATTGGCTTGTACACGTTAAGCTCGAAGTTACCCTGGCTGCCCCCGATGGTGATGGCGGTGTGGTTCCCCATGACCTGACAGCAGACCATTGTCATGGCCTCTGACTGGGTAGGGTTTACCTTCCCCGGCATAATACTTGACCCTGGTTCGTTAGCAGGAAGGGATAGTTCTCCGAATCCACATCTCGGTCCAGAGCCCAGCCATCTGATGTCGTTTGCTATCTTCATCAGTGATGCCGCCAATGTGTTTAGAGTCCCAGATGCGGCAACCAATGCGTCATGGGCAGCTAGTTGTGCGAATTTATTATCCGCACTGACGAATGGCAAACCCGTTTTCTGGGCAATCCTTGCTGCGACCTGCTCGGAGAAGTCCGGATGGGTGTTCAGGCCGGTACCGACTGCGGTCCCTCCCAGTGCCAGCTCAAACAGGTCCTGCAGGGAAGCCTCTATTCTACGGATGTCCGAGTCCAACATTGAGACGTATCCCGAAAACTCCTGGCCCAATGTGAGTGGGACTGCATCCATGAGGTGCGTCCTCCCGATCTTCACTATCTTGGAGAACTCTGCTGACTTGGCAGAGAGAGCCTCCCTCATGTGCGACACGGCAGGGAGGAGTCTGTGACTGATCTCCTCGGCTGCGGCTATGTGCATGGCTGTGGGAAAGGTATCGTTGCTTGACTGGGCCCTGTTGACGTGATCGTTCGGGTGGACGGGCGATTTGCTTCCAAGTACACCCCCTGCTAGCTCTATTGCCCTGTTTGCAATGACCTCGTTCGAATTCATATTGGTCTGGGTGCCCGACCCTGTTTGCCATACCCTGAGTGGGAAGTGCTCGTCCAGAGTCCCAGAAATTACTTCCTCGCACGCAGAAATCACCAGGGCACCTATCTCTGAGTCCAGCTGTTCCAAGTCTACGTTGGTCTTCGCAGCCGCGCCCTTGAGTATACCGAAGGCCCTGATGATTGATCTAGGCATCATGTCCTCGCCAATGTCAAAATTAACGAGCGAACGAGCAGTCTGCGCCCCATAGTACCTATCTGAGGGAACGTCGATTTCCCCCATGGTGTCTTTCTCTGTGCGGTATGAATCAGGGTCCGCCCTAGCTGATCTCTGAGGCGGGTTCTCGTCTACAGGGGCGCTGGTGTCATGCGATAGACCCTGCTCGATCATCCTAGCGATTGTGGCGGACCTCCCCTTCTTCATTCCCTTGCCGACTTTCCTGTCTAGCTTCCTCGCCGTCTCCTCTGGTATGCTGATGCTGATTATCCTACGGTCCCCCGCACGGTGCTTTGCCATATAGTCGGCATTAATTAGTTATTAATAAAATATTTGATTTACGCTTAGTGGGTCGATTTCTCAAAATCTCTCTACTTTTATTATCTTCTGGGGGTCGTACGGCCTGTCTCCTGGTTTAGTATCACAATTCTCGATCTTGTATACGTTCTCCATTCCTTTCACAACTTTGCCGAATACAGCATGGTTGCCATCGAGCCAAGGCGTGGGGACGGTGGTCAGAAAGAACTGCGAGCCGCCGGTATTGGGACCAGCATTGGCCATCGAGAAAAGTCCTGGGCTATCGTGCCTCTTGGCTAGTGCTGAGGCCTCACAGGGAATCTTCCAGCCGGGCCCCCCGGTTCCAGCTCTGCCGTTATGAGGGTCCCTCGAATGGGGGCAGCCGCCTTGTATCATGAAGTCCTTGATGACCCTATGGAAGTGGAGGCCGTCATAGTAACCGTCGTCTACTAGACGGAGGAAGTTTCCTGTGGTCTCTGGACATTCTTCGGTGTAAAGTTCGATATCTATCGGTCCTGCGCTTGTCGTCATCCTAACTATGGTGTTCATGGATTGGGCGAGTGGCAACCAGTCCAATAGTGTAACTGCCGTAAGAAGGATAATGACATTGCAACGGCCTCGCTTAGTTATGGGTCGGTGCAAGGGGATAGACGAGGATCGGGCCGGGTCCCCTCAATGTGGAAAGAATGTCAAGTACAAATCCAATTACTGCTGGAAGCACAGGTGAGGTCAGGCGACCATGGAACCGGGCATCACGCCTTCAGGGAGCTCAAGGAGCCTGACTGTTCCATCCGGATCCAGGGCTCCAAGAACCAGAAACTGCGATATGAATCCCGTTGGAAGTGTCTTGTCACCCAGATTGACGGCGCCTACGACCGTTCTCCCTATGAGGTCGTGACGGGGGTAATTGGTAATCTGCGCGGAGCTCCACAGTCTACCTAGAACAGGGCCGAAATCGACTTGAATCTTGTAGGATGGCTTCCTCATCTCTGGGAAGTGCTCGACCTCGACGATTACGCCGGACCTGAGGTCCAAGTCGAAGTATGCAGATGCGCCCACGTACTCCTTCCTCTCCAGATTCTCGGGATGGTATGGATTACCATCCGGATCTATTACGTGCTGGCCCATTCAATCACCGGCCACATCAGACCTCAGAATAAGTGGTCTGAGATCAATTCCAGCATCTCTGAAGGCGTCCGCCCCGCCTTCCTGTCTGTCTAGTATGGTAATACATGCAGCTACATCGCAGCCCATCCCGGTCAGCATCTGTGCAGCCTTCAGGGCGGAGCCCCCTGTTGTAGTGACGTCCTCGAGAAGCACGACTCGGTCCCCTGGCTTGATAGTTGCACCCTCTATTCCAGGGGGATTTCCGGTCTTGCGGCCCCCCCTGCCCTTTGGCTCCTTACGAACCATGAATCCCCTCAGTTCTGAGCCCTTGCCTGCCTTCGCTATGGCTATTGCAGTCAGTGGAACGGCCCCAAGCTCGAGGCCCCCTACTGCATCGATGCCTCCGAGAGTTTCCAATTGGTGGTGAATTAGCACACCTAGCAAGTGTGCACAGTTGGGGTCCATCATGACTGGTTTCATGTCGAAGAAATGTGGGCTCTGCCTTCCGCTGGCAAGGGTGAATAAATCATCTGGGGAATGCAAGTACGCCAGGTCTCTTACCCTGTCTATTAGTCGTGCTTTCGCCTCTTCCGCGCTGATGGACTGCATCTTCTTCCTCCTCTCCGGGCCAATAGAGTCGCATGAAGGTTCGCAATGCTAATCTGTCAATAATGCCAAGATTACGGTCAATGTTCTTGGACGGCCTAGTCCGGTAAGAAGATGTTCGCAGCGGGACGTATGGTGATGGTGGTGGAAAATAGGCCTCATTCCCCCTATGACATGACGCGCTTGAGCAATGAGATTGAGGAATATCAGAACTGGCTTGACGAGCGGGCCGAAGCAGAGTACGAATTAGCGTCCAAGGCGAAGTCAAAAGGCTTGGACTTCAGCAGGGAGGTTGAGATTCCGCGCGCCGCGGATTTGGCGAGCAGGACAGAAAAACTGCTTGAGGAGTATCTGAAAGGCCTGAGGATTGAGGATGAGCTTCGCGAGCTACTGGGGACGACAGACAGGGAAAGCGCGTCTATCCAGATAGCAGTAGATGTCGCAAAGAAGATGCACGTCAGGGATGGTGATCTGAGAGATGCGATTGATTGCGGGCTGAGAGTAGGTCTTGCCGTGCTGACCGAGGCTGTCCTAGTTGCCCCGCTTGATGGAATTGGCGCGGTTCGCATTCTGAACAACGGCGATGGGTCTGAGTTTCTATCCATCGACTTCTGTGGTCCAATACGCGCTGCGGGAGGGACAGCCCAGGCCCTTTGCGTACTGATTGGAGATATGATTCGCAGGGAGCTTGGGCTGGGCAGGTATCTTCCCTCTACTCCCGAAGTGGAGAGGGTGAAGGAGGAGTTCGGCCTCTACAGATCTGGACTTCAATACAAGCCTCCTCCAGAAGAGGTCGATGTGATTGTTCGGGCTTGTCCAGTTATGGTCAATGGGGAGGAGACTGAGAAGCAAGAGTGTGCGGGCTACAAGGAAGTGAGGAATATCGAGAATGAGAATGGATCTTTCCGGACTCGGGTACGAGGAGGTGTTATGCTTGTAATTGGTGAGGGGCTGTGCCTCAAAGCCCCAAAAATAGTCAAGCATACTGAGAGAATGCAAATTCCGGGATGGGACTTCATTTCGCAGTTCGCAGAAAAGGGAAAGCCGAAAGAGGCCAAATCTGGTGGCTTCAAGAGTAAGACAATCCCAAAAATCTCACGATACATGGACGACGTGATTGCGGGAAGGCCGATCTTTGGCGAGCCTGGAGAACCGGGTGGTTTCCGCCTCAGATATGGACGGAGTCGTGCGACGGGCCTAGCGGCTGCTGGCCTAAATCCAATTTCCATGGAGGCGGCCGGGGGTTTCATTTCAGTTGGTACTCAAATGAAGATTGAGAGGCCTGGTAAAGCCTGCGCGGTTACTCCCTGCATAGACATAGACGGACCAACTGTATTACTTTCCAATGGAGATTATCGGATGATTTCTTCCTTGGATGAGTGGGACGCCATTAATGGAGAGGTGGTTTCAATATGGGACAATGGGGAGATCCTATTGGGATTCGGTGAATTCCTTGAGAACAACAAGGATCTGGTTCCCTCTGCATACACCAGAGACTGGTGGGCGGCAGATCTTGTCGATATACTGGATCATCCTGAAAAGGTTCAGAGATTCTCAGAAATAATTGGTCTGGAGAGGAATGAGTTGCCCCCGGGAGTGCCATTCAATGGGGCAGTGAGCAGAGGAGGAGAGAGTGAGGTTGATAGGAACTGGCGGCGTAGGGACTGGGTAATTTTCCTCAGAGATATTGACCTGTCATGGAAACAATGCAAAGACATCTGTGTCTCCTTCGGAACTGCGGTACCCCCTCCCTGGAATCACTGGTGGGCTGATCTACCGATCTCGTTCGTAGAACCGCTCATTGAAATTCTAAAGAAATCCGAGATAGGTAATGATGGGCTAAGAATTAGAGGGGCTGTGGATGGATGGAGCCATGATGGGGAGATGGAATATCCAGGTTTGGAAGAACTGGAGTATGAGAAGTGGCCTAGGTGGACATCAGTAAGGACTCATGGATTGGCAAAATCGTCTCTGATGACCTTGGGCATTCAGCATATTCACGATGGAGTTGACATCCTGATTCCCAATAATTGGGAGGGGCTTCTTGAGGGGCTTGGACTGGAAGACAGGGCAGGAGGGATTGAATCAGTGGCCAATGCCACGCCCCATATCTCAGACAGGATGGGGAAGATCAAGTCATCTATCGCCATTATCACCGAAGAAGAGTCTCGTCTCGAGAGGTTGGAAGCTGAGAGGGCCGTTGCAAGGCTTGAGGCCACTACTGCAGCTATGCAATCCGGAAAGGATACCCTCGAAACCGAAGCCATTGGAGACGCGGCGGCAGCGAAGATTCCTGATCCGGGACCTAGGGACAAGTCGATTCTCAGAAGTTCTAGAATGCTTCTCGATGACCATGAGATTGAAAGATGCCTCTGGCTAGTCAGGAGTCTTTCACAACTAAGATGGGAAAATGCCGTTCCATGTAGGGTCGGTTCTAGGATGGGCAGGCCGGAGAAATCAGGAGCTAGGGAAATGAAGCCATTGGTTCACGCACTCTATCCAATAGCGGAAAACGGGGGTCCCCAGAGGCTTCTCGGGCACGCGTCCGCCAAAGGGAGCCTCAGGGTACAATTGGGTCCGAGAATCTGTGAATTATGCGGAAAGGAGTCTCCTCACATCAGATGTCACAACCGGCCCGATCCGAATATTGCAGTAGAGTGTGGCGGGAGGACCGTTGAGCGCAAGCGAAGGGGCATGAGGAGAAGAAGGAAGGGCGAGTTGACTAATGTCCCTCTCGCATCGGTATTGGAAGTCAAGAGGCGCTCCCTCGGCATGGATAGGCTTCCCAAGAAAGTGAAAGCTGTCAAGGGGCTGATTTCGATAGATCAGACACCTGAGCCTCTAGAAAAGGGGCTTCTGAGGGCTAAGCACGGCGTGTCGGTATTCAGAGATGGAACAGCAAGGTATGACATGAGTGACGTGCCTATTACTCACTTCAAGCCAAGCGAGATTGGGACTCCTTGGAAGGTCCTCTCAGAATTGGGATACACGCATGATATGTTCGGTGAGCCGGTTTCCTCAGATGAACAAATGCTAGAGCTTCTCCCCCAGGATTTCGTCCCTTCAACTAGATCGATAGGTCACCTAATGTCCACTTGCGATTTCATCGATGATCTACTGGTGAGGTTCTATGGCATGGAGCCGTTCTACAATGCATCGAGCGAGGCTGACCTGGTAGGACAGCTTGCGATTGGTCTGGCACCTCATACGTCTGGAGGCGTTCTTTGCAGAATAATCGGGTGGACGTCTTCCTCTGCAGGCTATGCCCACCCCCTGTTCCATGCTGCGAAGAGGAGAAACTGTGATGGTGATGAGGACAGCATAATGTTGCTTCTTGATGGCCTTTTGAACTTCTCCAAGCAAATCCTTCCGGCTGGAAGAGGAGGAAGAATGGATGCCCCCCTCGTCCTGACTACGCGCCTGAATCCGAAGGAGATTGACAAAGAGGCCCTCAACGTCGATTGTTCGTGGAGCTACTCAAGATCGTTCTACGAGGCAACACAGACACAACCCCATCCCAACGATGCTTCTTCACTCGTGGATCTGGTTAGCGATAGGCTCGGCAGCATTGGAGATATCAGGGGATATGGATGGACTCATGACTCAGGGATTCTTGATGCTGGTCCAGAAAACTCTGCTTACAAAACTCTGGAGACCATGAATGACAAGATGACGGAGCAGCTTGCTTTGGGCAGCCGCCTTAGATCTGTGAGTGTCCGAAGGGTTGCATCACAAGTGATTGAGTCGCATTTCCTCCCAGACATGCGGGGCAATATGATGGCGTTCACCAGACAGAAGGTCCGTTGTGTCAAATGTGGTCACTCTTACAGGAGGATGCCCTTGGCAGGCAAGTGCGTTCAGAGGGTGTCCGGATCAGTGGGATTCTCAGGCACGGGCGATGGCGAGTCTTCCTGCAATGGAAACGTGGTACTCACCGTTTCAGAGGGTGCTGTTAGAAAGTACATCAATTTGACAAAGGAGGTCATGGATACATATGGAGTGGACGACTACACGAAACAGAGGGTTGGCTGGATGTCTGAGAGTGTTGACTCTCTATTCAGCAATGACTCGGTTACTGTGATGACCCTAGAGGACTTCATCTAGTCAGAAATCTAATCCCAAACAAACTAGGACTTTCTCCATCCAACCGAGCTTCTCTAGCTTCTGCACTGGATCTGTTTCCCCGGACCACCTGCCGACGACATCCGTTCTAGTGCCCAGCATCCTGATCCTATCGACAGGGACCCCTAGTGACCTGACGATACAAGCGGCCCGATCCCCATCGGTGAATCCCCCTGGATTGTGAATGCCCTCTATCGCCTCAGAAGTCTGGTGTGTCAGTATCAAGGCAGGGGGAGTTGCTGAATCGGCTGCCATTGACAGCAGCGCCTTCCAATCGTCGACATTGTCTCCATGTGCATGCAAAAAAACCGGAACTCCCCTCTTCACTGCAGAGATTGTTCCATCGCCCCCATCTGCATCACTGACGAGGAAGGCCAACCTCGACCATGCTCTCTCGGAAGTGGTCTCTGGCAGGAGTGATAGTACGCCCGTAGCCCCATCAGCAGCCACCAGAAGAATCGGCTCTTCTAGAACGGCAAGTAATTCCTCGACCTCTATCGCCGCACCCAGTATTGCCACTTCCTGCTCACGCAAAACCATTCGTCGTTGGATTCCTGCAACAGTGGATGCCCTCTGGAATCTTGACCATTGTTCCACATGTGATGATTCGACATAATCAAGAAGATTTAGCGCGCTACTCAAATCTTCCTCGACCTGCCAACCGAAATGGTCCCTGATTTCATCTTGGATTGTAACCAGGCTGTCATCTACGGGAGTAAGGTCAGTTGGCCTCTTCATCTTGTGACTCTCCAGTGGAAGGGCTCGGTGAGTGTTGAAGAACCCTCTTCGCCCACTGAGTACTGTGCCGATGCCACTTAACCCCCCCGAGATCGCAGACTTGAGTCTGCTCTCAAGGTATCCGATGCTGCCCCAAGGAAGGGATCACATCAGGGATGTCCTGGGTGAAAATGGAATTTCCGTTGTGGATCTAATTGAGGCCCCTTGGTTGGAAGATGTGCGAAACAGGGGTAGGCTTCGCCTCCTTGAGTCTGTTATGCACAGAGATGGGGTGGACGCTACTACGGTGGTGGATCTTTCAACCGACCTAGGGAGGATGACCGAGGCTCTTTCGTTTCTTCACGCAATGTTGGTGGTTTGTGCCTCCTTCGACGAGCGCTTGCTAGCTAGGTGGATAGAGGGAGAGGCCAGTAGGGCTGATCAATTGTTTGGTATGGATTCTGGCAATTTCAACAGTATAGCTACTTCATACATTTCTGGATTGAAGGAAGAACGTCAGAGTGGATCTAAAGAAGTGATCTACTGGGTCCCAATGTCCGACTTCATCGAACTGTGCCCTAAGATATCGGGTAACTACTGGAGACTGGCCAATCGTCCCGTGAGAGGCGGGTGGGTGTGCATGAACTCATCCTCTGGCGAGGATAGCAGGCAAAGGACGTCTAGACTTCTGAAGGAGAGGGTCAGGGAGTACCTGAATGATTCGTGCAGGGAGAGGATGGAGAGGATGGACGATGAGTTCGCCGCCCTGTTCTCCGAGCCCGTCGAGAGGATTACTGGGCTTCTTTCTGAGAGGGTAAGTGCGGAGATGCCGATGTCTGCAGCTGTAAGGGAGGACTGGCCACCTTGTTTCGAGTCTGCTGTCTCAGAATTGAATCAGGGGGTAAACGTAAATCATGTAGGCAGGGTTTTCCTAGCATCCTTCTCCAGATCTTTAGGCCATTCCCAAGAACAGACGTGTGCTTTCTTCTCAGGAGCGCCGGATTACAATGCGGAGACTACCTCCTACCAAGTCGCTCATGTGTATGAAAGGGAATACACGCCACACGGCTGTGCGTCTCTCAAGACATCGGCCAGATGCCCGGTAAATGCCGGTGACGACACACTGTGCGACCAAGAGTGGATGAGCCATCCACTGAAATATCTGAGAGCGAAACAAAGGAGGAGGTTCCAAGCACCGTCGGAAGATGTTGTGTCACAAGAATCGGAGCCTACAGGGAGCGTTTCAGGCAATTCTTCATAGCGTCATCGATTTCATCGACGAACGAGGGGGAGTTGTCAGGTGGTCCGAACATTGGTTCTAACTGTTGACAGGGACAACGACCTAGGAGTTAAGGCTGGTATCAGAGGGCCGGTAATAGGTAGGAAGGCAACTCTCTCTGCAGCCCTTAGGCTAGGCCTTGCAGATCCAGAAGAGTCGGATACCAACGCGATTCTTGGCGCTCTGCACAGGCATGACAAGCTGAACGAGGAGATTGTCGGTGATGACGAGGTTCAGATCGCGCTTCTGACTGGAGATGTGCGCGTGGGGGCTCGTAGTGACAGGGCGATCGCAATACAGCTGGATGAGGTGATACAGGATTTTCAACCAGATAGGGCAATCCTGGTAACCGATGGGGCTGATGATGAGGCGGCGCTTCCAATTATCACTTCGAGAGTAAGGGTGGATCACGTCGAGAAGGTGATAGTTAGACAATCAAAGGGAATAGAGAGCACGTACTACTACGTTGTCAAGGCGATTGAGGATCCCCGATGGCGTGCCCGATTGCTCGTGCCCATAGCGGCAGTGATGATCATCCTTGGTCTTGGACTGATTATTCCAAACGGAACCAAGCTTATCGGTGCAATGCCCCTGATTTTTGGAATATGGGTTCTGGCTAAGGGGCTGGGTTGGGAGCAGCAGCTCGAAAGGTTGCTTGGTGACATGCGGGCGGCTGCCAGTGGGAGCCTGCTAACCTCATTGCTGTGGGCATTGGCTCTGGTCTCACTGATGATTGCAGCCGTAACGGTAATCCAGGTTTTCTACGGTACATCTCTGGAGATTCAGGAGTGGGCCTCGGCTATTCTCCCCGACTCCACGGGGTTCGATGTGGGTGCGGTCAACAATGACATCGCAGTTTGGGTCATTGCGATTGACAATGCCCTTTCTTGGTTCCTAGTAGCGTTCTTCTCCCTATTCCTTTCATTGGGGGTACTCAGGTGGAAGGAGGGTTCCTTCACCGGGCAGAGCGTTATGCTGCTGGCCACAGGAGCCGTTGCTTTCTTTGTGATATCAGCCATCAACGAAGTCGCACTGGGAATGCTCGGCGGGCAGGACCTGAACCTGAGCGTCCAATCGGTATCTGACACATGGTCCCTCCCGGTCTTGGCGATATTGGGAAGATACCTGCTGAGCGTGATGGTGGAGTCGTTGACAGAGGACGATGATGGTCCAATGGACAATCAGTTCTACGGCGTCTAAGTCTCAAACGTTGAGTCCATCATGCACGATGGGCAAGTCACCTTTATCGGTCTTGTCGATGGTATTCCCAGGGCCGCGTTGCAATGAGGGCACAGAATCGCCTGCTCAACTCCCTCCTGCCTCTTCTTCCCCGCTTGACTGGGATCGTAAGTGAATCTGTATTTGTGAGTGTCCTGCAAGAAGCTCGGGGAGTCCTCTCCTTCATTTTCTGAAGCCTTGAAAATTGACTTCCGCTCAGGAGCTGAGAACGATGAGGGCTTGGCTTGAGGGGGCTTTGCCGGCCCATTCTCGAACTCCCTCAACTCGGATAGTATGTCGGACACAGACATGTTGAGGTCCTTGGAGGCCCTGTCTATGGCCAGAGTCCTCTCATAGTCACCCATACCTACGAACTGCTGGAGGATCACGGCGGGTATCTTTGCCATGTACCTGCGACAAATGAATCCCCTTTCAATCCCGTCCCACACCTGTTCACGAATCGCTATCGCTAAGAGCGTCCGATTTGATTGTGTGGCGATGTTCCCCGAGTGCATAGAGTGCAGGGGGACAAAGGGGATGTGTGGAATTGACCCCTGCCCCCTTCTCGCTGAAGTGAAGAGTAGGCTTCCTGTTGCACAGGCCTCGAGCGTTGTTGAGATGGTTGGCCCGAGCCCTCCATCTCTGTTCGTTGGAAGGCATGGCTATCCGGATGTGAGAGCGGGCCTTACTGCTTCACTGGCCCCTGATGATAATTCGACAGATTCGTTCGGCGACCCAGCAGAGATGTTTGGTAGGCCACTGGAGGAGGTTGCTGCAAGGCACGCCAATCTTGTCACTGGGGGAAGGAAAATGAGGGTTTCAAGCGCTGTTTGTCCTGATTTGGTCCTAGAGGCCACCCAGTTGATTGCCAAGGCTTCTTCCAGCGTGGATGTGGAGCTTGACTTTGCGAAGCCGGTTACGATTGGCGGTAATCCGACCTTCGACAGCATGAGCACGCCCTTGGGCCCATCTGGAGAGGTACTTCGGGCAGAAGTTGTTGGTCATGCCAGTGTATCCAGAAAGATCGACTCGATAACGGGGGAGGTCGATGTTCTAGCATCGGATGCCATGGGGGAGCTAGTCGAATCAGGCACAGGGGAGGCCCAGATATCCAGAATGCTGTCTTCTGGCTTATTGGGCAAGGCCGAGAGCAGGAGGCTGGTTCCAACTAGGTGGGGCATTACTGCAACCGATGATACACTGGGCAAGAGGCTCTGGGAGAGGGTCCGTGACCTTCCGTCGTTGGACAAGGTGCTCGTCTTTGAAGCAAGTTACCTGGACAACCACTTCCACATCATGGTCACTCCGGGGACGTGGGCCTTCCACATGATGGAGGCTTGGACGGGCGGCTCTCTTTGGTCGGACGGGGGCAGCGTTCTGGGGGACTGGGAAGAGGGGTGTCCTAGAACCAATTATGCGAGCAGGGTGACTGGAGCTTACTACTCCGCGAGATTGGGGGTACTGGAGTACCTTGATTCGATTGGTAAATCCGGAGCTTGTATGGTTTGGAGGGATATCGGCCCCGGTTATTGGGCGCCGGTTGGTGTCTGGCTTATTCGAGAGACCGTGAGGGAGGCTCTGAAGGGCAGGGGGAGGAGTTTCGATTCGGTGAATGAGGCGGTCCGATTCATCACGAGTAGGGTTTCCTCGCCTGGCGAATTGGAAAAATCGTGGTTCGTGAACAGGGGAATTCAGACGAGGATTGACTCATTCTAGTTGGACTTTCCAAGGAAGTCCCCTACTATCTCATTCTCTGCCTTGATTAGCTGCTCTGCAACTGTTGATTTGGAAAGGCCGAGCTTGCTTGCCAGGCCCCTTATGGATATCTTCTTCGGGGCCTCGTACCATCCGCTCTTGTATGCTAGCTTCACAATTCTGAATTGCTGTAGTGTGGGGCCGTTCTGGGCTATTCCCTCTGAATTTGTGGCCTTGGTGACCCTCTCTATGGGTATCTCCTCTCTGATGGATCTCAGGAAGGACACCATTGATGACTGCCTTCCCGCCACTTGGATCACGAGGCCATTACTGGTGAGATTCGATCCGGCCAAAATTGTCAGGTCTCCGTTTTCGAAGAAGCGCCCGATGAAATCCCTTGAAAATTCCACTGTTACGAGATGGTGTGTCAGGTAGTCCGTCTGCCATTCCTCGAGTATCTCTACTATCGTTACTCCAGAAATGCTGGTACCAGCCTGGGGGCAGATGCCATCCGCCGTGATACACTCAAACATCGCCCGTAAATTGCCTCTTTCTATTCCCAGGGTGCCCCTGTAGTCCCAGCTAATGCAGTTCATTGCAGCTACAGCTCGAGGATCGTGGATTATCGAGGGAGCGGCGCACTCAACTCTGACTGCCCTCATGGATATCCTCATCACCCCAGTGCATAGTGGAGGTTATCAAAGTGCTTCATAGGTGCTACTCCGCAATCAGTTACGTCTCCTTCGAGCTCTTTCCTCGGCATCGAGTATTGCCTTGGCTACTTCTGGAGAATACCCCATATCGGATAGTTTTCTGATTCCCTCTTCCTTCGGATCGGGATTCTGAGTAGCTGCCCTTTCACCTTCTGACATGGTTGATTCGACTTCCCATGTTCCATCTGAATAGCCACGTAGGGGAGAGTTGCGACTCCTTCTAGCCAGCACCGCAGCAGCTACTAGAAGTATGGCAGCACTTCCAACCATCAGGGTGGAGAATGCACTTCCCGTGACTGTGGCCAGTAATGCATTGGGGACATTGTCGTCCTCTACGGAATCCATGCAGCCGTCGTTGTCAATGTCTGTCGATCTATCTGAGATCCAATTCATTATTCCAACAGGGCAGAGGTCTCTCGAGTCAGGTACGCCGTCGTTGTCGTCGTCCAAGTCCTCCGTGTCGTCCATACAGCCATCTCGGTCCATGTCGACGGTCAAGAACTGCGTTGAAGGGCAGTCGTCGATCGGGTCGGGTACGCCGTCGTTGTCGTCGTCCCAGTCGTCTGTGTCAACACACCCGTCCTGGTCAACGTCATTCCATGTAGTAGATACCCATCCCGATGTTGGATCGTCCTCACAGTTGTCTGAGGGGGTTTCTACTCCGTCATTATCCAGATCGGTGTCTTCCGTTTCATCGTTGCACCCATCTACATCCAAATCGACACCTGGGCCAATTGGGGTGCTTCGCTTGCAAAGGTCGGCGTGGTCCAATATGCCATCGTTGTCGTCGTCAGCGTCCTCCATCTCGTCATGGCAGCCATCAGAGTCCCAATCAGTTATCAGGGTAGATTTCCAATTGGATAGCCCCATCAGGCAACTGTCGATTTCATCTGGGACCCCGTCGTTGTCGTCGTCTGCATCCTCTGCTAGGTCGTGACATCCATCGGCATCGAAATCCCCGGATGGCTCGGAGAACCATACTGTCATTCCCTGGGGGCATAGGTCGTTTTCATCTGGGACTCCGTCGTTATCGTCGTCTCTGTCCTCTGCTAGGTCGTGACACCCGTCTTGGTCATTGTCGAAAATTGGATCGGACCAACCAACCTCTCCCTTGGGACACTCATCTTCTGAGTCCTCGAACGGGTCGTTGTCGTCATTGTTGTCCTCATCGCCGTCTCTGCAGCCATCTCCATCGTGATCTTCTGCGAAGTCCGCCCAGTACTGTGCCCCATTCGGGCATTGGTCGAGGTGATTCTCTACGCCATCGCCGTCGGTGTCCGGATCCTCTGTGAGGTCATCGCAGCCGTCTGCATCGGCATCGAGGTATTCGCCAATGACCCCAGAGGGGCAGGCGTCCTCCGAGTCGGGAAGTCCGTCGTTGTCGTCATCCGTGTCTTCAGTGGAGTCTCGGCAGCCATCAGAGTCGTGGTCGGACTGGAAGTTCGATGTCCAATCGGTGTCCCCGAACTGGCAGTCATCGTCCCAATCGGGTATTCCGTCCATATCATCATCGTCCCAGTCGCCCTCGTTGACCAGATTTACGAGGATGGTGATATCGGCTGTGGCCTGTTCCATCGTGGATGAGGTTACCGAAACCGTGACTTCGAAGGACTGGTCTTGATTGACTTCCCTTAGGCTGGGTGCTCTCAAGAAGAGGTCCAAATCCGAGTTGATTCCTTCCACTAACGTGGTCGTGGGCTGGTAGTTCCCAGAGAAACCTATGTCGAAGAACCAGTTTGTCGGTACATCCGAAGAGTCTGCAATTACTATGTCGCTTCCGCCTGGAACGGTGATTCCCCTTAGTATGAAGTTGATTGTAGTAGCCTCTCCCGGATAAAGCGTGATCTCTTCCTCTTGGCTTTCAGCTAGATCTAGATCCATCTGATACACGTTCTCTGACCACATGCATACATCCCACTGGTCCTCTGTAACGGTCTCCGATTCCTCGCAGTCAGGGGTTGTCCACACGATGTCCCTGTTTGGCCAATCGAAGTTCACAATGGGCTGTGAGCCGGAGCTTATCCCATCCCCGAACACGCCCATCAGATTGCTTGTGCTCTGGGCAATTATCCTGGTGTTAATTACGCCATATGCTTCATCCAAGCTCTGTCCAAGTGGCAGTTGGCCGTTTTGATCGAGCTGGGGTGTTGTAATTCTGGTCCATCGGAGCTCTACGACTCCCTCTCCATCAGCGGCGTCGGGGGATGATTCGAACCATGTAACATGCACGGAGCCATCGTTATCGAAGTCCACTCTCGGGTTGGCGCCCCATGTCATGTCGGATCCCGGGACGAGTGAGTCTGTGACTACGGATACTGTGCTGAGGTCAAGTCCGTCTGCCTCGCCATCGAAGGGCCCGGCACGAGACAGGTCCATCTGCATGTAGTGCAATTGTGAAGGAGCGGTCCGGCTGTGCTCCTCGGAGCGGCCATCTACCCAGACGACGTGTACGTTTCCGTTGTCGTCGCTATTCACCTCTGGGCTGACGCTCCAGCCATGGCCGTTGGTGAGGCGGGTGTCGTTTACTATTACCAAGTGGCCGATAGTGCTCCAACCGATTCCATCCTGCCATACGTAGTCTACAGATGGTCCTGTGTCCTCCACATACTCTCCTGTTTCGGAGTCCACGCTGTGGCCCGGGTCGCCCATGCTCCAAGTGCTCCTTGGGTTGCTAATCATTGAATACGGATCAAGCACCGACAGGTATGTCTCGGTCGAGCCACTACTCGTCGTCAGCGCTATGATGGATTGGACTAGCGCGTTTACCTCCTCCGTGTAATTCGCGACCGGTATGGTGACGTCATCGACCCATGCTGCGTCATTCCCGACGCTTACGCTGCTGTCCTTGACATATGCCCACTTCAGCGTGTGCTGACCTAGGGAGACTGGGGTCGAGAAGTTCCCACTCTGGGAGCCGGACCACTGAGCAAGCTGAATGCCGTCCAGGTAGAACTTGAGGAAGTCGTAGCCCGCCTCAGAAGATACGTTGTAGGAGAAGCTGACAGTTCCGTTGGCTAGGACGCCTGTGAACTCGAGATTGGAGCTCTCCGTATGGGTGATTGCGCCTGATTGCGCGGAATATATTCCTGATATTGGCGTTGAAGGTGGGTTTGTGGATGAGACGTGGGTGTAGTCGGCTGATACGGAGGTCCCCCCGTCTCCATAGGTGTCATTCAGGAAGATGGTGTAGTTACCGGCACCGGTGAAGCTTACCAGAACCCCGCTGTATTGGTTGTACACTGAGCTACTGTTGAATGAGGCGACCGTGCCATCAGGAAGTAGGACGTCCATGCTGAACTCTGAAGCCCAGTTGTCCACATTCACCGTCAAGTCTACGGTCTCTCCAGCTGGTTGTGTGTAGTTGCAGGAAACTGAGTAGAAGGATGGGTTGCCTGTGGTCCCACCTATGTCGCACAGGTTCGCCTGGGAGTAGACCAGTCCATTGTCGGCTGCTTCAACTGACCACGCGTCCGAGGATCCTGATACCCCCCAACCATTTGTGAGGTAACCCGATTCGAAGTCGCCCTCGAAGTTGGCCATGTTGTCTGATGGGTAGAGGAACATCTCGCCTCCTGCGTCCTTTGTGGCTGTGGTTAGTCCGTCACAGGTTCTGTCTGCGAGGCCGGTGAAGTTTCCATTGCATTGTGCTAGGTCCATCATATGGGATCGTACATGGGTGTCGTTAGCCCATATGGTATTAGCACCGTAGGAAGTTGTTCCAGCTATGGGGATTGGAATAATCCCCGCATTGACGCAGGCGTCGTGAGCCTCTCTGATGCTCTGGTAGTCATCGGCTTCCTGTGCCTGGTAGCCATTGCCGGAACCGCCATATGGCCCTTCATCAGAAACAGGAATAATCAGCTTGGTCGCATTTGGGTTCCACGAGTGGTCTGCAGATGAGGGGGGGTTGCCGGGAGTCATTGACGAGTAATCCCTCCATGAGGTGCAGGCCCATGTCGATGCTGGACCCCACATCTCACTGTAGTAACCCCAGTCAGTGGGGATGCTGAGAGCGCTTTCATTGTAAACGGCCTCAGTGAGTGCCCTGATTCCGCCGGAGTTGTCTGTCGGAATTTGCCCGAGGTAGTCGGTTCTTGGTCCTGCGGTACCATTTCCACCAGTGGCGTAGCCGTCCTCGCAGTTCTTGTGTCCGGATGCATGGGCCATCTGTCCGCTCAGGGCATAGAGTGTCTCAAGAACTGTGATGCTCGCTGTCTCCAGCAGTGGCTTCACTCCTTGGAAATACTCGCCGCTGGTCAGGTTTCCTCCGTAGAAGACAGCGCACATGTCCTCCCACTCGGCGGTCATCGAACCAGATGTGTCAAGGAGCCCTACGTACTCAATCAGGCTTCCACGGGTGTCCTCCCATACCACGATAACAGTGTTGTTGGCGCCTATCGAAACTGCTGGGTTACCCTTGTACCCCAGTGCAGGGGTTACGAGTGTGTTGTTGATCACGACCTCGACCCCTCCGGTGGAGTTCATTGCAACCATCTTGTAGTAGATCAGCGGCGTTCCGAAGTAGAGTCCCTGAGGGTCGTACGTATCGACCCATACTATGTGCATAGCATCATTCGAGTCGACTGCGATGTCCGGGTCGTTGCGAATTCCAGTGCCATCGGCAATGATGTATTCGCTGGTGAGCGTCATGTTGTACACATCGCCCGTCGAGCCGTCTTGATCATCCTCGGAAGGGTCCAGTATTGAGTAAAGTATCTCGACATCAGTGATTGCCCAGACGATATGCGCGTTATTGTCGGAGTCGAGGACCATGGAGGGGCTGGAGACCTCTGTGTAGTTGCTCTGGCCGACTAGGGTGTTGGCAATGAGAACGGAGTCGATCCCGTTTGTGGAAATCAACGCATACTGTAGCATTGGTAACGAGCCATTCTCAATCCACACCAGGTGGACCCTTCCCTGGTCGTCCATGATTCCAGTTACCTCTATCGGGTTGGATGTGTTCAGGTTCGAGAGAAGCGCTTGCGTGGCTGCCTCGTCTGTGGTGTTGTTGGCGGTGTTGTACCTGGTTTGTTCTGGTTCGAGGGAGATGCTACCAAGTGACACCGAAGGAGCGAATAGAGAGGCTACTAGTATTGTTGCAATCAGAACTGACATCTGAGATTTGCCAGTATTTCTCTTGGCTGATATTCTATTGCTTCCGTCTGCGGTGGCTCGAACCATGCCACGGCAAGCGTGAATTGAACCAAAGTAGGCGTACCGGACATGTCCAACAGTGGTAGTAATTCACGCTAATTACGAGTTATGGAGTGCTTCTATCCTATCTTGGTGAATCTGCTCCCAAGGGAAGTGCCCTTCGCTCGTCGGTGATCTTCCGAAGTGCCCCCCTGAAGCCGTCTTTCGGTAGATGGGTCGCTTCAGGTCTAGGTCCCTGATCATCGCAGCTGGCCTCCAATCGAATGATTTCAGGAGCCTGTGAGAGAGCTCCTCGTCAGGGATGGCCCCGGTTCCCGAGGTGTCTGCGAGCAGGCTGATGGGGTGTGGGACTCCTATGGCGTAGGAAACCTGTATCTCGCATCGTTCAGCTAATCCGGATGCAACAACATGCTTGGCTGCCCATCTAGCATGATATGCAGCGGTTCTATCGACCTTAGATGGGTCCTTCCCGCTGAATGCTCCACCTCCATGCATACCCCCTCCGTATGTGTCCACTATGATCTTCCGACCGGTGAGCCCGGCATCCGAGTAGGGGCCGCCTGGGTCTGCGAACCTCCCCGTGCCATTGACTATCAGCTTGTAGCCGGAGGAAATCCAATTCCCGGGTATCGCATGCTCGACTACGTGCTTGCGTACCTGCTCATGGACGAACTCTTGCTCTGCGTCTACATCCCCCCCGAATCGGTTCTTGAGCGCGTCATCGTGCTGGACGGCGACAACGACTGTCTGTACGTGACTCGGATTGCCCTCGGAGTCATACTCAACGGTGACCTGGCTCTTTCCGTCTGGGCGAATCCATGGGATCTCGCCGCTCGCTACTATCATATCCAGTCGTCTGCATATTCTCTGGGCCAAGGCTGCGGGGAGCGGGAAAAGCCTGCCATCCATCCCCGGTGTGCCCTCTGTCTCCTTGCATGCATAGCCGAACATTATGCCCTGATCTCCTGCCCCCTGGGAGTCCATGTCGCCATCGACCCCCTGGCTGATGAATCGGGACTGGGTCGTTATGAGTACAGTCACCTCACAAGTCTCTGAATTGGTCGCATCCATGCCTATGGAATGATCGGTGTATCCTATTTCGCTAGCGGCTCTCCTTGCTATCGACTCGTATTCCTCGTCGCTGATTTCACCTGCCAGCGTTACCTCTCCCGCCAGTACGATGTAGGACTTTTCCTTGGTCCCCTTAACCAGTGTCTCGACTGCGACTCTTGCATTGGGGTCAATGGTCAAACAAGCATCCAGTATTGAGTCAGATATGGAGTCACATAGCTTGTCAGGATGGCCGGCCGTTACAGATTCAGCCGTCTTAGCTGGAGGTAGCCGCTCTGCCATGGCTCCGGGGGGGGAGGTTTGCTCATGAGTGTTGTTGGACAGTTTCATTCTTCTTCGATAGCAGCCGCCATTTCCTTTTTTGCTCGCATTTTGCGATTCTTTCGCTTCTTGTACCATGGATATATCGGCCATTTGGCCCAACCCGATATTATTGTGCCAAAGAATGCGATAAGAAACGCCACCATTGGCAGAAGTGCTTCCTCGTCCTCCCCGAAAATCAGGCCCTCGAGGAACAAACCGTCTGCCAGCAAGACTACCCACAAAGAGCCAGTTGTAATGTGGATCCATCGCCAAATCTGATTTCCATTCCAGGGGCCAATGAATTTGAATCGCCCTTCCGACTTGCTCTTCCTTTTCTTGTACCATGGGTAAAGGGGCCATTTGGAAAACCCTGTAATTACGACTGGAACCAACAGGAGGACGAACAAGGCATCCTGGAACGGGAGGCCCATAACCTCCCTTTCGGTTAGCGCCTCACCAAACACAATCTCGATCAACATCAAAGGAACTCCGAATAGAAGTTCGGCTAGCCACAATGTAGCGAATGTGATGTGTGTCCAACGCCAAATCTGGTTAGGGGTCCAAGTCATGCCTTCCGGTTTTCTTGTGGATTAATAACAATATGCACTGCATCGGAGATTGGAATGAAAAGGATGCAGTGTTTCCGGCAATCATGGGGGGTGTGGAAGCAGAGTTGGTATGGGCCGGCTCTCGGGAACGCGCAGAGCTGCTTCTGGCTTCAATTAAGCCGGATGACCCGGGTTTCTTCCAAGGTGAGATCGTGGATGTAGATGGTGCGTCTGAGTTGAGGATAGTCGTTTCCACGGAGAGCCTCTCCGGCGTGAGGTCAACGATGGATGACATCCTGGCTTGCCTCTCGGCCGTGGAGTCGAGTCTGGACGCACTAGGCGAAGAATAGTTCTTCTCGGCCCCCTTCTCCGCACTGTCATGAAGCAGGGGCTGGTCTGGGAGGAATATGTCGACGACGCCCATTTGAATATGAGATATGATGTCCTCAGAGAGGGGCTCCCCAGGGGTACGGAGCATTACCCCGGAATAGACGAGGACCCTACGACGAGTTTCCTTTGTTTCTATGAGAACGGTGAGCTCATTGGGTGCTCCACATTGCAGGTGGATGGTAGGGATGGTTGCAAGTACAGAATTCGAGGTATGGCAGTATCACCCGGTTTTCGCAATCGGGGGATTGGTTCTAGGATAGTGAGGGGCCTCCAAGAGCATGCTACTCAGAATGGCTCGGGGATTTGGTGCAACGCCAGAATAAAGGCAGTAACAATGTATGAGAGGTGTGGTTTCAAAATTGTCTCGGACATATTCGAAATAGAGGGAATTGGCCTTCATTACGACATGGAATGGAAGAGTGATTGATTGGAGCACGGGCCGGGATTTGCACCCGGGTCCACGGATCTGCAGTCCGTTGCATAGCTGCTCTGCCACCCGTGCAGCAGCCCTGCGACTCGCAATCCTCTCTTGAAGGCTATCCGAAGCACTCCATACCTTGATGGTCGTCCTGCCACTCGTGGGGTGCATGCCGGAGATATCCTCTAGGTTCGATGGGTTGGGTGTCGGTTTCGCCCCTTATCTCCAGCCTCCCGGTCCCGAGGTTGTGCGCTGGACTGTCGGGGAACCGGGGTTCTCGACACCCGATGAGATCCTCAATGCGGCGATCAAGGAGCTGGAAGAGGGGAATACGAAGTACACTCGTGGCGCTGGCTCTATGGAACTGTGCCAAGCGGTGGCCGACTATCTCTCGAAGCACCATGACATAGTCGTGACAGCGGAAGACGTAGTGGTCACACCGGGAGCCAAGCAGGCCATGCTTTACTCATTCCTGATTACCACGATGCCCGGTGATGAGGCTATCCTTCTGGCTCCCTCATGGGCATCCTACGAGCCCATGCTCGAATTCATTGGCGCGGTCCCAGTTCACGTACCTGTGAGGAAGGAGGACTTCCATCCGGACCTCCAGGCGATACGTGATGCTGTTACTGACAAAACGCGGATGATACTCCTCAATTCACCCTGTAACCCCACAGGTGCCGTTTTCACTCCTGATGAGATTCAGGGCATCCTAGATATTGCAATAGAGCACGATCTCTGGATTGTGTCCGATGAGATATACTCGCGAATGGTTTGGGTGGATTGGCCGCACGTGTCCCCAGCTGCTCTGCCGGGGGGCAAGGAGAGGACCATCGTAGTGAATGGGTGGTCGAAATCTTGGGCGATGACAGGGATGAGGCTCGGATTCTTGACAGGTCCCCGCAATGCTGTGAAGGCTGCGGTGAAGAGCCAAGCAAACTCAGCCTCGCACGTCCCCACATTCATGATGGAGGCTGCAAGGGTGGCACTGTCTTGCGATGATGCAGTCATGAAGTTCAACCGGGAATATCGCAAGAGGAGGGTGATGATGAGGGACGGGCTGTCGGCGTTGCCTGGAATTAGGGTCGTCGAGCCGGAAGGGGCCTTCTACATCTTTGCTGACATCACTGGAACGGGGATGAGCGACACGGAGTTCGCTGATGGTGCACTGGAGGCTGGTGTTCAGTTGATTCCCGCCTCCCTTGTCACAGGTGGGGAGGGTTTCATTAGGGTGTCTTACGCAACTGATGAAGAGGCCATAGAAGAGGGGCTCGATAGGCTACGAAATTGGCTGTTAGATGAGTGAGTTTGAAATTGCGGCAGGTTCCCAGTCTGCACATGAGCGGCGAAGAGGCGAGAGGAAGGCACGTCCTTTTGGACTATGTCGGGTACTCTTCCCCCGTTCCAGATGACGGCAAGTGGATGCTCGCTGTCATGAGAGAGGCAGTGCAGGAGTCGGGAATTAGAGAGGTGCACTCACACGTCGTGAGCTTCGACGGTATTGAGAGCCCCCCCGGCTTTGCCGCAGTGGTGTTAATCGATGAGAGTCACGTTACGGCCCACTGCTACTCTGACTCTGGTTTGCTGGCCATAGATGTGTTCACCTGCGGGGAAGACTCTCCGGATGGGGTCGCTGATTACATCAATAGCTCCCTTGAGGCCGAAGCTGAGGGAATTCGTCTAATCAGGAGGGAGAGTGTCCCTAGGTTCTTTTCGGGTGATTGAATGAGTATCAGGGAGTTCATGGACGAGCACTATCTCCACTTCAACGCAGGGGAGTTGGCTAGGTGTTCCTCGTCTCTCAGGGAGTTCCTGGACGGGGGGGGCAGGCTCATGGTCACTCTGGCAGGGGCGATGTCGACTGCAGAAATGGGCAGGAGTCTGGCACCCGCGATCAGGGCCCAGAAGGTGCATGCGATTTGTTGCACAGGGGCCAATCTTGAGGAAGAGGTTTTCAGCTTGGTTTCACGTTCCAAGTACGAGAAGATTAGTAACTGGAGGGACTTGACCGCACAGGACGATGCCAACCTCAGAGATAGGGGAATGAACAGGGTCACCGATGTCGCTATCCCCGAAGAGTCATTCAGAGGACTCGAGGAGTCACTGATGGCTTTGTGGGAGGATGCCGAGGCCGCAGGGGATAGCAGATTCCCACACGAGTACCTGTATGACCTGCTTCTGCATGGGGGTTTGGATTTCGACTCCTCCCCTGAAAAGTCATGGCTCATGGCTGCCGCAGACGCCAATCTACCAATATTCACACCGGGATGGGAGGACTCCACGCTTGGCAGCATATTGGCTGCGAGGGTTTTGGATCGATCATTGAAGGACGCTTCGATAGTCAAGGGTGGTTTGGAGGCAATGCAGTCCCTGGCAGACTGGTACAGGGAAGATGACTCGCCCACCGGAATACTGCAAGTAGGGGGTGGAATCTCAGGTGATTTTGCCATCTCAGTGGTTCCGATGCTGAGGCAGGATGTAGGGATGGACGTCCCACTGTGGTCTTGGTTTGCACAGATATCGGAATCCAAGGCCTCCTATGGCGGTTACTCGGGCGCCCCTCCCAATGAGAAAATAAGTTGGGAGAAAATAGACGTCGCCACCCCTAGGTTCATGATTGAGTCAGATGCCACAATCGTTCTGCCGCTACTCCTGGCAAGTCTTCACTAGTAGTCGGGGAGGCTTGCGTAATTGACGCATTGCTCGCTTATTCTGAGAAGTTGATTGTACTTGGCAGTACGGTCCGAACGAGCTGGTGCTCCCGTCTTAATTTGGCCTGCATTGGTCCCTACGGCAATATCAGAAATTATCGAGTCGGCTGTCTCCCCGGAGCGGTGGCTGATTATGGTCCCAAAACCTGCTTCCTTGGCCATCTGGATAACCTGTAGGGTTTCGGTAACCGTACCAATCTGATTGAGTTTGATTAGAATGGCATTTGATGCGCCAATCTCTATTCCCTTGGAGAACCTGTCTGCGTTTGTAACATACAGGTCATCGCCAACAATCTGCACCCTGTGGCCCTCTCTGGAAGTGAATTCTACCCAGGAGTCCCAGTCGTCTTCACCGAAGGGATCCTCGATTGAGACGATGGGGTACTCGTCCAGCCAAGAGGAGTAAAGGGCGCCAAGTTCGGAGCCAGTCAGGACTCGTCCGTCGATGTGGTAACCATCCTCCTCGAGGAACTCCTGTGAAGCGACATCGAGTGCTATTGACACCTCGTCACCGGGCTTGTAGCCAGCGGCGGATATCGCGTTTACGACATACCTGAGTCCCTCTTCGTTTCTTGGTAGGTCGGGGGCAAAGCCGCCCTCATCGCCGACCCCACCGAGCAATCCAGCGGCCTTCAAGACGTCACGGAGTGAGTGATATATCTCAACCCCTGCTCGCAGGGCCTCAGGGAATGTTTCGAATCCGTGTGGAACAATCATGAATTCCTGAACATCGACGTTCGAGTTGGCGTGTGCCCCACCGTTCAGGATGTTCATCAGGGGAACAGGGAGTGATGGGTTCTCGGAGGAGAGGCGCTGCCAAATCTCTGCGGGCCCAACCGCTGCACGTAGGCAAGCCATGGAAGCCCCGAGTATTGCATTCGCTCCCAATTTCGATTTATTGGCTGTTCCATCGGCCAATTTCATTGCTTGGTCGACCCCTTCTTGGTTAGTGACGTCCATGCCAATGATGGCATCGGCTATCGGGCCATTGACGTTGGCTAGAGCCTTTGTGACTCCCTTCCCGGACCACATGGACCCCCCATCGCGAAGTTCTACGGCTTCGTGCCGTCCCGTGCTAGCACCGGATGGGACTGCTGCTCGTCCAGTGGTGCCGCCCTCCGTTTGACAATCAACCTCCACTGTTGGATTGCCTCGGGAGTCGAGGACCATTCGCCCATGGACGCGCGTAATGCGTGTTCCCATTGATTGGCCGACCTTCCATCCTGTTCTCAAGATTGCGCAGGATATGCCTACTGATTGAGCCAACTAAGCCAGCGAGAGACCTTCGACTGTACATTGGGCACTTCCATCTCGGATCGGCAGTTTGCCTCCCAACATAGCTGCTCGCCGGTTGGAGAAATGGAGAATAGCTCCGCCCGGAAAACGACGCCGTCGTGCTCGGAGCAGTCGCACCTGTTGTCATCGACGAAACAGTGTAGGAGATGCTTGGGGTAGTGGTGCATCCTCCCTGACTCTGGGCAGCACAGCATCAGGCTCCTGTCGAAGAATACTAGGGACTGGCCAGTGTCACTATCCACCTCGTGGCCAACGATCCTGGTTCTCGCCAGAAGGGTCGCCACATCGAGATTGTACCACGTTGCGTATGATGCTGGCAAATCCAGTTCTGAGACCTCATCTAGGTATTCCTGCTTGCGGAGCATGTGTATCGGCTCCTCCGCGACCATGATGCTCCAAGTTAAGGGTCCCATTTGAACGCAACTTTTCCTTTGAATGGAAAGATGGCTGATTAGAAGTTGTTTTTTCAGGCCTTCCACTTGACCGAGCACCCTATGCTATCGGTTCTGGGAATCCTGACTTTCGCTCCGGAGATGTGGTCATCTATAGCATCCGATAGTTCGCTAGTTTTAGCATGCGAGGGGTCTCTCGGGGAGTCGTCCAGTCTGCCTCTGTAGACGACGTTCGTGTCGGTTCCAATCAGGTAGAACTCGGGTGTCCTCTCTGCGCCATATGATGTAGCGGCCTCTTGGGTGCTGTCGTGGAGGTATGGGTATGTCATCCCCCTGGAGGCTCTCTTGACCATGTTATCCCATGAGTCCGACTCGTACATCACGGGGTCATTTGAGTTTATGCCGACGAATCCTATTCCATTGGACCTGGCCTTTTCTGCAATGGCCTCTATCCTGGGCTCGGAACCAACTACGTAGGGGCAGTGGTTGCAGGTGAAGGCCACGATAAGTCCGTTCTCGCCCATCGCTTCTGCTAGGGACATGGACTCTGAACCAGAGTTGGGGTTTGCATTGGGAAGTCTGAATTCTGGGGCTTTCGAACCGGGCTCCATCACTTGGCTCATGCCATGGGGGACGTAAGGAGGTGGTTCAATCCTCCGGCCTCAGAATGTGGCTTCGGGCGAGGCTTTGGTCCTTGCATTCCTCTAGTCTCCTTCTAGCTAGTCGGTGCTGTGGATCTATGTCTAGGACCTTTCTCCACGAGGCTGTGGCCAACTCTGAGTTTTCTCCCTCATGGTGGATGGCAGCAATCATCAGTCTCGCGTCTATGTGCTTCGTGTCATGCTTGGCGGCACTCTCGAAATCCGAGAGTGCCTCATCCCCTCTTCCGAAATCGAGGTAGAGCAGCCCTCTCTGGTACCAGGCATCTGAGTTCAGGGGGTCGATCTGGAGGGCCCTGTTCAATGGCCTCTCGGCCTGCTCAGCCTTATCCATAGCATTGAGGCACGTTCCTAGGTGTACGAGCGCCATGACGTGTTCCTCTCTCCTCTCTAGGAGCCTGCGAAGCTCTGCCTCCGCCTCCGCCCAGTCACCTATGTTCATCAGAATCTCGGCTCTCCTCTGTCTGGCCAATAGGAAGTCTGGGGCTCGGGCCAAGATGTAATTGGCATCGTCGAGTGCCATCTCCAAATCCTCCTTCAGTAGGGATGCTGAGCATCTGTTGAGTCTGGCTCTGATATGGTCTGGCTCCATCTCCAGTACTTTGGAGAACAGCGTCTGGGACTCTGCTAGTCTCCCTTGGTTAGCGGCAATTAGACCTCTGACAAAGGGGACGGCGGAGTGGTTGTGGAGTAGTGTTGCTGCCTCGGCGATATGGGCACTGGCTTGGTCTAGCTTTCCGTTCTCGACGCAGAGAAGTGACTCTTCCAAAGCGATAGACGGGTGATCTGGGATTAGTCTCCTTGCCCTGACCAAAGCGACCTCTGCCTCATTGTAAGACCCCTGATAGCGGAGCGCCTTGGCCCGTCCAAGCCACGCTAGTCCGCTTTCTCTGTCGTGTTCTATGGCTGCATCGAATGAGACCAATGCGTCTAGAATCATTATCTGATCATGCACACCATACGCGTCCCGATGGCCTTCTGCGTCGTGAAGATGCAGCCTTCCTTCCATGGTGTGCATCGATGAGTGTTCCCAGCAAATTGGGGGCGCCTCTTCCAGAACCTTCCTCGACCAATCGATAGCTCCGGCCCTCATCATGACGAAGCTGAGTCTCGACCTAGCCTCGGCATCCTCGGGCTTAGTCTCAAGCCATTCCTCCAAAACCGCCCTCGAGGCGTCCAAGCGTCCCTCGTTCTCCAGAATCTCCGATTCCAGGATTACTGTGTACTCGCCTAGGGCGTGTGCGCTTCGGATGCTCTGGAGGGCTTCCTTTGACTTGCCCTCTCCTGCTGCCAGTATCTTTGCATGCAATAGCCATGCCGCGCCATTGTCCTCCTGCACCTTTACAGCGAGGGTTGCCGCCTCCAGGGCTGCTCCTGCTTCACCCATCATGAATAGCTTGGCAGCCTTCTCAACTAGTCTAGCTGCGTCAGACGGGTCAAGCTCTCTAGGGTCTGTGGAGAGTCTTGCTTCGTGGGCTCTGACGGCGATTTCTGACAGTTCTGCTGTCTCTTCTGTTTCACTGACTTCCTCGCCCAGTGCCATGAGTCGCGTTTTGTTTCTCCTTAGCCTGTCGGGATCAGTGCCGACGAGCAACACTGATTGCTCGGCGAGGACCGCCACGTCGTCCGGGTCGATGGCCAGCAGCCTCTCCAGTGTCCTGTCCAAGGAGTCGAGGTCACCGGACTCTCTCTGAATCAACGACAGGGACCTTAGCGAGGATGCATTCTCAGGATCGAGTTCGTTGGCCATTCTATAGGAGTCGGCTGCCCTCTCTCCTCGTTCGATGGCATGGAAAAGTTCCCCGAGGAGCCGCTGCTCGTTTCCATTTAGCTCCAGATCCTCGGCCTTCATCTCGGCCTCCGTCAATATTGCGTCCAGCCTTCCTACGAGAGGCAGCAACCCAGGGAGGCTCGTAGCGTCGGCCTCATCTGCATCCAACCCGGGGTGCTTCTCGAGTATCGCCTTGGCAGCGTGGGTGGCTATGGCACATGACTCGCTGGAGCTAACGGCTACTCCCTGGTCAAAGAGCAAGTTCTCCGCGCTCTCGAGCTTCCTGTGGACACCTAGGAGGTTGTGCACTTGGGGAGTCTCTCCGAGAATGGTGTCCACGCCTCTTGAGAGGAGATCGAGCCTTTGGGTTGTTACGGAAAGATCGGCCTGGAGGTTTCCCATCCTGTTCGCCATCTTGTCTCTTTGTCGTAGAACGGACTGGTGCCTCAGCCACAGTGCGAGGATGGTGACTCCCAAGAGCCCGTAAAGGGCTAGGATGCCTGCGGTGGTCTGTTCCATCGCCCTCAGCGGACCTATGGGACTTTTGATGCCTTCTGCTAATGAGCGGTGTCACAGGTGCGTTCGGGGCGGGACATAGTCCCGCCGCGTATAGGGGGGTTCAGACTCAGAGATCTTCAGCTGAGTATGCCTGGACGTTGCCCTTGCGGGTGACGCCTCCGACTGATGTTCCCAGCACGTTCTCGATACCTGCTCCAGAGGCTAGTTCGAATATTCGGTCGTTGACCTTTCCTGCGAATACCAGCCCCGTAGCGTTCTCTGAATCTGCCATGGCGGTTGCTAGTCCCCTAGCGCCGATTGGTTCGGTCCCGGAGCCATCCTCAAGGATGATTATCGCATTATTCTTCTTCAGCCCCTCAAGGTGTGAAGCCCACTCCTTGACGTGCTCTGGTGCCACGAGGGACTCGTTGCCTCGTCCCACGGACTTGTCATCTTCCTTATTCAGCTCTGACTGTATCCTAGTGACTGCTTTGCTAGCAGCCTCCTTCTGTTGCAGGTGCTTGGTGATGACCTTGCCCTCGAGATGCTCTACCTCTCTACTCTGGGGCGCAAGTGCGACATGCGTTAGGGCCTTGCCTAGCTGGCCACTGATCTCCATCAGGAGGAGCTTGCCACCACGGTCGCCATCGACGAACGCGGTCACTCCCTTCTTCTTCTTGGCTAGATCAACTAGCTCCGGCTTGATTCCGGAACCCATTGTGGCGATAGCGTTCTTGATTCCGAACTTCAGGAGGTTTCGAACGTCGTTCCTTCCCTCCACGATGATGATAGCATCTGATTCCCCCACCATGGGGCCTGCGGTCATTCCATGGAAGTCCGTTTCTGTGTCCAGTGTCAGGACTGCCCTGACCTCGTCTAGGATGTTCTTCGAATCGTCGACACCCGAGTTGACCATGTTCATCAGCAACTGCTTTCCTCTCTCGATAACGTGGTCTCTCTTCGCCGATTGCTGGTTCTCGATCAGCTTGACCTTGATTACTGCCTTGCATGGACCGATTCTGTCGATGGTCTCCAAGGCCGCCCCGATTACAGCGGTGCTAACTTGGTCCAGGGACGAAGACACCAGGATTTCTCCCTGTACCTTACCCTTATTCTGATGGAGAACCACGTCGACGTGTCCTATTCGACCCGTTCTCTGTAGCTTCCTAAGTTGAAGTGCCTCACCAAGCAGACCCTCGGTCTGCCCGAAAATTGCACCCACGACATCCTTCCGCTGGACGTTGCCGTCCGTGCGGATAGTTGCGTGTATCACGTACTTTCCTTCTTTTGTCATATTTTCATTTCTCCTTTCGCTCTCGGCCCCACTTCCGGGGCCTCGTTCCAAATCCCGCTAAAACAGCGGTGGTGATGGGTGCGGTGCACCCTCGAGTGGGCCTAAGCTTGAATCGCCGAGACACGTCCCCTTCAAGAACGCTCCTAGTGGCAATGTAGGCCCCGAGTCGTTTCCAAAGGGTGTAGATATCGGCGGAAATGGTGTTTTTCGGGGGTAGGAGTAATTTGATTGGTGGGGCTCGGTCGATTCGTGTCAAGCCGCCTTCTGCCGTCGGAGGACCCCATCTCCGAGAGTGTCCTAGAATGGACCGTCAAGAGGAACTCGAAGGACATTCGACAACTCATGCGTTGGCTGGAGGAGTCCGATGGTAGGAAAGAGCGTTTGATTTTCATGAACAGGGCTTTGGATCTGATGGACGAGATACAGCACGCTCTTGTCAGGCTGGACGAGCTGCGGTGATTGAATGCGTTCTCTGATTCTTGCTGGGGGCAGGTCCTCTAGGATGGGGGCCGACAAGGCGTTGATCGAGGTCGGGGGGGTTGCTTGCATCAACAGAGTCGCGAATGCTCTTGCCGAGGCTGGATTGGAGCCAATCAGGATAGCGGTAGCGAGTGCTGAGGACATTGAGAAGTATGGGGAGTGCGTAGACGGAGAATTGCAGGTGGAGTGGGTAGTGGACTCTTTTCCCCGTGCGGGACCGATAGAAGCGATACTGGATGCCCTGAACGACCCTCTTTGCGCAAATACCCTTCAATTGGCCCCTGTTGACGTGCCCTGGCTCGAGGCTTCTCTGCTCTTGGATTTGGCTAGCGCGATTGCGGAGGAGCCCCTTGCCATACCCTTCTCGGAGGGGCGCAGCCACCCCCTATTGGCACTGGTAAGGCCAGAAGTAGCCGATTTGATAGGAGATGACCGTCGCCCCCTCCACATCCAGATGACTGAGTCCCGCCACTCAATAGTGGAGGCCTCCCCAAAAATGGTCAGAAACGTGAATAGCCCCTCTGACCTAGAGTGAGTAGCTGCCGGTGGAGAGCTTGTCAAGGGCAAGCGGGTAGAGCTTGTGCTCGACTACCTTTATTCTCTCCTGCAGATCGGTTTCTGTGTCATTGCTAAGCACCGGAACCTCCCTCTGCTCCAGAATCCGGCCTGAGTCCACTCCCTCGTCCACAAGATGAACCGTGCAGCCAGAAACAGTTGCTCCGGCGGCAAGCGCGTCACGATGGGCGTGGGCCCCCGGGAAGTCGGGGAGAAGCGAGGGGTGGATGTTGACCAGTCGACCCTTCCAGGCCGAAACGAACTCCGGGGTCAGTATCCTCATGTATCCGCTCAGGACTACTAGCTCAATGTCCTCGCTCTCCAGTTCCTTCTGTATCTTCTCCTCGTGCTCCCTCCTGCCAGACGGCCCCTGCGGGATTGGTATTCCGATTGATTTGACCCCCGCGGCCCTCCCATGACCAAGCCCCCCGGCCTCACGGGAGTCTGAAATCACCAGAACCGTACTGTGGGAGCAGGGGTTAGAGTTCTGGTGTTCCAGTAGCGCAGCTAGGCCCGATCCACCTCCCGATATCAGTACCGCTGTCCTTAGTGGGTTGGCGGTGCTTCCCAACCTGGGCATGACATATCCCTCCCCCATGGTGAGCGGAGGGGGTTCTAGGGCTTCATGGTTGGCGATATCCCCTCATCTGAAAGGATAATAATTCCCCGCGAAACGCCGAGGCCATGGGAGAGAGACTTCAGAGCATCGATGAAGTCGTTGAGAGATACTCTGTTGCTAGCAGTCCTGCGAAGAGTCGGTTCTACAGCGTTCTTGGATGCTTGTTCATCGTCTTCGCGATAATCGGTATTTGGGTCCCTGGCTGGCCTACTGTCTCTTGGGCGGTGCCCGCTGCATACTTCTTCTCCATCTCGAGCGAGCGGCTGTTCAGGTGGACCCTGACCAACCAGTACTTCGGGGACTCCATCTTCGAGTACTACGCAACGGGCAAGACCCTGCCCAAGCACGCGAAGTACGGAATCGTCTCTCTGATCGCTATCATGGCCAGCAGTTCGGCGTACTTCGTCTGGCTTGTCTCGACCAAGGGCGACGGGGTGCTTTCCGACCCCTCGTCGTGGAATGGGGCGGACCCGGGTTTCGGGGCGGGCTTCACCATACTGGTGGGAATAATAGGAGTCTGGTACGTCGGCATCAGAGTTCCTACGAGACCCGAGTGACGTCGTGCTGCCATGGGTTTATGAATCGGAGCAGGGGAGTGGAAATCATGGCATTCGAATGCAACATCGACGCTCGTGGGCAGGCATACCGCCTCAGACTCGGGTTCAAATTGGTGATTGTCGGCCTAGTACTGTCTGCAGCGCTGTTCCTTGCGGATGTGGGATGGGGATTGCTCTGGCTCATCCCGGGGGGAGCGGTCGCAGGGGGCGCTTTCGCAATGTTCGAGGGCAGGACCGGTTGGTGCGTCGCTAGGGCAATGGGCTTCAGGACCCCCATCTGAGCACATTTTCCCACTATGCCATCTTGGCTGCAGCAAGGAAGACCCTCGGATCGGGATAGTCCGAGCAGTATTGGTAGGCGTATGAGGTCCGAATCATTCCCTTTGGAAGGACGAGAAACTCTCCTGTGGACAACCAAGGGTTGTCGACGAGCGGTCGGTCTATGGCGCGACGGGCCTCCTGAAATTCGACTCCGATCTCCATTGAATGGCACCAAGTCTCCTCGGGGGCATCGTAGAGCACCTGCTCGGCGCCGAAGTTTCCAAGCCCGTAGGCGCTGTATGCCGAGAACTCGGGGTCGCAGAGGATGGGGCATGGAATGCCGTACTTATCCCGATACAGTTCGGCCCTCTCCGGTTCGCCCTGGCCGATGATGACGGGAGTGATTCCCGCTGCCAGGTAGTCGGCGTATTCCTCGTTGAGTCTGGTTGCTCGCTCGAGCCCGCATCCACAGCCGAAGTGGCGCCAGAACATCAGAAGTGCCGGGCCTTCCGACCAGTATGACGACAGTCGGCGGGGCTTCCCTGTGTGGTCCAGCAATTCGATATCCGGGGCGCTTGTGCCCGGATCCAGAAGCTTCGACCGCTTTTCCCCGGGCCCGGCCACCCATGTCTCCAACCATTCTTTCTCCGCGGCCTCAGTGAGTCTGTCGGCTTCTTCCATGTGGTTGGAATGAGGGGGCCCCCTATTACAGGTCCGACAATTCGAGGGAGTCAGGATTGGTCATTTGATTAGTAATGCCGGGGCAGTCTTTTTCACCTAATATCTTGCTTCCTACCATATGAGAGCCCTATTGATGACTGCGATTGTTGTTTGTGCCTGCCTGTCTGTTCCCGGTTGTTTCGGGGAAAAAGAAGAAATCATCCTCTGCGAGGATGGGGGCGTACTGACGCAGTACGACACCTATTACTGTGAATTTGAAGTCCTCGAAACACCAGAAGGTGAAGAATGCGGAGGGCCGGATGGGGATCTCTACATCGAAAATGAATGCTATGGGCCGGTCATGATTGAAATGACCAACACCGGGGATTCCCCGATTCGCATACTCACTTTCTCAGCAGTAGATTTCGATCGTTTCATGAATTGTGAGTCGGTTTGGGTTTTCCCAGAAACGAGTGTGTTTGACTCCATGGGCGCTACTCTAGAGGGACCCTTGCCGGGCGCTGGTAGCTTCATTGTGGCATTTGACCACCCCAATTCTTGCGATGAGGAGGACGCTTCCACTCCCACAGCAGAAATTAGTTACAAAGTCAGTGTGATGGCTTAGGCTAGTGAAGGAACATCCTGATCCCCGTGAATAGCATTGAGATGCCATGCTCGTTTGCAGCATCGATCGACTCCTGATCCCTCACGGAGCCACCGGGCTGTACCACGCTCACCACCCCTATCTCGTTGGCCGAGTCTATGCCGTCCCTGAACGGGAAGAACGCGTCTGACACCATCATCGATCCCTTCGCCCTCTCGCCTGCTCTCCGGGCAGCTATCCTGACTGCCTCGACCCTACTGGTCTGGCCTGGCCCGACTCCGACGGTGCAGCACCCGCCCTCGCTCTTGGAGACGAGGAGGATGGCGTTGGACTTCACCTCGGAGAGGATCGCAGAGCCGAACCTGGCGAGTGCCATGTCGTGGGAGTCCATCTTCCTCTCAGTGACACATTCGGCCTCGTCCCAGTCGACTGCAGGGGGTCCCTGTACCTGGGCCAGCCAGCCTCCATCGACCTGTCTAACCCTAACCTCGTCCTCGCGAGGCTCCATCGACTCCAGGGTGAGCATTCTCCTGTTCTTCTTCTCGGACAAGATGTCGAGGGCCTCTTGCTCGTAGCCAGGGGCAATCATGCACTCGAAGAAGTGTCCGCCAATCGCCTTGGCAGTATCTGCCTCTACCTTCTTGGTGAATGCTATCACGCATCCGAACGCGCTCTCGGGGTCGCTTGCCAATGCATTGTTCCATGCCGCCTCCTGAGACTCGTCGATGGCAGCGCCACATGGATTGGTGTGCTTGATTACAACGCATCCATGGCTGTGGTCTGAGCATGAGTGCATCAGGTTCCTCGCGAGGCGGAGAGCTCCATCGAGGTCCAGGTAGTTGTTGAATGAGAGGGGCTTGCCTCCATGTTGGACGGCCATCCCCAGTCCGTGGGAGCCTCCTGCTGCGGGATAGAATGATGCGGGTTGGTGAGGGTTCTCGCCGTATCTCAGTGGCGTTCCCTCTCCGGAGGAGATATGGATCTCAGATGGCACATGACGGGTTGAGAATCGCCTCTCCAGTTCGTTGGAGACCGCTGAGTCGTACGCCGAAGTGCTCTGGTATGCGGACAGCGCCAGCTCCCGCCTGGCGCTCAGGCCTACGCCTGATGGGTCTCCTCCCGATTCGGCGAGTGCGGCGATGGCTGGGCCATACTGCTCCGGTCCTGTGAGTATGATGACGTCCGAGTGGTTCTTCGCTGCCGAGCGTACCATTGTGGGCCCGCCGATGTCTATCATCTCGATTAGCTCGGCGTCTGACGCGGGGGGGTCTCTCGCCGCGGTGGCCTCGAATGGGTAGAGGTTGACGCACACCAGGTCTATTGTCCCGTATCCGAGCTGCTCTAGGGTCTCCATGTCGTCCTCCCTGTCCCTCCTGACCAGTATGCCACCGTGCACCGCTGGGTGGAGCGTCTTGACCCGTCCGTCGAATACCTCTGGATGCCCGGTTGCCTCGCTGACGTCAATGACCTCGATTCCTGCTTCCCTGAGCCTCCGGGACGTCCCCCCTGTGGAGAGTATCTCCCAACCCATGTCCGAGAGGGCTGCTCCCAGGTCCTCTATGCCCTCTTTGTCCCAGACGCTGATGAGGGCACGTGACGCCATGTCAAGGGATTAGTGGGCGGGCCTTGAAGGATTCGACTGGTTAGTCGCCTCTTGACGAAATGACCTGGTCTATCCTGAGCATGCTCATTGCGGTCTCGGTCGCTGATTCGAGCCCGTCCTGTATTACAGCACGGGGATGCCATGCCCCGTCGACGCTCCCTACGCTCCCAGCAGCGGTGATTCCGATCATAGATTCTCCGGACCTAGCGGAGGCTCGTAGATCAAGGACGCTGTCCAGGGGATCTCCCCCGGCGTTCTCGACAAGGGTAGCAGGGACCACTTCCAACGCACGAGCGAATGCGTCCATGGCAAGGCGCGCCCTGCCTGGCTCCTCCTCAGCGGCCCTTCGAACCGCATCGGCCATCCTGGAATGAGAGCAGCCTCCTCCAGGGAGAACCTCGTCGTCCTCCAGAGCCAGCGAAGTCGCCCTAAGGGCGTCGTGAATTCCCCTGATTACCTCCTCAGTGGCCTCCTTGCCGTCTCCACCCACCTCGATCGTTACTACTCGTGGGCTTTCGCAGCCGTCTATTCTGATTATATCCTCGACCATGTCCGTCGCTTCGTTCCTCTCCCATACGAGTGACCCGCATTTTCCAAGGTCGCCTGATGATATGTCCAATACCGAGTCCACGACCTCGGAGCCGGTGGCGTCCGATGCGTTGCGGAGCTCTGACTCGTCTAGCTCTCCTATCACCAGTATGTCCTCGTCGGCTAGCCTGTGGAGTATCTCTCTGTCTATCTCGCCTCCGCATAGCACGACCTCCGCACCACTCGCGATTATGGCTTCGGCTATCTCGCCCTTCCTGGACTTCTCTGCGTCGATGAAATCGTTCAATTGGTCGGCACTCGATATCTGGATCTGTGCGTCCCTGGTCATGGGGCGAACCTTCAGCTCGCCACCGAGGATAGCGACCGCTGCGTCCCTTAGGTGGTTTGGCAGGCCATCCAATGGGACCCTCCTCCTGATCGCTATTCCCCTGATCAGTTTGGAGTCCCTAATGCTGTTCTTGGCCGATTTGAACATGGCTACTTGCTCTGCTCTCGCTGGCTCGCCATTGTCAGAGACCGCTGAAAGCGCCTCTACAGCCAAGGAAGAGAACTCATCCAAGGCTGCCTCGGCGCCCTTGCCCCTTAGAGCGGTCTCCGCGACGGATAGTACCTTGTCCTCTGTTGCCTGCTGCGAGTCGTCATCCATCTGGGAAATTGCAGTCGAGAGGGCAGTCCTGTAGCCATCGACCAGTGTCAGGGGGTGGAGTCCCTTCCTGAGCAGGGTGTGGGCCTCTTGGAGGAGGGAGCCGCATAGCAGCATGGTCGTGGTGACTCCGTCGCCGCACGCCTCCTCCTGAGATTCGCACATCGACACCAGCATCTTCGCGGCAGGGTGCTTCACCAGGAGTTCGGCAACTATTTTGGCACCGTCGTTCGTTACCGCCGTGGTACCATCCGTCTTGTAGAGCATCTTGTCGAGGCCCCTGGGCCCGTATGTGGGCTTGAGGAGGTTTGAGAAAACCTGTGAGGCGCTGATGAGTTTCTCCTGTACGTCAGTCCCGCTTGTGATGCTGGTTTGCTCGGGGACGATCACGACGGGGGGCTTGCCGGCGCCGTCGCTCATGGACCCGGGCGGCCTAAGGGCCGCCATGAATGCTTTGAGTGTCATATCGAATATAAAACAGCGAAATGGTAGACAATGTCTATCCGTTTGAAGGGGGGGCTGACACCATGGGAAGGGCCTCAATTGCAGTGGCCCTGATTGTCTTGGTCGCTCCCATGGGTGTGTTTGCCACGGTCTCAACGGCGCAGACCAACATCATCCCAGAAATCAGCATAACCTGTGATGACCCTCCTGAAATGGAAGTCTACGAGGGGGCGACTAGAACTGCCATCTCCAATTGCGTTTTGGAGAACCCTACGATATATAGCGAGAAAGTGGACATTACAGTCCAAGCAGGCGGTTTCGTCTACGCGGCTCCGGGGAGCATAACGGTGGGGGCTGGTTCCGAGGTTAACTTTGAGGTGGTTTTCAGAGGGGACGTTGATCACACTCCCGGTTCCTATGTGGCCAATATTACGGCCCAGGTCACAGAGGCAAACGGCATACAGGTCGGTTTCATCACTTCGCCCGAGTCATCAGAGGTGACTATCGTCGTGGCTGAGTATTCGGGCTGCACCGCCAGTGTCGGACAGGGAGGGGGCTCGTTCGAAGCAGG
>Ga0208410_1000046_pt1 | contig 61897 bp, 41 predicted proteins | sample ETN02SmetaG_3_FD_185787 | JGI IMG/M metagenome (GOLD analysis project Ga0208410, IMG submission 185787) | Marine microbial and viral communities from oxygen minimum zone, Eastern Pacific Ocean - ETNP2014F10-02SV257 (SPAdes) (version 2) | ecosystem: Environmental > Aquatic > Marine > Oceanic ... | reverse complement strand
CCTCCGCCGTCGACGCGCGCTCGCGACGCGCTCGCGACGCCCTCTTCCTCCCCTTCCCGTCCTCTCGAAGACGGCGTTCATCGATGGCGGCGCCGAGCGAGAGACGCGCCGGGAGACGACGCCGACGAATCGCGATGAAATGCGCGCGCGTCCTCATCGTCGTCGTCATCGTCGTCGTCGTCGCGAACCGCGCGCGTGCGACGCGCGAGAACGACTACGATGACGACGACGGTGATGTCGCGTTCGCGTCGTGGTCGCTGACGCGCGCGATGGCGATGGGTGAGTGGAGGAGCGCGAGACGGGAGGCGCCGGCGTTTTCGCGCGCGCGTCGTCGCACGGCGCCGGGCGTCGACGGCGGACCGAAAGAGTACGGGAACGCGCACGAGATGGATTGTGGATCGAACGGTGTGATGACGCAGTTTTCGTTCGAGTTTGACGAGGCGAGCGGGGAGGTGCACAACGAGTACGCGTGCGCGACGGCGGCGAACGAAGCGGCGAACGAGGCGGACGCGGGAGAGCCGCCGCGCGCGAGGGCGACGCCGCACGGACCGAGTGGGTCGCAATTGACGGGAAGAAACGCGATGTGGGATCTGGATCAACACGTCGTGGACTGTGGGAATCAATTCGTGAGGAGGTGGGTGCTTCGTCAGTGGAGCAATAGCATGCAGATTTCGTACGGGTGCGCGTGGGAGACCGGCGACGCGAACGCGTGCACACACGAACGAACGGAGCGCGTGCCGCGGGCGAAAAAGGTGAGCGGATGGGCGGGCGTCGAACTCGCGTGTCCGATGGACACGTTTTTGTCGGCGTTCAATTACGCGAACGATACGTTTTCGTACAAGTGCTGTCCGAAACCGGTTTAAAAAGACATGTTTTCGCGCGAACGCGCCGCCGTCGAGACGAGCGATGTTCGTTGTGTACGCGCGCGACATCAAACAATCGATTGAAAGTACACTGTAGCCATGAATGACGATGTAGCCCGGTATGAATGAGTACGTACTAACATAAGAGTAAACATTACACGTTCGTCTCGCCGTTCGTCCTCCGGTTAAATGGGAGGCACGAACGGCTCGTCGTCGTCGTCGTCGTCGTCCTCACCTCGCAACGCCTTGACCAACGGATGCTTTTTCAATTCCGGTTGGATGGTGACGATTTTCTCGATCAAAATCCTCGTCGCGTCTAAATCCCCCCGCTCGTTCAATTTCAACGTCGCCCAGTTGAACAAGACGTCGACGTCGTCCTCGTTGACCTCCAACGCCTTTAAATAATACGCCTCCGCCTCGTCCAACGCCCCTCGTCGCTGCAACAACATGGCTAAATTATTGGCGGCGTCTACGCTCACGCCGAGTTCGAGCGCGCGTCTGTACTCGCGTTCCGCGTCGTCGAATTTCTCCAATGTCTCGAGAAAATTTCCCAGTGCAAACCTGCTCTGCGCCGTCTCCTCCCTTTCGACAGCCTCCTCGAAAAACCTCCGCGACTGGTCGATGAGCGCGTCGTACGCCCACTCCACCTTGACTCGTCGAGCGTCGTCCTCGCGCTCTCGCGCGCGCTCGAGCTCGACGCGGCGCGCGGCTTTCAGTCCCTCAAAAGTTGTGTTCCGACTGACGCGAAGGATGCTCTCGGGCGTCTCTTCCTCGGTCGCGGCGGCGCGCGCGACGCGCGAACGCGCGCGTGGTCGTCGAGTGTCAATCCGCGCGCGCGTCACGAGCGCGCGCGGGGGCGCGGGGGCGACCGTCGCGCGCATGGTGGACGCGAGAGAGTGCGGTTTTCGCTTTTTCGCTTTTTCGCCAGTCGTCGGGACGGGACGGGACGGATAATTCGCGTTCGTTCGTTCGTTCGTTCGTTCGTTCGTTGATATACATTAAGTTACACGCGATCGTCCTCGCGTCTCGCGCGTTCCTCGTCGTCGGCCGCGAACACCTCGACGTCGGCGACGATTTCGGCGTCGCGCGCGTCTTCGGCGTCTTCGGCGAGGTCGGCGTCGAGATCGCCGGGCGCGGGAATGTCTAAATCCGCGTACGTCGCGCTCGTGCGGCGGAAGAATAAGCCCGGGGTGTCGACGGCGCGAACTCTCGGTAAGTGCTCGCGCATGATGGCCTCGATGGCGTCGGAGGCATCCTGAATGCGCTTGACTTCCTCGGGATTGATGTCGGGAGAGTCGCTGGCGAGCTCGCGAAGCGTCGTGAGGTAAAAGATGAGCTTTTCGTTCGCCGACGCGTTCTTAAGCTGCTGTGCCTGGTCGCTCGCCGCCTCGGAGATGACGCTTCCCTCGCGCTCCAGACTTCCGCGTCGGCGGAGCGACGCGTCCAACGCGCTCGGCGCGAATCCGTCGGCCTGACGAGGCGAGGCGTTTTCAAACGAACCTCGGAACGAGCCGCGAAGCGATCCGGCGCCGCCGCGGAACGTGGGCGATTGATCCATCGTTATGCTCGTTCGTCTGGCGGCGATCTCGATGGAATCCCGTCGTCGCGCCTCGACCGCCTCGATGAGGTCGGCGCCGCGCTCGACTTTGCTCACGAAGGCGTTCTTCTCATCCTTGTGTAACCATCGCGGACCGAGGGCCGAGATGATCATCATCCCGAGCGGTGCGGTGAGAATGATGGAAAACACAGCCGTGGTCAAGATGTCGTTGCCCCATTCGACGTATTCCGCGGATTTGTTCTTTTCGATGACGTAATCCAGCGGATCGGACGCGAGGGCGGCTTGCACCGTCGCCTTGGGGATCCACGCCAAAGACACGAACGCGCGCTCGATGCGCGTGAGCGGGGTTTTACCGCCACCGACGGAGAGATACGCCATGGGTAGTCGAACGCTGATGCCGATGAGCAGTAAACCTATGGATTTCGGAATCGTAGACGACGTGATGTCTTTGAATTTCACGGCGGTGCCGATGACGCCGAACAAGAGCGGTTGGAAGACAAATCTCCACAATTTCGCGAGATCCGTCTCGACACCGTGCGCGTGATCATTCGATGGCCCGGTCGTGAGCGCCGGGTGCGGCTTATTCTTTCGCCAACACCTATTGGCGGAGATGCCGAGGGCGAGCGACGACATGGCGCCGCCGCCGTTGAAACCGTACGAACGACCCATAAACATCATGAACATGCCGAGCATGAAGACCATGGACGACCTCTTCCAAGGTTCATTCCACACCTTGGTCGCCCCACAAATCGCTCCGGCGATCGTGCCGAAGATTAACCCCGCCAAGACATCCACCGGACCGTGCAAGATGGTCCACGCCATGTTTCCGTGACTCCCCAACGCGAAAGACTTAAATATCGTGTATCCCGTGATGGCGACGACATCGTCAAACGACGCCGCGGCGACGACGAGCGAAGGAATGCCCTTCGCGACGCCGTATCCCATCGACTGTAGCTCAAACATGCCGAGCACCACCACCGCGGGAGAAACCGCGCCCAGAATAAATCCCAACGACATGCCGAGCGGAAACGACATCTTAAAAATCAACATGGAAAATAATCCGCACGTGATCGCCTCCGACAGACCAGGCATCACCGTTAATCGACTCGCCATCCACCCGATCGATCGAAACGCGTCTAAATCTAATTCCAACCCGCTTCGCATGAGGATGACGCTCAGACCCGCCGCGCGTATGTCGCTCGACCACCTCTCCGGTAAATCCTCCACCCATCCACCGGGCACGTTTCTCAACACCAGACCGAACAGTAACATCCCTATGAGCGGCGGCAATCCCAACGCCGCCGCCACCGCGCCACCGATGTGCGCACACGCCCAAATCAACGCCGCCGCCCAGACGCCGCCGCCGCGCACGACGACGCTCGGCCCGTCCGGCGACATCACCCTCCCGAACGCGAACCGCAGCATCGCCCAGAACGCGCACGACATGACACAAAACGACGCTCTATCGTACATCACCCGTCGCTCCCTCGCCACGCGATTCTCGCGCTCGCGCTCGCTCTCGGGCGTCGAATCCGGCGCCTCGTCGCCTCGTCGTCCTCGCGCGCACCGCGAGCGCCGCATCGCCCTCGACATCGCTCGCGCGATCGCGCGCATCCGTCTCGTCGCCGCGCCGCCGCGGCTCGTCGTCCACCGCGTCGATCGCGTCGCGGTGTGCGCGCGTCGACGACGAGTCGACGAAGAGTCAAGTCGCGACTCTTCGACTTCATCAGGGTTGGGGACGCCGCGGCGAGACGGGCGGGACGCGAAGGCGAAGCGCGAGGGAAAACGCTCGGAGACGCGCGGGACGCGAAGCGCGAGGGAAAACGCGTCTCGTGTCGTCGTTACAAGCCGTCTCGCGGGTGAAATCGCGATCACGGGTGAAAGAATGAGCCCATGGTACCGGGAACGTCTCGGAGTTGTTCGGCGAGGGCGATGACTTTGTCCTCGAGCTCGCCGGCGCGACGCTTTTCGTCTTCGAGCGCGCGCTCGAGGGCGGCGCATTTCGATCGGAGGTGTTCGTGCGCGTCGGCGACGAGCTTTGCGTCGGTGCGGAGACGGTGGAGCGATCGTCGGAGTTCGATGTTTTCGTTTCGGTAGGCCTCGATGGAGGCGCCGGTGCCAAAGGCGAACGTCGTCGCGGGTTTGGCGTCTAATTCGACGACGCGCGTCGCCGACGATTCGGAGACTTCAGTGGCGGAATCGCTCTCGGCGTCGGTGAGTTTGTGGCGATTGAGGTCACTCGCGCCGCGCGCGTCCGTCGTCGGCGTCTCGTGATCGGGAAAGTCTTCGGCGACGCGTAAAATTTGCGTCTCGTTTTGACAGTGTCCGTTGTATCCACCGAACGCGACGATGACGTCTTCGAGTCCGTCTCGCGTGCTCACCGCGCACAGCGTCATCCCTTCGCCCACGACGGGCGGCGCGACGAAAGCGTCCGTGCGACTCACCCACTCGGTCTCCTCTAAATCGAGCACGGAGCACTCCATCAATCCGCACTCGTTGTTCCCGCCGCCCACGAGCGCCCAGAACCGGCCGTCGCGGAGTAACACCCCGGCATGTCCGGCGCGAGGCGGTGGACGCACGCCCTTGGGCGTCACCGTCGTCCACTTGCCTTGCGTCAGGTCCAACGCGTAGAGCGAATCGTAACACTTGGTCGATCGACCCGTGCCTCCGAAAATCAACAGCGTCTCTCGACCCCACGTCGTCGCCGTGTGCTCGGCGCGAGGCTCCGGAACCGTACCCGATGGATTCTTCACCGCACGCCACGCGAGGGTGTCGACGTCTAAGATCCAGACATCGTTCATGAATCGTCCCTCGTCGTCCTCGCCTCCGAACACGACGAGCTCTCGATCGCCAAACGCGGTGACGCTCGCGCCTCTTCTCGCGCGCGGCATCTCCTCTCCCGTCGTCTCCACGCGAATCCACTCCACCTCATCCACGCCCTCGTGAACGTCCATCCTTTCCATCCTGTACACCGCCATCTCCGATTCCGACGACCCCTTGTACCGTCCGCCGACGACGTACGTCGTCTCGCCGATCGTCGCCGCTCGATGTCCCGCGCACGCCGGCAACGCTCTCTCGCTCCCCGCCGGCGTCGCCAATCGACGCCACGTCAAATCCACGAGATCCAATTCATGCGTGTCCGCCATCATGCGCCCACGAAACGATCCACCGACGACGTACATCTTCTCTCCCGCCGCGCTCGCCGCGTGTTGAAACCGCGCCGACGGTCGTCTCCCCGCGTACTCCAAAAACCGCCACACCGACGGCGTCTCCACCGCTTCCCTCAACCCCCGCGGCATCTCCTCCACCCCTCTCACCGCGCACGCCCCCGCGTTCGTTCGTTTTCTCTCCTCCAAGCCCCCATCCCACCACCTCGGCGCGTCTTCGTCCAACAGCCTGACGTACAGTCGCATCGCCTCCTCCGCCCGCGTCCCTCTCAGAGCGTCCCACGCCTCGACGCTCGCGCGAGCGACCCAGGGATCGAGACTCTCCAGTTTTGAATCGACGAGTCGTTCCTCCTCGGTCGCGTCTCGCGCGTCACCGAGCGTGGCTTGTCGCTCGAGCGCGCGCAGCGCGAGTCGCGTCTCGTCGACGAGACGCGCGCGTCCCGCGTCCGACGTCGCCGCGCTGACCGCCCGGTGAAACCTGGAAGTCGACGAGAACGAGAGAGGAAAGGGGACGAGATCGATCGTCAGTCATCGTCGTCGTCGTTCGAGGACGCGCGCGCGTGGAGAGTGGGGTGCATCGTCGTCATCGCATCGTGAAGAAATCCTCATGAATCCGCACTTCGCGTCGCTCGCGTCGTCTCCGTCGCGCATGTCGAGCGCGCGAATCGTCTCGCGCGGGTGTACCTCTCCGGATACGACCACGGGTTGGCCATCGTTCGCGCGCGCGCGTCGAGAAGTGAAGTCGGTGTCGAGAATTCATCGAATTCATCGAGTTCATCGAAATCGTAATCATCTCGCGCGCGTCGTCTCGCGCGCGACGACGGACGAGGAAAACGACCGTCATCACCACCGCGGGGATATGCCGCGCGTCGCCGCCTCGGCCTCGGGTCGATGGTCGCCGAGCGTGGACGCGTGGAGGGACGATGATGATTCGTCGGATGAATTCGCGCCGACGTTGGATTGGAGCCGCGTCGACTTTGATCGGGATTTCGGTCCTCTGTGGTGGTCGGAGAGTCGGAAAAAAACCATCGGTGAGATAATCAGACGCGAGATTCAGCGAGGGATCGATGAGGCGTCTCGAAGGGACGCTCGAAGAAGAGAAAATATTCCGGGAAAGTGTTGGGAACGGTTGTCGCCGACATTCGCCGCCGAGACGTTGATGATGAGCGGTTTATATTGCGCCGACGTGCGCGCGGGACTGCGAAACCGCGCTCGAAGGGTTGGGGAATCGTGGGTGGAGTTTGCGAGGGCGGAGGACCGCGCGGCGGAGCGCGTGCGGTGGGCGGCGGAGGCGAACCGCGAAGCCGAAGACGCCGCCGAAGACGCCGACGGGTCAAAGAAAAATGCGTGGTCGTGGACGCGCGCGGCGAAAGTGGGCGCGGCGTCCGCGATCGGTGGTGCGGCGCTCTTTGTGACCGGTGGATTCGCCGCGCCGGCGGTGTTGGCGTCGTTGAATTCGCTCGGGGCGGTGGGCGCGGCGACGGGTGGAATTTTGGCCACGCTCGGCGGCGTCGGCGCCGTCTTCGGCGCCACGGGCGCGGGTCTCACGGGATATAAGATGCTGCGACGCACGTCCACGGAGATGGAAGCGTTTTCGTTCATTCCTCTGCGAGGCACGGGACGACGATTCGCGCTTCACGTCTTCGTGCCGGGATTTCTCAGAGAGGACGACGACTTGTTGCGCGCGTGGGGGTCGGAGAAGAGTCAATACGTCGTCGCCGTCGCCGATCCGGGACCGCTCGGCATGAGTCTCGAGCACAACGATGACGGTGAACTCGTCGTCGTCACCACGGACGTCGATAAGACGGTCGTGCGAAGCAACGCGGGCGCGGCCGGGGTCGTCTCCGGAAGCGTGCTCGTGTCGTACCGCTCGCTCGATCCGCGCGCGCTGCGAAAGTCGCGGTCGAGCGTCGTCCTGGGCGAGGGCGTGGCGGTGCCCACGATCGAGGACCTCGAGGCGATACCTCGACCTCTGGAACTGCGTCTGCAGCTCGCGAACGCGGCGCCTCGACACGAGGGATTGAATGAAAAGATCGATTCGATGGTGCGGGAGATGCGACAAGTCGTCGTGGAGAAGACGCTCGACGCGACGGCGGACGAGGACGAGCAGGACGCCTCGAAACCGGCCGAGACGTGGGGAAACACGACCGGAGAGCAGTACGTGTTGAACTGGGAACCGACGACGCTTCGGACGCTCGGTGCGACGATTCAATTCGTCGCGGGTAAGTACGCCGTGTCCATGGCGGCGCCGTCCATCTTGGCCAAGACGGCGCTCAGTTCCATCGCGAGAGCCGTCGCCTGGCCCGTGACGCTCATGACCGTGGCGGATTATTTAGATAATCCGTGGTCGATGGCGCGCGCCAAGGCAACGATCGCGGGCGAGGAGATCGCGAACGCGTTGCTCACGCAACAACACGGTCGACGTCCGGTGACGTTTGTCGCATACAGCGTCGGCGCGTACGTCGTCGAGAGCGCCCTGAAAAAGCTCCATGAGGCGGGAGATAAGGGGAAAAATATCGTGGAACGCGTCGTTTTCATCTCCGCGCCGTTATCGACGTCGGAAGAGACGTGGAATCCGATGCGTGAGGTCGTCTCCGGTCGCATCGTGAACGTCCACTCGCACGAGGATTGGATCTTAATGTTCTTCTATCGAATAAAGAGTGTCGACACCACGCTGGGTCTCGCGGGGTTACAACCCGTCGAGCACAACGACGTGGAAAATTACGAGATGCCGCTCAAGCACGCGCGCATACCCGATAAGATTTCAGAGATTCTCGCGCACGTCGACCTGAGAGAGTGAATCGTCTGTTGTATGCAACATCTAACATCTTAACATCTACTGGTCTAGGTATCCTTCTTACATCATCATCGTCGTTCGGCTAGGGATGTCTTTGTTTCGCTTTGGCCTCGGCGCGTTCCTTTGGAAAGTCGACGGCGCGTTGCGCGGCGTGTTGTATCAAACTCTGCGCGAGTTCGATGGATGTCGGACCCACCGCGTTCGCGCGCGGGCTTCCCTGCAAAGCGTTCATGCACTCTGAAAACGCGATGAACGCGTCGATGTCATCCAACGGACTCGTGTAATCCTCCTCGTCGTCATCATCGAACCAGAAGCCTCCTTCGTCGTCGTCGTCGTCGTCGTCGTCGAAACCGCCGCCAAATCCGCCGCCTCGCGCGTACGGATCGGCGTCCTGCGCCTTTTTCGCCAATGCCTCGAGCGTGGTGGCGTCGAACTGTAAATCATCGTCCCCGTCGTCCTCCTCGTCGTACTTTGAGACATCGTACTCGTCGTCGTCCGACTCTTCCCACGGTAATCGTCGCTTGCCGCTCGCCTCGTCCTCCTTTCTTTGCGCGATTTGCGTGCGTAAATCTCCGAGCAACGACACGAGCGAATCCACGATGACGTTCAAAGACCCGCGAATCTCGGGCGTGAGCGCGTCGTCTGGCGCGCGCAACACCGCCATGAGACCGAGCGCGCACACCTTTTTCGCGTTCTCCGACTTGAAACACTTGCGCTCGCCCGACTTGGTCCTCGTCGCCAACATCGTCGACCACAGCGTGAGCGCGTGATTCGTCTGCCCCAATCTATTCGTCGCCGCGAGGGCGACCGCCGGATCGTAGTGCAACGCGTGCGCGAACGTCATCATGAGTAAATCCTTAAAGTACGGCAACTCCGCCGTGCCGATGCGCCTGAGGGCGAGCTCGACGAAGGGACCGACCACGGCGTCGACGCGGCCGCGGCAATTCGTCATGACGCTCTCCATGAGTTTCGGCGCCGGCACGCAGTCGGACTCGGGGTAATCGCCCTCCAGGACGTTTTTACACACCTTGTACGTGTCCTCGACGTACGAGGTGCCCGGGGCGAGAAACTGTTCCGTGCCCAAGCTGATGAAGTTGTGGAGCGGGATGAGTAAATTTTCAAAGTACTGCAACGCCCAATCATCCATGGTGGCGATCATCAACGGCCAGAGTTCCCACAGGCGAGGCGTCAGCCGTGGGCTGAAGTAGCTGAGGTAGGATAAAATCTCCAACACCTCCTCGAAGACGTCAAAGCCTTTGTCGCCGATCATCTTTTGTAAAATCGGAAAGACGGCGTCTTCGAGTTCGGGGTACATGTGCGGTAAACTTGAGACGGATTCAAGAATCGTCGACATCGCGCGTAGGCACCCGATGCTGGCCAAGATGCCGCACTCGTCGTCCTCTTTGGATTCGGACTCTTGGACAACCTTCCAAAAAGCGGCGGCGAGATTTTGCGTCATGCCGAGCGCGAAGGGCGCGATGTCCTCGCCGAAACGCTCGGTGATGGTTTCCAACGTGTACACGACGTCTTCCGATTCCACCTCGTTCATGAGCTTGAAGAAATCGTCCAGTAACTGCGGTAAGATGGACTTGAGCGCGCTCACGTCCTCGGCGGCGTGAATGAACGCTCCGAGGGCGACGACCGCCTCGACGCGCACCGGAAGGTCGGCGTCTCGCATGGCGTCGACGACTTTCGAGAGGAGTTGTAAGAAATTTTTCTGTTCCGTGAACGAGATCTCGGAATACTTGGCCACGCATGCCACCGCCTTGGCTCGCACGTGACCGTGAGCGCAGCCGAAGACGGGGAACACGTGCGCCATGAGCATGGATTCCATCTGACTCGAGTACTCGGGATGGTGCGTCAAAATGGTGGAGAGATTCGTCACCACGTGCAACGCGCCGTCGAGCTCGTATCTCGCCCGAGCGTCCATCATCGCGCCCGTCGCGCTCGCTGCGTGTTTATGGAAAATCTGCACGACCATTGCTAGAATCTTCGGAAGGTTTTCCTTCATGCGCTTGCCCGTCTTGCACAATTCGTGCAGGTACACCGTCGCCGCCATTCCCGGCGAGTACATGTCCTCGATGAAGTCTTGGCTCTTACGCACGTACTCGTGCGGATCGTCCACCCACAGTTCATCGTCCTCGGCGTTGAAACATAACACCGGGAACATGACGCGCTGGAATAAATCGTCGAGGTGCGGTTGTAAAACCTTGTACGTGGACGGGACGCCGAGCGCCGTCGTCACGTGTTGAATGGCGAGGTTGACGATGCGATCAGGCATCACCTCGCCCGCCGCGAGCGATCCCAAGAGCTCGGTGTACACTCCCAAAAACACCGACGCGTATTTCGTCGAGTACGTCACCGCCAAACCTTTGTGTCCCGGTTTACACGCCTTTGGATTGCCGTAGCGGTTGAAGACGCGATTCACCACGTGGAGCGCCCACTTCTTCGTCTTCCACCACGGCCAGTGCTTGAGCTCCGTCTTATCCGCCGTCGGCATCCCCTCTGTCGGCACCTTGGACGTGATGATGGCGTGAAACGCGAGCATCCACTCCTGAAACGTCCCTTCCTCGGCCAACGAAGGTCCGACGTCGATGTACGTCGCGCTCCAATACGTCTTACAGATGGCCTTTTTCAAATCCTCCAACTCGGCGTTCGGCGGCCCTTCATACGCCAACAGCCTCTTTAAAATCTCCAACAATTTTGGAAACACCACTCTGATGATCTCCTCCACGTCCCCGCGCTCGCTCGCGTCCTTAAACTCGTACTTTCGACACAACGCGTGTAAAACCAAAACCGTCCCGCACAACCGTTCGCTCTCGCGCGCCTCGTTCAGATTACTCAACACCTGCGTCGCCACCTCGGGCCACCGCGACGGAAAATCACACTGCACCATCACTCGAACCGCCACCATGAGCTGACTTCGAACCTTATTCGGCGTCGACGCCACCGCCTCGAGCGCCACGCGTCGCACCGCCGCTTTTTCGCCCTCGTCCAGCGTCGCGCGGTTCCCCGGCATTGGACCACCGTCCATTCCCTCCCTACGCGCCCACGACCGACTGACGAGATGTTTAAAATAAATGCTCGCGCTCTGTCGCGTCCCCATCTCCCCGTTCGCGTCGCTCGCCAGCGCCAAGAGTCCGAGCGCGGCACCGGGCAGACCGGCGGCGGATTTCAAATACGCATCGGCGCGCGCGCGCAGGTCACCGTCGGGGGACACGGAACCGGCGAGCGCGGCGCGGAGTTCTTCCACTCGCGCCGCGTCCATGGTTTCGTCCCGTTCCGCGTCGTCCCGCGCGCGTGCACGCGACGATGAATGTCGGGGCGAGACAACCCTCGCGGGACGAAACGACGAATGGAATGTTGAGGTATTTTTTTGTGATTACGAGAACGCGCGGCGACGACGACTCACCACGAATACTTGGCGTCGATGAATCGATCCTCGTAGAGCTCGGCGGCGCGATTCCATCCCAAGTCGCGCTCGAATCCGCGGGATTGAATCTCGCGAAATGCATCCGGGAAATCTCTGTACGTGCGCACGGCGTGATTCACGGCGTCGATGAATTTATGCGTCTCCGCGCTGTCGAACGTCCATCCGTTTCCGGTGCCGTTGAAGGGATCGTATTGAAGCACGGTGTCGCGTAAACCGCCGACGGCGTGCACGACGGGGACGGCGCCGTATCGCATGGCGTAGAGTTGATTCAATCCGCACGGTTCAAATCTCGACGGCATGAGTAAGATGTCGACGCCGGCGGTGATTCTGTGCGCCATTTCGACGGAAAAACCGACCCACGAGCGACACTTATCGCGGTGTCGGTCCTCCATGCCTCGCAACGCGTGCTCTAAATCGCCGCGACCGCTTCCGAGCATGATCAGTTGGACGTCTTGCGACATGAGCCATCCCTCGGCTTCGGCGATGAGATCGACGCCCTTTTGGTCGTCGAGGCGACCGATGAAACCGAGCACGGGAACGTCGTCGCGCTCGGCGAGTCCGAGTTGACGTTGGAGCGCGCGTTTACACTGACGTTTCCCGTCGGCGAAACCGTCGCCGCGAGGCGGGAAACGCGCGTACCCGTCCCCGTCGAGGTGAGTATCAATCTCCGGCGACCACTCGTTCAGGTCGATGCCGTTGACGATGCCGCTCAGTTTATCCGGACCAAACTCGCGAATCGTCGGGGCGAGACCCCACCCACCCATGTCGGTGGCGATCTCCCACGCGTATCCCTCGCTCACGGTGATCACCTTGGTCGCCAGACGCAAGCCGGCGCGCATGACGTTCATGCACTCGCCGCCCATGGGATCGTTCAATACAAAGTGGTCCCTGTACTGTTCGGGGAGTTGCAACGCGTAGAATTCATCCAGAGGACCTCGACCCTGGTGCGCCATGTTGTGCACGACGAAACACGAACGCGCGTATTCAAACCTGCCGTGATCGCGATAAAACGCTTGGAGATAGACGGGGAGCAACGCCGAGTGCCAATCGTTGGCGACGAATATCAAGTTTTCATCCCCGTACGGAACCCCCCCGCACGGCACGTGCCACACCGCCTCCAACGCGGCTTGACAGAGCATCGAATTCCGAAACATGACGTCCGAACGCTCCCCCGCGTAAATACTGTCGCGCACGTGGTGATAGGCGCCGTGATCGATGAAGACGTAATCCACGCCGTCTCTGTACGAGTGAAAATATCCAATCTCCGTCTGATGACCGAGGACGTTAAACGTCACGCGCACGTCCGTGTCGTACACCTCCTCGTACTCTCTGTACCTCGGCACGACCACCATGACGCGATGACCTCTCGCCGCGAGCGCCTTGGGCAACGATTGCACGACGTCGCCCAAACCGCCCGTCTTACTGAACGGCGCGCACTCGCTCGCCACCATGACGATGTTCAAACGCTCTCGACACTCCCTCACCTCGACCTTCGCCCTCTCTCTCTCTTTCTCCGCCTCTCTCGCCTCCGCGTCTCTCGCCTCCGCGTCTCTCGCCTCTCGTTCCGCGCGCTCGCGCGCGCTCGCCGCGTCTCTCGCCTCCCCCTCCTCTCCCCCCCGCGTCACCGCACCCCCATCCCCCTCTCGTTCGCGTCGTCGTCGCTCCAAACGTTCCGTCAACACGCGCCCGCGCTCCAAGAGCGCCGTCGACCGTCGCCGAAGCGCCGCCAACCGCGCGCGAGACGCGGCGTCGTCGTCGTCCTCTTCTCCCTCTCCGTCCATTCGCGCCCTCGCGCGCGCGACGACTCCGCGCGACGACGACGACGACGACGACGACGACGACGACGCTCCCGCGCGGAGTCTCGAACGAGCGACGCGCGAACCCGTCGCGAACGACGTCATCTCCATCGAATGCATCGAATGCAATCACGAATGTAATCACGAACGCACGACGCGCCTCTCTCGCGGTCGTCGCGTCGCGCGGTCGAGACGACCTCTCGAGCGGTCGTCGCGCGTCGTCGTTCGGTCGACGTCGCGCGCGACGAACGCGCGCGGCGAGGAGTGACGAATCGAATGCCGTTCGCGTGCCCGGGACCACGTTTTGACGAGTCATGACTCATACACGAGTCCCATGGGTCGCGCGTCAGGGCATCCCGCGTCCCCATCGCGCGTCGCGATGCGGTCGACGTCCTCGCCGCGCGTCGCGCGCGCCCTCGCGTCGCGCGCGAGAGACGCACCGTCGTCGCGCGTCTCCTCGCGCGCCGCGCGTCGCGCGCGTCGAACGCGCGACGTCGCGCCGATGACGATGATGACGAAGAGGACCGAGGAGACCACGACGACGACGAGAACGCGCGCGACGTACTCGAACGAGACGAAACTGCGAAGTGAGGCGGAGGCGCCGTTTCGAATCGCGCGACAGTTTTTGTTCGGCGCGTGCGGGACGTCGGCGACGATCGGGTCGGGGATCGCGGTCATTCAGGCGGCGACGGGCGCGGCGGGCGCGCCGAACGCGCCGCCGCTCGCGACGTCTCTGGGAAATCTCGGCGTGGATCTGGCGTGCGTGGGGTTTTTTGTGTGGTTGTATTCGAGAGAAGAGGCGGCGCGTGCGCGACAGATGGCGAGAATCGGGCGGGAGGAACGTTTGGGACGCTTGCGATGCGAGCTCGCGAACGGACGCGGGACGCGGTTGGAGGATTTGAGAGGGTTCGCGCGGTGCGTCGTCGTCGCTGGGGACGATGCGTACGTGCGAACGGCGTTGGAGGACGCCGAACGCGTGCGAGAGGGGTTGATTGAACGCGGTGTGTTGATCATTCCGGTGTCGACGAGTGGGTCGTCCGCGGTGGAACCGCCGCGCGCCGAGGATCTTAAATTTAGAGCGACGGCGGTTCGCGCGGGAGATTGGTCGGATTGGGTGAAAGAACAGAAGGAGATGGCCAACTTGGGCGATGACGTGGGCGTGTACGTCGGGTTACGCATGGATGGGCGAGTGCGAAGTTCGGGTAAGGGGCGCGTGCCGTTTGAGAGATTTAGCGTCGAGTTACCGCCGACGGATTCGTGGGGCGGCGCGCTCGACGGGTTCGACGGACGCGTGGGCGTCGATACTTGATTTTAATGCGTCACAAAAAAATGAATTTTAAGCGTGATAAAAAATTGCACGCACAGCGTGTATCGTTCACGTCGCGTACGGTTGATTGACGACGAGACTCGCGAACGCGTATCCAGCCTCCGGACACGCGTGTCGCGCCTGCATCGTCACCGTCGCGCTCGCGGGAAAAAAGGTCGTGCGCGACGTCAACAGATCGCGGAAAACCTCTGGCATAAACTCTGGAACGCGTTCAAAGAGCGCGCGTCTCGCCCGCGCTCTCGCCGGCACGGTGACCCATCGCAACGTCACCTCGAACGCGTCGGCGTCGATTCTCGTCGCCGACACGTCGAGCTCCGTCGGCGCGTTCACGGCGGTGACTTCCACGTCACCACACGCGCTCGTCGATCGAACGCGCGCCTTCACGGTCACCGACCTCGGCGCGAGAGGCGCGACGACGACGGTTCGATCGAACGCGAGCGTCAATTCCGGCGCGCGCTCGACCGCCGCCGCCGACCACGTCGTCGCGAGCGGTAGAAACGGTCCTCTCTCTCGCTCGATGTCTCGCAATCCATCGCCCCAGACGATGTCTCTCGCGAGTGATTTTCGCAGACGCCACTCGGGGGCGTCCGGTCGAAGATACAAGGTCGCCGCCGCGTGCGCCATCACCGCGTCGAGTCTCTGCACGCCGCGCGAACCGTTCTCGCATTGCGACATCGGGACGATGGCGTGGCAATGCGTCGCCCCGTTCCCGGCGATCACGCGCACTCTCGGCGCGCGGGATTGCGCGTAATATAGGCCTGAATCGTGCAGACCACCCATTTGATCGTCTTCACCGGCGACGAAAACCGTCGGGACGGCGGCCGTCGCCGCGTATTCGCGAAACAATTCCGCGCCGACGTCGTCCGCCGAGAACGGGTCCTCCGATCCGATCGTCGGCGCGAACGCCACCTCCATCCCCACGATGCGGTCGCTCGAGAGTCGTTGCGCGAGATATTGGGACAAGGCACCGCCGACGGAAAATCCCATGCATCCGACGCGTTCGACGGAGACGACGTTCGCGAGCGCGAACCCCGGATCGGATTCGACGCGCTCGATGAGGTATCGAGACGCGTGCGTCATGAAATTGAGATACCTCGTCGCGATGGTGCGTAAATCCATGCCGGTGAGGGTGAACGCGGTTCCCGGAAACATCCCACCGCGAATCGGTCGCGCGCCGTCGGGATCGACCGCCACGGGGCTCGCGACGCAGAAGCCGTTGGAGACGAGACTGGAAATCACGGTGGAGAGCAGCCCTCTCCACGTCGTGAACGGGAATCCGTGTATGGGAAACATGAAGATGATCAGTGGACACTCGACGACGGCGCCGGCGGGGTACTGGATGAAGATTTCACCCGCTTCTGTCGACGACGATACGCGAGGGACGGCGACGGTGGCGGTTCGCGTCGACGCGTAGGGACCGGTTTGTCCGAAGGATGAGAGCGTGGTCTCCGCGCGAGCGATGAGCGCGAACACCGTGAACAACACGGTGAGCGTCGACGTCGACGCGCGCGCGGTCGAGGGCATGGCGGGTGAGGTTGTGCGGTCGGGCGGCGTCGACGCCTCGGGAACGCGAACCGGCGCGCGTCTGGGCGACGCGCGCGATGAATCAATCTCGGTTGTACTATTATACACATCCTACTGCGAACACCATCGTCTGCATATTCGCGTCTTGATCGACCGCGGTCACGCGACGAGACGCGCGCGTCGTTTCCGCGCGCGAACGTCCCGCGCCGACGTCTGCGTCGGTTTCGTCTCGCCTTTGAGCGGCGTCTTCAAATGAATCTCCGCCACCACCGCGTCGGCGTCGTGCTTCTCCGTCGACCGCGCGTCGGCCGATGACGACGTCGCCAGAGACGCCTCGTACGCCGCGCGCGCGCGCTTCAGATCGCCCGCCCCGCGCTGATACTGCCAAATCGCGTGCACCATGTCCATAAAGGTGAAATCCGGCCACAACACCTCGACGAAGACGAGCTTGGCGAACCTCGCGTTGACGAGCATGAAATCGCTCAGACGCGTCTCCCCGCTCGTACGCACGAGTAAATCCACCTCCGGCATCCCCTCCCCGATCGTCGTCTCTCGCTCCGCGCCGTGCAGATGTCTCCCCAGCGTCGTCTCGTCGACGTCTCGCGCGTCCAGCGTCCCGTCTCGCACCTCCCGTCTCGTCGCCATCACCGCTCGAACCGCATCCTCGCGTCCCGTGTACGCCAAACATACGTTCAACATCGGTCCTCTGTGCGTCTTCGTCCTCTCCATCGCCTCTAAAGCCTTGGCTCGCACGCGTTTCGGCAACGCGCCCAAGTCTCCGCTCACGTGCACGCGCGCGCCTCGCGTTCGCAATCCCTCATCCTCCACCAGCGCCCCCAATTTCCCGCACGCGAGATCAAACAGCGCCTCCAACTCCTCGCTCGACCGCTTGAAATTCTCCGTGCTCAGCGCGTACACGCTCAGCGTCGTCACCCCGAGCTCGAAACACCACTCGCACGTCGCCGTCAACACGTCCGCCCCCCTCGCGTGCGCGCGCGCGTACGCCATTCCCTCGTGACACGCGAACCGCCTGTTTCCATCCATGATGACCGCGACGTGTCTCGGCACGTCTCCCGCGCGCAACACGCGCGTGATGACCCGCCTGAACGCCCCGCTCACGCGCGCGCGCGCGCGTCCAATCATCGTCCGTCTCGCGCGTCGCCGACCGTTCCCGCGCGCGTCTCGCGCGACGCCATCCACCATGACCGCGTTCGCGTCCACTTTATCGCGTCACCGACCGAGAGCGCCGTCGCGGCGCGACGTGACGACGTCACTCATCGCCGCGCCCAAAAATCTCTTCTTTTGGGCGCGCGTCGGTGATTTCACATGCGCGGCTTCTTCTCCTCGCCGCCGCCGCCCCCGTCGCCGCTGGAGCGTCTGCGCGTCGTCCTCGCCCCTTTCGCGTCCTCCTCGACGGCGTCGTTCATGCTTCGCCTCGCGGTGACGGCGTACGGCGCGCTTCTCTGCGCGTCGTTGCTGAGCGCCCGCGCGGCGTTCGGCGCGCGTAAGATTCACGACGCCGCGCGGGCGACCGCGCACCTGGCGCTGTCGAGCGAACGTCGTCGGTCGCGTCGATCGCGGGCGGATCCGGCGCTGGTTCGCGAGCGCGCGACGAAGAGGAAGACGATCGTCTTCATTCGACACGGCGAGAGCGCGTGGAACGAAATATTCAATCGAAGGTTTGATTTGACGTTTCCGGGACGGTTATTCGGGAGCGTGGCGCGGGAAATTGTGAAACTATTCACGTGTGATTCGGTGTTTTTGGATTCACCGCTGAGTGAGGTCGGATTGGCGCAGGCGAGGGCGCTGCGAGAGCGTCTGCGCGGCGACGCCGAGAGGCGCCGGCGAGGCGAGGGCGAGGCGGACGCGACGATGGATTGCGTCTTGGGCGTGCGAGGAAAGTGCGTGATCGCGAGCAGTAATCTCCGACGAGCTGTGAACACGACGGTGCACGCGCTGTGGTGTCGCTTGGCGAACGGCGGAGCGTCGGAGAGGGTGGTGATTCACAGCGCGTTGCAAGAGGTGGCGAGAAACGTCGACACGTACGCGTTGGCCTCTAAAAAGGGTGAACTCGTGCCGACGCCAACGTTAGCGAAAGAGTTGGACGTCGCGGCGATCGATGCGCGCGCGCTGTTCGACGCGTCGAGAAACGCGGGACAAAAGCCTATTGGACGCGTGGCGAGCGATTCCATGCGCGAATTCGCGGCGTGGGCGATGAATCAAGACGCCGACGTCGTCGTCGCCGGAGGACACTCCATCTGGTTTCGAGAGTTTTTTAAGACGTATCTTCCGTTCGATTCCGAGTGTCCGGGGAAGAAGAAGAAGATCGTCAACTGCGGCATGGTGTCGTTCGATTTGACGTTCGGCGTGCACCCGGAGCACGGCGAGATGTACGCCGTCGAAAACGTGCGAGAAATTTACGGCGGGTTTTCGAAATGAGCACCACTCGGTTATTAATGTCTCTAGCAGTTTGTGCGCCGCGATGAGCGGCGGAATAATAATGATACTACGGCTCTGCGCACCGGTTATCACTCGTCACACGTGTTTATCGACGTCGATGACCAAATCCTCGTGCGACGCGTTCGATCGCGATCGTTTCGCGGAATCTCGACCGAGCCCCGACTCGCCCTTTCGATCGTTCCACGCCAACAGCGCACCGACGGATAAGAAACACCCCTGCACGTATTGATCCATTCTGAGATGGTTGGCGCGTTCGGCGGAGAACGGAATCTCGCACTCCGTCGCCGCGCCCTCGATCCCGAAGAGCGCGAACGACACCGCCGCGACGGCGGGAATCGTCCCCCATCCCCATCGACGGACGAACACGAATGGCATGCTCGCGCAGTACGCGCACAAAAACGTCCGCAGATGCATCACGTACACCATGGGAAGTTTCGTCACGCGCAACCGTTCGAGCGCGCCCTCGTTGGCGACTATAAAGTCCACGTGCGCGTTACACGCCTTGAGTCTCATTTCCATGCGAATCGTCTCTTGCACGCTCGCACCGTGGACATCGAACGCTCGAATCAACGCGCGACGCATCTCCGTCGCGCAAAACATGGGAGGATGCCGCGCGTCCTCGACGGCGCGCGCCTCCTCCTCTCGCAACACGCCCGCGACTTGCGCGCGCGGCACCTCGCGCGAACCTCGCAAAAATTCTTTACTGGCGACTATATACGCACACGTCCATCTGCACACGTCATCCGACGCGCGCACGTCGCCCCCGTCCGGCGCGTGCGCCAACAAGTAATCCACCAAATTTCTCGCGCCGACGTTAAAACTCCCAAACGCCGTTCGACAATCCCAAAACCGCACCGCCGCTCGCGCCAGGCGAAACACGAGTAAAAATCCCATCGTGGTGAAGACCAATTGATACACGATCTCGAACGATTCCAGGCTCGCCCGTCGCGTGGGCAACGCGAGCTCGTAAATCGTCGTCCAGGTCGTCGCCGCCAGGACGACGCACGCCCACGGCCACGCGAAGGCGACGATCCCGCGTCTCGCCGGGGCGATCGCGAAGACGGTTTCGAACCAGGATGATGAATCGTACTCCGGCTGCGCGCGCGCGCCTCGTTCGAAGGCGTCGGCGCGCGTGGAGGCGTTGGTGGGGTCATTCATGGTGACGACTAACCGTTCGCGCGTCGTCGTCGACGACGACGTCGTCATGGCGACGGACGGTGCGGATACGCGCGCGCGCGGATGTTCGCGCGATGCGCGCGAACGCCACGTCGAACGATGGGGCGCGCCGCGAAGTGACGTCGACGGGCGAGACGAGCTCGCCGAGCTCGCCGAGCAATGAATGAATGAATGAATGACGATACTTACAACCGTGAAGCGATATAAATCTACGAGGTACCGTGTACGATTACTCGTACTCGTACTAGATGCCGTAGACGCGACGGGTGTTGGCGCGACACGCGTCGAAGACTCGCTCGACGGGAACGTCGTGAACGCGAGCGACGGCGGCGGCGATGCGCGGAACCATGCCCGGATGACACGTTTGTCCGCGAAACGGCGTCGGCGCCATGTACGGCGCGTCGGTCTCGAGCAAGATGCGATCGAGAGGCACGCCGGCGACGACCTCGCGCACGTCGCCGCCGTTTTTAAACGTCACCACGCCCGTAAAGCCCAGACACAGTCCCGGAAACGCGGCCAAGAGCGCGCTCGCTAAATTCGCGCTCGACGTGAAACAGTGCACGTGCACCGGCGCGTCGGCGCGCAGATGCGCCTTCATGATAGCCAACGTGTCCTCCTCGGCCTCTCGCGTGTGCACGACGAGCGGTTTCTCGAGTTCGTCGGCGAGTTTAATCTGCGCGACGAACGCGTCTCGCTGTCGCTGCTTATACGCCTCGACGTCCTCGTCCTCGGGAATGCGATGATAATCCAACCCACACTCACCGATCGCCACGCACCGCGGTTCGTTCCGCGCGAGCTCGCGCACGCGCGCCTCGGCGTTCGGCCACTCCCGCGCCGAGAGCGGGTGCACGCCGAACGCCGAGTACACGCGCGAGTCCTCGCGGGACAGCGCCGCCGTGCTCTCGAACGAGCGTTCGCTGCACCCGATGGTGATGCACGCCTCCAAACGCGCCTGCGCGCTCTCGCTCTCCTCCTCGCGCTCGACGGCGGCGAAATACTCATCCACGCGCTCGATATCCAACTTTTGCAAAACCGCGTCCATGTGGGCGTGCGTGTCGACGAACGTCTTGAGCGACGACGACGACGACGACGGCCGCGCGCGCGACGACGACGTCGACGCCATCGCGCTCGATATCACCCTCGACGCGCGGACGACGCGCGCGGATGAGAGCGCGGACATGCGCGGAGAAGTGACGATGGATCGATCGTCCCTCTCGAGGGTCTCAGACGCGCTTTTTCGAGCGTCACCGAAACGGGACCGTCGCTCACTCCTCTCGACAGAGATAATCCGTCGGGTGGTACTCGGACATCAAACGAACGTCCACGACGCGTTTATACCCCGCCGCGCGCGCGCTCTCCATGCCTAAATCGGCGTCCTCGTACGCCGCGGCGCGCGACGGCGACACGCCGAGGCGTTCGCACGCCAAGAGATATAAATCCGGTGCCGGTTTCCCGCGCGCGACGTCTTCGCACGTGACGACGACGTCGAATAAAAAGTCTCCCTTTTCACCCTCGCGCGCGAGTAATCCGTGTTCGCGCAGGTGTCGCTCCACCGTCGTCTTCACGCCCGAGCTCGCCACGGCGACGGCTTTCCCGCGCCTCTTCGCCTCTCTCGCGATCTCCACCACGCACTCGATCGCTCGAGGCGTCCCGAGCGCGCGCGCGTGCGTCCCGCACGAATCCACCATGGCGTCCAATCCCTCCTCCGTCATCTCCACCCCTTGTTCCCGACACAATCGCGCGAAAATATCGCGTATGGGCACACCAGCCAGGGCATAAAAGATTTCCTTACTCATCGTGACGCCCACCTCCTCGCACGCCTTGACGTCGGCGGCGTAGAATAATCCCATCGTATCGATCAACGTGCCGTCGCAATCGAAGACGCACGCATCGACGTCGTCCAAATCTTCGGGCGTCATGGTGTGCGGTGCCCTTTTTCCCATCCTCCTCGTCGGTCGAGCCGTTCGAAAATGGGCGCGGGACCTCACTCGTCGACGCGCGCGAATTCGAGCGTCATGTCCGGCGAGTATTACGACGTGAATGATTTTCTCGCGCGCGAACACGCGGTGACGGTGGAATTCGTGGACGGGGCGTCGTCGCTCGGTCCCGAAGTCGTGGGCAAACGAACGACACACATTTCAAACAAGCCGACGACGCCGAACGGTGACGCCGATGGCGACGACGTGCCGCGAGAACACGTCGCGCGCGTGCCGGTGTGGTGGCTGGACGGGGAGTTGTGTCGGGATTTGCTCATTCAGGAGACGTGCACTCGGGAGGTGTTTTCGGACGATGTGTTCAACAAGCTCGAGGCGGAGAACGGGGCGAAAATTTTGGATTTGCGGAGCGTGAACGAGTCGTACTTTGGATTCGCCGCGTGCGTGCTCTCGGCGCTGACGATACAGAATGACGACGACGAGGACCTTTTGGAGCTCGTGGGCGAGTTCCGCAAAAAGATTTATAAGGCGTATCAGAAGCGGTGGCGGGAGGCGCTGTGCGAGTCGACGGGACGTCTGAGCGACGAGGGCGCCAAGTTGGAACGACTCCTCACGAGAGAGGAGCGCGAGGTGTGGAACGCGGGACGGGAGGCGAGGCGGGAGTACGAGGAGTACAGGTACGGACGCGGTGGACGCGTGGTGGCGAATAAGCTTGTCATCGACGCCAAGCGACGGAAGACGTAGGCGGCGCGAGCGTTTTTTCATCTTTGTATTACAACGCGAGGGCGCATCATTTTCTCCTCCTCTCGGAAAGAATCACGACGCCGCGGCGGCGCCCTGCGAATAGGACAGCCACGCGTTCCTCGCCAAGGTGCCGCAAAACGCGCCCAACGCGCACGTGGTGACGAATAATCCCCGCATGGCGGTTCGCGAGCCTCCGTGATACTCGCGATCGAAGACGAGCTCAAACAAGAATCCCAGAGCAAACAAGACGACGAGGACGAGTCTGTAGAGAAAATACACCACGAGTCGAACGGCATCGTACGCGTACAAAAATCGATACACCCCGCACCGCATGTCCCTGCGAAGTAATTCCCCGAACGAACCGGTGATTTGAAAGAGTTCGTTGGTCGTGACCCCCGTCGGACCGTCCGGCGACGAATCCGTCGGGTTCGGACAGTGCGACATGAGCGTCGCGTTCCACGCCGCGAGTCTCTTATCGTCGCAGTCGAACTGCGAGAGCGCGCGCCACGCCGCGAGCGCCAACGCGCCCGGACCGCGCGTGGCGATCAAGTAGTCCAACGCGCCGCGAAACGAGCTCTCGTCGACGTCTCCCCAGACGAGCGAAGATTCGCCCGCGCGACGCGACTCACCGTCGCCGACGCGAATCAACCCCTCGACGACGGTTTCAAAATCTTCGTGTGTCCATCGTTCCGACGACGGTTTCGCGCGAATCTTCGCCGCGGTTTCCTGATCCAACGTCGAGCTCTCGAGCAAACGCACGACCTCCTCGACGACTCCGCCCACGTTTTCCGAGACGAGCAAACGCGCGAGGGACGTCTGCTCTCTCCTGCGCGCGCCCCGCGACGGACCTCGAATCTGTCGCTGTAAGCGTCCATAGAGCTCATCGCACACGCTCACCGCCACGACGTGCTCGCGCTTGACCCACGCGCGCACGCCGTGTCTCTGCACGAGCACGAGCGAGTACGCCAACATTTGCGCGATGACTCGAAACCTCACGTCGACGTTCCACGCGTTCAGACAAATGGACCGCATCTCGATAGTCGCATCGATGGTCGGAATCGGGTTCATGACGCGCACGAGCCACCACGACAGCGCGCTACAGTCGAGTTTATCCGGTCGCGCGCCGACGGCTTGTAACAACGTGCTCATCTTCCCTCCGTAATTATAGAGCCACCGCGACCCGTTCGTCATCGCTATCCACACGTCGAAGAGCATCAACGCGCGATGAATACCCAGCATGATTTTGCACTGGGCGGCGCGCGCTCGGTCTATCCTCTCCTCTTCGTCCTCGTCCGCCGCCGCCGCGCCGGCGACGTCGTCGCTCGTCGAGAGGAGACCCTCTCGCACGCGCGAACACGTCCCCACGCAGTACCCAGACGGATCTCTCACCGCCGACCGCACGAAGACGTGATGCATCGCCCGCACGCGCACTAAAAACCGTCCATCCACCAACTCTTGACACGTCACGATGGCGCACTCGACGCAAAACCGTCCAAACTCTCGCAGGCTCACGCGCATCGCGCGACACCCCTCCTCTATCGCCTCCGGCACCTCCAGACGATCATCATCGTCGCGAAGATTCTTTTCAAACTCCTCCTCGTCCGCATCCTCGGCGTTGATCATTAAAAACTTTCTCGACGTCATCAAACACCTTCGAATCAGAATTTTATACTTGGCCTCGAAGACGTTGAGCGTCACCTCTTGTCCCGGCGTCAACGCGTCCAAGAAAAACATCGGTAACGCGCACGTCTCTCGCATCAACGGCACCCCACGCGTCGACGCACTCCCCCCCGCGTCCTCTCGCCCCCCGTGCTCCCGCATCATCTCCACCCCACCGTCCCCGTCGACGTTTTCCGCCTCGGCGTCTCTCGCCGCGCGCGCTCTTCGCGCCTCCGCGTCCCGCGCGCTCTTCCCGAACACCGCCTCCACGCACTCTCTCACCGTCGTGTTCACCGGCCACTCGTGCGGTAACTCGTGATACAGCGCCGATCGACACTGCGGACAATTCGCCGGGGCATCCGTCCCCAGCGCGCCTCTCGCCAGTCGGGACGCGTCCAGCCGTTCGCGCTCGCCTCGGGTGATCCATCTCGCGAGCGCCTCGCGTTCGAACGTGTGTCCACACGGCGTCGTCACCGGATCGACGAACACGGCGTTCGTGATGACACACGTCAACGCGGCTCGCGCGGCGTCGAGATCGACGACGCGTTCGGTGTCGGCGTCGGCGTCGGCGGATGGGATTCGCCTCGGATTCGACACTACCTCGTCTTCATCGACCGCCCCGTCGCTCTCGCGCGCGATGGACGCGCTCGGACGGGGGCCGACGATACCCTCGTGGATATCTTCGAGCGCGCGTCGCGCGCGCGCGGCCGCGCGTTCGCGTCGTCGACGCACGGGAGGCATGATGTGACGGATTCATTCATGAATGCATTCATCGGGGCATTCATCATCAAACCTAGTATTACACGGCGTCGAGGACGTCAGATGAGACCCTGACGACGTAAATCCTCGTATGTTTTAGTGTTGTACACGTTTCCTTGCGCGTCCTCGACCTCGGCGTCGACGGTGACGTCGAAGACTCCCGCGTCGCGTTGCGAGAGGTTTTTGTGCAACGCGCGCGCGTCGGCGATGGACGTCACCTCGTTGAAGGCTTTGCTGTACGGAATCTTCAGACAGCGCATGCCGTGTTGATGTCGCCACTCGGTAAAGTGTCGTTCGAACGCGCGTCGGCCCCAGTACGAGTAATTCCCGCATATTTCGCACGTGTACTCCATGTTTAATCCGTGGAGTTTATAGAGCCAATAGGGAATCGGTTTCCCGTCCCATCCGAGCGGGAGTTTAAGCGGGTTGTGAATCTCCTCCTCTTCGTCCGTGTCGGCGTCGGAGAAATCGTCGTCGTCCTCGGCCTCGGCGCGAAGCTCGGCGAGGCTCATGGTGGATTTTTTCTCGACGTTGGTTCGCGTGGCGTCGAGTTGTTTACTCAGGAGACGCAAGAGGAGCGCGCATCGACGCTCCTTGTACGCGACGGCGCGCGCGCGACGCTCCGCCTTGGCCTTGTCGTCGTTCCCATCGTCACAACCCTTTGTGGATTTCTTTCTCTTCGTCTTCGTCGTCTTCGCGTCCACGACGACGCCCTTGGCGAAGAGTTTCTTATCGACGTCGGCGAGTTTTTTCCCTCGCGTGCTCCACAGACGCGCGGCGCGGTGCGCGGGCGCGCCGCCCGCTTTGAGTCCCATGGATTCGAGCGCGCGCGTGATGTCTTCACCGGACATCTTCGCCGTCATCTCTTCCATCGTCGCGTACGACGAGAGGTCCACCGCGCTCGTCTCATCGACGGCGCGAACGCCGCGGTTCTCCCATCCGGGACACTCGCCCGCGCGCCAGCGCGCGTCGAAGGCCTCCTCCTCCGCGCGCAGCGTCTCCTCGACGAACCTTAACGGCACCGCGCGCTCGTGAAAAGACTTCAAATACTCAAACAATCCATCCAAATACTCCCCGTACGCCGCACTAAACTTTATCGCGCGCGGCGTCGACGCGAAATCGTCGCACGCGCGCAGATACTCGCCGTACTCGCGCGCGGCGCCCAACTTCCCGTCCAGAAACCTCGCGTGCGATTCGTGTAAATCCAAAAACCTCCCGTGTCCCTCCTCCCCACTGAACGTCACCGCGCGTTCGACGACGAGCTCATCCACGAGTCTCTCCACATCTTTTCCCGGATCAAACGCCGCCGCGCGATTTTCGCCGCCGCGCGATTTTCGCGCGCGCTTGACGCGTTCGTAAAACAATCGCAACGCCTCCTCCACGTTCTCCCCGTCTCCCATGCTCGCCGTCTCCTCCGCGCGCGAACCATCCGCGTCTTCGTACATCGCACGCTGCGCATCGCACATCGAGAGCGTCCAGTCAGTCGACACGTCTCGTCGAGTCGGCGTCTCGAGTCGTTTCGGCGGCGTTTCGGCGTTTTCCCTAGGGATGCGCGGGGACATCGCATTCCACCTCCCCACGCGCGCGCCTCGTCGTTTTCGCCGGTCGCACGCGTTCACACGGATCACACGCGCGCGTATCTTCCCTTTCGCCGCCTTGACGCGTCCATTCACGCGCGCGCGCGATCGCGACGCACCAATCTCTTCGCCGCGTCCGCAGACGCCGTCACCACGCAATCCACGCGATGATTCTGTTCGACGCGCGCGCGGTGCGTCGTGGGGGCCTCGGCGAGGGTTTTCGACGCGAGACGGTCGAGTCGCTCGATCTCTTCGTGCGCGCGACGCGCGAGTTCGAGTTGCGTCGACGCCATGACGACGGATTCGATGCGTCGTGGGATGAAGATGACGAACGCGACAGTTCGCGGCGTCGAGCGTGGACGCGCGTCGAGCGACGCGCGGGTTGAGAGGGACACGCGCGCGAGGTGTGCGACGGGAGGGTGCGCGCGAGGGGCGCGCGCGCGCGCGCGAGGCGACGCGGGGCCGATGATGATGATGAGAATGAGAATGGGCGCGGGAAGACGACCATCGTGTCGTCGCGCCGACGGTGGCGGTGCGTCGACGACGCGACCGCGGACGACGACGATCGTCTCCTCGTCGCCGCGAGTCGTCGCGCGAACGGTGGCGTTGACGACGGTGGCGCTCGGCGCGGCGACGCTCGTCGGGGACGCGACGGCGGCGGCGGCGAGCGCGTTCGTCGTCGGGGGCGGGGATGGATTCGTCGGCGCGCCGGATTTCGCGAGCGATGAGTACGCGTACAGAACGCCGGATTTTGCGGTGGATTTGGCGTCGCCGTTGGTGGCGTATAGATTGGTGACGACGGCGCTCGGACAAAAAGTTCCCGCGTGGCTCGACGCGATAATCGCGTTCGCGGCTCTGGGCGCGGCGTACGTCGTGTTCACGGATGATCACTCGTTAGATTCGTTGTTCGTGTGAATTCAATGCGTGTATCGATCGAGGGTGGTGTGCGCGCGATGTGGGCGTGGGATTGAGCCGCCGCGACGAACGCGTAGGCGCGCCGCCGAAACGAAACGAAACGAAACGAACAGTCTACTCCTCCCCGCGCGCCGCCGCCTCGGCCTCGGCCAGCGCCTGCGCCGCGCGCGCCGCCTCGCGGTTTTCTCTGTACATCTCGTACGCGTCTATGATCTCGCTCGTGAGTTCGGGCGTGGTGTTCGCGTATCGCAAATTTTCCGTAAACTCGTCCCACTCGCGCGACGCCAACGCCGGGGCCAACGCCGGTTCGAGCTTTTCGCGACGGAACCGCGATAAATCCTCGCGAACGGCCGGCGACGGGTCGATCCTCTCGGCGCGGTTCGGTTGACCCGGTTCGAGATTGACTCGAAACTTCATAAACTCGACGTCGTACAGGTAGAGCGTCGACGCCGGTGCCAGGGGCATCGCCGCGCGACACGGTCGACTGAGAGACGCCGGTAAAAACTCCAGAGGACAGTGTCCTAAACTCACCGCCACCGCGGTGGCGATCATCTTGCGTATTTGGTACAACATGAAGGACTCTCCGCGCACGGAGACGCGAATGAAGGGTTCGCTGAGAGATGTGGAACCGTCCTCGGAGACGATTTCGATGCGCTCGACGTCGTCGCCGGCGACGAAATCGTGAATCTTTCGAAAGTGGGACGGTCCAATCTTATCGTCGTGATCCGTCTCGAATAACCAATACGTACCGCGAGATCGATCGCCGATGTGTCTCGGGAAACCATCGTCGGCGGCGGTGGCGTCGCGGACGGTCCGCGACGCCATTCGTTCCTCCTCTTCGTCTTCGTCGTCTTCGCCGGCGCGTTCGTCCTCCGAAGCGTCGTCCATCGTCGCGCCCTCTTGACCGCGCCACGCCAACTTCCCGCGCGCGTCTCTGAGTTTCGGCCCGAAATTTGATTTCGCCTCGCGCGTGTACTGCGATCGTCTGGTGTAATTGTGAAACGGGTGCGCGCCGACGAACGCGCTCAATGCGGCGGAGAACGTCGCCAATCGCGCGCGCGCGTTCGCGTCCGAGACGCCCCTCTCCGCGCCCAACACTCTCGCCGGTAAGAGGTACTCGTACGTGCGCATGATGCACTCGCGTCGCGCCTGAAACGATTTCGGGGTGTTATACACGGCGAAACACTCGACATCGTCCGGTAAAAACTGTGAAATCTCTCTCGCCGCCGCGCGCGCCTCGACGTCGTCGTCCCACGCCGTCGGATCAATTTCCGCTCGAAGACTCACCACCGTGCACAGTGAGCTCACGCCTTTATCCGTGCGACTGCTTCGGCTCCATTTCAGTCGCTGTAACCCTCGACTGCGATAATTCGGCAGTAATATCCCCCCCCACGAAAACACGGCGTCCTCCACCACGTCGTCCACCGTCGATCCTCTGGGCGTGTGCGCGTTGTGCGTGTTCCCTTTGTACTTTCGTCCCACGTACGCCAACAACAGCGCCACCGGTTTTTTCTTGCGTCTTCCATCGCTCGGCGGCGGTCGCAGATCGTCGGGGATGACGTGCGACGGATGGGCGTTCCCGTCCGGTTGGTGACGCACGGCGGTCCAGTCCCGCCCACCGTTCCCATCGACCGTGCGGTGCGATTTTCGCTCGCCCCGCGCGCGAGACGACGACGGACGAGGAACCGTACGTTTGGAATCGTTCTCGCGCGCGGACGGGACGAGGGACGGCGCGCGGACGCGCGCGCGACGCGCGAGGAGCGTGCGTCCCAATCCAGAGGTTTTCATGGCGGCGGTGACGCGCGCGACGTCCCGGACCCGTCGAGGACGCGAGTGGTGGACGTCGACGACTCGATACGATGTCGCGCGCGCGATGGACGCGCGCGCGAGAGACGACGACGCGACGGGCGCGCGTGTGAGGTACCCGCGGGACGCGCGCGCGCTTTTCAGTCGCGCCGGCGCGCGTTACACTACAATGCGATCGACATCGCGCGCGCGGCGCGTCTGCGGTCGCGTCTACGGTGCATCGTCGTTTTTGTCTTCTATTTTTGCGTCCTCGTTCTCTGCGTTCTCCTCGACTCGCGGTTTCGTTCGTTGCGAGAAGAGCGGTAACCATTGCGCGCGACTCGGATCCGTCGTCCCGTCGTCTCGCACGTCCACCACCTCGTGTTCGCCGCTCAGTTCGTTGTACGCGAGTATCTTCACGCGTTGCCACACGGGCTCGACGCCGCGGTCTTTCCCGCCTCGCATGTCGACGTTGAAGTCGACGAAGCACTCGTCGCCGACGACGGCGGCGCCCCACCGCTCGCCTCGGCTTCGAAAAAATCGATCGATAGGCGTGGGCTCGGGCGCGTCGGGAGGGACGACGTGAATCGATCGTCTCCATCGTCGCGCGCCGCTCTCGGCGGATCCGAACGTTTTCTCGAAATCGACGCACAGAATGGTCGTCTCGACGTCGTCGGCGTCTTTGTACGAAACGCACTCGGCGCCGCGAAAGCACCCCGGCTCGTAAAATCCCTCCTTTTCGCCCAAACGCACGCGCACGCGACGCGGTTTGAGTCCGTGGATTGTCGGAACGGCGTAATCATCGTTCGGAACGTACACCTTGACGCGCTCGTTGGCGAAATCCAGCGTCTCCTCTTCGCAATCCTCAAAGTAATACACGGTGAACGCGTTCGTCGCCGCGTCTCGAGAGCGCACCTCGGCGGCGTACCACGCCTTATCCAGAGGCCACCACACCTGGACTCGACGACCGACGACGGCGTCGTATCCACCCTCGGCGTGCTTTTGTTTGTCGGAATCGTACTCGACCCACGAACCCGCGCCGCTCGCGCGTTTGCGCTTTTTCTTCGCCGACGCGTTCGCGTTCGCGCTCTTCTTCTTCGCCTCGCTCCCTCGGGACTGTTTCGTCGGTTTCTTCGGAAGAGCTCCGCACGGAATCCACGTCGTCGGTCCTCGCTTCCCCGGTTTATGCTTCAAATCCACCTTTTCCTTTCTAAAATTAACCTTTTCTTCGACGTCGTCGTCGAGATACAAGAGGGTGTGCTCTCGCGTCGACTTGTCGTACGCGAGCACCTTTGCCTCGTAATGTCGACCATCCAGGGGCCACCACACGCGCACGACGGCGCCGATGGGTACTTTGACCTTGATAGGTCGATCGTCTCCGACGTCGGCGCTCTTCCCGGCGGTGATGGCGGCGAAAAGTCTTTCGTTTGCTGAAAATTTCGTCGTGCGGTAGTTGCCCTTGAGTCGCATCGCCCCCGTGCTCGGATTGAAGAAACCGAGCTTGATGAGCGTCTCCACCGCGGCGTCGCGCACGCCTTCGTCCTTATCTTCGATGCGTGTGTTGATCAAGCTCACTTTCGCCGCCGCGGCGCCTCGAAGATGGCCTAAACACCGCGTCGCCGCCGCGCGAACGCCGGCGTCGGCGTCTCGCGTTAAATCTCCGCAACACGCCGCCGTCTGAAACAAACGCACGTCATCCGATCCATCCTGCGCGGGATCGCCCTGCCGCCCACACCACACCGCCTGTAACGCCTCGCACGTCGCCTGACGAAGATCTGGATCGTTTCGCGTCGCGTTCGCCGTCATCTTTTCCACCAGCGTCTTGGCGCCGCCGCCCTGCGCGCCCGCCGCGCGCGTCGCCGCCGCGCGCACGTCGTCTCGTTTATCCCCCAACGCGCGTCCAAAGATTCGTAAATCCGCGCTCTTCACCGGTCCGATGATTTCGATCGCCTCGGCGCACGCCTTACGCACGCACGCGGCGGGATCTCTCGCCGCGAGCTCGCACAGTCGACCGCTCGCGCCTCCTCCCGCGCCGCACGCCCCCAACGCTCTCGCCGCCGTCATCCTCGCGCACGTCCTCGCGCGAGGCGTCATACTCCCGACGTTCTCGTGCGTCTCGTTCAACACCTCCAACGCGCGAATCGCGATGGAGGACACCGCGTCTTCGTCTCCTCGAGCGCGCGCCGCCGACGCGCACCGACGAAGCGCCGCCGACGCGCGCGCCCACCCTCGTCCACCCGCCACCGCGCTCGTCGACGTCACGACGCGCCACCCACCGTCGACACACGCTCGAAACCACTCGACCCGCCTCTCTTCGTCCGCGCGCGCGTCGAGCGTCGTCACGATTCTCGACGCGTCGTCGACGGCGTCGGCGTCGCCGCGCGCGCACCTCGACACCAAATCGTCCACGAACGCGCGTCCCGCGACGCACGCGCGCCCTATCGCCCCACACATCGCGAACGCCGTCGTCACCAGTTTCTCTCGCGTCTCCGCGTCCGCGCGCGCGTCGTCCACGTCGCGCGCGGACGTCATCAATCGTTCACTGATGTCCACCCAAAAATCGACATTCGATGATTCATCCCCCGCTCTCGCGCGCGTCGCCACCTCCTCGCACGCCGCGCACCGCGCATCGCACGCGAGCGTCGACGACGTCGCGCGTCGCGTCGCGTCCTCGATCGCGGCGGTCATGACGACGGGCGAGGCGCGCGATGAAGTCGGCATTTCGAGACGCCATGGGATTTCTCACGCGTTGGATCGCGAGCGGCATCGACGACGGCGTCAAGCGCGACGAGGCGCTTCGAGCGCACATCAAGGACACGACGGCCAAGTGCGACGCGCTGTGCGTGCGACGACGCGAGGCGACGCGACGCGAACGAGAGGGACGACGATGAAGATGGTTTTGCGATCGGGGAACGCATCCTTCGATGGAGGCGCGGCGCGCGCGAAGACGTCGTCTCGACGTCGCGCGAGAAGGAAACGACGGTGTCGATCGTGTCTGCGCGTGGGGTCCGCGCGATGGGACGCGCGCGGGCGACGCGCGTCCACACCGCGCGAATGAAGATGTCGTTCCCAAAGGAGGGTTTCGACTCGAATCGACGACTGACCGCTCGACGCTCGCTCGTTCGCGCGCAGGAAAGATAACTGGGATCAACCGGCTCGGACGGATAAGTATTGGCAACGCGAGCGGGCGCAGATGGCGTACACGGACGCGAACGCGGCGGGATCGCACCCGGGACAGAGGTCGCCGTGGTGAACGAGACGCGAGAGACGCGAGAGACGCGATGTTCGATTCGTTGTAATTCTATGAATTCTGTGCTAGCTGTATGAATGGTGTGATGTTTGTTTTGTTTGTAGCGTCGCGTCCGTCATGCGTCGAGCGCGCGGGAGAAGATGGAGACTCGGTCGCGCGCGCACGCGGCGAACGAGGTTCGAGCGACGGCGACGGAACGCACGGAGACGTCGAATTCGTCGTCGTCGTCGTCGTTCTCCTCCTCGTCTTCGCGTAAAACGACGGATATCACCGACGCGCGCTCGCCGGTGAGATAGTTCCACGCGACGACGCGTCCGTCGCGATCGCCGAAACACGCGACGCCGCCTCGACGTCCGCACGCCAACGACACGGCGTTCTCCGCCGCCGACGCGAAAACAGCGTCGCCGATCGTCACGTCGTGCGCGCGAAGGAGCGCGCACACGACGGCGGTGCCTCGCCGCGCGGCTTCGCTGGACGGTGACCCGTCCTCGGAGAATTCGGTGGACTCTAAACCGGCGAACGCGCCTCGTTTGCGCTCGGCGAGCGCGAGCGCCGCCATCGGCGTCTTACCTTTTCCGTCGCATCCCGCGTCGAGTGGGTCCACGGGAACGAATTCTTGAACGGTGTGTTTCACAGCGTACGCCGATTTCTCTCTGGCGCTTCCGCGCGGTTCCCACGCGCACAACAAGCTGCGATCGACGACGACGACGAGTCGAGACTCGCCGTCGGCGGCGCCGCAGAGCCAACGCAACGTCGTGGGCGAACCCGGTTTCGGCGCGACGCCTCGAAACGTCGCGGGCGGTAACTCCTCGAACGACGCGTCGTCGTCGAGGACGAACGCGTCGTCATCGCCCGCGACGGTCCACGTCCACGTCGCGCACCGACCGGGTTCGCCGGCGACGGCGAGACGAAACGCGTCGCCGTCCATCGTCGTCGCCACGCGCGTCGCGCGAAACCCGCACCGCAGGTGTTTCACCGCGTATTCGTCGTCGGGCGTCGTCGCGTCGCTCGACCGGTTCCTTTGCTCGAACGAACGAACGCGCAAGACGCGAACGCCGTCCTCGGCGTCGGCGGCGACGACGAAATCGCCGCGCGGGGTCATCCCGACCGCGTCCGCGCTCGCGGACGCGCGCGGCGACGCCGCGAGCGACGATCGTCGACGCGTCACGCGTCGATCGGACGCGCGGATGACGCATGATCCCGCGCACGTCGACCCGGACGCGTCGACGTCGAAGACGTAGACGCGCGACTCGTCGGGCGATTCCACGACGACGCCCGCGCGAGCCGACGTCGACGAATCCTCGCTCGCGTCGCTGAACATGACGCGCGTGGGCGTTCCGTCGGTAAATTTTGCCGTCATCGCGCGCGCGTACTCGCCGCGCCGCGACGTCGCTCGCGTCGCGTCGTCCGCCGAGCGCGTCTCCGGCGGCGGCGCGTCTCTCGCGCTCTCTTCTCCGCTAAATCTCAACACCCGTCCCGCACCCGCGCTCTCATCACCGTCTCCGCGCGACGTCGTCATCGTCATCGTCATCGGCGACGCCGACGGTCGCGCGTCGCCGTCCGCATCGCCTCGCGTCGCCGCCGGCGTCTCCGCCACGCGAGCTCTCTTTTTCGCCGACGCGCTCGCGCTCGCCGTCCCTTTCGCCTCCATCGTCGCCGCGTCCTCCGCGCCGTCCATCGACGATCGCAGAGATTGGGACACCGTCCATCGCACCGCTCCATCGTCCTCTCGCGCCTCGTCTCCTAAACTCTCCACCGGAATCGTCGGTTCGAGCGCCGCCGCCGCCGCCGCCGCGCGTTCGCCCTCCGTCGATAACGATCTTCCGTACGCGCACGTCTCGTCCGCCTCCTCCGAGACGACGTCGACACACGCGTCCACATCATCTCCCTCGACGTCATCGCCGTCGATCCACGACGTCGTCGACGTCAAAACGTCTCGCCACGGCGCGTCGTCGGGACGCTCGAAAACGTCTCGAGACGCGCGCGACAACATCTCCACGAGTTGGCGTCTCTGATCCACCAGTTCGCGCGCGCGCCGTCGAAAAGCCTGCGGGAAACCGAATGGGATCAATGCGGTCAATCGTCGGCGCGAGGAGTCGCGCGAGACGCGCGTCGCGGGCGCGGATGCGAAAAACGTGAGAATTCAAAAAACACGAGCTGTCGACGCGTTCGAGACGAATGCGGTCGCGCGCACCCATCGATCGACGCGCGCGCGCGATTGGGGCGCGCGCATGGTTCCCTCGCGACGGTCGAGCGAGCGAGCGCGTCGACGCGCGAACGAAGGGACGCGCGCGCGCGCGTGTGGCGCGAGATTTCGAGATTTTCGAGGCGCCGAGACGAAACATTCACGACAATTCATCTAGTCTCTCCTCTTGCGACGGGAGAGATCGGCGACGCCTCGACGCGAATCGCCGTATTTCTTTTGCTTCTTGCGAAAGCTTCGCTTGCGACTGAAGGCGGATTCGATGGACTCGCCCCGGGATTCGGCGTCGCGAACCGCGCGCGCGAGATCCGCGCTCCCGGGAAGACAAATGTTGGTGACGCGACCGGACGCGCCCGCGCGCGCGGTGCGACCGATTCGGTGGAGGTAATCGACGGCGTTTCCGGCGAATTCAGCCTGAACGACGTGCGCGACGCCCGGAATGTCGACGCCTCTCGCGGCGCTGTCGGTGCACACCAAGGCGTCGAGCGCGCCGTCGGCGAAATCTTTGAGACGCATGGCGCGATCGTGGCTCGGCATGTCGGCGTGGAAGGCGGCGGCGGAGAGATTGAGGACGTTGAATTCGCGGGCGATCTCGTCGGCGGCCGCGGCGGTGTTGACGAAGACCATGGTTTTCTCGCGAGGCGCGTCGGGGGACGACGTTAAGCCGACGGCGTCCGCGAGCGCGGCGGCACGCGTCTCCAGCGTCGCTTGTACCCACGTTTGATTGACGCTGGCCACGGAACGGTGGAGGCGTCTGCCTTCGATCCACACGGCGTCGGGGAATCCGTACTTGATCATCGCGCCCGGGGTTTTTTTCCCGCTGCTCATCACCGTCGCCGCGGCGAAAATGTACTGCCGTCTAAAATCTCTACCTTGACCTAATCCAACCTTCCCTTTACCCCCCAGCGCGGGACCGGACGCGCGTCTCTGCCCGACGTGGTGATCCTTGCGCCAATCGCGCTTGAACGACGCTTCGTCGCGCTCGGCGTCGCCGTCCCACGCCTCGGTTTCGTCGGCGGCGTCTCCGTCGAGGAAAAATCCTTCGCTCGCCAACTTTTCCTCTCGATACAACACGTCGAAACACATGCGCAGAGGCTTGAGGTAGCCTCCGGAAAACAACATATCCGCCTCGTCGAACACGACGTGTCGAAGCGTGCGCGCGACGGGACTGAACGTGCCTCGTCTCCACGCGCCGTCGCGAAACCGCAATAAATCATCCACCGCGCGCGCCGGCGTCGTGACGTACACGTCCGGCGAGTGAAACGGTAATCCAGTCTCCGGCGTCAACGCGTGCGTTCGAAGCAAAGGCTCACCCGTGGTTTCATCCACGAGCGAGTCGGCGACGCGCGCCACTTGTTCGCACAGCGTCGCGTTGGGGCACAAAATCAAAGCCCCCGTGCGTCGCTCGCCCGCGTCGACGTCGGCGACGTCGCCCGAGCCCTGACGCAGGAGATTACTCCATATGGGAATCAAATAACTCAGCGTCTTCCCACTGCCCGTCTCCGCCGCGACGACGACGTCGACGTTCTTCGCTGCCGCGGGCACGGCGGCGGCTTGTATCTCCGTCAACGCGTCGAATCCTAAATTTTTAAGCGCCCATCGCACGCGCTCGTGAATCCCCTGTGAGTTTTCGACGGTGAAACGCGCGCGTCAGTCTCCCGAACGACGACGACGACGACGACGGCGTCACCGCGTCGGACGAAAAAAGTCTTTGAGCTCGCCGCGAACGAACGCCTCAGGTTTGTTAAGTTTGCCTCACAGGTTGCACCGCGCCCGCGTCCCGAGAGACGTCGTCGCGGCGCTCTAATAAGGAAGATAACGCAGTATAAAGCATCACCGGCGTTCGCTCGCGTCGACGCATCGTCCGTCACCCGCGACTCGTCGTCGGTCGCGGTCGTCTTCGTCTTCGGCGAACACGCACCTCATCCTCCACCCCACCGCTCGTCGACGTCGACGCCGCCATCGCCCGCACCGCGCGCGAGGACGCGCGTCCCACGCTCGCGCTCCCATTTCCGAGCGCGCGCGCGCACTCTCGACGCACCGCGCGTCGCGCGCCCACCGTCGAGCTCATGTCCGCCGCCAGCGAATCACCCCTTCCCGCGCGCGCCCTCGACCCTCGCGCGCGCCCGACTCGGCGCGCGACCGCGCGATCGACCGCGCGCGTCTCGCCCTCGACCCTCGGTCGCGCGCTCGGTCGCGCGTCGACGCGCGCGAGGGCGCGCGAGACGACCGCGCGCATCGAAGTGACGCGCGCGGGCCCGCATTCCGCGTCTCGACGCGAACGTCGACCGCGCGACCGAGCGCGCGACCGAGGGAGCCGACCGAGTTCGTCGTCGTCGTCGTTTTCGTCGCTCGCTCGCTCGCGTCGCGTCGCGCGTCGTCGCGCGTCGTCGAGGGACGTCCCGGACGGTGTCGCGCGCGCAACACCCGGGGACATCGAACACGCGGCGCGCGAGGGACGACGCGACGAGGGACGACGGTGAACGCGATGGAACTGAGCACGTACGGTGATGAGGGCGCGGTGTACGCGCTGGCGTACGCGGTGGCGTACCTCGGCGTCGCCACGGTGTTGATCTTGGCGAATAAACATCTCATCACCGAGACGTCGTTCAATTGTCCGATATTCGTGAGCTCGCTCGGGTCGTGGTTCGGGTGGGGGATCGCGTGGATGGCGATAAAGATGGATCCGAAGCGCATGTCGCATCGATTGAGCGCGAGGGAGTGGGTGGCGAACATATTACCGATTGGATTTTGTACGGCGTTGTCGTTGGCGGCGGCGAACATGGCGTATTCGTATTTATCTCTATCATTCATTCAGATGCTCAAGGCGTTCGCGCCGGTGGTGTGTTACTTCACCTTGGTCGCGTTCGGGTTAGATCGGTGGAGCGGGAGAATCATCACCACGCTCAGCGTGGTGATGATTGGATGTTTCATCGCGGCGTGGGGAGAGGCGCACGTCACCGCGTTCGGGTTGGCGTGCATGTTCATCGCCGAGATCAGCGAGGCGTTTCGAAGCGTCGGGGTACAATATTTGATCGCCAATAAGCGATTCTCTCTCTTCAACGGCATGTATTACTTTTCCCCGGCGACCTTGGTGTTTTTGATGGCGTTGAGCGCGGCGTTTGAGCGCGAGGAACTCTCTCGCCCTGGCAACGTCGACGTCGTACGCGAATACTGGTACTTATTCGTCATCTGCGCCACGTTCGGCTTCGCCGTCAACTACGTCTGTCTCGGCGTCGTCAAACACGCCGGTTCACTCATGGTGAAAACGATGAGTCAGCTCAAAAACGTCGTCGTCATCGCCGCCGCCATGTTCATCTACGGCGACGAGGTCAGTTCGCTCGAGATGATCGGATACGCGATCGCCACCGCCGGTTTCATCGCCTTCAACCAGGCAAAATCTTTGGACAACGCCAAGGTTCGCGAGATGGTCGCCGAACGCGCGCGACGCGCGTCATCCTTCGACGAGACGGAGCGTCTCGTCGTCGTCGAACCCTCGACGACGCCGTCCGCGCGCGCCACCGACACCGCCCTGTGAGTCCACGTCCGCGTCCACGGCGCGCCGATTCGACATTCGACGCACCGTTCCCCCCCGCTCGCTTTCTCCCGCCTTCACCGCTCCTAGCTCGTCTCTCGCGCGCGTATTCCGACGCGAGATGTATTTCTTGGCACCTGGCGAGAAAACGCCCACGTTTCACCCTCGGCACCCGCGTCACAATTCGCCTCGTCTCTCGACCGCGCGGCGCGAATTCGCCCCCGGTGACGGGTTCGGACGACGAGAACCGCTCTTCCGCGTTCGCTCCGCGCGCGAACGCGCGTCGTCGGCGCGCATGGTGGACGCGCGCGAGGATTCGCGCGACGACGCCCCGCTCCGACATTCGGACGACCAGATCTCCTCCGTCGCGACGGACGCGACGGAACGCCCGGCGCGTGACGTCGGGTTCAAACGCGCGTTCGTGACGTGCGTCGTGGTGACGCTCGCGGGGGGTGGATTGGCGTTCACGGGCGTGAGCGCGGACGCGGGGAGATTGAACGAGGACGAGACGTTGAAGGCGTACGCGTCGTGTCACGCGGAGGATGGATCGGCGACGCGACGGAGGAGTCTGTTGGCGTCGGGGGACGTACCGGATGATGCCGAGGTCGGGGCGTCGTTGTCGGACGCGCGACCGTACGTGATCGCGGCGGTTTTGGGCGCGGTGGCGCTGGGGACGTGCGCGTTGGCGCTGTTTCGTCGACATCCGCGCGCGACGACGTGGGGGATGATTTACGTGAAAATCGCGAGTCTGGCGACGCTGAGCGTGATGTTGTTCTCGCAGGGGTCCATCCTCGGCGGCGTTCTCTTCGCGCTGTTTGCGGGATTTTTCGCGTATTGGATGCGCGCGACGAGGGATCGCGTCGAGCTCGTGGCGAAATTACTCGGCGCGGCGTCGACGGCTCTGCGAGATAATCCGCATTTGATCACGACGAGCGTGTTCGCGAGTATCGGCGTGGCGTTGGCGGCCGTGGCGTTTTTGTCGTGCGTGTACGCGGCGTTTATGAATGGATCCATCGCGCCGGCGAATTTCACCAGGCACGACGCGGGCGCGTGTTACGGAGGCGTCGACGGTACGGAGCGCGTGGCGTGCTGCGTGTGGGAAACGGATGGTTGGGTTCCCGCGTACGTCTTCTTCGCCCTGATGGTCGCCCTGTGGACGGCGATGCTCGCGGCGGAGATGCGCACGTTCATCATCGGAGGGTCGATTTCGCGGTGGTACTTCGCGCCGGCGGGGACGACGCGATTCGTCGGAACGACGCGCGAGTTCGTCAGTCACGCCCTCGGTCCGTCCTTCGGGTCGCTCGCCTTCGGCGGTCTCGTCTTGACCGGGGTGACCATTCTGCGAAACATGAACGAACGTTTGCGTCGAGAGAGTCGAGGCGCCGCCGCCGTCTTGGCGTGCGTCTTCACCGCGCTCATGGATTGCCTGGCCGAAGTCATCGAACAGGTGACCAAGTTCGCCACGATTCAGTGCGCCATCACGGGCGACGCGTTTTGCGACGCCGGTCGCGAGGTGACCCGTCTTCTCAAGGATAACTTTTTACCCGCCGTTCGCGTGTGGTGGTTGCCGGAGATGATCTTAAACACGGCGGCGCTCATCGTCGCGCTCTTCTACGCCTTCATCGTCGGCACGACGGTCGCAGTCGCCAAGCGCGACGAGGGCGAGGCGGGAGAGTCCGTCGCCACCCTCGTCGCCATCATCGCCGGCGTCGCCACGCTCTTCGTGCTCGGATTTTTGTTCTCCGTGCTCTTGACGTGCGTCGACGCGTGCTTTCTCTGTTACGCTCGCGATAAAGACGAAAACGTCATCTCCAAGCCCGATCTCGTCGCCATCTACGACGAAGTGACGGAAAAGACGCGCGAACCGGACGTGGCCGCGATGGCATCCGCGGCGCCGGCGAGGCCGACGGCGACGCCGCGAACGACGCCGCCGGGCGTCGTCTTTCAACAGCCCAACGCGCCGATGATGTACGGCAGGCCGGATTCCGTGTGACTGATTTTTTCCTCATCTGATCGAAGACGCATGTAACACCGAGACAGATTTTGCTACGCACTACAACACACAAACACGACCACTACGTCTACTACGTTTATTACGCTCCGAACGCGCGTTCGAGCTCGCGTCTGATCCATCGATCGACCTGATCCTTGGCGCCGCCGACGGCGCCGAACGCGGCGGCGGCGGCTTCCGTCTTCGCCGCCTTGACCGACCTCGCGCGCCCCGATCCGCTCGCGAACGATCCGAGCTTTAACACCACGGTCACGTGATCGTCCTCGCGCTCGCCCACGACCCACTGGACGAATTTCTCATTCGTCCTCGGCGACCGCAGGATGGACATCAAATTGTGCGCGGCGCTGACGGGATGCAACGCGCCCCGTCCGAGTTGATGAAACACGTTCGCCGCGCTCTTCCCCCTTTTCACCAACCATGCCTCGCGCGCGGTCTCGTCCTCTTTCTTTTTAAACGTCTCGAACGCGCGAACGACGCACACCGGCGTTGAATTCGCGCGTTCCTTCGCGCGGCGTCTCGCCTCCTTCGGCGTCTCCGCCTCGGCGAACGCCTCCGCCCACGCCATCAACGACGTTCCCTCCTCCCCCGCACCGTACTCCGCGTGCATGCGCTTCAACACCCACAACCCCAACGCCGCGTCGATCGCCCCGTATTCGATCTGTCGTCGATTCAACGGCGCTCGTTCCCAATTCGACGTCTGCACCGATTTCGGCTTCTCCGCGTCGTACCCGTACCTCGCGCTCATCGCCTTCAATCCAATCTTTTCGTGTCCGAACGTCTTCGCGATCACCCCGGTATCGACAAACCCCACACTTTTCGTGCCACACGTCGCGTCCACGTCCTCCATGTCCGTCTTCACCGCCGTTCCCACGAAGAGCGTCCGCGCGTCTTCGCACAACGCGCGCAACGCCGGCGGCGTCTCCCCTCGCATGCTCGCCAGATGCACCAACACGCACGCCCGCTCGTTCGCGACTTGCACGAGCGCGGGCGCGTTCGAGTTCCGTTCGCCTCGGACGAAATTCGGTCGCGTCTCGACGTCGAACCCGACCAATGCGAGCTCGGCGCACTCGGGGTCGTTCGGGACGAAACCGTGCGCGAGGAGCGCGCGTTCGGCGTCGTCGACGTCGTAGGCGACGATCACGGGGGGAAGGGTGAACGCACTCGTCGTCGCTTCGAACGCGCGCGCGGCGCGACGCACGGAAGCGGTGGGAACGCGCATGGGCGCGGCGACGAATGATGACTCTGATGACGCCGCGCGGGCGAAGAGATGAAATGAATGAGCGTCTTCGCGGTCACCAATCTACGCCGAGGACGCGTTCGAGGCGTCTCCTCGAACGAACGCCTTCTTCACAATCGGTACGATCGTATGCTCGAACGTGAAGAAGAGGGCGGCGGCGAAAAAGACGACGCCGCACGCGGCGCTGGCGCCGCCGAAACCTCGCGCGGCGAACGCGCTCGTCGCCGCGCACAACGCGGCGAGCCCGAGGTTAAAAGCGACGATTAATTTGCGCGTCTCCGCCGGAATCTCTTCCGTGAACGACCCATCCTCGTTAATCTGCGTCGTCGCGAGCGCGATGAACGCGGCGTGTCCTAAAAATGCGACGCCGTACCACGCGCACAACTCGAGCGACTGACTACACGGCGAGAACGACGTCAACGCCTTCCAATACGCGTACGCCTCGCACGCCACCTTCATCCCGACCAACGCCGCGAATTTCGCCGCATCCGCCTTTAATCGTTCGCTCGATCCCTTCGTCGCGAACGTTCGCGCGCACCGACGCATCTGTTCGCACGCCCGCGGTCCAAAGTCCAACGCCGCGAGCGCCGTGACGCCGCTCGCCACGCACGCGCGTCCGATCACCGTGCCCACGGACGTCCACTGTATGATGGGATTCGTGAAATCTAACATCCACATGAACGCGTTCACCGCGCTCGACATCGTGATCGCCGCGTACGTCATCGAGAAGACGACGACGAGCGCCGTTTCGAGCGCGTTCGTCGTTTTCGCGTGTCGCGCCTTCGCCGCCGCCGTCCCCGCGTCGTCGTCTCCATCGCTCGCTCGAACGCACGAACGCCCGCGCGCGACTCGGAGACCGAACGTGACCCTTCGCGCGCGTTCGTGCGCGACGCGCGCGCGCGCGTTCGTGCGTCGAGCCGTCGTCGGCGTCGCTCGACGCGCGCGCGCGGTGGTGTCGCGCGAACGCGATGACGATGAAAACGCACGCGCGGCGCGCGGCGACGGTGGATACGCGCGCGCGCGCATGTGTAGCGCGAAGAGTCGTCGTTCGTTCGTTCGCGCGTCGCGCGATACGGCGTTGAAATCGTCGCGCGCGCGTCGAATTCGCGTCATTCATCGTCATTTCATTTCATGCAACGTCGGCGGCGGCGTCTCGCGCGCCGAAGGTTTCTCGGTTTTCTTCTTCACTTTCACTGCTTTACATCACGAGTGGTGCGGCTAAGTACGCGTGTCAAAATGATAGATGTCGAGACATCGAGCGAGACGTGCGAAAAGACTCGGCGCGACGTCGGAGACGTGTGAGGCTCTCGAGACGTCGCGACGACGTCGACGAAAGTCGGGACGATGCAATCTTTCTCAACCAAACGAAACGAAACCAAATCGTTTTAGTTACTCGGGAGCACGCCACCACCGAAAATACCGGTGGCGGATTCGAGGGAGATGATCACCATACCGACCATGGCCAAACGACCGTGCTTGAGCTCCGCCTCTTTGAGTCGGAAAACCTCCGCCTTGTCGGCGTTGGAGGCGTACCCGAGCGGATCGAACGCGCCCCCGGGGTACATGCGCTTGTCTTGATCGAGCTCGGCTGAGCGCGCGACTTCGAGGTATCCCATCAAGAGCACCTCGATCGTCGTCAACGCGCTGACGGACAAACCCGGCAACGGGAATCCGAGGTATTGCGGTTGTTCGAGCTCCACCTTGCCCGCGTCCGCCCAGGAGACCCCCGTGGCGGCTTCCGCGGCGGCGGCGCCGACGAGCCCGAGCATGGCCCATCGAGAGTGTAACAATTCGCACTCACGGAATCGCATGATGTCGAACGGGTCATCGTACGGCTGCGAAGACACGATCGAGTCGGTGGGTGTGCACCCGTCAGTCACCGCGCGAAGCCTTCACGGAGAATCGATTCGAATCGAATCATTCATTCAAATCATTCGAGCATATCCTCCAAACCATATCTTTACGCGATCGCGGGCGCGATCGATATCCGATGGATGATGCCGACCGTCTCGCCCCGCGCGAGCGATATACGAGACGCGAGACGACGCGAACGAGACGACAAAAAATAAATACACGCGCGCGCGCGCACGTACCGCCAACGTCCGCGCCTTGGGCTTGTTATCCGTCGCCTTCACCTTGCCGATGACGTTCCCGCTCGGGTTCTTCGCGGCGGAGCCGTCGAGGGCGTCCGGGGAGAATTGCAAGTATTCCGACTTCTTTCCGAGCTCGAACGGGTCGAATCCGCGGTCGCCCGGAAGCGAACCGTCGAGCCACGCCGGGCGGTCACCGAACGGGAACGCGATCTGCGTCGAATCGCGCGCGTTTTCTCGTCAGTCGATGGCGATCGGAATGGTGGTCGCGCGCGCGCGCACCGCTCGAGACATTACATCGCGCGCGTCTCTCGCTCGCACGCACCGCGTCCAGATCAGCGCGCGGGGCACCACCGCTCGCCGCCTTTTTCGCCGGCGCCTTCTTCACCGGTCTCTTCGCCGCGGGCTTCGCGCGCGACACCGTCTTCTTCGCCGGCGTCGCCGTCTTCTTCACCGTCGAGGTCTTCTTGGTCGTCGTCTTCATCGCGAGTCGCAGAGTGGCGACGATCGCGTGGGTGAGGTCCCGAGTGGGGGGTCGATCGAGGGGTCGTGACCGGTCGATCGGGCCGTGCGTCCCCGCGCACGCAATCGCGGGGATCGCGGTCGTGACGAGTCGTCACTCGTGGTGTGTCCCTGTGCCCCACACGAACGACGTCGCGTCGCGGAAGGGCGCGGGACGTCAGGGGGTGGTGGGGGTGGTGGGTCGTGACTCGTCGTGTGTGCGTGAGACGTAGTGACGTGTTCGGGAACGCGATGGAGGGTGTGTGTGTGGTGTGGATGTATGTGATTGGTTCTATGGGTGTACATGTGTAGAGTGTATGTATACGTATGTGTCTTTGTGGGTGATAAATGATAAAAAACGTGTCGACATCGAGTGGGGACGCGGGGGCGCACCGTCGGGGACGATGGACGGGGGGAATCGAGACGTGTGTATGGGGAATCGAGACACGCGGGGTGGTGAAGGTAAACAGGATGTCGACAGAGTTTAGGGGAGTGTCTTTGTGTCATTCGTGGACGTATGCATCGTATTGGAACGGGGGAAACGTCGATGTAAAAATCACCAACCGCGCGGGGGGACGCGCGGTGCAGACGAATCGGCGGCGGCGCGAATCGTCTCGTGGGCCCCCGTGCCGATCGATCGTCGTCACACGACGACGCTCGCGTCGTTCGTTCGCGCTCGTCGTCCTCGCGTCCGAGCGATCGTTGGCATCGCGCGTGAACCCCTTCGCGTCGCGTCGTGTCGTCGTCTCGCGGTCGAGCGAACGAACGATCGAATACATACATCCCAGCCCATCATCATGACGGTGCGAGAGACGCGTCGTCGCCGCCGATCGGTGGTGTGGTCGCGCGCGCGCGCGATCGCGATCGCGGTCGCGTGTCTTCTCCTCGCGACGACCGTCGCGACGGTCGCGCGAGCCGACGGTGATGAAGAACCGGCCGAGCACATGATCGAGACGTGGGACGAAGACGGGGACGAGATGCTCGACGCCGAGGAGACGTCCGAGCTCATGGAGGCGATCGTGAACCGCTTGGCGGGAAAGAGCGGCTCGCACGCTGGACACGCGCACGCTGGACACGGGCACGGGGCAGAAACTTTGGCGTCAGTGTCGTCTGCCGAGTTGATCGACGATTTCGCGGGATCGGACTCGAAATTGAACGAGGCGGAGTTCATCAACGCGTCCGCGCTGGTGATGAGATGTCTCTCCGAAAAAGACTGTAAATTCGTCGCGTCGCTCGCGACGACGCCGGCGAAGAAAAGGTACACCGGTTTGAAAATGGGTCTCATGTCGGCCATCTTTGCCATGGGATTGTTCGGAGGCATGCTTCCGTTGCTCGTGACGAATCACGTGCCGGCGCTCGAGTCATTGACGCGGTACCTGAACGCGTTTAGCGGTGGATTGTTCTTATCCGCGGGATTCGTCCATCTCTTACCGCACGCGCTCGAGAGCGCGACCGAGGCGAAGATCGGGACGGACGATGAATACCCGTTCGCCATGGTGATGTGCGTGTTGGGCTTTTGTTTGGCGTTTGGCATCGAACGCGTCCTCTTTCACACGCACTCGCACGGGCCCGAGAATTCGGTGGCCGTCCAAACCGACGCGAAGGACGATTGCGAAAAGTGTGAGGAGCAGAGCTTGTTTCAACAAACTCGATCGGCGCTCGTGTTCATGGCGGGCATCGCGCTTCACGCCACGCTCGCCGGCGTCTCGCTCGGCGCGCAGACCACGAGAAAATCCATCATTAACATCTTCGTCGCCATCGCGTCGCACAAATCCGCCGCCGCGTTCAGCGTCGGCACGCAATTCATGAGATGTGGCGTCAAAGACCTCAAGACGATGTCGATGTTCATGTTCTTGTTCGCGATGATCACGCCCGTGGGGATCATCATCGGATACTTGGCCGAGAAAAAGTCGTCGGCGACGTCCGCCGTCCTCGAGGGCATCTCCGCCGGTACGTTCATCTACGTCGGTACCATCGACGTCGTGGGCGATGAGTTTGAAAACACCAAGGAGGAGTGCGACGACGATCACGGACACAATCACAAGGTGGCCGCGCACGAACACAACGTCCACGGCGCGCCGCCGAGACCGGTGCGCTTGGCCAAGTTTGGCGCGTACATGCTCGGGGTCACCTTCATCACCCTCGTGCAGCTCGGCGTCGACCACGCGCACTGAGCGACGCGCTCGCACTCGCGAGGAAGACCTCGATGAGAGCGCCGACGCTCCTCCCGGCTATTACAACTATTACGACTATTACGATCGAATACACACGGTCCGTCACGAGTGCGATACACCGTCCACTCATTTTATACAACAATACTTCTGAAAAATCTTACAAAGCCACGTACGTCGCACCTCGCGCGCGCGTCCCGGTCGCGCGCGAGGACGACCGGACCGCGTGCGACGCGCGGAAACGACGCGTCGTCGCGGCCCGATCCTTTCCTCACTCGTGCGAGTCCGCGTGCGAGTGTCCCGGACACGGACACGCGTCGTCGTGCACGAGAAACGTGTTCAAAAACTCAGCCAAATCATCCTCATCATCGACATCTCCCCCCCCGCGTCGTCTTTTCCGCCGTTTCCCCTTCATCGCACCGTCTTCACCGTCCCTCTCTTCTTCGCCCCGCGCGTCCCCGCGCCCCCGCGCGCTCGCGCGCCCGTTCGCGTTCGCGAACGCGTTCGCGACCGACCCGAACGGCCCCCCCCGCGCCGTCTCCCTCTCCCCCAACGGACACCCGCTCCCGTGTGCGATCGTGAACGTCGGCCATCCACCCCCCGATCCCACCTGTCGCGCGCGAGCGCTCTCGTCGAGCGCGTATCGTCTTCGCACCTCCTCGAGCACCCACCGCGCGTGCGCGAGCTCGCCCTCCAATCGCGCGTTCGTCTCGCGCAGACGCGCGCACTCGCGCTCCAACGCCCCCGCGCGCGCGCGCTGACGATCGCGGTACCTTTGCACCGCCCCTCGGTTCGCCTCTCTCACGCTCTTCCGCGGAGATTGCTCGCGCGCGCGCACGGGAACGCCCGGAAGAATGTCCCCATCGATCGCGCCGCCGGTCGCGCTCGGGGACGTCTCTCGACGCTCGCGCGCCATGTCGAGAGACTTGAGGCTCTGGAAATACGCGGGAGGACGATGTCGATCGAAACGCGGAGTCCGTGCGAACGCCGCGCGCGTGCACGCGACGACGCGAGCGCGAACGTGTGTGGAAGGCCCCCTCGATCGATCCACGCATCCATCCATTCATCGGTCGTCAGTCGTCGTCGCGCGCGCGTCGCCGACGAACGAACGAACGAACGCACAAAAGCGAGTGTTTGCCGCGCGAAAACCGCACATTTGGTCGTCTCCACGCGCGCATCGTCCGTCGATCACGCATTCATTCCATTCATTTCCATTCATTTCATGATGACGACGATGATGACGATGTCATCGCCGTCGTCGACGCGCGTCGCGCGCGTCGGTCGACGAAACGCGACGAACGCGACGCCGCGACGTTCATCCGTCGCGTCGCGCGCGTCGACGACGGAAGACCCGCGATTCGCGCTGTTATTCGATTGCGACGGCGTCATCGTCGAGACGGAGGAGTTGCACCGGCTGGCGTACAACGGCGCGTTCGAGGCGTTTGAACTCGCCATCGACGGTGAACGCGTCGAGTGGCGAGTGGAGTATTACGATGTGTTGCAAAACACGGTCGGTGGTGGGAAGCCGAAGATGCGATGGCACTTTAAAGAAAACGCGTGGCCGTCGTCGACGATGTTCGCGACGCCGCCGGAATCGGAGACGGATCGAGACGCGCTCGTGGACGCGTTGCAGGATAAAAAAACGGAGATTTATAAGAAAATCGTCGAGGAAGTGGCGGTGGCGAGACCTGGGGTGTTGGAACTCATGGACGAGGCGATCGCCGATCCATCCATCGCGGTGGGTATTTGTTCGGCGGCGACCAAGGCGGGTTTTGAAAAAGTCGTCAACTCCGTCGTCGGTCGCGAGCGTCTCTCCAAACTCGACGTTCTCATGGCGGGCGACGACGTGACGCGTAAGAAACCCGATCCATTGATTTATAACTTGGCGCGCGAAAAGATCGGTTTACCCTCCGACAAGTGTCTCGTCATCGAGGATTCCGTCGTCGGTTTACGCGCCGCGCGCGGCGCCGACATGAAGTGTCTCGTCACCCCGTGCGGGTCCAATTTAAACGCCGATTTCACGGGCGAGGGCGCGGATAAGGTGGTCACCGACCTCGACGGGGTCACGCTTCGCTCGCTCTTCCCCGAGAACGCCGACGTCATCGCCGTGTGAGTCGAATTCGCCCGCGTTCCCTTCGACGATAAATATCTTTTGTCTTCATGATCTTCAACAAATAAATGCCTCTTCTTATCCACGTCCCGATCGTCATCTTCGCGCGCGTCGCGTCGCGCCTCGCGCGCGATGACGTCGTCCATCGCGTCGTCGTCCATCGTCGAACGCGCGTCGGCGTCGAACGCGCGTCGGAAGACGTTCGCGGCGTCGTCCCCGCGCGCGCGACGAATCATTCGCGCGCGATCGATGATGACGCCCATTCGAGCGCATCGATTCGAACGCGCGGTCTCGTCGCGCGCGTCCGTCTCGCGACGCGGGATGCGGTCTCCCACGACGCGATCGATGACGATGGATGAGGACGACGGGTCGATGACGTCGAGAGAGGATGGAAACGCGCGCGAGACGTCTCGGGATGGAATCGCGCGCGCGGCGGAGACCTTGTATCCGGAACGGTTGGACGCGGTGCCCGCGTTTTTCGGACGATTGAACCCGCTCACGGCGCTGTTACTGTTTTACACGGGAGCGATGCTCAGGGAATCGCGGGAGGTGCCCATCATCGCCGCGCAGTGGATGGTGTTCGTGGTGGTTCCGGCGTTCGGCGCGTGGTGCGCGGCGCGGCGGTGGCGGTACGCGCGCGCGGCGGCGGAGACGGGAGACGCGCGCGTGTCGTTCGTGAGGAGTTGTCGAAGCGCGTGGGTGGATTTTCACGTCGGGTACATGTTGTTAGTGCCCGCTGGGGCGTACGGGGGTGATGGGAGCAGTTGGTGGGTGATGACGGCGCCGGCGTTGATGGCGGCGCGGTGGGCGGGGGCGAGACGGAACCGCGCGTGTCGGTTTTTACGACGCGCGTGCGTCGTCGTGTTCGGCGTCGCGGGATTAGTGACGCTGTTGATGTCGGCGTCGACGACGCTCGTGAAGGCGTTGGGGGCGCTGCGAGGGGGAGGGGCGATCGGATTGGTGTTGGGACCGTTCGCGATGGCGATGTCGTACGTCTTTTATCTCGCGCCGGCGTGCCTGTTGCCTCGCGCCATCGCGCGCGCGTGGACGAACACGCTCGACGGTGACGGTGACGGTGACGATGGTGCGGTGGCGAAGGATGCGAAGGATGATGGCGCGCCGAAAACGCCCGAGGAATTGGCCAAGGAGAAGCGTAAAAAACGCGTGAATCTCTTGTGCGGGTTGGCGGCGTTCGGCGCCACGATGGCGACGGGATCCGACGCCCCGCTCTTCATCTTGTTCGCGTTTCAGCTCTTCAAGGTGGATCCCGAGGAGCTCATGAACGCCGTCATTAATAAAGGATCGCCCGAACGCATCGAGATGGAGCAAAAGATTGCGGATAATTTCGCAAAGATATTACCGGGAAGTCGCGGAGAATCGACGCCGACGGGGAAGACAAACGGCGCCGAGTCCTCCTCCGAGAGCGCGAGCGGCGACGATACCGGCGCTCCCGCGAGCGCGTGAGCCAAACGACGAGACGAAAACGAAGAAGAAATAAACACACGTGAACACACTTCAAATTTACACGATGTAATTGTACCACCACGAAACGTCGCGAACGCGTCTCGCGCGCTAATCGAGCTCGACGCCGCCTTCGCCGCCTTCACCGCCGCCCTCCCCCCTCTCCTCCTCCACCTCCGTCCCCTCCCTCGACGTCTTCCCCCGTTTCCTCTTCTCCGCTCTCTTCTCCTTTCGCTTCACTCTCTTATTCCTATTCTTCGCCGTCTTCGCCTCGGCGCGCGCCGCGTTCGCGTCTCGCGCGCGCGCAAACCTCACCCTCGCCTCCTCCTCCGCCTCCGCCCGATCCATCGCCTCCAATCTCTCGCGCTCGCGCGAGCGCTGCGCGCGATACTTGTGAAACTCCCCCGACCCCGCGCCCGCCTGCGAGCCCTGCACGTCGCGCCCGAGCGTCGACGCGCGCACGTTGTCGCGAACGGCGGCGAGTTTGAGCTCGAGCACGCGCGCCTCCTTCGCGCGCGTCGCCGCGTCGTCGTCGGCGTCCGCGGGTTCGGACACGGCGAGGCGCAACGCCTCGCGTTGATCGGTCGTCAACGCGAGCGCGTTCGTGGACGCGCGCATGTCGAGTCGAGGGACGACGACGCGCGCGCGAATGAATGCGGCAGCCGTGGATGCGTCGGGGACGCGCGTCAGACGCGCGCGCGAGGGTGGCATGACGCGCGAGGGAGGCGCGACGCGAACGCGAAAAAATGGATTCGTCGATCATCGCGGTCGCGCGGACGTGAACGCGCTTCAAATCGCCGGTGGGACGACGTGGATGTGCGAAGTGGTTGGATTTTATCTCTTGTTCGTACCCTCCGTGCGCTCGGACGTCGCGCGAGCGTGCGCGATGGGTGCGTACGGCGCGCTGGCGTGCGTCGCGTTCGTGTCGTTTTTCATCGCGTGCGGCGTGGATCCGGCGGCGAGGAAGATTTCGGAGGACGAGGTTGAACGCGGCGACGCGTTGTATTGTCGGTTTTGCGACGCCGCCGTCGTCGGCGACGCCAAGCACTGTCGAACGTGCGATAAGTGCGTGGGAGGGTTCGATCATCACTGTAAATGGTTGAATAACTGCGTCGGGGAGAAGAATTACAAGAGTTTCTTCGCTCTGGTGTGCGCGGTGTTTTTACAAGTGTCGGGACAAGTCGTCTGCGGCGCGGCGCTCTTGGGATGGTGCGCGGTGAACGCGCGAGAGGCGCGCGCGTACGTCGCGAACGAGGCGAGATACGCCGGGAACGGCGTCACGTACGAGTCTCTCGTCGTCGGTCTGTGCGTGTACCTCGTCTTGGGCGTCGGGTTGTTGTACGTCGTCGGGGAATTGTTTACGTTTCACGTGATTTTGTGCGTCAAGCGATTGTCGACGTACGACTACATTTTAGCCGAACGCGCCATCGCGAGCGAGGCTAAGGCGACGGCGACGGCGCGTGGAGAGGATTCGTCGGAGATTGAGGTGATGACGAGCGTGTGTCGGTTGTGTCGGTTACCGGAGGAGTACGCGCCGGAACGCGCGGCGCGGGGGAAACCGACGGCAAAGGTAAAGGCAAAGGCGAAGACGTCTTCGAAACCGGAACCGGAACCGGAACCGAAACCGACGGATTCACCCGCTCGCGGCGGTGTTTTCTCGCCGTCGCAATCGCGCACGCGATCGCGCGTGTTCGAGGAAGAGCCCGAATCGCCGCCGCCGTTGAGTCGAGAGGAGGCGTTCGATGAGTTCGACGCCGAGTTGCAAAAGCTCAGCGACGCGAGAGGGGCGTCGAGACGCGCGCGGTGACGCCGACGCGGTGGACGAGTCCGATGTGTAATTAGCAATCAATCATAGCAATTCAACGAGGACAGAAAGCGATGTCTTTTACTCTAATTTTCCCATCTCCGTCTCGAGTTCGCGCGCGGAGTCGTCGTCGTCGTCGCCCAACGAGAAATCGTGCATCGCTCGCGTCTTCTTCGCGCTCGTCATCACCTTGGACGACTGCGGCGTCTTTCCGGGCGTTCGGTGCGCGTTCGCCTCCTCGTCCGTCGCGACCGCGCTTGACCACCACGAATCTTCCGAGACGTCGCTCGAGAGTTCCGAGTAGGCGTATCGCGCCGACCCGTCGTCCGGTCGCCACAAGAAACAAATGGCGGCGAGTAAACCGAACGAGACGACGTGCCAAAACGCGTGTAACATCCACGCTGATTCCCACTTTTTATCAATCATCTCCGTGCTCTTGAACCACGTCTCGAACGCGAGCCATCCGATGGACGCCGCCACGGCGGCGGCCAAGACGTTTGTAAACGCGCGATAGAGACGCAATTTGTGCGTCTGTTTCCGCAACACGAGCTGCGTCAGCGTCCTCGACAGCGAGTTGAAGATCCACAGCACGAACACCGAATCGAACGCGGACACCGGAAGCACTAAGAAGAGTTTCGCGCCCGGCTGCAGATCATCGACGGCGCCGACGTGTTCGACGACGTCCTTCACCGCGGCGGAGAAGAGATAACAAATCCCGAGCGACACCACCTTGACGCTGATGCCGCCGAGCGTCGGACGAACGACGCCGTATCCCATGGACACCATGAGCACGAGCGTGCGACTGAGCGTGGCGCGAAGAGAACCGAGTAACACGGCCACCAGGGTGACGAATTCCGAGCGGTAGCCCGTGGCGTTGAAGCTCGAGTAATCGAAATACCACGCCGCCATCTCCGTCATGGACATCCCCACTACCACCGTGATGCAATTGTGCAGCCCGAGCACGTATCGCCAATTCGTCGCGCACGCGATGGCCCATAAAAACCCTAAACCCAAGTGCGCCGACGTCGCGAATCCGAAAAACGGCAAGAGCGCCGTCTTGGCGCCCGGCAAATACCCGCTCGGATTTTTCCAAAGCGTTCGTCCGCGCACGCGCACTCCCGCGTGTTGCGCGTCGCACACGACGAACCACAACACATACATCCCACTCTCATCCACGCTCACCGCCTGCACGTCGCTTCGCGCGACGAGATCGCCCCCGTCGAACCACACCTCGGCTCGAAACGCCGACGTCTCGCTCGGCGTCCCGCCGACGTCCCCGTCCCTCCCCTCCCCACTTCGCGCTATCGCCCTATTCACTCTCGAGCACAGACCTCGCGAGAGTAAATCCTCATCGCAGCAAAATTTCCTCGTCCCATCTCTCTCGTCCCACGTCCCCACGACATCGTTCGTCGTCGCCCGGCGCTCGAACATCAAAATCTCCACCAACCCATCCGCCCCACCCGTCGCCCCCCCGCCCGCGCGCGCCGTCTCCTCCCCTCGCGTGAATTCGATCCCATCCAGACGAACGTACGCCCGTCCATCGTTCACGCGAGGATTCGGTCCGAGCCACGCCTCCGAGACGCGAGACGTCGTGCGATTGAGCGCGATCGTCGAGGCGAAGATTCCTTCGCGTCCCGCGAGCGCGATCGCCCCGTTCGCCGTGGGATACAGGCTCGCGTCCGCGTACTCGTGCGCGGACGCGCGCGCGCGCGCGATCGGTGCGACGAGCGCGAGCGCGAGAACGCGCGCGAGGACGCCGACGCGCATCGCGCGCGGGAGTGACGCACGGGAAGGATTCGAATCGAAATGGGAACGAAAACGGGCCCGCGCGTCAGAGCGTCGCGTTCGGCGTCGTGACGTCTCGAAAACGCGCGCGAACGACGGAAGGAAAAGGCATGTCCGCGCGCGCGGGGTCCGCGTCGAACGACGGAGGGCGAGCGCGCGAGGAGATGGATGGGCACGGTGGCGTGGGAGAATCCACCGAGGACGAACGGTACGTGACGTACGACGCCGTGTTCGATTCGGAGGACGATGAGACGGAGGAAACGTCGCGCGTCGAGGTCGAGCGCGATGTCGTCGATGCGTCGGACCAGGATGAGAGGCGCGCGCGAGGTCAAGGGGCGCCGGCGGCGGAGTTTCGCTTGACGTGTCCCGACAAGACCGGGTTGGGCGCGGACATCTGTCGAGTGGCGTTCGAGTTCGGTCTCGTGGTGACGAGAGGGGATTTCTCGACGGATGGGGTGTGGGCGTTGGTGTTGTTGACGGTGCGCGCGGGTAAAGTGCGCGCGGGGGACGTGAGAGTGGTGGGGAGAGGAAGAGGACGCGGCGACGAGGACGAGGACGCGAGCGCGAGCGCGAGCGCGAGGGCGGTTCGAACGAGTCGGCGAGCGGTGCGTCGAGCGACGAGCGCGGTGAGTTGGGCGTACGGGAAGGTGGTGGCGGCGGTGAACGCGGCGAGAGGACGCGGATCGGAGAAGGCGAGCGCGCCGGGACGACGCGGCGCGGCGAGCGGGGAGGCAGCGCTCAAGTCTAAGATTAAGCGGTACACGAGCGAAGGGAGTTGTCACGGGGAGAACGCGGCGCTGATGGGGATGACGCAGATGCACCGATCGTGCGTCGTGGATTGGGAGTTGTTGAGACAGCGTTTGGAGCTGTTGTGTCCGCACAAGAGCACCATCAGCACCATTCCCTCGGTAGATTCGCTCGTCAAGCTCGAACAGACGCACTCGCAGAACATGTACATCTTACAGGTGGAGTGTCTCGATCGCGTCGGTCTGTTACATGACGTCACGCTCGCGCTGTGGGAGTTGCAATTGACGGTGCACAGGGCGCACATCACGACGTCGCCGAGCGGCAAGGCTGTGGATTTGTTTTACGTCACCGACGATTTACACGAGCTCCCGAATCCCGCGCGCGTCGGGGACATATCTAGATACGTTAGACCAATCGTCGGCTCCACGGCCGACGATCGAAAGCGCGTGAACATTCTCGTGCACCCGGCGCCGTCCTTCGTCACTCGTCAGAGTCGCACCAAGACGCTACGAGAGTCGGACGGCATGATCGTCACCGAGGCGAACCCGTCCATCTTCCAGGCGGCGACGACGGTGGAGATCGACAATCTCATGAGCCCGGCGCACACGGTGTTTCAGATACGCACGCGCGATCGTCAGGGTTTACTCTACGATTGTCTCCGCGTGTCCAAGGATTTGAAAGTTTCGGTGAGTTACGCCAAGATTGAAATCATCGACCGTTCGAGGTGCGAAATCGCCTTGTTCACGCGAAACATCAAGGACACGGCGCAGATGAAGTATCTGTGCGCCAAGTACGAGGAGCACGTGGACCATCCGCTCAAGGTGGAGATGCTCTGCAATCACGACGAGAGTCTGACGAGCGAGCTTCGCGTCGTCGCGCCGTTGGACATCGCCGGTCACACGCGACCGCGCGTCTTGCTCGACGTCACCGAGGCGTTGCAACACCTCGACGTGATGATCTTCAAGGCGGACATCCTCATTGATCCGCGCACGGTGGATAACGTGATCCAAGACGAGGTGCATAGATTTTTGCTCACCGACCGTCGAGGCGAACCGATTTCGACCCCCGAGGCGCGTCAAGAGGTGTGCGACCGCGTCTTGTTTTCCCTCATGCGTTCGTGAAGACGACGACGACGAACGCGCGAGCGAGCGATGCGTGTGTAATCATTCATTCATTTTTCTGTACACGACGACGACGAATTCTACTTCTACTACGTTCCCGCCCTAGTAATAACACACCGTGTACAACGGTCGCATCCCCTCCTTCGCCTCGAACGCGTCCATGATATCATCCACCTCACACTCCCACTCCTCACTCGCCTCCAACGCCTGACACAACCTCAACGCCTTCGGCGCCGCCTCCACGCTCTCGCCGTGACTGTCCCTGACGTCCATGTTCACCACCAACGCGCGCGCGTCCGCGCCCTTTTCCTTCTCCCTCAGATCCCTCACCACGAGATCGAACACTCGCTCCTCGAAACACACCACCACATCGAACCTCTCCGCGTCGCTGTGCGTCTGCCATCGATTCGGACGAGGTTTAATCTTCGCGTTTCTTCTCAACATGTCAAACATTCCCCGCGCCTCGTAATTCTCCACCGTCTCCCTCGGTTGTCTCTCCAGATCGCTCGCGATGTCCTCGTACGAGATATCGTCGAACGCGTACACGTTCGGGTCGTCCCTCGACGCCCCCGGGAGTTTCACGCGCGCGCCCGCGCCGAAGGAGGCGACGTCGAGCCCGGCGTCGGCGAACACGCGGTGCGCCTCCATGGATCGATTGAAGTTTGCCGCGCACACGACGGCGTAGCGCGACGCGCGCGCGGACGGTGCGTCGGACATGCGTCTCGCGCGTCGGTCGAGCGCGTCGCGACGCGCGACGCGCGAGACGTCGAGCAGTGAGGGATCGATGTCCGTTCGTCCGTTGACTCGAGAGAGATCGAACGCGAATCATTCATTCGACGCGTCGTCACTCGTCGACGCGCGAACACCGCGCGCGCGTCGTCGACAAGGCGCGGAAACGGTCGTTCGCGCGAACGCGCGCGAGGACGAGCGCGAGAGGGCTGACCGAGGGACGACGAGGACGATTCTTTCCGATCGAGGAGAGCAGACCATCTCAAAAATCATCATCGTCATAATCTCTGGAATTCGCGCGCGATGGACGTCGTCTTCGGGTTCGTCGGGTACGATTTCGCGCTTCTCGTCGCCGATCGCGCGAGCGTGCAGCAGATCATCGTGCAAAACTCGGACGAGGATAAGATCGTGGAGATCGACGCGACGAAGATGTTGGCGCTGAGCGGACCCAAGGGCGATCGCGCGGCGTTCGGGGAATATATACGAGCGAACGTGCGATTGTATCGATTGCAACATCAACACGAATTGGACGTGAGCGCGACGGCGCATTACGCGAGGAATGAGTTGGCGAAAGCGTTGAGGAGTGGACCGTATCAAGTGAATTGTTTATTGGCGGGGGTGGACGCGCGGACGGGCGCGCCCGAGTTGCACTTTATGGATTACCTGGCGACGCGACACCGGGTGAACAGTGGAGGACACGGGTACGGGGGGATGTTTTGTCTGTCGTTGTTCGATAAACACTGGGTGCCGAACATGTCTCGAGCGCAGGCGATGGATTTGGTGGATAAGTGCGTGGCGGAGGTGACGGAACGGTTGGTGACGGCGCCGACGGAGTATTTGGTGAAAATCGTCGATAAGAGTGGGGTGGAGACGATCGAGTACGACGCGACGACGCGTTTGAAGGGACGAGAGAAGAATTGAGCGATGATGACGACGCGCGTGGACGATGCGATGTAGTAGAAGGACAAAACAATTTACGAGACGCGAAAACCGACGTCGAGTCGCGTCACTCCTCGCCTCGACATGACGCGCGCCGCGAACTATGCCTTTCTCACCGCCGTGTATCACGATCAACTCGACGATTGTCGAAAACTTTTCGCCGAGGCGCGCGTCGATCCCGCGACCGCGAGTGTCGACGGCGTCAACGCGCTCGTCGTCGCCCTCGCGTCTCCGCTCGAGAGACGAAACGCCGCGACGGCGCTGTGGCTTTTGGAACGACGCTGCGACCCGTTCGCGGTCGATGGGTGCGGTGTCTCCGCCGTCACGCTCGCGTGCGCGGACGAGACGACGCCGACGGAACTGATGGACGCGTTCATCGACGCCGCCGGCGAGGATGCGAATAAGCGGATGCGTTTCGTCGACGCGTGCTGCAGATTTGGACGTCTCGACGCGTTACGGCGGTTCGCGTCCGCGGAATCGAGACGCGGTGTCGGCATCGATTCCTCACCGGTTCGACGTCGATTCGCCATGGCGACGTTTCGATACGGGATGGAGGTGGACCTGTGGCGCGACGCGTGGGTGACGGGCGCGCACGCGGCGGCGTTCGTCGGTCGAAGAGACTTTTTCCGAAAGCCCGACGCGAGAGCGTTCGCGAACGCGAGAGACGACGTCGGGAGAACACCTCTGATGTACGCGATCGATGGGCGACAGAGCATAGAATTCATCGAGTTTATGATTCGAGAGATGGGCGCGGACGTCGACGCGAGAGCGGACGAGCCGTACGGATCGACGCTGCGACACGCGTGTCGCGTTCGCCGCGCCGACGTCGTCGAGACGCTCGTGCGCGCGTCGAGCGAAGACGTCTCGGAAAGAGACGCGTTCGTCCCGCACACCGCGTTTGGGTTTTTCACGGGGGACACGCGCGTCGTCGAACTGTTGGTCGACGCGGGCTACAGCGCGCTCTCCGCGTGCGCCGAGCTCGGATGGCCGCCGCTATTTTACCTCATCGATTCCACGGCGCGAGACGTGACGAGACAACCGGGTCGACGAGAGGAAATAGTGCGCGCGCGAATGAAATTGATCGCGTGGACTCTGCGCGAACACGCGCGCGCGGGCGACGAGGAGGCGCGGTGCGCGAGCGGTCGAACGGCGTTGATGCTCGCGGCGGCGCACGATTTGGCGTCGATATGCGAGACGATTTTGGACATCACCCCCGAGGGCGCGATGACGCGCGTCGATCGACGCGGGCGCACCGCGTTTCACTGGGCGTGTCATCGAGGGTCGGAATCGACGCTCACGCTGTTCAAAACGCGAGGTTTACTCGATCGAGTCGTTCGCGAGCGACAAGACGCCGACGGCGCCGTCGGCGGCGACCTCCTCGCCGCCTCTCGCGATTCTTCCAGAAAACATCACGAGTGGCCCGATCCGATCTCTCGAGACGACGTCTTCGACCGAGGACGCGAATCCACCGAAGATGGAGGACGCGAATCCACCGAAGACGTCGCCGCCTCCGTCGCTCTCGCCCAGCGCACGTGCGTCGAGTTATTCGACGTCGACGTCTTCGCCCGACGACCGAGGACGTGCGCCGCCTGCTTTCGTCTCACCACCGATCCAAAGCGCTGTTCGCGGTGTCGCGCGAAAATCTATTGTTCTGTGGCGTGTCAGAGACTCGATTGGCCCGAACACGCCCGCGAGTGCGCGCCGGCGTCCCCGAGTCTTCGAGAGACGCTGGCTCGAACGCCCGCGTGAGCGCATCTCTCCTTCCTACGATCCCTAGCGGTGTCATGACAAACGAAAACGAAACGCGTCGTCTACTTGGCCTTGGCCTCGAGCGCGCGCACGCGCGCGACGAGGTCGCGGCACTCGGTGGCTACGGATTCATGATTTTTGCGAATGTCCTCGCGGATGACGTAAAAGCTCCCAGCCGAGGCGAGGGCGAAGCCGACGGCGAAGCTGGACACGCGCGTGGTGAACATGCACCCGTTCTGCCCGTGTTGATTCGCGCGCGAGCGATGCGCGCACGCGACGCACTGTGACGCGCGCGAGTGATTCCAGCTCGGACGCGAGAGAGAGAGAGCGCGCTCGTCGGGCGTCTTCGCGGCGGCGAGTCGAGACGACGATTTCGTGACTAAGCGCGCGCGTGTGATTACACCGCGTAATATGTCTAAACGCTCACGCGCATCGAATCTCGTACGAACCCTTGCCGTCGCCCGATTGGCACAGATATCGAACCCAACGCACGACGTCGTAGTTGCCCGCCTCCTTCACCTCGAGAAATCGCACGCGAAGACCCGAGGCGGTGAACATCGGAACGTTGAATTGGAGGTTGATCGGAGGTTGGACCCACGCTTTGTGATCGTCCAGGGTGTTGGCGAGGATGATCTCGGCGTCGAGTTGAAGCTCTTCGTGACCGGCGAGCTGTTTAATCTTCCATCGAAGGCATCGCTCCTCGGGAACGTACTTGGCCTTACCCGCGGTGACGTTGACGTTGGCGCGAGCGGTGAGTTTGGGCATTGGTATGTGCACGCGCACTTCGTTCGCCACCGTCGTCGGTCCGTACAGCGAGCGGAGATTGACGTGCACGGCGAGACGCGTTCGACCGAGTTCCTTGACCACCGGCATGAGCTTAAACGGAAGCGTAACGTTATCCGACACTCTGTACTTGACGAGCTCAAACTCCCCATCCGGCGGGGTGAACTCGATCACCTTTTCCGAGCTAAACTTGTGCAAACGCACGCACTGATGAAACTGTAAATCATCCAGTTCGATGAGCCTGCGATCCCTCGACGCGCTCTCCTCCGTCGCCGCGCCTCGATGCGCCACTCGCGCCTGCTCACCCAATCTATCGTTCAATCCCACGCTCAGATTCGGCATACCGCTCAGATGCGTCCTCATGTAAATCGCCCCCTGAACGTTCGATCGCAACACCGTCCCCTCCGCGCTCATCATCAGATTGACGCTCTCCACGATGTCCAGATACACTTCATTCTTCTTATACGACAATCCCTCTCTTCGCCATTGCACCGCGCTCGTCACCTGTTTCGCCGCCTCGATCGCCATGCGCTGTTCATCCCTCGCCGCGCGCTCTTGCTCTTGTTTGCTCGCCAAGGCGTCCATCTTCGGTGATTTTTGCGTGATGAACGTCTTCAGCGTCTCCCCGGCGGTAATCTGCGGATACCCGTCGTCGCAAATTTCATCCAACAACTCATACAGCAACACAAAATTCCCCCGTATGCTGTTCTCATCGCACGACCCGAAATATTGATGACACAGACGAACGACGTGCGAGAGAAAGGTGAACCCGGCCATGGCGTTGCGTTCGGCGTTCGCGCCTCGCGCGATCCCCACGACGTACACGTCCCTGTGTCGCTTCATCATGTACGTCACGCTCCCTATTTTACGCATCGGCGCCTCGGTGGCGAAACCATCGTCTTTTCCTCGTCCTCTTCGTCCCCCGCGCGCCCGCGCGGCGCTCGCGCGCGCCTCCGCGGCGCGTGGATTCAGAATCTGACTTCGAAACGCATCCACGACGTGTCGCTCGATGTCTTCGCGATACGCGCGCGTGAGGAGGACATCACCGCGGAGATTGACGATGAACAGTCCGCCCAGGGCGTGACCGGCGATCGACGGGGTCGACATGGCGTCGACTCGTCGACGCGCGCGTCGATCGATGAGGATCGAGGCGACGCGAGGTGAAGAAAAAATGAGCCAGCCTCGAACGGCGCTCGAAACAACCGTCGACCGTCGTCGTTCGGGCTCGATTCGGTCGCGCTATGAGCTAGTATTACACGCTACGCGGTGTGGAACGCGCGCACGCGTCGTCGGGAACGTTGGGCGCGGAGACGCGACGCGCCGACCGACGGGCGTCCCGTCGCGGCGGTCCGCGCCATCCGTCGGGCGTCGTCGTCGAGAGGAGCGCATCGGATCGCGCGACGCGTCGAGACCGGTACGGGTCATCGACTGCATTTACGCCGCGCGTTCGTCACATCGTGGGTCTTCGAACGAACGACTCGGTCGGTGACACCGACCGAACGCCGTTCGCGTTCGAAGCCTTCGATCCTCTCTCCGCCGAACGAAACCGAAACCGAAACGCGCGCGCACAAACATTTGAATCGCGAGTGCCGGACTTTACGCACACACATCGCGCGACGTAAAGTCCATCGACACTCACTACGCGCCTCAGCTCTTTTTCAATTCGCGCACGTCGGCCTCGTCCGCCGGCGCGCCGCGAATTTCCAACCGCGCGAGCTCCGTGCGCGTCGTCCCGTCGACGTTTTCGCTCACGAAAAACGTCATCGTGCGCACGTTCTCGAACGCGCTCGCGGCGTCGACATCGACGAATCCATCCTCATCGAGATCCTTTTCACAATCGATCGTCTGCGTCGGTTTCTTTCGCCTCGCGTTTTCAAACGACACGGGCGTCGCCGCGTTGACGAAGACGCGAATCTCTTTCGGCGCGCTCGCGTCCGCCCGTTTCACCTCATCTTTCACCCCACACACGCGCACTCGACGAACACGAACGTTTTTCACGAATTCCACCCGCACGATGAGCTCCTCGTCGTCGTCCGTGCACAGCGTCAGCGTCTCCACGTCGCGTTCCCCGCGCGTCAGCGCCTTGGTCCAATCCGTGTCTCGAAGCGCGTTCAGGCACTCCACGCCGCGAGGATCGATCAAATCCACGAGATCGATCGTCGACGACATCTCGGCGGACGTCGACGCGTCCAGCATC
>Ga0208410_1000044_pt1 | contig 62307 bp, 47 predicted proteins | sample ETN02SmetaG_3_FD_185787 | JGI IMG/M metagenome (GOLD analysis project Ga0208410, IMG submission 185787) | Marine microbial and viral communities from oxygen minimum zone, Eastern Pacific Ocean - ETNP2014F10-02SV257 (SPAdes) (version 2) | ecosystem: Environmental > Aquatic > Marine > Oceanic ... | reverse complement strand
AGTCGTAGTGTATATTTCATCGAGTCGTTACTCCTTCAAATCTTTGTATCGTCGTAAAAAGCGCGCCACTCGCACGCCGTCGACGAGCGTCGCGCGTCGTCGTTCTTCGATTCTCGCCGGCGCGACGCGATGCAATTCGTTCCACGAAAACTTCTCGCCTCGCTCGCGATCGACGAGCACGTACTTTGCTAAATCGTCGAAAGACACCACAGTCATGCCCTTGTCCCGTAACATCTCGTCGTCCTCGAACAAAAAGACAAACATGGGCACGGTGAGGAGCGCGTTCGCGCCCTCCACGTCGACGAGTTGCTTCGTCATCAACACCGCGAACGTCACCGCCAAAATCGACAACACCGCCGCCAAGATATCCCTAACCTCCCCTCGCTGCAGCTTCGGATCCAATCCCAGATACGTCACGAACGCGTGCGTCACCACGAACACGTACGCGAACTTCATCGGCGCGCGACTCGCCCACAGTCTCGGCTCGTGCGTCTTCTCAAACGTCGTCACGATTCCTCGAGCGACGCACGCGAACCACACCTCTCGCCGATGCGCGTACTCACACGCGCACCAGGCGATGCACGCGATCATCCCGAGCTCGATCGACGCGTACGCCGCCCCCGCGCCTCGATACAGCGGTATCAGAGAGACCACCGGCCCGCACAGGATGAAGACGAAGATCCCGACGCGCATCCATTTCCCCCATCCCGCCGCCTCCTCGCGCGCGCGCTCCACCCTCTCGCGTCTCGGATTGGCGTCGAAAAAATTCTCCACGGGCGTTTTCATCGCTCGCGGTCGCCCTCGTCGCTCGCGGCGACGCGCGTCGGCGTGTGATGAATCTCTCATTCGTCGATTGGTCTTCTCGGAAGACGCGTCGGCACCTCGAGAATTGATCGAGCGATCTCGCACTCGACGACGCGCGGGGACTCGCGCGAGCGTCGTCGTCGCGAGAGAGATGGACCGAACGAAGACGAAAAATACGTCGCGTCGACGCGGGCGACGCGCGCGCGCGACGCGCGTCGGTACCGTGGTCGTCGGTGCGTTGGCGCTCGTCGGAGGATTGGCGGCGATCGGCGCGCGCGCGAACGATTCGACGACGGTGACGATGGACGAGGACGCGATGATGCGCGCGCCGGAACGACTCGGTGAGAACGTGGCGGTGGAGGAGCGCGTCGTGTCGTCGCCGACGGAGGCGTTGGCGATGGCGGAGGGACGCTTGTCGGCGGCGGGCGTCGCGAAACCGCCGGGACCGCCGCGCGGGCACAAGAAACCGTACGGCGATCCCAAGCGAGGGGCGTGCAAACCGAGAGAGATTCGCGTGCAAATACAAGGGATTTCGGGTGATTTCTGTTCACCGTCGTGCTCCGTGGCGTCGCCGTGTCCGGTGGATCCGTACAAGGGCGCGCGCGCGCGCGCGATGTGCGTGTTGAAGACGCCGGGGAGCGAAAAACCGAACCGATGCGCGCTCGTGTGTAATCCTCACGGCGAGGACGAGCGCGGTGGATGTCCAAAGGGAGCCGATTGTCAATCGGTCGGACAAGTCGGCATCTGCACGTACCCGCAGTGAGCGCGAGACGCTCTTTTTTGTTGTATGAACGAACGAGCGACGCGTCGACGATAGTCCTCAGAGGCGCGCCATCGTTTTCTCAGTCTGTAACAATCATGCAATCGATCAATCTAATGAAATGCGTCTTCGTTCACGCGCTGACGCTCGCGGGTCGCCAACCAACCGTGGGTAATAAATCGTATCGGCATATGCACTCGAGCGCCCATCTCCATGAGACGGCGTTCGCGTCCGTCGAATCGGCGACGTTGTCGACAAGCGTCAAACACTCCACGCCGACGTCACCCTCCTCGTCGTCTTCCAACACCGAGTCCGGCACCGCACCCTCGCCTTCGTCTTCGCTGTCTGGAACCTCGTCCGCGTCTCTCACCGGGCGCGCGCGTGTCGAGCGGCGAGGCGTCTTCGGAAGCGCCGACACCACTGTCGCGCCGGCGAGCGTTAAAATCTTCTCCATCGCCGACACCGATAACGACGCTCCGCACCCTTTCACGCGCATCGTCAACCCATCGAACAGACGCTCGCCATTCGACGCTCGACACTCGCGCGCGCGTCGCGGTCCATCCGTCGGCGCGCGGTGCTTTTCGTTCGAGCTCGTGTCGTCCGTCATCTCGTACGCCTCTTCGTTTCCAAACGCGCCTCGCGCGACGCACTCCTCCAACCAGTCCTTGTGCACGACGTACAGCCCGCGAACGATGGCCTCGACGTACTTGGCCGTTCTGTTCTTCACCGCTCGCTCGCTCGAGCCGGTGTCCATGATCAAGTGCGTGCACTCGTTCGTTAAATCCTTGGCGCCGAGAAACGCGGCGTCGGCGTCGACTGCGGCGATTTTCCGCTCCACCTCGGCGAGTCTCGCATCCTGCGCACCGTTCTGTCGTCTCGCGCTCGAACTGTACGCGATGACGATGGACGGCGTCGCGCGTTCGGGCTGCGTCGCCGCCAACGCCGAGGCGACGACGTCGAGGTCGAGCTTTGAAAACCGTCTGACGAACCACGCCTTTTTGTGCCCCTTGGGCGCAGGCGCGCCGTACACGTCTCTGTACACCCCGCGCAATTGCGTGAGATTCATCGACTCAAACTTGGGCGCGGACGGCGTCGGCGTTCCACCGTCGTCTCGTTGCGAGACTTCCGCCGTCGACGCGCTCAACACACGTCGCTTCAAGTCCTCGAGCTCGGCGTCGACGGCGCGAATTTCTTCAACCAACCGCCAACACTCTCGCATCGTCTCCTCTCTCTTGGCCGCCCGCGCCTCCGCCTCCATCGCGCCGACGTCTGCGTTATCAACCTCCATGTCGTCCCCATCGTCCCCATCGTCGCCGCCGATCGCGCGCATCGTCGCCAACGCCTCTCGCAACTCGACGTCGACACTCTTGAAATTTTCCACGAATCCCTTCAACGTCTGATTCACGTTCAAATCTTTCATCGTCGTCGGCGCGCCGCACTCGGGACACGCACTCAGTTGAAACTTTTTCCCCGTACCGTCCAATTGCGCGCGCACGCACTCGTAACAGTGCGTGTGTTGACACGGAAGCGTCGTCGGGTCGGTGAAGAGATTCGAGCAGAGCGGACAGACGAGCATCGCGCGCAGCGCGTCGAGGGCGTCCGGGTCGCCGTCGCGAGGCATGGTGACGTCACGATCGATGCGCTTCGTCGCGTCGATCGACGCGCGCGCGTTCGACGTCGACGCGCGCGTCGCGAGGTGGGGATGATGGATTGGATGAAGGGACAGCTCGGCGTCGGCGTTTGAAAACGCGCGCGGCGCTCGACTACAATTCTACTCGTTACACCATCTATTTGGTCGTCCCGGAGCCGTGCACGCGAACGACGGACGGTGCGTCGTCGTCGTCGTCGTCGTCGTCGAAATCATCGCTCTTGAAAAACGTGTACGAGAGCACTAAATTCGTCACGTCTCGCATGTTTGGGTCGCTCGCGAATTCCGGATCGACGTAAAACAACACCGGCATGTCCACCTCCTCTTTCCCTCTCAATCGCTGTTCCTCGAAACAAAAGCACTGCACCTTGTTAAAATACGTCCCGCACTTGTTCGGTTGCACGTTGTACGTCGCCACGCCGGTCACCGGCGACCGACTCAAATTTCTCGCCGTGTAAAACGCCAACGCCGACTCGCCCGGTCGCACTTTAATACTCTTCTGCGTCGGCGTGAATCGCCACGGCATCCCCTCCGCGACGTCCGCGTTAAACGTGATAGTGATTTCACGCGCACTCGCTCTCTCTCGCTCGCGTTCGCTCCACTCTTCGCTCGCTAATTTCTCCTCGAGCGTCGCGCGTCTCGTCGTCCCGCCGAATCCCGTCGCCTGACAAAACATTCTATACAGCGGCACCGACGCGTACGTCGCGCCGACGACGGCGACGACGAGCGCCGTGAGATACTTTGCGAAATCCGCGTTCGAGACCCCCGTCTTTTCACCGCCGTCGACGCCGCGAGGGGCGGAGGAGGCGGCGAACCCGCGCGCGCGGGACGTCGACGCGAACGCCGACGTCGACGCGCGAGACGCGCTCGTCGTCGACGCGCGAGACGCGAACGCGAACGCGACGCCGGACGACGCGGACGACGACGCGGGCGTCGCGTTCGCGCGCGCGGTCGCGCGCGCGACCGCGCGCTCGAGACGCGCGAGGCGACGACCGCGCGTCATGGTGTGCGGAGTTGATGAAAAAGCGCGGCGGCATCGATCGACGCGCGGTGACGCGCCGTCGAGCCGCGACGCCGCTCGCGCGCCGAACCTCGACTCGATTGAACGGTATGCCGTCGGAAAACGGCGCGAACGGCGCGCGAGCGTCGCACGCGGCGACGAAACTCGCGCGATTGAATGAGAGATTTGCGAGTTTCTATAGCGATCTCGAACAAGAGAAAACGCACCGTCGCGCGCTCGAGAGCGATCGCGCGCGCGCGCTCGAGGAGAGACTGGACGTTCTCGAGCGTGAGGTGCGCCAGGCGACGGAGCGCGGTCGAGCGGAGCGCGCTCGGGAGTACACCAAGTTGGAGAGCGCGTTGGGGGACATCGACGCCAAGTTGAGCGCGCGGGCGCAGAGCGTCGAGGAGCGATTATCGACGAGCGTGAGCGCGCTCACGGCTGCGGTGGAGAGCGTGCACGAAGCGTTGACGGCGGAGCGAACGGAGCGCGCGTCTGAGGTTGAGCTCATGGGTGGGACGTTGGGGAAGAGGATGGAAGAACACGCGTCGGCGCTGGACGACGAGCGACTGTCGAGACTCGAGCGCGAGGCGGAGCTCATCAATCGTCTGGGGAACGAGATGACGGAGATTCGCGCGAAAGTGGACGCGGAGAGGAACACTCGAGAGAGCGCGGTGGGGAAATTGGCGACGGTGATCGAGGAGGTGAGACATCAGAGCGCGGCGGGAGAGGGCGACTTTCACGCCGTCGTGCTGGAGGAATTGAGCGCGCTCAAGGCGGGATTACAAAAGGAGCGCGCCGAGCGCGCGGAGGAGGACGAACTCATCGTCCAGGCGGTCGGGGAGTACTCAAAAACCATTCAAAACGGGTTGCGTATCGCGAATCAGTGATAGTCATCGTTGCAAGCATCCTATACTACTGTAGTACACATCCATCACCAAGCTATCTATCAATCATCACCAAGTGCCAGCTCACGAAGGCGGTGAGCAAAAACGGACACGCGAGATATTGCCAAAATAACAGCGTGCCGACGCCAGCCGCGGCGCGCTCGTCATCGTGACACATGTGCGCCTGGAGCATCATGTTGTTCGCCGTCGGCGTCGAGCCGACGAGTAAAAAAATCATCCAAAAAATGGGATCCTCGCCCGCCGAATCGGAACCCGAGGGCGCGACGCCGGCGCCTCTGAGCGCGTAATACGCGCCGATCGTCAAGAACGGTATGACGACGAATCTCACCGCGATGATCGCTAACGCCGTGTTCCTATTCACCATGCTATAATCTGGACCCTTGGACAAACTCGCGCCGATGACGAGGAGCACCGTCGGAATCGCGGCGTCCGCCAACAGCTGCGCCGACGCGCCGATCCAACTCAGCGCCCGTCCCGGATTGAACAGTATGTCCCGCGCGGGCGTGGCGATTCCCGTCAACACGCCCGCGACGCACGCGACTATGTTCGGATTGAAAAACGTGCGCGAGAAATCCAAAGCCTTCTCCGAAAAACTCTGCGTTCGCGAAACCCGCGACCCGCTCTCCCCCGTCCCGCCCCCGCTCTCGCTCTCGCAATCCTCCAGACTCGCCTTGGCCGCGATTCGTCTGCGAAACAACCAAGGCCCCACCGACCACATCGCCCCCGAGAGCACGAAGACGTACGCCGAGAGATACAAAACGCACCTATCCCCGTCCGCCTCGGTGAACGTCAACGTACCGACGTTTGGATTCCTGGTCACCGCCCTCGCGACCACCACCGGCAGCGCCAACGAATTACCGAACCCGCACGACATCACCGTCACCGTCCTGAACCCCGGTTTCGCGCGCGTCGCGCGCGCGACGACCACTCCCGCCGCGAGTCCCGCGACGACGTGAAACGCGCACTCCACCGGCAACAGCCACATCTCCCGCAACCGCCCCACCGACACGCTCCGACTCAGACTCGTCCACAAAAGCGCCGGCAAAAAGAAGTTCCCGTTGAACGTCGCGAGCGCGCGCGCCGTCTTGGCGTCCAACCATCCTCGCGTCGCCGACACCGCGCCCAGCGTCCCGACGACGAAAATCTCGAGCACCGCGCGCGCGGCGGCGAAGAATATCTGCGCCCCGGCGCGCATGACCCCGGTCGGTTCGCGCCTTTTTCTCGCGCCTTTCTCTCGCCGCTCGCCCGCGCCGAGATATCGCGCCGGCGTCGACGCGCGCGCCCCTCTCCATCGACCCCCGCGCGGGGATGAAAAAGTAACGCACGCGCGTCCCGCACATCGCGACGCCGAGCGCGCGCGACGCGACGCCGAGCGCGAGTCGACGCGAGGGCGAAACGAAGGAAAAAAAATTGCGCGCGCGCGTCGAGTCGCGCGATGACGGGATGGACCGGTGGACAAGCCGCGGCGGAGGTGCGCGCGCGAGTTCGCGAGTTGGACGATTCGAGGATGCGCGCGCGCGCGCGCGTGTCACGCGATGCGATGCGCGGAGGCGACGACGGTGACGATGACGCGCGCGATGGGAATCGCGCGAGTACTTTTTCCCGCGTCGGTCGCGTTCGCGCGAGAGATGGAGGCGACGCGCGAGTCTCGAGATTGACGGAGGACGATGGGCACCGTAACGGCTGAAACCGTAGGAGGATCGAACGCGCCTCGAGGAGTTTGAAAAGCGCGCGGATCCGAACGATAAGGAACAGCAGGACCTGTTGGAACAGATGCGACAGCACACAAAACGTTTGGAACAGATGCGCGAGCACGAGGATCCTCGATTGTCGTTCACGACGCCCGAATTTAAGGAGGCGCAGAGAGTGTTTCAGGAGAATTACAAGGCGCGTGCGTTCGGCGCGAGGCTCTCGCGCTCGATGGTGATATCGCGATGAACGTCGCGGACTGACGTGGGAATGCGCGTGCCCGGCGATTTTATCCTTTTTGTAGAAAAATTTCGGTCGACCGGTGGAGTACGGTATGGTGAAAAAGTATCCGTGGAGCGTTCCGACGCTTCAAAAGCTCGACGTTCCCGTGGACGTCGACGGTAACCCGTGGCCTCTGGACGCCGACGGGAAACCCATCCTGAAGGATGAACCGAACGAGGAGGATGAAGGGTTTTAGACACACTCGATTTTCGCGTCCTCGAGCGATCGGTCTCGATCGTCGTTTAACGCGCCGAGCGAGCTCAGATTATCTTCGACGACGTCACCGTCGTGTATTAAATCAAAACCGCCCACTCTCTTTTTTATCTCTCTGACGCCTTGACGATGAAAGCGTCGCTCCATGTCCACCACGTTTAACACGTCTTGAAATAACGCCGTCTTGAGCGCGCGATCGCCCGCGCTGTCGACGCTCATCGATGGCGACGCATTCACCTCGATGAGCCACGGTCGCAAATCTTCGTCGAGCATGACGTCGTACCCGTACAATTCAAAGCAATGTCTGTCGTTGATCATCACCGGCACGACGGAGCGCAGCGAACGCAGGATGAGCTCGGTGATGTTCACGATGAGCGCGTCCGACGTCGCCGTGCCGTGTTTCGACGCGATGTACTGGCGAAGACTTCGCACGTTCCATCGCAAATCACACTTTTCGGCGTCGTAGCGCGCGTCTCGCTTTTGCACCGAGTGATTCGTGAGATGCACCATGTGATCGTTGAGCGACGCTTTATCTCGCGTGTATCGCACCGAGGTGAAACGGGCGAACCCTTCGCGATAGAGATACGCCCGAAGCGGTCGAAACGAGAGGACGAGAACGTATAGTCGAATGTCAAATTTTCTCCCGCCGACGCAATACGGATTGGCAATGTATCGCTGCGCGACGTAATTATCGCAACATATGTTCTCCGCACCGTTCTTCTCTCGCTCGGCGAGCCACGCCGTGATTTGCGAGAGTTTACTGACGACGAATATCCCTCGTCCTTGCGCGCGACCGATGGGTTTCATGATCCAAAGTCCACCGCGATCTCGAAACGCGCGCTTCATCATCAACGCCTCTTGCGGCATGACAAACGTCTGCGGTAAAATGTCGTACCGTTTCGCCGCCTCCGCGCCGCCCTCCTTGGCCGCCTGACGCTTGGCACGATTTAAATTCTTCGCCATGAGATCTTTACGCGTGAGCTCGGCGTGATTAGGAAAGTGATTGACGCGCTGATGATCCGCCAACCGCGCGCCCGTCTTGTAGTGGATGTTTTCGTGTATCCACCCGACGTCGGCGTAGAACAAGTCCCAATTCGAGTCCTCGGGCGCCACCTCGCGCCAACCGCGCTCGAGCATGATTTTGTGCGTGATCGTGTTCGGCATCGTCGTCGCGAAGTGGACGACGCGGTGGACGGCGTCGGACTGTCGTCTCCACGACGCCGCGGCGCGTCTGTCCTCGGTCAACGTCTCGCCGCGAGCGCGCGACTCGTCCTCTTCGACGTCTTCCGAAGCGGGCGCGCGCGCGAGTGAGCGAGACGCGCTGGACGAGACCGACATCGCGCGCGTCGAGCGTCGCGCGCGACGCTCCTCTTCGCTCATCGACGCGCGTCGAGAGTCAACGTGTGTGGCAAAAGTCTAAATATCGTATCACAAAAGGCGTGAAGCTAGTACAAGTGTCGCACGAGACGACGAGACCTCAATCTATTTAGACCTCGAACCATTTATCGTTCTTGATCTTTTCATCGATTTCCTTCTTGAGTTCCAGGTTCGTCTCGAAGTACTCGTCCATCGTGATGGTGCTGAGTCGCGCTCGTTGCTCCTCCACGTTTTTAAGTTCGAGATCGAGCTCGGCGATGCGCTTCTCCGCCGCTTGGGCGTGCGCCTTGGCCTCAGCCTCGAGCCCAACGAACGATTGCTTGAGCGCATCAATCTCCGGGCTCTGAGAATCCGGCTTCGTGACACCCTTGTACGCCTTCTCGAACTCGTCGACGATTTCCGGCATGGACGTGTCCTTCTTCATCGCCGCGAAATCCGGTTCCGGCCCCTTGTACGCCTCACGAGCGACGGCTTCGCGCATGTCAAACACCGCCTTTTGCAACCCCAAGAGCTCTCTCTGCGACGCATCGGACAGAGCCTCCGTCTTGATCGCGTCCCAGCTCGCCGCCGACGCCGGCGCCGTCTCGCCCGCGTACGCCCGTCTCGCGCATCGCGCGATCGCGCTCACCTACGTCGCGTATAAAACCCACCGCGCGCGTGAAAACCCGGTCAGTCGCTCGTTCAAAGTCTTTACCCTCGCTCTCGCCCGTCGCGCGCGGCCGCGCGCGCGCCCACACCGCGCGCGCGACGCGAAACCACCGCGGCTCGAACGTTTGACCCTACGCCCCGGTCACCCCTCCGCGCGTTCTCACGCGCGTTCTCGCCCGCGCGCGGACGCGCGGAACGCGTCGGCGGTTCGATGACCATCATCCTCGCGCGTCGGTCGTCGCTCGCACCTCTCGTCTCGCGAACGCGCGAAGCATGATCGGCTCGAAGTGTCGCCCGGGGCGCGTCGCGCGATCGGGGTCCGACCGTGTGTATCTATCGCGCGAAGAAACCAGGCGCTCGGTACGTATTGACGAGTTATTTAAAGAATGACGTTGTGTGTAGTGTGAGTTTCTGTGAGAGTTGTCGTTCGTGTAAAAACTTCTACACACAGGCACACACGGCTATAAAAATCCGTCGCCCAGCACGCCGTCGGTTCGATTCGTCCGACGGCAGATTCGCGCGCGCCGCGACGACGCGCGACGCGATTCGGCGCCTCGCCTCGCGTCGAGACTCTAGAAAGAATTTATTTCGCGCCGATCCGTCGTCGCGAACCTCGCGCGCGCGCGCGTCGCGACGGATCGGTGACGACGACGCGCGCGTCGGGACGAATTTCATCTTTCATCGGGACGGGACGACGCGGATGGCGTTCGAGGGCGTCGCGGGAGGCGCGACGCCGCGCGCGCGCGCGCCGACGCGCGAACACCCGTCATGGCCGGTGGCGTGCGTGCAGAGGCCGACGAACGCGACGTCTTTCGTCGCGGTGGAGGGCTTGGGATACATGCCGATGATGACGCCGCGGGACGGCGACCGAGGCGACGTCCAAGAGGAGGTGTTCATCGGCGAGATCATGCGCGAGGAGACGCGGGAGATGTTCGCGCGTTTGCGCGTGGAAGCGGCGGTAAAGGCTGGTCGAATCGCCGCGGAGGAACACGTGCGATGGATGCGATCGGTGGGGACGGCGAAGCGCGCGGGGAACGCGCCGTCGACGCGAACGCCGATCGGAACGTCGAATACGGGTCGACGGAGAGGCGAGGAGGCGTCGACGACGCGCGGGGCCGAACATCCGAGACAAGGAGTGCGTCCGAATCGTCGATCGACGCCGAAAGCGATGACGAGATGTCGTCGAGGCGGTCGTCGATCCCCGGATGAGTCTTCGTCGATTTCGTCGCCGGACGCCGCGCCGCCGTCGCCGTCGCGGTTGCCTCAACCTTCGCTCGGTCGCCGATCGTTCGACCAGGATTCCGCGAGAGAAGATGGATTCCCACCGCTTCCGGAGTCCAAATCGCCTCTGCCGTCGTTTTGGTCCACGCCTCCGTTTGAGTCTTCGTCGAGTCCGTCGCCGAATCCGTCGCCGCCGATGCCGCCGCCGATGCCGCCGAAGAGGTGGTTGTCGCCGAACGCGCCCAAGAACTTGGGCAAAAAGCGCCGATTCGTGCGTCGACGGTTGGAACGTCTGGAGAAATCACGCGCGGACATCACGGCTTTCGTCACCGCGAATCAAGAATCGCTGGAAAAGCGATGCGAGAGCGCGACGATGGAATTGAAGGAGTTGCTCACGGTCGGTCAACGCATTCGATTCGATTTCGACGTCACCATCGAGCTGACGACCGTCACGATGGATCGAATCTCTGAGTGTCCACACTCACCCTTGTTTGAAAAGTGCGCGTGCGCCTTGGCGCACGCGCACGAGGCGAAGGGAGTTTTTGGATTTGAGAAGTACGATTTCATGACCGATTCGTGCGATTGCGACGATTGTCTGCGCGCGTACGTGCGCGCGCTATACACTCGACGCTGCGTGTGTCCATCGTGTTTTCTCAAAGACGCCGCGCGACGCCACGGTACTGATACTGTGAAGCAGTTATTTTCCGACGCCGAAGAAGATTCTTCAGACGTCATCGAGCCAGAATCTGAAAAATCGAGCGAGCCCGATCGACTCGACGAAGACTCTTGGGGCGCCGTGGTGAACTTTATCTCGGATCTCGATTCCGAGCGCACGGTTCGTCACATTCAGTGTTTATTAGAACGTCTCACGAAGCCGAATCTATTTCTGGCCGCGTCAGAGAAGCAGATGGAGCTGGCGACGAAGGATGCCAACAGCAAAGACGCGGCGTGACTTTCGTACGTTGTCGTCGGCTACATCTCATTTGAATACATTAATCTGCTAATAGTAATATTTCTACCAGTCGTCGTCATCATCACCGCCGCCGCCGCCGCCGCCACCGTTTGCAGGCGCGGCGACGTCGCCGGCACGTCCCCAACCGTCGTCATCCCAGTCTTCTATTTCGCCCACGTCGCACCACATATCCACCGTTTGCGCGGCGGGCACGGGGTCAGGCTCTGATAAATCGACGACCGCGTCGTCGTTCGTCGTCTGTCGTTCGGGGCGTTTCACGGAGTCTTCTAAACTCGCGTCCGAGCCATCGTCGATGAAGCTCGAGTCGTATCTGCTCGAAGAGTGCGTCGGTCCGCTGCCGTCGAATCCTTGCGTAGGACTCGGCGTGTCCTGAACGACGCGATGCTCTCGCGGTCCGAAAGCTGCGAACGTGCGACTCAGATCAACTTGTCCGCGCGCGTTACCTTGGTGATCGCGACTCGGACGCTGCGCGTCTTCTGGAGTCACCTCCTCGAATTGTGCACCCGGATGGTGCTCGCCGTCGTCGCCTTGCGTTTGCGCGATGAATCGCTCGTCGCCGGAAGACATCTCGTTCTCGCTGTCGCCTTCGTTTTCCTCGTCGCTCGCGTTCGCCTCATCGTCGACAAAGAAATTGCGTCTCTTACGAGGGTTAAACTCTGGCGGCTGCGCGCGAGCGCGTCGCTGTCGCCTCGGAAGTTCGACGACGTCGTCGTCCTCGATGATGGCGACGTCATCGTCGACGACGGGATTCGGTGGTTCGACGGGAGGTGACACGTCTTGAGACATCAGCACGCACGCGTGAACTTTGGCGTGATGACGAGGTCTTCTGTGAATTTCGCTTTCGTCCGTCGACGGCGTCGTTTCGTTCGCTGTGACCGCGCTCTGCGGTGTCAGACGAGGCGGCGGCGGCGGCATGGACAAACGATCCTGCGTCTTTTGCCTCTCGTCTTCATTCACCTTGTCGCTCGATTCGCTGAGTCTCGGCTGTCGCATCGACGCCGGCTCGTCGAGTCGTGGTGAGGCCTCGACCGCGGGCGGACGCGGTGCGGGCGACGCGCTGTGCATGGAGATTCGTCGAGGCACCGGCTCGCTCATCTGCGTGAACTCCTCCAGCACCTCTTGACTCGTCTTCACGTTCGCCTCGTACATGGGCAAATCCTGCGAAGGATTCACCCAGTCCTCACCCCATCCATCGTCGAAATCGGCTTCGTCGAACAGCGGCGCGTCAGGCACCTCCACGACGCCGTCCTGCGCGACGTTCTCTTCTCGTTCGTCGCGCGCTGCCGCCTCCGGCGAGCGCGTTTGACACGCGCGCATCTCCTCGCACAAACCGCCGGGAATCGCCGTTCCGGTGGGATCCACCCGAGATAAACCTTGAAGATCGGCCATGATATCGATGAGCGCGTGCGATAAATCGCTGTGCTCGACGCTGTGCACGGGGTTCGGTCTCGAGAGAAATGGCGCGGTGGCTTCGATGTCAAACTCTTCCAGAGCGTTTCCATCGTACTCGTATGCGAACAAGATGGCTTTACTCGCCACATCGAGAGGTGCATCTTTCAGCTTGATCGCCGCGTTTAAGATGGCTTTCGCACCTCGCGGTTTCTTTACTTTTGACGGATTATTCGTCTTTGGTTTCGACTTCTTCTCCGCAGGCGAAGGTTCGATCATGGCGAGTTGGCACACCGGCGTCACGCCCTCGGGTACGATGCGCGGACATTTTTCGAGCTTGAAATTATTCCCCGGCGCGCGCAGACACATCATGAGTGTCTCATACTTCTTCTGTTCGCTCGTAAACTTGGCGTACTCCTTGCCCTCCGTGGCGAGGACGACCACTTTACCGTCGCGAGCGCGACCCGTTCGACCCATGCGCTGAATGGCGCGAATAATGTCCACGACGTCGAAGAAGAAGATCAAATCGACGCTCGGAATGTCCAAACCCTCTTCACCGATGGACGTCGCGACGAGCGTGTTCAGAGTACCGGCTCTGAAATCATCGAGCGTTTGCTTTTGTTCCTTTTGCGTCTGTCCCTTGGTGCTTCGACGGCCGCCCGTCGCGCGCTTTTTCCCGCTGGTGGAATCACCCTGACCGACAAACTCCGCCACCTTGATCTTACACGCCGTGTCCGCACCGGCCGGCACCTCTCGAAGTGCGCGAACGATGTCCTTGACGCTCTCTCTGTACGACGTGAAGATGATGACGCGCGTATCCGCCGTCGCGTCTTTAAAGTGTTGCTTTAAAATCGACGTCAGACGATCGAGCTTGGGCGAGTGATGCGCGCCGTTCGTCGACATCGATCGCATCAGATCCACCACCTCTTTCGACACGGGATCGATGCGATGAATCAGCGTCGTGCGTTTCTCTTGACCTCGTTTTTCCACGTAATCGTACGCCTGTTTCACGCCCATCTTGAGCAATAAATCGTACGCCTTGGCGAGTTCCATGGCGGCTTCGAGCGCGACGTACGCCGTCCCCTTGGCGTGCACGTTGGGATTGTGATTGAGATTGGTGCGCGCGGAGTGCAGGGCGAACCATCCGGGCGGTTCGATGCGCGACGCGCCGTGCGTAACCTTGTTGTTAATGAACGTCTGCATGCGCCACCCAGCCTCGCCGAGCGCGCCCATGCGCAGGAGTTTTTCACAATACGGTCGCAATAAATCGCACAGCATGTCTTGCACGTGCGACATGGCCTGATCGGGTCTCACCTTTTCCACCGTCATCTCTCGCTTGTGCGTGTACCTCGACACGTCCGGGTCCTGGTCGCTTCGAAAGTCGATGCGTCCGATGCGCAGCGTCGTGACGACGCTTTGAACCTCCTCTACACCTTGACCGGGCGTCGCCGTGAGTGCCAACAATCTAAATTTCACCTTGCGCTCGTGAAGGAGACGGAGCACCTCGGCCGAGGCGTACTGTCCGCGCGCGTGGTGCGCCTCGTCGACGACGACGCACACGATTTGATTGGCGTCCAGGGTGCCGTTTTCTAAATCGTTCGCCACCGTGTGCGGCGTGCAAAAGAAGACGCGTTTTTCGCTCCAAAACGTGCGTCTCGACCCTTCGTCGTCCTTCTTCGTGCTCCCCATCAAAACGAGCGTGTCCGAGGCGGGAATCCCCACGACGTTGTGACACGCCGACATCTGTTGATCCACCAACGGTCTCGTCGGCGCCATGAAGATGATTTTCCCGGTGGGAAACCATCGGTAATAATTGTACATGACCACCGCCGCGATGAGCGTCTTCCCCAATCCCGTCGGCAGACACACCAAAGAATTCGTCAACAGCGCGTTTCGCGCCATCTCGTACTGATACTCCCGTCTCGATATCTGCGCCGGATACACGTACGTCTGAATCGCCTCCGGATCCATGGGTAATCCCGCGGGTCCACCCGCCGTCGCGCACGTCGTCAAGCCTCGCCCGTCTCGCTCGCCCAACGCCTCGGGCGGCAAATTCGTCCGCAACGCCTCCAATTCCCTCGAATCGTTCGTCTTCCGTATCATCAACGCTTTCGGCAACCTCGACTGATGTTTCCTCTTCTCCCCACCCGACATAGCGTCAGTTTTCGTCCGCGGTCTCTTCGCCGCCGCGTCTTCGCCTCGACTCGTCGTCGTCGTCCCCGCCATCGTCTCTCGCACCTCTCCCACCACCGTCGTCGGTCGCGCTCGCTCCCCGCGCGCCGCCGCGAACATGGACGTCACCGTCAACTGTCCCTCCCCTCGATCTCGTCGCATGGCGTCCGCGCGCGCGCGCAACGGCACGTCTTCCAACCGCGTTCCCTCCGTCTTCGTCATCGTCGTCCCGCGGTCGCGTTCCTCCGTCGGTCTCGACGCGCGATTCCACCCCGTGGACGACGCGAGCGCGCGACTCGCGGTCGCGCGCGCGGCGACCGCGTCGACGTCGACGGCGGCGAAGAGATCGTCGTCGTCATCGTCATCCAACGCGTCCAGACGCATCATCACTCGTGACACGAACGAGCGTCTCTCTCGCGTCTCTCTCGCGTCTCGCGCGTCTCGCGTCTCGGCGACGACGACGACGCTCGCGCGCACCGTTCGCGCGCGCGCGTCGCGAGAGAGACGCCGCGCGCGACCGTGTGACGGTGATGATTGGAAACGGGCACCCCAACCGCCATTTTTTCAAAAATTCGCGCGCGTCGGTCGCGCGCGTCGCCTCGGTGAACGCGCACCGCGCGCTGCGGGACGCTACGATGCATGGAACAACAACAACAAATTAAATGTACGCGCGAATCGTCACCGTCGGCGACGAGGGAGGCCGACGCGAAACCGTCGACCGAGCGCGGCGACCACCTCTAGATACACGCCGAGCGCGTTGGCGCGCCCTCGATCGGCGACGTCGACGCGCGGCGGCGGTCCCACGTTCGCTCGACACGTCGGACACACGCTCGACGCGCGAAACCACCGGTCTATGCACTTTTTGTGAAAGCAGTGCTTGCACGGAAGCTCGCGGACGAGTTGGCGAGGGGTCGGGTCCTCGAGACAGACGGCGCACGTGGGCGCCCGCGCGGCGCCGAACGCGTCTCTCGCGCGTTTCGCCGGGGCGTGCGTTTCCAGGGTTTCCCTCGCGAGCGCGCGAGGTTCATCGCGCGGAACGCCGTCGTCGCGGTCGAAGAACCGATGAAACGCCGCGGCGCGCATTTCGTCGAGAAACGGGACGACGTGCAAGCCGGGAAAGCCGGCGTCGTCGACGTCGTCGACGAATGCGTCGAAATCATCGTCGTCGTCGACGTCGGCGTCCATCACCGCGCGCGCCTCGCGACGCCTCGCGCGCGCCGCGCGACGCATCGCCCGATCGTCCTCCCCGTCCTCCCCGTCCTCGTCTCGTCGGCCGCCTCGTCTCGCCCGTCGCCTCGGTCGGTCGCCGTTCGCATCCTCTTCGTCGTCCCACGCGCGCGCGCGACGTCGTCCTCGTCCTCGTCTCGCGCGCCGCTCGCGCGTAAAAATAACGTCTCCATCGTGCGCGTCGTTCGCCTCGCGCGCGTCGTCGTCGCGCGCGTCGTCGTCGTCGACCGTTAGATCGATGGCGTCCTCGCGGGTGCCTCCTCGCGCGACGCTCTCGCGCATGATTTCCCTCGCGCGCGAGGGTCGCGCGCGCGCGCGAGTCGCGCGAGACGACGGGAGAATTTCGTCGGCGTCGCGCGCGCGCGCGTCGACGCTCGACGACGTCGCGTCGCGCGCGCGCGTCGACGAATGGTGGGTTCGGGCTTCGTGAACCGTCACGCCATGGACACGGCGGCAACGGTGTGGGACGGTCGAGGACGGCGACGCGCGTCGTCGACCGTCGACTCGGTGCGTCACACGTCGACGCGTCGGCTCGGGAGAGATCGCGTCGGTTCGGTTCGGTTCGGTTCGGTTCGCGCGTCCCGGCGCGGGTGTCGTCGCGAGGGAGACGCGCGAGGGAGACGGGCGAATGGGACGCGCCGCCGCCGCCGATGATTCGATGGACGGTGTGAGCGAGCAGATGGCGCGCATGCTCGCGAGATTGGAGGAACAGAGGAAGTACGTCGTCGCCGGGGCCGAGGGTAACGCCAACGCCAAGGAGGTGGCGTACGGTGGTGCGTACGCGTCGATCGGGAAGGATTACGCGTTTAGCGTGGATTCGTTTCGAGAGACGTTCGCGTTGACGATGACGAGGAACGACGAGGAGGCGTGCGTGTTCGAGATGGAGGGGTGTTCAGCGGCGTTTGCGAACGCGTTTCGACGAATCATCATCGCGGAGGTGCCGACGATGGCGATAGAGAAGGTGTTCGTGGTGAATAACACGAGCGTCGTCGCCGACGAGGTTTTCGCGCACCGACTCGGTTTAGTCCCGATCAAGGCGGATCCGGCGCGATTCGAATACCGCGGTGAGAACGAACCGGCGAATGAGAACAACACCGTCATTTTGAAGATGCACGTGCGGTGTCACAAGGAGAGAAACGAGGACGGTTCGTTGGGCGAGTTGGTGAACCAAAAAGTGTACTCGGACGCGTTGACGTGGTGCCCGGACGGGAGCGAGCTTCCGGTGGAGAACGACGAAAAATACTCGGATTTCAAGCGTTCACAGCGAGAAATCTTTGGCGACGAAGAGCTCGGATGCGTTCACGACGACATTCTCCTGGTCAAACTCGCGCCGGGGCAAGAGGTGGAGCTCGAGTGTCACTGCGTCAAGGGCGTCGGCAAAGAGCACGCCAAGTGGTCGCCCGTGGGGACGTGCTGGTACAGAATGGTGCCGGAGATTACGATTTTAGAACCGATTACCGGCGCGCACGCGGACGAGTTCATGGAAAAGTGCGCGAATTTCAGCGATACGCACAAGTGTTACGCGTGCGAGGGCAAGGGCGATAAAAAATCCGTCAAGGTGGTCAATTCGCGAGGCTGCGACTTGTGCATCGAGCGGGTGCGCGAACTCACGGGCGAACCGGGATGGGACGAGAAGATCGCCGTCCGTAAGCGCAAGGACCACTTCATTTTCACGATCGAGACGATCGGACAACTGTCGCCGGGCACTATTTTCAAGGAGGCTGTCAAAATTTTAGCGTCCAAGTGCCAGCGGGTCCTGAGCACTCTTTGAACGAACGAACGACACATAGCACTAGCTGTTTTTAATAAAAAAGAAAATCTAACCAAAAAAAATTAAACCTCGATGATGCGAATGCCGGACCCATCGTCCTCGTTCTCGTCATCATCATCATCGTCGAAACTCTCCAACGCGCCCTCCACCCCCTCGAGCATCTCGTCCCACACCGCGTCGTCGTCTCCCGCCCACTCCTCCACGTCCTCGTCCTCCTCCACGTCCCCGCGCTCGGCGATCACGTCCTCCACCGTCATCAACACCTCCTTCCCGTACTTTTTCGCCGTCTTACTCCTATTCTCCGCACGAATCTCATCCAACAGCGCGTTCACTTTTTGTCCCCGCTCGAACGAGTCGTCGTACACGAACCGAATCTCCGGCGTCAACCGCAGGCTCATCCGTCGTCCAATCTTCCGTCGGACGTACTGTTCCATGCGTTTCAACCCCTTTATCGCGTTCTTCTTCCCTCTTTCGTCTCCCAGTATGCTCACGTACACCTTGACGACTTGTAAATCGTTGCTCACCTCCACCTCGGCCACCGTCGCCATGACGCTGAGCATGTGATCCACCCCCATGCGCTCCTCCGGGGAGATCATCGCCCGCAGGTTCTTATCCGTCTGCATCATGTTCGAAATCTCCCGTCGCATCTGTTGTCGCACCTTTTGCACGCGCCTGGGGTGCGCGCGCGCGACGACGCGTCGTCGAGGCATCGGCGCCCCGGCGGCGCGCGCGCGCGCGCACGCCGTCACCGTCGTCGCGCGCGCGCGTCGCGCGTTCGCTCGGCGCGACGCGCGCGAGCGCGCGGTCACGGACGACGAGAGACGCGCGGCGGAGACGGACGCGCGCGCGGTCGACGGCGTCGGCGTCGAGAACATGACGAATGGGGACGGTCGTCGACGAGTGACGCGAGTGCGAGACGCGCGCGAGGACGCGGACGTCTCGCGCGCGTCGTCGACGATCGACGGATCGATCGCGCGCGATGGTGATCGTCGGCGGGAGGAGAGGCGCGCTCGCGCGCGCGGCGTCGCGCGCGGTGGGAGACGCGGCGTCGATGATGAATTTAAACGCGACGACGACGACGTCGACGATCGGTCGCGCGCGCGCGATGGCGACGACGACGACGAAGACGACGACGACGACGAAGAGAACGACCGCGACGACGGGGAAGAGAGCGAGCGCGGGGGCGAAGAAGAAGACGAGCGCGAAGACAAAGGCTGGGGCGACGACGGCGAAGGCGACGCCGAAGGCGAAGAAACCACCCGCGGGGAAGCTTCGGACGGTGCCGCACGCGAGCGCGGCGAAATTTCCGTTGCATGAATCGGTGTTGAAGGACGCGCGCGGATACAGGGTGCGGCAGTATAGGATGGTGGAGTCGCGGAGGTACGACGAGGCGGCGTTGGCGACGGCGGACGCGGGCGCGAGACGGTCGGGGAAGATCACGCTGGCGACGGCCAAGGCGATCGTGAAGAGCGTTGAGGACGGTGGCGCGAGATGGGGCGTGACGCAGACGGAGATCGATACGATACGATTCGTGATGAACGGTGGAGGCGGTGCGTACGCGTACGAGACGCAACCGGCGGCGCGGAAATTTCTGGAAGAGTTCGCGGCCAAAGCGGAGGGACAAGCGGCGGCGGCGGCAGCGGCGGCGCCGAGCGTGGTCAAGGCTAAGGCGAGAGTGGAGACGTTCTCGCCTCCGCCGCCGACGGCGAACAGAGTCATGCCGCACGCGGCGGCGTCAAAGTTTCCTCTGCACGAATCCATCTTAAACGCGAGCGCCTCTACGCAAGCGGCGAGAACGGTTCTGCGCGAACCGTTATCGACGCCGATCGCGAGCACATCCTCGTCGCCTCCTCCCCCGCCACCACCGCCGAGTCAAGACGGACAGGGGTCGAGCCGAACGACCATTTTGGCCGCGATTGGCGCCGTCCTCGCCGCGCTTCTCGCGTCCTCGATGGCCGACATCGACGAGGAGGACAGACCGCCGCCGCCTCAGCGCAAGAAATCTCCACCGGCGAGAAAGGATATCGAGGTGGAAATCGAAATCGTCAAACAACCGGACGACGCGGTCGCGACGCAGACGAATAAGAAACCGGTACAGAAGAAGGAAAAGCAGACTGAAAAGGTTGAAGCGAAGGAGGTCGCCGACGCGTTCGACGCGACTGCTGATTTTCTGTCAAAAGTTGAGGTACGTGATGCGTGCGCACATTGACTCGTTTGCATTCACGATCGGGGCCTATACTCATCTGTCGCAGCTTTCAATGCCGCGCCGGACCTTTCACGGGCCAACATTAAATGCTAGTTCGGCGCGCACGCATGCAAACCGCGCGTCGAGCGCCGCTGGAGTTCTAAGGATCGTGACTTCACCTCGTTTCGATTCTGTGAGCCAGCCGACATTCTCTTTTTCATCGACACTTTTGACTGACCGAACTTTTTACCCAACAGCCCGCGACCGAAAAGAAAGAAACTAAAAAGGAGCCGGAAGTGCTCGCGAAAGTGAACATACCGAAACCCGAACGCAACGAGGCGAGCATCATGGACGCCAGCAAAGACTTGAGTGCGGCGAGTCTGATCGAAGAAGCAATGAAAACTCTCGGTAGTTCTCTATCGGATGAAGAAAAGCAGACTTTGCTAAAGGGAATGAAGGTGCAGTCTGAATCAGATGTGCGCGTGTTCAAAGGAACGTCGTCCTCCATGCGACAAAACTTTGAAAAAGTGGTCGCCACCGAGCGAGCGGTCACCGATGAGCTCGTCGCGGCGATCAACGTGCTCGAATCTCGCGCCGAAGACACGGCGCGTGAACTTGAACGCCAGAAGGAACGCGCGGTTGCCGAACAGAAGCGCGCTCTCGAGGCTCAAGAGACCAAGTTGAAGGCGGAACACGCAGATTTTCTCGTCGCTGAACGCATCGAGCGCATCAGGGCGCTGGATAACGAACGTCTGCGTGTTGGAGCTCTCAGAAAAGTTCTGACGAAGCGTCGCCGAGCTCTTGAGCGAGCGCACGATGCGCAGAGGTTTGAGCTTGCCGTCATGGATCTCGGCACTCGGCTGGAAACCGGCGAAGCGTTCAAGGAAGCCTTGGTGTTGTTGAAATCGTGCTCAAAGTCGGACCCGTTCGTCGCCACCATAATCGATGGCGTGGACGACGGCTTGGCGCAAAATGGTGTCAAGACGCGCCTGCAACTCGCGGAACAATTACTGGAAGTCAGAGAGACAGCGCGGAAGTTGTCTCTGGTTCCGCAAGACGGCGGCGGCATGTTCGCGCATGGTCTTTCGTACGCGGCGTCGCTCCTCCGCGTCAAGGACACATCCGATGAAGGCGCGCAAGGCATCGAGGGTGCCATCGCCAAGGCAGATTCATACTTGGCTTCCGGCGAGCTCATGCTCGCCGCGCAAGCGCTCACAAACGCAGCGGAGGGTACAAAAGCCGCCGGTTCTGTGAACGAGTGGGTGCAGAATGTTCGCGCGCGCGCCCAATTAGAGCAAGCGCAAACCGCGTTAAGCGCTCACGCGCAGTGCAGAGCATCGGCGCTTGTTTAGAGACCGCATTGTGAATTAATTTGCAAGCTTCGCGATTACAAACTCGTCACATGTTTACAACGTGAACACTGTGTGACGGCACATCCACACGCACGACGACACGCATCGATGCGCTACACTCGATTTATCATCTTTGCGTATGTTTTTGCGCTCGCCACGATCTCAGCATGTGCGCGACCGCTCGAGCGAAGTCTCGTAGAGACGTCTGTAGTGCTCGAGCGCGACTCGACCGGCATAAGCAGAGGGACCGCCATTTCAACGAGCACCACGTGGAACACGTTCTGCGAGTTCATTCTACCGTTTCTTCTCGAGAGAGGGTACGAACCGCCTGCGTATGTGTGTAATTGATCGAATCACGCGTCTTGTAATACAGATCAGATTTTGCCTCGCATTTTCAAAGTTCTATGTGCTCTACGTTCGTTCGAGTGGAGTGAAGTTTCTCCAACGGAGCGTCGACGAGAGCCTTGTCCGCCTCTTGTTTCGTCTTATTGCTCTTGGCGTGCTTGCTGACCATGACGAGAACGTCCGCGAGGGTCGGCGCCGATTCGCCCGTGATGTACTCGCCCGCGGCGGTTCGAAGCGGGATGTACCTCGGATTTTCCTTCTTGTTCGCCTTGTACAACAGAACGCAGGGCGTCGTGGCCATGTCCGCGTACGGCGGAGGCACCTCGTTCATCTCCACGTTGAGCTGACCGACGAGTAGATCGACGGAGTCTTCGAGCGCTTCCGCGATGAGCGCGTGCGTTTGTTCGTACGCCGCGTGAAATTCGGCGGCTTTCGTCGGATACGAAAAGTAAATCAAAGCATCGACGTTACGCTGAAGCACGACGCGCTTATAAAAGTCCGACGCGACAATCTTCGCGACTTCACCCTTACGCGGCGGCGGCGCCTGCGGTTCGCTCTTGTACCTATCATTCACGTTCACGTCGTCAGTCGTCGTTCGCCGTCGTCGCGTCTCGCGTCTCGCGTCTCTCGCCGACCGAACGCGTTCGCTCTCACTCGCACGCACTCACATCATCTTTGATTCCGGCGCTTGCTCGGCCGGATGAAAATCCGCTCTCTTCACTTTCGACGCCTCCGTCTCCAACAATTCCAGCTGCGGCACTCTCCACGCCGCCACGTCGTCCTCGCACGCGCCTCGCATCGCCCCTCTCGATCCGCACAGCGCCTCTCCCATGTCCCGCTCATCCTCTCCTCGACGCATCGCCTCCCCCGCTTCGTAATACAGCGTCACCACCTCATCCTCGTGTCGCTCCAACAATCGCTCACACGCCGTTCGAACCGTCTTATTGAGCGCCATCGAGCTCAGACGACACGCCGACGGCACGGCGTCTTCGATGACGCTCTCAAAGGCGCCGTACCGATGACTGAACGAACTCGTCTTCTTCTTCGCCTCGGCGGCGTTGATATCCTGGAGCGCGAGCATGAGGTGCTCGTCGAAGTAGGCGAGGACGCGTTGGCACGCGACGCACTCGGGCGCGCGCGCGCGGTAGCGAGGAAGCGCGTCGGCGAGCCAAAGATCGTGGGCGCTGGATGACTCGGGCGCATCGGCGCTCGTGGCGTCGCTCGCGCGCGCGACGGTGGTGAGGACGACGACGATCGCGAGAGATGCGATGCGCGCGCGCGCGGACGCGCGTGCGGGCATGGTGGCGTCGACGTCGCGCGCGGTGGTGTGCGGGACGAGTCGGGACGGAGCGCCGAGTCGGTTGACGTCGTCGCGCAACGTTTTTAAAAACAGTGTGGCGTGATCCATCTACGCGAGGCAGGCTTCAAAATAACGTTGGAGTTCGTCGCGATCGAGGTCTTTGCCGATGAAGACGAGCTTGGAGGAGCGGGTCTCGTCATCCTTCCACGCGCGGTCGGGCATGCCTTCGAAGAGCGCGTGCACGCCTTGGAAGACGTAGCGTTCGTCGCATCCCTTGATGGCGAGCACGCCCTTCATGCGGTACAAGTCTTCCCATCGATCGTTCAACAGGAGTCCGAGCCAATCGTTGACGAGATCGAGGTCGAGATCGCCGTCGAGGGAGAGCGAGACGCTCCCGACGGCGTCGTCGTGGTGATGGTGCGAGTGCGAGTGGCCGTGTTCGCCGCACACTTCGCATTCCTCGTCCTCGTCCTCGCCGTGCGAGTGCGAGTGCGAGTGCGAGTGCGAGTGCGCCTCTTCGTGGGAGTGCCCGTGCTCGTCGCACTCATCGCACGATTCTTGTCCCTCGGCGTGCGAGTGTCCGTGGTCGTGCGACTCCGTCTTCTTCGCGCTCTTCTCCTCGAGCACTTGATCTTGCACGCGCTCTAAATCGAAACCACCGACGCCGAGCACGAAATCCAAGTTTACGTTCGCCATGGACGCGCGTCCAATCTTGGCCAAATCGTTGATGGTTCTCAAACGATACTCGAGCGCGTTCGCCTCCGCCTCCGTCACCAAATCGATCTTATTCAGCACGATTCGATCCGCGAACGCCACCTGCTCCAGAGACTCGTTCACCACCCCCTCCGGCTTCACCTCATCCAGGTGCATCTCCGCGTGTTTCGCGTCCACGAGCGTCACCACGCCGTCCAACCTCAGAGAATCCAACAACGCCGGCTCCAAATAAAACGTCTGAATGATCGGCGCCGGATTCGCCAATCCCGTCGTCTCGATGAGAATGTGATCGAACATCCCCCTCCTCTCCTTCACCAATCGCGTCAACATCTCCACCAGATCAGATCGCACCGTGCAACACAGGCATCCGTTATTCAACAACATGATGTCCTCGTCGCCGGTTTCGCGAAACGCGACGAGCTCGCCGTCGATGTCCACCTCCCCGAACTCATTCTCGATCACCACGATGCGCTTCCCGTGCTCAGCGCGCAGGACGTGGTTCAACAGCGTCGTCTTCCCGCTTCCGAGAAACCCGGTGAGGATGGTGACGGGCACGCGCGTGTCCGCGGGGACATCCTTGCTCGACGCCGCGAGGGTCGACCGGCGCGCGTTCGACCATCGATGCGCGCGCGATGCGTCGCGAGACGCGCGTCTCGCGCGCGTCGGGCGCGCGGAAAACACGCACGAAGGTGCGCGCGTCGCCATCGTCGTCGTTACCACGACGCGTCGTCGCGCGCGGCGTCGAACAGTGCGGCGAATTCTCATGAATTCGCGGCGGCGTGACACCGCGTCGCGCGCGACGACGCGTCTCGCGGCGATGCCACCCCTCGTCGAGCGGTGAACCAACGAACGGACGAACAAACGACGTTTCGAACGATGCGCGCGCGTCTCCGTCCCGTCGAGGCCCCGCGCGGGGCGAAGAAGATCCCGTTGGACCCGCACGGGGCGCCGCGAGACGTTCGCAACGACGCGGCGTCTCTCGGGTACGCCGACGCCACGCTCCCGTCGCTCATCGTCACCGTCGCCCTCGTCACGTCGCCGGACGTCGCCGTGGAGCTTCGCACGGAGGGGAGAGAGGTGTTCGTGCAGGATAAATTCGGCGCGTTGCGCATGCTCAGGGCGCGCGCCAAGGCGTTTTTAAAACGGGGCGAGGTGTTGTTCTTTTCGTGGAGTAAAGCGCGAGGAAAACGGTTCGGGTACGTGTTGGAGGTGGAGAGCGATGCGGGGGAGGGCGTGGGGGTGGGGGTCGGGGAAGAGGCGGGGGAGGTGGAGGTGATCGAAGTCGCGAGCGAGGAGGAGGAGGAGACGCGGGAACGCGGCGGGAACGCGGCGGCGACGAAGGCGAGACGGGCGAGAGGGCGAGAGATGGGGATGAACGGGAGGAGACGAAGGAGTGTGGACGATGTGGGGAAGGAATCGACGCGTGAGGAGGGGGAAGAGGACGCGGGGATGTTCACCGCGTCGCGAGGGCGGCCACGGCGGTCGACGGAGCGACCGGCGAGCGCGACGTCGTCCGCGGGGGCGACCGCGTCGGCGAGACGGGCGTCGAATGGGTCAAAGAATTCACAGGAACGCGGACGAGGGCGGCAGGAGCACTATCGCGACGAGCGAGAGCGGTATGCGCGCGATGATGGGAGACGAGAGCCGCCCATTTGGGGAGGCGTGGGAAGCGAAGAGGCGCGGCACCAGGCGGACGCTGCGCGCATACCACCGTGTCCGCCGGAAGGGAGTCCCGATGATCCACCGGCGCTTCAAAACGCGCGGACGCGTTTGAAACAGGCGCATCATCAGTTGGTCGAAGCGCTGAACACGGAGGTGGCGATGCGACAGACGCTCGCGCAGTCGCAACTCGACGTCCAGAGAGCGTTTCGCGCCAACGCCGATCACTCGCTTCGACAATGGCACAAGGAAAACCTGCAAGTCGTCGCGGGCAAGTATCAACAGAGTCAATTCGCGGCGGCGGCGGCGCGAAGCGCGTATCAGCGCGCTTTGCATCTCTTTAACACCACGAAAAATGGACAAAATGCGGACAGGTGGGCGGCGGGCGGCACCGCGGGGAGTACGAAAAGTCGCAAAGCAAACGAAAATGTTTATGAAGAGACGCCCGCGACCACGGCGGCGAAGGCGCGATTCGCTGCGGAGTGCGCGGCGTGGGAAACGTTGCTCGAGGGAGACCCGACGACGATGTCCCTGAAGGAGCTCAGAAAGTGCGCGACGGAAATTGGCATCGACACGACGACGCTCGTCGAACGCGACGATTACGTCAACGCGTTGTTGTCTAAACGAACGACCGATGAGACCTCGTTCAAGGCGCGCAAGCGCAAACACGAGGAGGATGAGGCGGCAGCAGAGGTGAAACGACGCGCCAAGATGTCGAGCGAGGCGGAGGAATCCGCCAAGCGCGAGGCGCTCGAGCAAGTCAACATCTGGGCCACGCACGCCGATCTTCGACTCTTTCTCCATCGGTGCGGTATGAAGATCGATCAACACGGACGATCGACCAAACGCCTCCTTCAGAAGAGTTACCGCCAGGCGATGTTACGTTTTCACCCCGACCGCGCGAGACAAAAATCCATCCGCGAGCAAGCGCTCGCGAGCGAAGTCACCAAATGGATCACGCAGGCATGGTGTTCGCTTCCACCGTAGATTGAGGACGCACGCATTCATTCATTTTCAACCCTCGATAGCCATGTAGCATGTACACGTACTGAGTAGAGAACACACCATTGAACGAGCGACCTCGCGCCCGCGCCCGCGCCCGCCGAGCCCCAGAAGCCGACTCCTCCGCTCGACATGGTGCTCAAGCGAATCTTCTCCCGGGGCTCGCTCGGCGCTCAAACCGCCCGAGACCCCGGCGAGCGTCGCGCGCGCAAGCGCAGACGCGCTTCGAGCGACGTCCGCGCCGAACATCGCAAGTTTGTCATCGTCACGACCGCCGCGCTGCCCTGGATGACGGGGACGAGCGTCAACCCGTTGCTCCGCGCGGCGTACCTCGCCGAGGGCGACGCCACGCGGGAGGTGACGCTCCTCATCCCTTGGCTCGCGGCGAAGGATCAGTCGATCGTGTACCCGAAGAAGACGCGCTTCAAGACGCCCAAGGAACAGGAGGCGTACATTTTGAAGTGGACGCGCGAACGCGTGGGCTTCGCGCCGCGCGTGAAGATTGCGTGGTATCCCGGAAGGTACGCGACGGATAAGGGGAGCATCATGCCCGTCGGGGACATCACGCTGCGCGTGCCGAAGGGGAGTCGAGACGTGGCCATCTTGGAGGAACCGGAGCATCTGTGTTGGTATCACCCGGGGGCGCGGTGGACGTCGAGATTTAAACACGTCGTCGGCATCATTCACACGAATTATTTGGAGTACGCGCGAAGAGAGGAGGGCGGCGAACGCAAAGAACAGATATTGAGATGGATCAATCACCTGACGACGAGGTGTCACACGCACAAGGTGATAAAGTTGTCAGACGCGGTGCAAGATTTCGCGCGGTCGATTACGCAAAACGTGCACGGCGTGTCGAAGGGTTTCATCGAGGCTGGGAAGGTGAAGGCGAAACAGATCAAGAGGGAAGGAAGCGGTGCGTTCAGTCGCGGGGCGTATTTCATCGGTAAGTGTGTGTGGGCCAAAGGGTATTCGGAATTGATAAACGTCGTCGGCGATTTCAACGAAAAGTACGCGAGCGCAAAAAAGGAAAAACTCGCCATGGATGTGTACGGAGACGGCGACGATTTCGCGGAAGTCAAGGCTACGTTCGAGAAGAAACGGTTACCGTTAAACCTGCTCGGTCGACTCGATCACGCCGATCCGAAAATTCTCGATTACAAAGTCTTCATCAATCCGTCGTTGTCCGACGTCGTCGCGACGACGTCCGCCGAGGCGCTCGCCATGGGAAAATTTGTCGTGTGCGCCAAGCACCCCAGCAACACCTTCTTCTCGACGTTTCCGAACTGTCGCACGTACAGCAACATGGATGAATTCGCTGCATGCATACGAGAAGTCATGACGTCCACGCCCAAGCCGATGACGGATGCCGAAATCCATAGACTCACGTGGGAAGCCGCCACTGAGCGATTATTGGACGCGGCGGCGCCGTGCGAAGAGACAAAGTACGAGTTGAAGGCGCATCTCGCCGACTGGTTCAGCGCTCGCTTTCACTACGCCGTCACGAAGAGCGAAGCCATGCGATGCATCATAGGCGGCGGCGCGGGGACGCTGAAACCGCCCGAGGACCTCGCGAATTGGTCGCCGGATAACTGGGCCGGAGGACTCATGGATCGAAAGCCTGCGTGATGAAAATCTACAAGGCGCTAGGCTAGGGTTCTAGAGTTCTAAGGTTCGGTCGACGAACTCCTCGACCGGTGTGTGAGAAATGACTATGGTTGTGCGTCCTCGCGCCGCTTTTCGCAAAGCGTCGGTGACAATGGCCTCCGCTTCAGCGTCCAACGCGCTCGTCGGTTCGTCGAGAAGAAGAACCTTCGGGTCGGCGTATAGCGCTCGCGCGATGGCGATGCGTTGTTTCTGACCGCCGGAGAGCTGACACCCGCGTTCCCCGACGGCTGTGTCGTATCCGCCGAGATCGTTGATGATGACGTCGTGAATCAGCGCCGTCTTGGCGCACTCCATCGCCCTTTGACGATCGATCCCGTCGCTCAGACGAGCGTACGCGATGTTCGATATGATGGTACCGTCGAACAGCACCGGTTCCTGTCCCACGAGCGCGAAGAACTCTCGACGCAACCAATGTGGGTTCAGGGTGGTGACGTCGCGTCCGTCGATTGAAATTTTGCCGCTGAAACCACTGTAAAAGCGCTGTAAAAGACTGAACACTGTTGATTTACCAGCCCCGCTCCTTCCGACGATGCCCACGATTTCGCCCGGTTTGACCGTAAAGTCCACGCCGGAGAGCACTCTCACATCCGGACGCGTCGCGTAGGCGAACGAGACGTCTTCGAACGCGATTTCGCCGCGAACCTCCGTCGTCGACGGCGTCGCTCCGTGCGTCATCTCCGCATCGAGCGTGTCGTTTGATAAAATTTTGAAAATCTCCACCGCGGCGCCTCGCGCGGCGAAGAGGTTTGTAAACGAGCTCAATAAATTGCCAAAGTACTCCTGCAGAATGGCGCTATACAGCATGCTCGCAATTAACTTTTCCGCGTGCATTTCGCCGTCCAGCACGTACCCGCCGCCTCGATACAGAATGCTCGCCGGCACGAGGCACGCGGATATGAGCGAATACATGAACGTGTAATACACCCCGGACAGTTTCGCCGCGCGATACGACTCGACGTACCACTCCTCGACGGCGCGTCCGAATCGTTTTCGCTCTAATCGCTCGTTCGCGAACGAGCGCACCGTCCTGATGTTCGCGAGCGTCTCGTGCACAATGGCGTTTGATTTCCCCAGCGTCTCCTGCACTTTGGCCGCGTTTTGAGACAAAATCTGCCCGTAAAAATAGTTGACAACGCTCGAAATCGGCACGACGGTCAGCGCCAACGCACCGAGCCGATAGTCCACCCAAAACAAAAGGTACAGTCCAATGCCGACGACGCGGACCACAGCTTCGACGCACGATCGAAACAACCACGATAAATTCGATCCAACCTGACTCGCATCGTTCGATAGCGTCGATGCCGTCGCTCCCGAGCTCCGCGCGTCGAACCACGTCGCGTTTTTACGCAACGTCGACCAAAACGCTCGCTTGCGCAAACGTTTCACGATGGACGCCTGCGCCGCCGAAAACAAAAACACGTTGAAGAAATCCATCCCCGCGTTCACGCCGCCGGCGAGGAGAAACGCGCACAGATTAAAATGAAACCGCTCGCGATCGCCGTCCATGGCGCCGCCGATGGCGGCGGACATGAAGTGCGGCATCGATACGCTAAACGGTAGACGCGCGAGCAGCGACAGCGTGCCGAGAATCAACGGACGCGCGTCCCGTCGCGCGAGACGAATCAATCGCGAGAAGCTCACACCGTTCGGCGACGACGGCGACGGCGCGTCTTCTTCTTCTTCGTCGTCGTCCTCCGTCCCCGACTCGCGCGCGCGGTGGAAGAGGTCTCCATCGTCATCATCGATCGCGACGACGCGAAGTAACGGTTCGCGCTCGCCGCGACGGGAGAGCGCGACGCGCGGCGCGTCTCGCGAGAGCGGCATCGTCTCGCCGCGGCGTCGCGATGCGTCCACGACGCGGGCGCGGCGACGTGTGACGCACGGCTCGGGTCACCAATCGTAACCGCCGCCGCCGCCGAGCCGAGCCGAGCCGAGCCGAGCCGAGCCGACGAAAAACGCGCGCGCGAGTCGACCGCGACGAATCGATCGCGGGAACATCGCGTCGACGTCTCTCTCGCGTGTCGCGCGACGTCAAACTATGGTACCCGTAGTAATACACTCGAGCTCGTCGAGCTCGTCGAGCCGCCGCGCGCGTCCCTCTTCCCCATCCTCCCCCGACGCGCCCCTACGCCTCATCGCTCTCCTCATCGCTCGTCCCAACGTTTTCCGCACCCGGAACGTCGCGACACCCCTCCGCCTCGCTCGGCGGTCGTTGACATCCCGGACACAAGCCGCGCGCGCGCCCGCACGCGTCGCACAGACTCCTGTACGCCAGTCGCACCGTCTTGAGCTCGCACGCGTTACACTTACCCCGCGCGCCCGGCTTTTTCGGTTTATACTTGCCCATCTGAAACCGCCACGCCACTTTTTGTCGACACCGCTTGCACACGCCCGTCAGGGCGAGGTCACGAAGGCTCCGTTCCCGCTCGCGGTCGCCCTCGTTGCGCTTAATGTCGCGCTTGGCGACGAACGGGACGCGGTTTTGGTGCTTTTGCGAGCGCGAACGTCCGTTCGACATGGCGCGGGAGGGTTGTCTACGTTCGGGCGCGCGCACCGGTCGAGCCGACGCGGGTCGGCGAGTCGACGGCGCGCGCGTCGGCGTGTGGGGACGCCGTCAGCCGTCGGCGGCTCCCGCGGGCGCGCCGAACCGACGGGAGAGGGCGAGGCACCACACCTCGTCGGCGTCGTGCGGGGTTTCGACGGTGAGAGAGGTGCTTGAGGAGAGATGGACGGTGGTGAGACCGTCGTCGGGACGCGTGATGCCGGACGAGGATGATTCGGGCGCGCGGGCGAGACGCCGCGGGACCAAAATCTTAAACCGGCGAGGCGCGGGGGCCGCCTCGAGCGCGCCGGTGCGGGCGTTGACGCGAAGTACGCGGGCGTATCGTTTACCGTTTCGTCCGATTTTGTTGACGATGATCCCGCGCTCGAGTTGGCGATCGGTGGAGACGAAGTGGAGACGCGCGGCGGCGGCGGCGGTTCGGCGCACCGTCGCGCGGTTCGATTCGCGCAGCGCTTCGAGCTCGCACTCGTGGTGCGTCGCCGTCTCTCTCTCGGACCGCTCGGCGTCTCGTAAGAGATTCAGGACGTGTTCTTTCTCGCGCTCGAGCTCGACGACGCGAGCTTCGCGTTCCGCTGAGCGATGCGCGTCGGCGCGTCTCGCCATGGTGTGTCGAGCGCAATCGGCGTCCGCGCGGACGTACCGCTTCGACATTTCACACGCGCGTTCGTCGCTGATTCGCGAGAAGATCGCGTGCCTGAACGACGCGTGCGTGTACTGAACGAATCGCGAGACGTGTTCTTCACCGAGAAGACGATTGTCTTCGCACAGCGTCGCGTGTTTGGACTCGAGCTTCGAAAAAGTGCGCTTTAATCGCGCCAATTCCAGTGTTTTTGCGCGCGTCTTCGCGCGAAGGTTCACATTCTCCGTCTTCAACTCGTTCGCCTCCGTCGTCGCGTCGATGTGCATCGACTTGAGATCTTCGAGCGATTTGCGCAAGTGCTCGGTTCGTTTGAGCGCGTACGAGTTGCTCGCGCGCTCGGCGTTGAGTTGCGCCTCCAATTTGCGCGCGGCGGCGGCGGCGCTCGTGGACTCCTCCTTCGAACGCGCTCGTTCGTTTTGAAGCTCGCTCATCACCGCGCTCAATTTGACGACGACTCCGCGATTTCGACCGTCGAGCGCGTCTCGTTCGCGCTCCACCGCTTCGAGTCGACGCGACTTTTCCTCCGTCTCTGCCCTCGCCTGCTCCGCCGCTCTCTTGACCGCTTCGAGTTGCGCGCGCACGTGACAAATCTCGTGCTGTAACGAATCGCGCGACTTCTTCATGGCGTTGATGTCATCCTCGGAACCCTTCGTCGCTCTCGCGAGCGTTCGTCGCAGAGACGTCACCTCTTCCATCAATCGAGTCACCGCCTCGTCGTCGCACTGAACCCGCAACTGTTCCAACCGTCTCGGATCCATCGTCACGACGGACGAACGCACGACGGGTAAGGTGGCGATCCGCATCGCCCGCGTCGCGAAATCGAGTGAATTCGCGCTCTCGCTCGCGTGTTCAACCTCGGCGCTCACGCACACGAGGAGCGCGGTTCGACTCTGTCCGTTGAGACTCGATTCCAAAATCTTTGTCAGCGTCGAGTCGCGATACGGTATGTGTCGATGACCCGCGGCTAACGCGCTAACGACGTTCCCGAGCGCGAGTAAACTCGTGTTGATGTTTAAAGCCTCTTTGAAACGCGCGGTCTCGACAGTCTGCGCCTTTTTCTGGCGTTCACTTCCCGCTAAATCCACGACAGTGAGCAAACCCGAACGCTTTTCGACAGAGACGACGCGCGCGCTCTCCTCTTCGCTCTCCTCCGATGCGACGACGTCCTCGATCGGTCGCTCGATGCGATCGATCTTCATCTGAAACACGCAGTGCGATCGCGAGCTCTGTTTATTCATCTGCGTCTCGGCGTAAACCAGTCGCTGCCGCCCTCGATTGAAGCACTCAAGCGCCTCCTCGGCGCTTCCGCACGGCGTCCAACACAGGTGCTCGATCTCCCATCCCGACCCATCGCTCGCCGGAATCACGCGCAAACCCGAACGCTTGGCCACTAAATCTTCCACCTGTTCGTTATAAATCTGCGCCATCGCGCACGAAACCTCGTACGCGTGCTTGACGTCGCTCGCCGCGCGCGCGAAACAATCCGCGGCGATGCGAGGCACGAGTCCCGGCCCATCACCGCCGTCCACATCGCCGCCGTCCGATAACAAAGAATACGTCTTCCCAGATCCCGTCTGCCCGTACGCCATCACGCACCCGCGCATGCCTCCCGCGACCGCCTCCAACACCGGCGCGCACGTCGCCTTGTACACCTCTCGCTGCGTCGCGTTCTCGTCAAAGGCCCCGTCCACCGCGAACGCGCGCGTCACACCATTCACCGACGTCGTCGTCTTCACTCGAACCACGCGCGAATCATCGACCCACGCGCCTCCGCATCTCGCATCTCGCGCCTCGTCGTCTCGCGCCTCGGCGTCTTCCCTCCCCGTCTCCGCCGCGTCCTCGTCTCGCGCCTCCCCGCCCCCCGCGCGTCCACCCCTCGCGCGCGCGCGCGGACGTATTCGCGCGTACACCCCCACGCGCGCGCCTCCGCGCACCATCCCGCGCGCGTGCGCGTCCCTCGCGCGCGCGACGCGACGCGAAATCGAGCCACCGAGGCTATTCCCGTCTCTCGCGCGCGACGTCGCGCGCGCGACGATTCCTCTTCCCGTTGACCGCATGATCCGAGTCCCCAATTCCACCGATCACGACCCATACCCACGAGTCACGACCCTCCGTTTCCCAGGGACACGGCCACGGCCCGGGGCCGCGCGCGCGCGCGCCCCTCGTGTCCATATCCCCGTATCCACACTCGGACGGTGTATTCATAGTATACACCCGAGAATGCGTATCACTCACACGAGCGCACGTCGAGCGAAACGAAAGGCTCTCGTCGCGCGAGACGACGCCGACGCGATGACGCTGGCGGATGAACGGCAGACGACAGACGACGACCGACGACGACGACGGACGACGGAGGATGGCGACGACGATGCGAGGTGCGTGAGACGGTGGGAGACGGTGGGAGACGGTGGGACGCGAGGCGAGGCGAGGCGAGGCGAGGCGCGAGAGACGAGCGAGAAGAGGCGCGCGAATGCGATGCGCGCGTGAATGAATGCGCGCGCGATCGAGAAAAGATGGCGACGACCGCGAGGACGAGGATGGGCTCGATCGATGCGTGAGCCGAGGGCGTGGGAGGTGTCGATCGTGTGAACGAGTCGCGCGAGTCGGTGGCGTCGTGTGTCGGTCGTGGGATGAACGCGCGGTCGGGGCGATTGGATGGGTTCGGTTCGGTTCGAGACGAGACGAGACGAGACGAGACGCGGCGACTGACGAATTGAATGCGTGAATCGATCTTTCGTGACGCGCAGCGAGCGTGAGAGGAACGGCGTTGGACCGTGCGACGGTGGGGCGCGCGAAGACGCGCGGGGCGCGACGAGGGGTGCGACCGACGCGATGCGCCATCGCGGTGGACGCGGCGCCGAGCGCGGCGCCGAGCGCGGCGGCGCGCGAAGACGGAATGGATAACGTCTTATCCATCATTCTCGGCGGCGGTGCGGGGACGCGTTTGTACCCGTTGACGAAGAAGCGGGCCAAGCCCGCGGTGCCGTTGGGGGCCAACTATCGTTTGATCGATATTCCGGTGTCGAATTGCATCAATTCGGACATCAACAAGGTGTATTGCTTGACGCAGTTTAACAGCGCGTCGTTGAATAGACACTTGTCTCAGGCGTACAACACCAACATCGGTACGTACACGCGCACGGGTTTCGTGGAGGTGCTCGCGGCGGAACAGAGCCCGGTGAACAAGGCGTGGTTCCAAGGGACCGCCGACGCCGTGCGTCAGTACTTGTGGTTGTTTGGTGAAAGCGAATGCGATGAATACTTGATTCTTTCTGGCGATCACCTCTATCGCATGGATTACCGACCGTTTATCCAGGCGCACCGCGATGCCATGGCTGACATCACGGTCGCGGCGTTGCCGACGGATGAGAAGCGAGCGAGCTCTTTCGGGTTGATGAAGATTAACTCGGAGGCTGTCATCACCGAATTCTCCGAAAAGCCGAAAGGGGAGGCGCTTCATGCGATGAAGGTGGATACGACGATTTTGGGTTTGGACGCGCAACGCGCCGCGGAGATGCCGTACATCGCCTCGATGGGCATCTACGTCTTCACCGCCAAGGCGATGCACCAATTGTTGCGCAAGGATTTCCCGGAAGCGAACGATTTCGGTGGTGAAATCATTCCCCTGGCGGCTGCCACCGGCATGAAGGTGGTCGCGTACTTGTACGACGGCTACTGGGAGGATATCGGTACCGTCGACGCGTTTTTCCACGCCAACTTGTCGTGCAACGATCCGAACCCGCAGTTCAGCTTCTACGATCTCAAAGCGCCCATTTACACGCAATCTCGATTCTTGCCGCCGAGCAAGGTTCAAGACTGCGAGGTGGAGCGCTCCACCATTGGCGACGGGTGCGCCATCAAGGGTAGCAGGCTTAAAAACGTCATGGTCGGTTTGCGATCCACCGTGTGCGATGGTTGCGATTTGGAGGACACGTTGGTGATGGGTGCCGATTACTATGAATCTCCTGAGGCTGCCGTCGGCAAGACGCCGGTCGGCATCGGTGCGGGCACGAAGATTCGCAAGGCGATCATCGACAAGAACGCGCGCATCGGTAAGAATTGCCAAATTCTCAACGAAGAGGGCGTCATGGACAAGGATTGCGAGAGTGAAGGGTACATCATCAGGGACGGCATCATCGTCGTGATCAAGGATGCCGTCATTCCGGATGGCACCGTCATCTAATCTAATCTTCTTCGCATAGATCTGACTGAGATTCGTCGAGCTGTAAATTTCTGTGATTCCGTCGTCCCAGCTGGTTCAATACGAGGGAGACGGAATCCAACGCACCGCCGCAAGATACAATTCATTTAGAACATTCTACATTCTACAGTAGTCATTTGTAAATCGTATGCACGCTACGCTTAAAATAATTCAACACCGATTACATGTTGCGTTTTCGCGCATTACAATGGTTCTTTTTTAGCGTTTCGTTTCGTTTCGTTCCTAAGCGTCTATCGTCGATCGAAGTTGAATGCCTCGGGTGGCGGCGGCAGCTTTCACGATGCGCGCGTCGATGCCCTCCGCCGCCGCGGTTCGCGCGAACTCGTCGTACTCGTCGCGAGACGCGCCGACGCACTTGTACCACGCCAACAGAGCGCTCGGCGGTGTCAGCGACAGCGCGGCGACGATGTTGGAAAAGTATTCTAAATCGGCGGACAGTTGCGCTGCGCCTTGATCGCTGAGCGAGGAAATCGACTGCACCTCTTTGAGCACAAGATCGGCGCTCGCTTCGGCTATCTTCGCGATCCAATCCTCTGATGTCGCCACGTCTTGCGCCGCGCTCTCTTCGCTCGTCGCCAGAGACGACGTGCGGGCCAAATCGTCATCGTTGATTCCGTCTAGATGTTGCGGAAGCGACAATAGATACTCGCCCGCGTTTGTCATTCGCTCTTGCGGGTAGGCGCTGAAAGTTGGTAGTTTGTAAGCGCTCTCCGCTGGTTTGGCACTCCACACATCCGACGACGCGATGCCCTTGAGTTCGAGCGACACTCTTCCCAGAAGTGCGTCGTAAATGAACTTTTCGACCATTCTCAAAAGCGCGTTCATGTGTTCCGCGCCCACTGGGATGATGGTACCGTCGAGCGAGTGCGTCGCCGCGCTGTCCGCAACCTTGTCGAGAAAAACGGCCAACTTTCTAGAGCGCGACACGTGCGCGGCGATGCTCAGACTAACGAGAGTCGATTCTTTGACGCCCTCGTTGAGACCCGAGGCAGCCGCCAACGCTGGACGCAGGGTGGATCGAAGCTGCAAAATGCTCGCCTTCAACGCAGACTCAAAATCGAACACCGCCGTCGGGATGGCGTTGATGATGTCCAAAAGGCTCAGAGAACCTCGAATGAATTCTTCGCCCGTGGAGGTCACGCTCGGATCCAACTTGGCCGCGGTGGAATCGATCAAACTGGCTGCCTTTCGCAAATCACGAAGAACGAGCGAAATCAAGTCGACGTAATGTTCCATCGCGCTCTCGATCGCGTGTATACACGTCGTGATCTCGAGGCCGGCCGTGACTTGCTCGCATCGTTCCATCGCGGCGGCACAAATTCCAATCGCCTTCGGTAACGTCGCGAGCATCTTGTGCACGACTGAGGATAAATCATCAGACGTGGAGATCGACGTCGCTTCGGGGATATTCACCAAAGCCTCGAGCTCATTTTTCATGTTCGCGAGCGCAAACTCTCCGTATCTCTGCTCGATAGACATGAATGGTTCGGCCACCGCCATCATCGCGTCGTTCATGGCGCCGTGAATGGCGTCCGAGTTGTCGTTTGAAGAACCGACGCCGACGAGCTTGGCAAACGTCGATCCGACGTCCTCGACGTACGTCTCGAACGCGTGACGTACCGGCACGAGCTGCTCGACCGACATACTACTGAGCTTTTCCGTGATCGCGGGCTCGAGGGTGGTGTGAAGCGAGCACCACGAAACCGGAATCAACGACGCCGCGTCCTCCGGGAACGTGGTAGAGCACCAAGACGCTTCGTCTTGCAGCGTTGTGGCACAATATTTGAGAAAGTTTTCAACCATCCGAACGGAAACATCCGAATCGGCGTTGACCTCATCGCTCACCGTCGATGCTTCGCGCTCGAGCGTCTTCCACTGCTTCATCACGCGAGACGTGACGCGCGTGTCGGCGTACGTGCTCTCGAGCGCCGTTCCGCGTCCCGTGGCGCGCAAGACGTCTCGAAGTTCTCGGGCCGCCGTGCCGTTTTGTGACTCGAGCGCCATGATCAACGCTGGACGCACGACGCCCTCGAGCTTGTGTTCGAACGCATCCACCTTATCCTGACCGTCGGCGAACTCTGGCACGTCGCCGACGACGGCTAAACCGCGCTTGATGCGCGCCAACGATTCCGACATGTTTCGAATGTTTCCGCTCGCAAAAATCCCATCAATGCTCGACATCAAATCCGCCAACCCATTCGCCTCCTGCAGCGTCTCCCTCGCGCTCTCCATGCGCTGTTTCGCCGCGTCTAATTGTCTCAACGCCTCCACGCTCGTCCTCGACTCGTCCTCGACTCGATCCAATCGACTCAAAATCTCTCGCACTCCCGCGTATAAACTCCGCACGCGCTCCTCCACGACTTCAATCTCCGACATCGCCCTCGGCACGCGCGCGACCCCCTCTCTCGAGCGATCTTCGAGCGACATGGACAGATCTTCCCCCGTCAATTGCAACTGCAGCTCCAACTCGCCCAAAAATCGTTCGCACCCACGCCGCATCGCGCCCTCACCCTCGCCCGAGCTCTCGCTCGTCATCCCGCGCGTCTGCTCGTTGATCCACCGCGCGCGATCGAAGCGCTCGCCCTCGAAATCTCGCAGCGACACCTTGGCGTTCGCGCCACCGACGCTCGCGCGATTGGGCGTCATCGCGCGCCCGTCTCGCGTCGATCGGGGCGTTCAGAGCGCGCCCGTCTCGCGTCGATCGGTCGCGCGACCGATCGATCGATCGCGTCGCGTCGCGTTCGGGCGATCGCGGCGCGCGCGCGACGATGTCGAGCGCCGCGCTCGGACCGGCTCGAACGGCGCCCTGATGGCGCGAGGTGACACACCCACGAGTCATGACTCAAGAAACAGTCTCTATCCAATCACACACGCCGCGCGCACCCTCGCGCCACATCTTCATTCGTCTCCGCGTCCCGCGCGCGGACGCACGGTCGTCGCGCGTCGTCGAAGCTCGCGAGAGACGCGGACGTCCATCCTTCATCGGTCGTCGTCGATCGGTGTCGTCGTCGCGCGCGTCCTCGCGCGCGAGAGAGGATTGATTCGTCGACTCGGATCGTCCTCGACCGAACGGTCCCGCGCGCGAGCGAGAGACGCGGCGCTCGCGCGACGTAGGGGGGCGAGACGCGCGTGAGATCGGGGGTAGACGCGCGAGGGAACGCGTTGAATCGATCGACGCGAGCGCGAGCGCGAGGCGAGCGGACGACGGGGGAGAGAACGCGAGGATCGATCGAGAGGGACGAGGTGGAGGATTTAGATAAGATGGCGCGCGAGGCGACGACGGTGGCGGAGATTACGAGCGCGTGCGACGTGTTGACGCTGAAAATCGGGGAGGTTGAGGAAGGAAAGGATGGTACGGAGGAACGACTGGCGAGAAAGGAGACGTGCGCGTGTTGTCACAAAGTATTCGTGGATGAGGAGGCGTTGAGAGCGCACTGGACGTTGAAGCAACACAGCGAACACGACGCCGTGTGCTCGGCGTGCGGACGACATTTTCCTTCGTACGACACGCTGCGACAGCACTTGATTGGGAATTTGCCGAAGAAGTCGTGCGCGGAAGCGTACGCAAAGGCTGGATGCGACAAGTGTTACGAGGTGTTCGCGAATGAGGAGGAGAAGCGCGCGCACGCGTGCGTATTCGCCGAGAAATCCGAGGAGGACGACGAGACGGACGCGCCGTGCGTGGCGTTGGATTGTGAGTTTGTCGGCGTCGGAGAGGGTGGCGAGAGACACGCGTGCGCTCGAGTGTGCGTCGTTGGGTCGAGAGGTGAAGTTTTATTGCACACTTGGGTCAATCCTGGAGAAGAGGTGACGGATTATCGAGAGGCGCTGACGGGTGCCACGGCGGAGCTTCTCGCCGAGGCGCCGCCTCTGGAGCACGTGCGCGGCAAAGTGATCGCCATTTTGATCGGTAAGTCGCCTGTGACACCCAAAGAACACGTGGGAGTGAAACACCTCCTCGTCGGTCACGGCGTCGAGCACGATCTCGAGGCATTGAACATCGCGTGGAAGAAGGGAATGCAACGAGACACGGCGAAATTTCCGCTGTATCTTCGTCACACGCATCTCCCCTTTAAGCTCCGCACGCTGGCGCGAGAATTTTTAGGACAAACAATTCAGGAGGAAGGAGAGGCGCACGATCCATCCATCGACGCCGCGTGCGCGATGCGACTGTACCAATCGGCCAAGAGACGAAGCCACGCCACGGCGAGACGATGGTTCCGCCGCACCCTCGACGCCGCGTCCCCGTCGGACATCGGCACCGATCTCCTACACGACGCCGTCGACCGCGACGGCGCGACGACGACGACTCGTTTCTATTGTTGGTGTCAAGATCGAGGCGCGCTGGCGCGCTCTCGCTCATCCACACCGTCGCTGTCGTCGCCTCGCCGCTCCGCTCGTCGCCGTCGCCCGCCGCCGCCGCGCGCCGCCGAACCATGACGACGATCGCGCGCTTAGCACACACACACCGCGCCCGTCGCACGCCTTCATTTCACCCGCGCACTCGCGGCGCACACACTGTATCATCACGCACACAATCGCACCACTCGAACTCGTCCCGTCCCGGCCCGTCCCGCGTCCCGGCGCCTCACTCGCCGCGGCGCGCCATGCCTCGACCACCGGCCGCGCTCGACGCCGCGAGCGTCGCCCTCGCGCGCGCGTTGAACGCCGAGCTCAACGCGGGACCGAGACGACGATCGACGACGCGAGCGCCCGACGCGTCGACGCGCTCGACGGACGAAGAGACGGCGAAAAAGGTGTCCCGAGCGTATCGACACAGTTGGCCCGTGACGAAAGTGCGCGTGCGTTCGGGAGGCTACGCCGACGACGGCGACGAGGGAGCGGGGGTGGAAACGCGCGAGAAGACGGAGGAACGCTCGGGTCGTCGAGTCGACGCGCGTGAGGGAGGGGAGAAGACGTCTCGCGCGCGTGATGACGCCGATGGAGACGACGTCTCGCGCGCGGCGAGACGCGAGGCCGCGAGACTGCGAAAGAACGCGATGAGTCGCGCGTACAAGGCGAGGAAACGCGCGATGATGATGGCGGAGAGTGGTGTGGTGGTGGTGAAGGCGGTGCGCGAGGACGCGGTGGAGGAGACGGCGACGGTGGTGAAGAAGAGGCGAGTGGCGGACGAGGCGGAGGTTTCGGTTTCGACGGGAAACGAGCGAGCGCGCGGAAAGAAGGCGTCCACGACGACGAAATCGGGGAGCAGATCGAAAGGAACGCCGACGAAGAAGATGGCACCAAAGGGATCGCCTGGGAAGACGCCGACGAGGAAGAAGAAACGCGTGGTGATGCAGGACGAACCGCCGCCGCCTCTGGAAATATCTTCTCCCGGCGCCGGCGGCTCAGAGGTCGTCCCGACGACTCCATCGCCTCGTCCGGAGGAACTGACGCGCGCGGGCGACGATGACAACGATGATTCACCCGCGGTGGCGACGCGCGACGCGACCGGTGGCGACCGCGCCGTCGGCGGCGAGACGAACGAGAAACGGACACAACTCCCGGACGCGCGCTTCATCAAGTGTCGAGACGGCGAGCTCGACGAGTTCCCACCCGGTTCCATGGTCTGGGTGCGCCTCACGACGTCCCACAAAGGTCAGTGGTGGCCTGGTCGCACGTGGAAGGTGCGACAGTGCGCCAAGGCGCACACATTACTCGCCATTAAACCCGAAGGTCGGTGCGCGTTGGTGAAACTCTTCGGCGGACACTGTTTCGAGTGGGCCGTCGCGGAAGATTTAGCTCCGTACGACGCCCAGAGACAGGGCGCGTATCGCGAAAACATGTTACAGTGGTACTCCTCGGCCGCGTCGCGCAAGAAATCGCGTCAAGAAGCGATTCGAGCGCTCCGAAAAGCGGACGAAGCCGAGACAGCGGATTGGAGCGACCCGTGGTCGACGTCTGACGATTCGAGCGACGAGAGCGAGGAGGAGACGGAAGCGGCCGCCACCGCCGCCGCGAACGTCCAGGCGCTCGAATCCATGAAGGTTGGTCTAACCCCCGATTGGATCGTGCACGCTGCCTGCAAAGTGTTCGAACTCGAGCTCCCGACCATCGAGACGCCCCTCATCAAAGGGTTGCTCGATCCGTGCACGAATTCGCATCTAAAGCCGAACATTCCCGCGGAGAAGTGTTACGATAAAAAAGACGACGGATTGAAGATGACCAACTCCTGGGCCGGGTACCACGTCCTCGTGAACCCGCCGTATGAGGCGCAGGTGCAGTGGCGATTCATCAATCGAGCCATCAACGAGGTGGAGTGGGAACACTGTCCGGGCATCGTGCTCGTCTGTCGCAACTCGACGGATACCTCGTACTTTCAACGATTACTACCGTTTCCTCGAGTACACCTGCGACGCACGGCGGTGCAGTTTAAGGATTACTCGCACTGTCCGATCGGATTTGGCATCTGCGTCTTTTGCATCGTCTCCCCGACGCATCCGAAACAAGCGGAGATTTACGGTCGGTTTCACGACGAGTTTCACGCGGCGGGCGAGTTTAACATTCCCGTCGACGACGCATTCGTCAAATCGTCACCATTCATCGAGCTCACCACCCGTCTGCATCTCCGCGCGTGCGAGGCGTATCGAGATAGTTGGATCGCGTGCGATGTGTGCGATCGATGGCGAGAGATTCCGTTCGACGAGATGCTTCGCGCGAGGAAAAAGAAAATTTGGCAGTGTCGCGACTCGTTTCCCATGGGGTGTCGCGCGCCGCTGACAAAGGCGGAAATCGCGGCGTTTTCCGTCGCCAAGGCGGAGACGAATACAGTGCTCGTGGCGTCGAAAGTAGAGGGGACGAAAGGGCCCGTGGGTGTCTACGCTTCCGAGGCGCTGCACGAGGAAGAGGACGTGGAGGACGCCGACGCGAATGCGGACGCGGACGCGGGCGCGAACGCCGGCGACGACGCGGACGACGAACGCGACGTCGAGGATGAGAAGGAGCGCACGAAAGAGTTCATCGCGACGGGTGGGAAATTACACGGTCTCGGGTGTCCGTGTAACTGGGGACCGTGTCGCGAGCGACGCGCAAAGGAGAATAAAATTCTCTCCAAGACGTTTCCCGGATTGCGTCTCGAGTGGGAAAAGATGCGCGACGAGATCACGAACGTGTTGACGCCCTTTGAGAAGGCGCGTCTGGAGAAGATCGAGGCGAATAAAAACAAACTGCGTTCGTTGATGATCACGACCGAAGAACAGACGAAGATGGCCTCGCACAAGGTGGTGCACGCGTCGGCGGCGGAGTCGGCGGCGCTTCGCATGTGGGACATCGCCAAGCGTAAACAAAAAACAAAGATGAGCAACGCGGAGCGCCGACGATGCAAGGTCGACGCGCTCAAGTCGCAGCTAGAAAAAGCGGAGAAACGGTTGACGGACATCGTCACCGAGGTTCGAGAGGCGAATCAGAGCGTGGACACGGCGGTGAAGGTGCTCGAGGCGATTCGCGCGCGCGCCAAACGCGTCGAACGCGAACTCGGCGCCAACAACGCGCTGCTCAAACGCGCCAAGGAAAAGTGCACGCGAAGCACGAGCGACGCAAAACGTCGTTCGGATAAAATATGGTCGGACGCGAAGGATCGTCTGTCGGGAGACGCTTCGCTCGCCGCGCTCGCCGGCGCCGGCGCCGACGCCGCCGTCCGAGACGACGCGCGCGACGATGCGTGACGCTCGCGCGCTCTTTCAACAGACACCGACGTAAACAAAACAAAACAAAACACCGTAGTACGTATTCATTCAATTCTACAACCGAAACGCGCGTTATCCCCGCGTCCCGTCCCCGTCCCCGCCTCGGCGTCGCGACCCTACGCCCGCCCGAAGATCCATCGATCACCGTCCCTCCGGGAGCCCCCCCGGCACGAGCATCGCGATGTTGTTCCCGCTCAACAAAATCTGTTCCATCCTCCCCGTTTCCACCCTTCCGTTCGCCGTCATCTCGTACTCGGTGACGTCCTCGAGCACCATGTTGACGTACACGTCGAAACCTCTGAGAATGCCAACCATCTCCTTCTCCCCCTTCATGAGCACCCACAGCGGGCTTCCGACGCACCGTTCGACGAGTTCGCTGGGGAGTAAGAGCGAGGGGTTGGCGGTGCCCGCCTTGGCGGGGAGCGCCATGTCGCGCGGACGTCGACGCGCGTCGTCGAGTGCGGTCGAGGGGTGATTGTGTGATTTTGAAAGACACGGGCTCGACGCGCGACGACGCCACGTCGCGACGATGGCGACGGTGATGACGATGAAGACGACGAGGACGCGCGGGGGGACGATGCGAGGGACGCGAGAGACCCGGCGCGTGAGACGCGGCGTCGTTATGCGCGCCGGGGCGTCGACATTCCGTGATGATGATGATGATGAAGATGATGATGATGATGATGATGATGATGATGATGATGATTTCGTGTCCAGACGAAAAACGCTCGCATTCGCGCTCGCGGTGATGTCTACCGCGACGCTCGCGCCTTGCGCGCGCGCGTACGGGTTGAACAAAGCACCATCCACCTCTGGTGGACGTGGACGAGAATCGTACGAGGAGCGCGTGCGAAAAATGCGAGACGCGCAGCGCGTTCGGGACGCGCGCGACGACGCCGAGGCGGACGCGCCCTCGACGACGCTCCCGAACGGATTGCGATACCGCGAGTACGTCGCGGGTGAGGTCGGGGAGGAAGCGATGAAGGGGTCGAGGGTGGACGCGAGGTACAAGGTGTTTCGATTATCGAGCGGCGCGTACTTTAAATACAGCTCGGGCGGGACGCCGGTGTTGCTGTGGAGTCGCGGGTACGGCGCGGAGGGTCGAGACGACGTGGGCGAGACGGTGTCGTTCGTGCTCGGGGAGACGCCGTTGCCGCGAGCGGTGACGCCGTGCGTGGTGGGAATGAAGAAGGGGTCGGTGAGACGGATTCTGGTACCGCCGAATTTGGGATGGGTGAACGACGACGTGGTTCCGCGACCGGATAGTTTCGGCGCGGCGAGACGATTGATTAATTATCGCGACGGACCCTTACTGTTCGAGATCGAGGTGGTGAGGGTTCGAAACGGCGCCGAGGCGAGGGACGGGGACGCGGGGGGCATCGAGATGGAGGGTGACTTTTCGTACAAACTCCCGGCGCCGCCGACGTTGACAAATAACGCTCCGTCGGACTAGTTTACAATTATGATAGACGTACAGATTAGAAGGATTCGCCGTCGCCGCGCTTCAATTGTCCTCGAAGACGCGACCCGAGCGCGAGACGCGCGGCGTCGTTCCATCCGTTGACTCGCTCGCGCGTGAGCGCCAACGTCCGCGACGAGTACTCGACGCGGAACGTCTCGCTCAATCTACCCGTCGATTCATCGCGCCACTCGTCCACGCGCTCGACACTCACGACGCGCGCGTCGGCGTCCCCCGTCGCCCCCTCGAACGCCTCACGCACCGCCGTCGCTGAATCCGCTTCCTCCGCCGATTCCGCCGCCCACACGCTCACGTCTCTCGTGAACGGCACGCAATGATCGCACTCTAAACCCAACGCCCTCGCCCGGTCTTCATCACAAAACACGTGCACGACACCTCCGTCGGTGACGAAACCGCGTTCGTTCCCGAGTCCGCGCCAGTGTCCTCGCGATTGGTATCCCTCCGCGCGCCACGCCTCGTCGGCGAACGTAGTCGCCTCCACCAATAACATCCCATTCTCCGCCCCTCTCGAATACGCCTGCCAAGAGTTACCGTACTCGCGCATCCGTTCACCGTCCGCGCGCGTCCCACCTTGTCCCGGCGCTAAACTCACCTCGACGAATCCGTTCGGCGCGCACACGATTTTCGCTTCCCGCAAAAACATTCCGAGCAACGAGCGGTTTCTATCCATCTTTGCCTTACCCGCGACGTGAGGGAAATTAAACACCACTCTGTCGAACGATCCTCGTTCGAAATGCGTCGTCAACGTCGTCGCGTCGACGCCGTGTTTCGCTTCGGCGCCCGGCATCGCCGCGAGCTCCGCGACGTTGTCGGCGCCTCGCCACGACTGCGCGATGACATCCTCGCTCTCGAGCGACGTCGCGAGCACGCGCGCGCCTCGAGCGGTGATTCGTCTCGCGAGCGCGAGCGCAAAGCTAAAATCACCCTCACCGACGAGAAGCACGCGCTCGTTCTCTCTCTCTCTCGCGCTCGCCGCCGTCGGAGACACCACCAGGCTCACCTCGCCGCCACCATCGTTCGTCGCCGTTCGTCGACCGAGAACGCGTCTCTGACGCGCGACGCGCGGGTCAAACGACGCCGTGAACGCGCGCGGACGCCATCTCCGCGCGCACGCGCGCATGCGAGCGCCCCGAGCGTCGCTGACTGTCCACGCTCGCGCGCTCGGGTCGTTATCTCCACTTTTCGCCCGCGCGCGCCCATCGACGATGCCGCCGCGAGCCGACGCCGCGCGCGACGTCAACGTCGACGATCGTTCGCTCGTCGCCGTGGGATCGATTCGGCCGCCCCCCAAGCCGTTCCCGCCGCGTCACGTCGACGGGCGCGAACTGTGCAAAAACTACATGACGGCGGGAAAGGGCTGCGAACGGGAAGACTGCCGACGCGCGCACGTCGACCGCGCGGAGCGGCCGTCGTGTCATCAGTTTGAAAGATACGGGCTCTGTGAAAGAGGCGAAGGGTGCTGGATGCACCACGACGCGAGGAAGCTGGAGGATTTCGACGTGGTGTTGATGTGCGACCACGAGCTCGCGAGGCGGCACGTCGAGCGCGCGAGGGAAATTTTCGGAAGCGACGCGGTCGTGGGGGCGAGTCGAACGCGGTTGACGCGAAAAACGACGGATTGTTTGATTTGTGTGAAATCGGAGCTGGGCGCGGCGGGGGTGTTGCGAGAGTTTTACGCCGAGGAACCGCACGGGATGGCCAAGACGAAGCGAACGTTTGCGTTTCCCGACGCGGCGCGACGAACGAGCGTCGAGGACGTGTGTTCGGACGTGGGGAAGAAAACCTTGGAGACGTGGTTGGAGCGAACGGTGGACTCGTTGATAGAAGAATCGGGGGCGACGGTGGAGTCGCCCGTGTACGCGCGCCTGCGCGCGGCGCCGAGATGGTTGGAAAAGATTATGTGCGACGCCATGGACGCCGTCATCGATCGCCGCGGCCCGTCGTTCGCCGCGAGACCGCCCGGTGGGGGCATCACGACGCGTGATTGCACGCACTGCGTCGACGCGGTGCATATGTGGGGACGAGCGTACCTCGGGGCGTGGACGACGCGCGGAGTGTACGAGAAACCGAGCGAGGACGGCGCGCCGACGACTGTCATGCGAGAAGCCGGCGCGCCGACGGTGCCGCCCGCGGGCGCGGCCACGATGGACGATCTCGCCATGTTGTTCCCTCTGCGTCTGCAAGATTACCGCGTCACCGTCGCACCGACGTGTCGAGCGTATTTTAAGTTGCACGAGGCGCTCTTGTACGCGGGCGTTCCCGTGGAGGGTGACTGGAATTGCGTCGACGTCGGCGCCGCTCCCGGCGGATGGACGCAAGTACTGTGCGAACGATTAGCGAGCGATACGAAGAAAACCGGCGGGAGGGTGTGGGCGATCGATCCCGCGGAGGTGACGCTCGATCCCATGCCCTCGTGCGCGCGACACCTTCGCGCGCTCGCCGAGGACGCGGTGGAGCCGGTGCGAGACGCGCTCGCCGAGTCGAACGACGAATTGAGACTCGTCGTGTGCGACGCCAACATGCATCCAGAGGCGTGCGCGCGCATCGCCCTCGACTTTGCCACAAAGTTTCAATCGTCGAAAGAGTCGTGGTTGATAGCGTCGATGAAGAATTTTTGCAGTAAACGCGAGAATTGGTTCCGCGCCATGGAGGAGTGCGCGCGCGCGTGTCGAGACGCGGGATACGACGACGTCTTTGTCAAGCATCTCTTCTCAAACTGCGGCGAGGAACAGACGCTCTTCGCGCGACGACGCGCGACGACGGCGAAGTCAGTAGTAGTGTAGTCGTTACATCGTTACATCGCATCAGTCCGTCTCGAGCGTTCGCTCCATGTCGTCGCGTTGCGCGAGAAGTTGATCGATGATTTCGTCGAGCGCGGCGCGCGGACGCGTCACGACGAGTCGCTCGAGTCTTCGCTCCACCTCCATTCGCGTGCGCTCCTCGATCGAGAACTCTCGGTCCGGATCCAAGACGCAATCGAGCCGAAATTTTCGCTCTCGAAACGCATCACTCCACGGGTCGTCGCTCGCATCGCGCGTCTGCGCGTCGTCGTCGACGGCGGCGTACACGAAAACGTCCCCGACGGAAAAACGCGCGTCCGCGCACCTCGTCTCGCTCGCTCGTCTCACCCACGCGTCCTCCTCGCGAGCGGACCGAGCGACGTCGTTTTTACCCACCGTGAGCACGAGATACGCCCGATCGACGCCCTCACGAGCGCCGCGCGCCGAGAGCACCGCCGCGTGCGCCGTCTTCAACGGCGCCGCGCGTCCCGTCAAATACCGCGCCGCGACTTCAAATCCCATATTGTGTCCCAGACACAGCACACAACGCGCCCCGTTCTCATTCGCGTGTCGCACGACTCTCCTTCCGATCGTCTCCACGCACGCCTCGGCGTCGACGACGCCCTCGGCGCCGTGCGCGTCGTCGTAGACGTCCCGCGCGCGCGCGACGGGCGCGTTCCCGAACGCCTCCCTCGCCTCTCCCATGCACGCCAACGTCTCCGAGCACCGCACCGCGTCCGAGGTGATCACCACGTCCGGCTCGAACGCGTTCCATCGATCCGTCAGACGCATCGCCAATCGTTTCGCGCGTCGTCGCCCGCGCGGTCGTAATCCTCGGGCCCAATCCTCGGCGTTCGGGTCCGACCGATCGCTCTTCGCGTGTCTCGCCAACACCAACCGCACGTCGTCCGCGCGGCGCCAACGGAGCGACGCGTCGATATATTCTCCACCGTTTAGGTGGGCGAGCGCGTCCTCGGGAACGTCGCGTCGCGTCGCGCGCGTCGATTCGCGCGCGCGCGCGAACGCGCTCGAGGCGAATCGTCGTCGTCCCTCTCGCGCGTTTTCATCCCTCGCGCGGCGACGCGGCGCGAGGGCGCGACGCACGAACGCGTGCGAAATTTTCATGCGTCCATTCCGTCGTCTCGGCGCGCGCGTCGATCGTCGCGTCGCGTCGCGCCGAGACGTCGTGTGACGCCAGAGATGGGCGCGAGCGGCGACGCCCTCGCGCGCGCGTCGCCCGCGTCCGCGTTCGCGCTCGCGCTCGCCGCCGGCGCGACGCACGCGCTCACGGGACCGGATCACGTCGCGGGCGTGCTCGCGGTGACGGCGAGCGCGAGACGATTCGCGCGCGCGAGCGCGTGCGCGAACGACGAGGAATCGTCGTCATCATCATCGGACGCGCGGTGGGCGCTCGCGCGCGCGTGCGCGAGGCAAGGCGCGCGGTGGGGATGCGGACACGCGTTCGGACTCGCCGCGCTCGGTGGGGTGCTGTTGGCGTGCGAACGCGCGGTGGATGACGACGCGTTGGGGACGGCGAGCGATTACGCGGTGGGCGCGTGCATGATGGTTTTGGGCGCGGCGACGCTGCGAAGCGCGAGACGGTTCGAGAAGAGACGACGAGCGACAAAAGCGCACGTGTTGAGCGCGGAGGCGCGAGACGAGGACGAGGCGCACGAGGGAGGGGTCGACGACGACGGCGCGGGGTTGTCGCCGGTGCGCGTCTTGGCGGGAAGCGCGGCGCACGCCGAGGCGCACGCGTACGGCGTGGCGCACGAACACGCGCGCAAGGGCGAAGATGAGGAGATGTGTGAACGCGCGGACGGGCGCGCGGGCGTCGTCGAGACTGTGTCGGAGCGTAAGGGTCTCTGGAGTCGCGTGAAGAGCGCTTTGGGCGAGGAATCGACGCGAGAAGGAAAATTAGCGGCGTACGCCGTCGGCGTCGTGCACGGCGCGTCCGGGGTGTCTGGGGTGATTTATATTCTTCCAGCCGTCTTTTTGGACGACGCGACGAGAATTGCGCTCTATTTGTTTGGGTTTTGTCTCACGAGCGTGCTCGTCATGACGGCGTTGGCGTTTATTCTCGGCGCCGCGCCGGGAAGCGAACACGCGGCGTTGCGCATTTCTGTCGCCGCGGGAGCGTCCTCGTTGATCGTGGGCGTGATTTGGATCGCGCTGGCGGCGATGGGCAAATTGAATATATGATTTGAGATGACGTCGGCGTCGGCGTCGACGTGACGCGAAAGGGTAATAATGTAATTTACAACTTGTACAGTACGTGTACAGTACACGATCCACGAACGAATCCACGCTCGCGAAATCGTCCGTCGACTCAGCCAAACATCGATCCGAAAGAGACGCCGCCGTTTCTTCGGACGGCGATTTCGTACACCGCGTCCACGCACGGCGCGAGCACGGAGCGCATCGCGTACTTGCCGTCGCCCGCGTAATACAATTCCACGCCCGGGCGCGCGTCGTGCGTGCCCCCGACCTTGAGCGCCGTCGAGCTCTTAAATATTTTACGAATCGCGTTCGCCGAGTCGACCAGCGCCCTTTTCGGCGACGCTCTCGGCCGTCCGCGAGGCGGCGTCCTCGCCGTCTCCAAAAGCGCTCGTCCCAATTTCGTCGGCGTCTCGTCGACGAGCGCCGCGTGCGTGGCGAAAACGACATCCCCAATCTCCGCGCGCTTCTCGGACGTTTGACTCGAACACGCCTCCTCATCCACGCTCGAGCGCGCGCCACCGTCCCCACCCGCCGGCACGCGCCGCATCGTCACGTACGCCACGTCGCCCGCGCGCGCGTCCAGTCGCACCGCGTCGCGAAACGTAAAACACACCAACGGATATTTCGCCACATTCTCCACCGGCATCCCCCGTTCGTCCAACACCGCGTAAAACGGCGACGCGTACGCTCGCGTTCGAGCCGTCATCGCGACATCGCTCCGATCCTTCTCGCGAAACTGTCCCACCTCCATCTCGAACGCGCTCTGCGCGCACACGTTCATCATCATCGTCGCTCTCCAATCCACCCCCTCGTACGTCTCCTCCCTCGCGTCCACGACCGCGTCCTCGCTCCATCGCTTCACGAACACCTCCCCGTTCCCTCGCACGAAGTGCAACACGTCGTCTCGATCGAACGCGTCGTCGTCTCGCGGGTCGGTTCGAAAGATGAATGCGCGCTCGAACGCGTCGAACCAATCCTCGGGCGCGCGCGTCTCGTCCTCGACGCGTTCGAGCGCGTCGAGCGGCTCGCGCGTCGACGCGCGCGATCGCGCGGGCGATGTCTCTCTCGTCGCGTCCGAGGCTCGACCCATCGTCGCGTCGAGGTGCGACGCATCGCGCGATCGCATCGAATCGTCCCCACGGTGAATCGTCCCCACGAAAGTTAACAACGGTGACGAGACGTTTCGTATCGTGCGTTACGCGCGCGACGCTCGACGCGACACGTCGTCTCGCGCGCGGACGAGGGGACGAAGAGAAACAAAAATTGAATCGAATCGCGCGAACGAACATGGCGACGCGCGGTGCGGACGAGGTGAAGATTCGCGTCAACGCGCTCCCGATGTGCGAGGATGAGGCGCACCCGTACCTGACGTGTTTTCAACACTCGCGAGCGTTTTTCGAGCGCACGAGGACGGTGCGGGTGTACTGCGCGCCGAGTGAGACGGTCAGAGGGTTGAAGGAGAAGGTGCGAACGGTGTTGGGGGAGCGAGTGGAGATGATTCGACGCGGTGGGGCGAGAGGTGGGATCGAACTGAGGGATGAAGAGACGCTCGGCGAGTTGGGATTGGGCGCGCGGGACATGAGCGTGTGGGAATATCTGTGGGTGGACAGCGAGGCGCGAATGCGACGGATGGAAGAGGACAAGGAGAAGATGATGAAAATCATCGACGTGCGTCCCAACGATATGACGCCGAAGATGATTCGAATGTTGAAGGATTTGGCGCCGCCGTCGCGGGGGTGAGACGCCGACGAAATCGAGGCGCGACGCCGAGTGAACAAACGCACGATGTAATGCGTGATACGAAACTATATTTACAACAACTCGTTCGCGACTTTACGCCGCCGGCGCGGGTGCGATAGCTTTCGCGAGCGCCACCTTGTACGGCGGTAACGGTATTTTCGCCGCCCACGGGTGTCGCAGGCAGACGAAGATGAGCGCGGCCAAGACGAATCGAAACGGGACGAAGACGAAACCCGCCGCCGCGCCGAGAAGCATCGTCTGATACTTTGAGCTCTGACCCTCGTCTTCCCACGTCAATATTGCGGCAAAATTTTCCATCGGTTCGCGCATGAACTCCACCTGCGCTTGACACCAAAAGCTAATCTGAACGATCGTCTCGTACGCGTCGTTGGACGGCGTCGATCTCGGCGACACCTTGCGCGCGGCGACGATGAGCGACGATAAGGGCGATAACGTGCTCCCGGGCGGCGCCTTGGCGACGTCGACCGACCCGATGAGTTTACTCTTATTCTCACCCAGAGGCGTGAACATCATCGGCGCGTTTCGAAGGGAGATGTGCCACGCTGCAAACGCGAAAAATCCCACAAACCACAACCTCGGAAACCACAGACAAAAGAAAATGGCGACGTGCAGCGTCGCCGTGTACAGAGGTTTCTCCCACGTCACCGCCAGCGTGAGCGGTTTGAGTACGTCCGCGAACACTTCGAGCGTTGACGCGAGACGCATGGCGCTCGCCTTGGCGCGACGCGTCGTGGACACGGAGGGATCCGTCTCGCTGACGTCCAACATGAAACGCACGAGGGGTTCGGGAAGCGCGTCTCTCCCGGTGACGAGTTGCTCGTACTTGATCAAGTCCAAATCTCTCGAAACCTCTTGCATGTTCCCAAAGCGATACGCGTTGAGCGGGAGCGAAGGCGTGCAGTAGTTGAAGAATAAACCGACGTTACTGACGGTTTGCGTAAACTGCAGACGCAGGGTCACCTCGCCGTTCTCCGTTCCAGATCCGAAGACGTCCTTGGTGGTCAAAGGGACGGTGCTCACGATGGCTCGGCCGTGTTCGGGCAGCGTGAACGGTGAAAACTTAACTTTCCCGAGAATGTGTTCCGGATTGTTGCGGTCGTAGACGACGAGCGTGCACATGTCCGAGGCGTCTCGCACGGCGGCGTGCACCTCTCGTCGCCACCCCGACGGTCCGCCGCCGCCGAATCCCGGCAAGAACGCCCACGCGTCGCCGACGTTGGCGATCAACGCCGGGGCGATGCCTTGATCGATCCCGTTCATTCTCAACACACGCACCGAGAGCTCACCGAGCAATGGTTTTTGTTGTTGCGAATAGGTGATGGCGGGATCGACGTACGCCTGTAAAAACACCAAACCCGCGTCCTCGTCGTCGCCCTCGACACCGGATGAGAGTTTGTAATACCGACCGGCCGGCGGATCGCTGACCTTCCCGTTGAGATCGGTGCGTCGTCGTCGAAGTTCGGACACCTCAATCTCCGTCGTGCCGAGTAACGTTTCGCTCTCGGTGGTGACGACCTCCAAACGAACGGTTCCCGTGCACGGCGCCTCGGTGTTGAACGTCGCCTCGCCGAACGAAAACGTCATGTCATCCGTCACGCTGAAGCTCGCCGCGCTCGTCTCGGCCTGTTGCGACCCATATGCGATGATACATCGAATCGGTTCGCCGTCGGTGAGTCTGAGACCGCGCACGAAACGCGCGTTGACGGTGACGGAACACGACGCCGGGGTGACGCGAACCGTGGCCTTGGTGGCGACTACGCCTTCGTCTGACTCTTTTTTAATTCCCAAACCCGCCGCTTCGGACGACGTCCCGATCCACGCCGAGACGTTGATCACCCCGATCCCCCGCGCGGCGTTCTTCGAGACGGGTTTCGTGCGCAAACCCTGCACGCCGGGTTCCAATTTCACGCGCGGAACGCTGAGGTGCACGGCAAACGGCGAACCGAGCACCTCGGCGCGACCCTTGGTGTCTCGCGGTAACGACGCGATCGGGAGCATCGCCTCCCCGACTTCCTCACCAACGTCGTCGTGCACGAGAAACGACACGTGTTCGCCGTCGAATTCGTGCATGGACGCCAAGGAGATGGCCACCGTTTGGCCGATGTTTGAGCACACGCCGCCGAAACCGGTGGGCACGGGCGACGTCGAGTGCAACTTATTCTTCGTCTCGCCGAGAGACACCGTCGTCACGGGCGTACCCGCCATCTTCGCCGCAGGACCTTCGACTGAGACGTCGATGAGGTGCAGGAAGACGTATGATTCGGGTTGGAAACCGATTTTGAGCGGCGGGCCGTTGGGCACCGCATCCATCGCCGGCGTCGGTTCGTCGGTGACGGGCATCATCTCGAGCATCGCGATCATGTTGTCGAAGACTTCGTCGCGTTCTTTCATGCAGTTAATTGTTATCTTCGACCCGTCCGCGGTGTCCATCTCGATACCGTTTAAGCCCTCGACGACGAGCTCTTGGACGGCCATGGCGTCGGTGAGCCACGTCACGCGTTTGGATTGATCCGAACCGATGAACGCGAACGCATACTTCAACACGTACATGACGCCCTTGTCCCCCTTGGCGGCGCGCGGCGACTGTGACGTCGACGGTGTGATGATCGAACACTCAAACGACGATAAAAACTCCGTCTCCGCGGGTAATTTGAACATTTTGACGATGTCCGCAATGGTGGCTTGCTCGTTCGGTTGCTTCGCGTTGGTACCGAAACCGAGACCGGCAAACATTTTCGAGCCAAAATCGATCGCTTGATCAAATACGCTCGCGTCATCGCTCATTTTGTCGTCGTCCGCTGGCTTATTTACAGAACTGGGGAGCTTCAGCGCGGCTTTCTTTTCCGCCGCGGCGAGCGCCGGCGCGGTAGACGCGACGTTCGCCACCTTGACGTATCTTCTGAAAAACTGCTTCATCGTCACGAGCGTGCCATCGCGGCCGGTCACGGTCCTCGCGACAATCATCGATGTCTTCTCCATCCATCGTCTCGTCTCCATGAGCAAACAATCATCTACCTCCACCCACACGTCGGCGTCCCACTTGGCGCGCACTCGCATGGTGGACCCGTCGTTGTTGACAGTCTCCGTCCACGCATCGATCGAGCTCACGTTCGTCGTCGCCACGCTTCCGCTCACCAGCGTATCCTCGAGCTTAGTATCGTCGTGCACGATGTGTCGTAACTCTTTCAAATCCACGCGACCGGCGAGTCGATTTTTCAACGTCACGCCCGCGACTCGAACGAAATTCTCCGCGTTCTCCGTGAGTTCCGTCTCCCAAACGCCACTGCGCGCGAACGACGACGGGACATGATTCGTCAGTCCATGGAGCTCGAACGCGACGTGTGCGCGCGCGCGCGGTCGCGCCGGTCGCCCTCGGCGTCGTCTTCGCGAACCGAAAGATCCGCGCTCGCCGCCGACGCGTCCGCCGCGACCGCGCCGCGCGAAACTCCACCGCCGACGAACGCGCGCGAACGCGACGACACCGACGACGATCGCCGTCGACCTCCCGTCGACGCGCTCGCGGTCGAGTCACTCCGCGCAGCGCGCGTTTGTTCCAATAACACCAATCCGCGATTTCGACGCACCTAAAGTTCGGTCGCACGACCTCGGCTTTCGCGCGCGCGTCGTCGGCCTGACGCGCGTCGAACTGTCGAAGAACGCCCGAGTGCGAGCTTCCGTTCGCCGTCATCGTCGCGCGCGCGACGAGCGACGTCGAGTGGCGTCGTCTGCGGGATCGCCGTTCGAACGCTGACACGTGCACGTGTGAGCAAACAGTGATGCATGTGTTTTCGCACACACCTCGGAACGAGAGTCGACCACTTCACCGCGCCACACGCCGACGCGCGCGCGCGACGCGTCTCGCGAACGTCGACGATGACGATAAAAATTTTCTTCGTCGCTCTCGCGTCTCTGTTGGGTGCGAACGGCCGCGAGATGTCGCGAAACGAAGGACTGACGGTTTCGTATGTCTTTGCACGAAAACACAGCCGCGACGCTCGCGGCGCCCGACGAGAGCGCCGTCGTCGATCTCGTCGACGGCGAGACGACGAAATACATCGGAGAGGCCATGCGCGAGGGCTCGTACGCGCTTTTTCGTTTCGAGGTGACGTGCGAACCGCAAGATTTGGAAATTTCGTTTCGGCTCGCCGACGACGGCGACGCGCCCGAGCGAGCGACGACGACGACGACGGATGGTGCGTGGGCGACGGTACCGTCCGCGTACGGGGTGGAACTGCGGTTTGTGTTGCATCTCGGCGCGATGGACGACGCGAGCGTGTTCGGGGCGTACAGACCGAACGTTTCGAACAATACGTACGCGTGGGAGATGTTCGCGTACGAGGACGCCGCGAATCTGGACGTGACGGCGATCACACCCGGAACGTGGTACTTGGAAGTCATCGTCGTGTACGGATCGCTTGAGTCAGGGTTTGAAATCAAACACGATCTGTTCGGGTCGCGTTCGGCGGAGTTTGCAGACTTTAATGGCTGCGAGTTGGACGACGGCGCGCTGTCGATGTCCGTCTTCTCGAACGGGAGCGCGTACACGCTGCGAGAACCGTTCGTCGCCGAGCCCGATTACGCGTCGTGCGGGAACGACACGACGTCGTGTTATCTGGGAAGAGGACATCCCCGCGCGCGAGGTGCGGAGAGACGAGGCGTGGGTCCGATTCTCGGAGAAGCCGTCGTCGTCGTATCGACGCCCGAATTCGACGACGAGGATTTTTTCCTCTTGGCGGACGACGCGCGCAAGTTTTTGGGTGACTTTAGCGAAGGATGGTTCACGGTCGATCGTCTGAAGAACGCGACGCTGATTTCAAAACCGCCTCGATTGGAGACGCAGTTCAAAGTGAACCGTACGGAACGCGCGTTCGATCACGAAGCGTGCGGCTCGATACTAAACGCTGCAGAACTGCGAGGCAAGATTTGTGTCGTCACGAGAGGGACGTGTTTTTTCTCTCAGAAGACGCTCGCGTGTCAAAAAGCTGGCGCCATCGCAACGATCATCATAGATACGGAATTTGAACCGCTCGCCGCAGTCAGCTGGGTCGGCGCGCACGACCCCCAATCGATGTTGATCCCGACGATTGTTTTACCGCTTCTGCAGGGCAACCGCCTGCTCTCGGCGATGTACGACGGAAACGTGCGCGCGCTTATCGAAGCGTACGAATGTCGCCCAGCGGCGAAGTGCCAACGATGCGCGCCTGGATTTACGTCTGTGGAAACGAATTGCACGACGTCGAGGTGTCCCGGAATGAACGAAATGTTCACGTCAAACTGTTCATCGAACGGCGCGTGCGTCGAGCGCGAGGGCGCGTTACTGTGTGAGTGCGAGAAACCTTTTAGCGGTGACGCGTGCGACGTCATCGGCACGACGAAAACGCCCACGCGAGTCAGCAGAAAAACGGTGACGGCGGTGTTGGCCATCACGTTTTCGCTCGTCGGCTCGGTGTGCCTCTTAGTGGTGGTCTTACAACTCCGTCGCCGAAGTCGCCAGTCGGCGTTCGGGCACATCATTTGGAAACCGGACGACGACGACATCGCCGTCGTGCCGCCGAGCGCACCGACACACCCGACGACGGTCGCCGCCTAGGGATAGGTTTGTTTTTTTCGGCGCGCGCGCGTCGTCCCGCGCCTTCGCTCTCTCGTTACAATCTACGTCTACGAGTCATCGCCGTCCAATCTCGATAACATCAAATCACCCCTCGCTCTCGTAATTCCTTCGCCAACGCATCGTTCCCCTGCATCAACTCGCGCAGATTCGTCTCGACGTCGCTCAATTTTTTACTCAAATACTCTCGCTGCCGCATCGCCTGTTCGATCTCCTCCGTCGCGCTCGCGCTCGTCGCGTCCAACCCCTCCATCAGCGTCGCCTTCTTCTCGAGCACGAACGACCGACCGACGGGTTTAAACAACCGCACGTCTCCATCGACGCTCTCCATCTCCTTCTTCGTCAATCGCGCGCGCTGTCGATCGTGTTCGCGCTGTTGCACCGACTGCCTGAGATTCTTCATCGCGCTCGTCGCCTCGGCGTACTTGGCCTGAAGCTCGACGAACTGTTTGAACCCATCGCTCGGACCGGCGACGGCGGCGTCACCGCTCGCGGCGCTCGTGGACATGCGCGCGAGTCGCGCGCGCGCGGAGGTGTGACGCGTTGACCGAGCTCGAGGGCGACCGAACGAGACCAGACGAGACTAGACGAGACGACGACCGACGAGGTGACGCGAGCGCGTCGCTACATCACCGTCGCGCGAACGCGACGGGGTGGGGCTAGGCTGGGCTATGCGCTAGGCTAGGCTATCGCGCATCGACGCGCGCGCGCGTCGCATCGAATCCAATCATTCGATCATTCGGGCGTGAATCGTACGCGTCTCTCCGTCGTCGCCAACACGCGCGCGTCCGCGTCGCGCGCGTTCGGGAACCCGACGATGAGTTGTTCGCCCACGGTGAGCTCGTATCGGCCGACGTATCGCGCGCCGTCGATCGTGCGAAGCCTCGGACGGTCGGTGTCGAGGTGGGAAAATTTGAGCGCGTCGCCCGGGAGGTCGTTGAGCTCGAGCGGGAGGTCGACGACGACGTACTCCTCGCGCGCGACGACGCGTGACGTCGAGCGTTGCGCGGTCGTCGCGGTCGTCGCGCGAGCGTCGCGCGCGTCGCCGGGCTCGCGCGGTGGCGCGGGCATGACGCGTCGACGACTGCCGAGCGCCTTTTCGGCGACGACGACTCGGCTGATGATTCGTCTTCGCGAGCGTCCGCGACGCGACGAGGACGTCGATCGACGCGTCTCGCGCGATGGCGTCGCGGTCACCGTCCACGCCGCGCGCCGCCCTCGTCGTCGTCGACCGCGCGGACGGCTCGAGTCACCAATGCGCTCGAAACTTCACAATCTCACTCGCGATGCGCGTCGCGATGCGCGCGGTCGTCGTCGTCGCCCTCCTCGCGGCGACGGCGATGAACGTCGCGTTCGCCGACCAGCCATCGCTCGCGCGCGTCGCCACGCGCGACGTCGTCGACGATTTGGTTTGGCTGCGGCATCGAGATTACCCATCCTCTCGAGTGTTCATGTTCACGCGCGCGCGCGAGCTCTTGCACAGTGTGGACGGCGGGAAGACGTTTACCTCTCTCACCTCGGAGCTTCGAGGGTCGTCGACGCTCCCCGCGGCGCCGCAGATCATCCACGGCCCGACGGATGAATCCGGGACGCTTCCGGGGACGGCGGACGTCGTGTTGCAAGATTGGTACGGCGGACGGTACTGGGCTTCCAAGGATCTCGGCGACACGTGGACGCAACCGTGCGGTGAGTCTGGAGCCGGTGATGGCGGCGCGTGCTTCGCGAATCCGGCGACGCGCGTGCCGGGAGGGAAAGGACGCGCGTTCACGCCCGTCAAACCGCACCCGACGCGCTCGGGATGGTTGATGAGCTTCGTGAAGACGTGCGATTACGATTACATGCGAGAGGAGCCCGATCCGAAGTGCGACGTTCTGCGCTTGCTCGTGAGTAAGGACATGGGCGCGACGTGGATCGATCTGATCGAACAGTCCAAGGGGAAGCTCGCGTCGTTTTTGGATTTCGACTGGGCGCCCGACGACGGTACGGCGTCGACGCCGCCGATTTACGCCGTCGCGCACCTCGACGTGAAGGCCTTTCAGACGTATCGCATCGGCTCGTGGGATTACAACGTCGGGCTGGTGCACTCGACGGATTTGTTCGCGACGCACCGACTCGTGGAACAGTGCGCCAACGCGTTTGAGATCTTAAACACGTTCGCGCCCAACGGCGGCGACGTGTACACGCTGATGCCTCCCGATTGCGAAGCGTACCACAGAAAGCCCAAAGGTCGACCGAGTGAAGTTGATTCCGACGATGTTACGCTCCGAATTTCAGTCGACGCCGGGAAGACGTTCAACACGGTGTGTTTCCCGTCGACTTTGAAGAAGAACGGCTTCGTCATTTACGATTTCCACGCCGACGCGGGTCCAGATTTCATCGCCGTCAATCACATCGATGCCTTCGATGAGCGATTCAGAAGCGCGCCCGCGGTGCAGTTATACACGTCCGATCCGTCGCTGACGTTCTTCTCCATGTCCATGCGCGCCATGCTTCGCTCTGAGGCGGTGACCGCGATTCAAGACTTTACCAACGTCCTCGGACTCGAAGGCATTTACATCGCGAATCAAATCAACTACAAGGCGTTCATCGATGGTCCCGCGATGCGCACGGATTACAGCTCGTTCTTCGAGACGCGCATCACGTTCAACGCCGGTGGCACGTGGCATAGGATCCCCGCTCCCGCCACGGACGCCGAGGGACGCAAGTATTCGTGCTCGAGCGCCGAGTACGATTGCTCTCGCTACGGTTTACAACTCCACGGCTCCGTGGATTGGAGCACCTCCGAGGATTGGGAGGGACGACTCGGCGGTGTGTACTCGCGAAGCATCGCGCCCGGTATCATCATATCCACCGGCAGCGTCGGCGACGCCGTGTTGCACGACGACGTGTCCCAAATCAACACTTACATTTCTCGCGACGGCGGTAAATCGTGGATCGAGACCAAAAAGGGCGTGTACATTTACGAGTTCGGAGGCAACGGGGGACTCCTCGTCATCGCGAAACAGTTTGAAGAGGTGGATGAGATTGAGTATAGCATCAACGAGGGTCAATCGTGGACCGCGATCAAGCTCGCGGCGAAGGTTTTCGTGCACAACATTCGCGTCGATCCCACCTCGGCGGGACACATGTTCATCGTGCACGGCGTCAGCGCGCAATCTTCCGCCGCGGATCCCAATCGCGGGTCGTACTTTATCGTCGATTTCGACAACATCTTGTCGCAAAATAAACCGTGTCAAGCGTCCGATTACGAGACGTGGCAACCCGAGGCGCCGGGAAGTCACGGATGTCTCATGGGACAAAAGTTCAAGATTCAGAGGAAAAAGCCCAGCGCCGAATGTTTCGACGATTCAGCCTTTGTTCGTCAGCATCAAGTCGTCGGAACGTGCGACTGTTCTCGAGTGTTCGACACGGAGTGCGATTACGGAAGTGAACGCGTGTACGACGTGCCGAACGCCACCGAGTGGCCGCATTGCAAAACGATGTCCGACATCAACACGCAGTGTTCGGCGCTGAGAGAAAGACACACCACGGCGTCCAACCTTCGCATCGTCTCTGGGAGCAAATGTTCGAACCCGGCCGCCGCCCTCGGAGACGACGGTCGCAAACACCACCGCCGTCATCACCCGCGCGGTTTCGCGGGCGCGTTTTTCCGCTTCGTCTGCATCCTCGGCGCCGTCGCCGCCGCCGTCTTCGGCGCGATTCACGTCCACCAAAACTACGATCTCGGCACTTTATCGACGACGATCCCGAACGCCGCGCGAAACGCCGTCAACGGCGCGTACGAAAAGTTTCAAGAAAAGTTCGGTCGGCGAGAGCACCCGACGCCCCCCGGGTATTTCGAACCGCTCGGAGACTTCGCGACGGAGGACGAAATCTGACGTCGCGTCTAGCATTATTCGCATTTACATCAATGTACACTACTTTGAACCACCACCACCACCACCGAACGGTGTCGTCTTCTCCATCAACCGCATCGCCATCCGTCTATACACCATCGCCACCTCGCCCTCCGGATCCGTCGCCGCGATCGGCGCGCCCTCGTCGCTCGTCTCGCGAATCGCGCCGTCGAGCGGCACCTCCCCTAAAAACTCCACCCCTCGCGCCTCCGCCGTCGCTCGCGCCCCTCCTCTCCCGAACACGTACGACCGTTCCCCGTCCCTCTCCACGTAATACGCCATGTTCTCCACCACACCCACCACCTCGGTGCGCGTGCGCGCGTACGCGTCCATCCCTCGTCTCGCGTCGGCGAGCGCCACCTCTTGCGGCGTGCTCACCACCACCGCCCCAGTCAACGGTATTTTCTGCGACACCGAAATCTGCGCGTCCCCGGTTCCCGGCGGCATGTCCACCATCAACACCTCCGTGTTTCCCCACATCGTGTCTCGAATCATCGTCGTCAGCGCGCCGCTCGCCATCGGTCCTCGCCACGTCGCCGCGCGTCCCGGCGGGAGGATGAAACCCATGGATTGACATCGCACGCCGTGATTCTCCAGAGGGAGCATGCGTCCGCGTTCGTCGATCGCGGGCGCGCCCTCGAGGCCCATGAGCGTGGGCACGCTCGGCCCGAACACGTCGGCGTCGAGGAGACCGACGCGATGGCCGAGACGCGCGAGGGCGACGGCGATGTTGACGCAGGTGGTGCTCTTGCCGACGCCGCCTTTCGCACTCGCGACGGCGAATACGCGCTGGACGTTGATGAGGGAGGGTGGGAGCGGGGGCGGGGAGAAGGATGGAGGGTCCGTGGACGTCGAGCGCGCGCGAGGAACGCGCGCGAGGACGCGGTGGGCGAGGGGTGGGAGACCGCGCGCGGCGCGGGACATGGCGACGGCGAGGCGGGCTCTGCCGTCGGGTCGGGTCGGTTCGGTACGAGTGGTGTGGTGTTACAACAGAAAGGTTTGTAGGTCGAGGGCGTCGTACGGGCCGTCGTATGTCTCGCTCGTGCCGCGTGCGCCGTCGTATTTGATGAGGGTCGGGTATCGCGTCGCGCGGTGGACGAGCGCGCGCGTCTCGGCGTTCCATCGCGCGTGACAGTCGTTCAACA